>Ga0123354_10003141_pt1 | contig 22607 bp, 17 predicted proteins | sample TergutLab28metaG_2_FD_97872 | JGI IMG/M metagenome (GOLD analysis project Ga0123354, IMG submission 97872) | Labiotermes labralis P4 segment gut microbial communities from Petit-Saut dam, French Guiana - Lab288 P4 | ecosystem: Host-associated > Arthropoda: Insects > Digestive system > Gut ... | reverse complement strand
TTGATGGGTCTGTTCTTTCTCCCTTTTTATACAATGGTTTAATAATCGAGTACTTTAACCGATCAGGAAAAATTCCTGTAGAAATTGATTTATTGCAAATGTAAGTTAATGGAGAGCATATATTTGGCACTAATTTTTAGCACTTTTGTACTAATTTCATCATAGCTGGAAGAATTTTTAGTATTAAGAGATTTAATTATAGATAATATTTCTTGTGTGGAGAAAGATTTGAAGACCATGGGAGGTAATGGATCAGTAGAACATTGGTCTAAATAACTATAAGGAGTTAAGTTATCAGGTTTTGTATTACCTAGGCTATGAAACTTTGTTTTGTCTATTATAGTTAAAAAATACTTATTTAATGCATTAGCTATACTGTGTTGTTTGGTTACGTGGTTACCATCTATAGTAAGTTTCAATATGTCTTGAGTGGAGTGTTGTTTCCCTAATAGGTCGTTAATTAAATTCCAGGTGGTTTTGGGTTTATTATTTGATTTAGAAATCCTTTTACTAACTGTCATTCTCTTAGCCTCTTTAATAATTTTCCCTAAGATTTTACAATATTTCTTGTAGTACTGTTTCAGAGCTAGATTATTACTATTTCTAAGTAATATGAATAACTCTCTTTTTCTTTTGCATGAGGTTTTAATTCCTACGGTTATCCAATTAAATTTATAATTTCTACTTTTAGTTCTTATAAGAGGAAAACTGGAATGAAAATTTTTTTTAAATGTATTTAAAAAGGAATTAAACACAAAATTTACATCATTTTTATTGAAAACATTATCCCAGGATTCATTACTTAAAGCATAAATAAACTCATTGATTGTATGTTTATCTACTTTTCTTATTGTTTTTAATCTATCAGATTGATTTTGAACTGAGGTCTTTATGGTTAATATTTGAGCATCATGATCTGATAGGTCATTTGCAAGTGGGATTACTGAATAATCTTCAAAACAAGATATATCAATAATAAAATTATCTATAGCTGTAGCTGATGAGTGGGAGATTCTTGTTGGAAAATAAACAATACCTGTCAAATTATACATAAGCAATAAATTGCCTAAATGTCTTTTCTGTTCATTTTCCACTAAGTAATATTTACCATTAGGGAAGAGGCAGTCACATTTTGTTTTATGTAGTTACATGACAGAGCACATCTTGAAATAAGAGTGTATAATATTTATCCATGTTTCCATGGTTGTCGGAGCAATGTTGTATAACTATTTATGCCACTCTTATCCTGTATTAATTTTAAACCTCATTTTGTGAAACCCTAACCTCTTGACTTATATCTTTAGGGTATTTAGATTATATCTTAGCAAGGCTACCAGTTATTGTGTCTGAAGTTTCTTTTGGTTTTTCACAAACTACCCAGCAGACATCTCATTTCATGCTATTCATGATCATCTTTCCAGTTCAGCTGATGCTTTGTACCTTTACCAGTTAATATAGCACCATTAGATAACCTCAAAATTTAACAATAAACTGTTAGAGTAATATGAATTTGTTGTAATTTATGTAGCACATTACCACTGTTAACTGAAGATTCTCTTACACATTTTTATGAACAAATTGATCAGTGGTGGCTCAGTGCGTATTTGCATTTTGTGGTGGTACATGCACATCTGTTAGTTTTGCCATGTGTGTCTTTCCATCCCCATCATAACACTGACTTGCAATTTGAGAAAACTCCATGTGGCCACCTCCACCTCTGTGATGGGTGTGTATGTACTGTCTTGCATATTCATTCATTATGCAGTTTTGTTGGGTGCAGTTGTACATAATCTGACTAGCAACAAATTCTGCACAATGAGTCTGTACTTGTAATAAAGAAAGAATAGTCAGTGTTCCCAAAATGTGTTTGCAGGTGAAGTTTAAGAGATTCTGTTATGGGAAACCATAACTTGACTGGGTAGTACAGTTCAGAATATGCAGACTTTATGGCTGCGCATTCTTCATTCTCCTTTATGTCAATATTCTGCAGGTACAGACCCTTTTGGCTGCAGCTAATTCCCATTATAAATACATACTATCCTGTATGAATGCAGAAGCCATACTTTGTTTGTATTTTGTTAAACATACCACACTAGACTGTCTCACAGTGTGCTGGTCTATATTAAATTTATATTTTGTGTCAGATTTTGAATTTTTATACAGACAGCCCCATTTCAGAAATTGGAGGAAGGCATATTTGAATTTCTTTTAAATGAGGCATGGTAGACTGACGCAGACCAGAATTAAATCTGCCTGATGGTGGTTGTGTGTCACCATATTTGATTAGAATTAATGAATGTGTCCAAGAAACATTTTTGCATGGGATGTACTTCTTGCAGAGAATACATAAAAATCAGACACCCTGCTAAGATGTGAATTGGCATTAACTCCCCACAGTGAATTTATTTAATGATGTATGCAGCCAATCCCAGTGGCCATATGGTCTAAGGTATAGGTCTGAAGCTGCTTGATTGCTCAGATCATAGGTTTGAAACTTCCTAAGGCCATGAATTCTTATAATACAACCACTGAGATGCACTAATTTCTCAAATTTATTTTAGGAATAAAGCTCTATGTGTTTCAGACAGTTTCTCTGTCCATCATCACAGGAGTCTAGTATTGTACACACAGCAATAGGTATATTTCATACAGGTTAGCAAGCAGTCAGCATAACCTGTATGAAATATACCTATTGCTGTGTGTACAATACTAGACTCCCGTGATGATGGACAGAGAAACTGTCTGAAACACATAGAGCTTTATTCCTAAAATAAATTTGAGAAATTAGTGCATCTCGTTAGTTTTATTATAAGAATGTATCACGATGCATGGTATTCTGAATGTCAAATAATGCCATGGATGTTTGTCTCTTGTGTTCGTTATATGTTGTATCGGTTGGAGCCTCTGTGAAGAGCTGATCATTCAGAGGGTTCATACCAGGTGTGTATGTGTCTAATTGTGTGTAATCTAGAACCCTCAACAATGAGGTGGCCTAGGCCCAAGTTGGGCTATGGTGCCACAGAAAGGAAAAGGTGTATGCATGTTGCTTGTGCTATTGCAACATGGCAATAGCTATCGGTCATTTATAAAGTTGTGAGTTTTGACACAATATTATCATTGTAGATGCTTCAGGATGGGAATCAGCTGCAAGTGATGAATCTGATTCAGATGTAGAGAGTGATTCGAATAATGACTCGGATGATGGTGCTGCAAATGTAACACCAGCTGTCAGGATTACACTACCACAGCAGAAACAGCAAGGCAACAACAGGAGCTACAAGAAACCTGGTGCAACCAGAAAGAAGGAAACACGAAAACAGTATTCTTCTGCAGAATTGATCACCTTTCTTAATGAAGTTATTTCTGCTGGTAATATGACATGGCATAGTGAAATGTTGGTACACTTACATTGAAACATGACCCCAAAATGAATGTGTCATTATGATTAGTATTTTTTTTTTTTTTTGCACTGTATTAAAATTTCATATTCTACAGAGTTTCCATGCAAAAGAGTCTGATAACCTGATTTTTTAATTTTTATTATGAAAAATATGTTTTGTTCTATTTGTTCATTTTATATATCTGCCACCATCTAATTACTGTCTTTCTTATATTAACTGATTTCTTTCTGTAACTATATGATCCAAAACAGGGGCAACCTTATAGAAAACTGCAAGAGCACGACTTCAGTTACATAATTTTGTGTTATGACTGCATACAGTACATTCAGTACAAAAGTAGTCTGGAACTTTACACCCCAACAATTAAGCCCCTCAAATATTAGTATTTTTTAAGTTAATCCAGGCACTGCATAAGCATGGAAATTGTGCAACAAACACACTTGTTCTTATCTTCCCACATCTGATTTATTTTTGTGGTAATCTTAACAAATTTCAACAGACTACACAAATCCTCCTCACCACCAGTCACAACATTCAATAATTCTCCAAAATTGTTAGCCTCATAATTGACCACAGTGGTTACAGTGACATATGGGTAACATGATCTGCAAGGTGGTGCAAACATCACTTGACACCACTTTCATTTCTCTTGAGACATAATAACTGAACTCTTTGTCTTTACTGCAATCATCGTAATGAAAATGAGGTACTGTACATCAGCTGTGTCACACCAGTTATGTTGGACGTGACCCTTTATCTAAGAAATATTTAATATAAACCATGTTTCCCATTTAGTCCTTATTCCATCTTCATATGATTCATTATATTGACCACTTTTTTCGGTTGTTTTTGTATGTGAGATTACTAGTATCAGCGTCGGGCCTTTGAATATGAAACTTATGCTAACCACTAAACCATGAAACCAACAGTAAAAATTTATTATCAGCTGTTTGTGATAAATATATTTTAAAAAATAACCCCCCACCAAGTCAGTTTATTTCAACCAATAACGAACCCCGTGTGTCGATGTCTATTTATTTTTTCTAATTTTATTATTACCAGAACTGTCACAATCAATTTTACACTGGATCAGAATGTGATTTATACAGGTCTTAGACAGATTCTGAGAGGATTATGAATTTCCATGGTTTTGGCCTAGCTTTTGCCACAAATCTTTAAAATGAAGTCAGTAAAAATATGTGTCATTATAAAGACAACTGTCATCTAACGATGGCAGTAGAACCATCTGCTGACACATTAGGCACAGTCTAGCTCAATTGCACTGTACTGCGTTCATCATTTAATAAACCTCAGTAGAGTACTAGGCCACTGGGAAATGTCCGTATGATTGCCAGAATTTGAAAATCCATGCACACATTACTTCTTACCTTCCAAACTTATTCTGAGTATAGGACATTAACTTTTTTTTTATGTTGTGAAGCTTCTTGAAGCAAAAGGGTTATTTATTAGGGCATTTCATTGAAAAGTATTGATAAAGGAAATAAGAGAAAAGGGATAATGCACAACACTGCACTTGAATTGTAGGAATGACAGAGGCTGTTCGCTGGGTGTCATCATCATTGGAGGAGGTGGCTGATGACAGGGAGGCAGATGATGAGGAAGACAATATCCCATTGTTGCCCCTTAGTGAAGAAGCTACAACTGCTATGGAAAACACTCAGTTTCTTAAACTGCTGACTGCTCTTGGCTTATGCCCACCATCAGATGAACAGGTATGTTTTCATATATGAATTATGTTAAGGGCACAGGGTTTGATTCATGAAAGTTGCATGATTACGTTGTGTTATGTGATTCTGAAATAATCTTGCTGGAAAAGAAAATTAAAAATGAATAGGAGACTGGGGGGGGGGGGGGAAAGTTATCTTATACATTCCATGAAGGCATAGAGGGGAGTAGGGAAGTGGAGGTATAGCACCACTTATTCTTAACCTGGGCCCTATGTGGATGTGAGAGGTCAGCCTCATGCCCCAACTGCTTTACCCCCAGGAAAAGATCCCCCATAACAATTGAATATGAGACTAGGTAGGCCCCAGAACTGGTCTGGACATTTTTGGGAACAGCTACATCTGTAGCACCTGCTGGGATTCAAACCATGGATCATCCAACATGCAGCCTAGTACCTATACTGATTACACTATCTCAGCTCCACCATCTTAGTCAGTTCCACAGAGGAAATAAAAGAGATTAACCTCCATCTTTTGAACACTTTTCATCCTATGCTGTATTGAAAGAATCTTGTGTTTCCATGGTAAGGTGTCAATTCCTGCTGTTTAAATACAGCAGACACTTAGCTTAAACTGTTGACAGATGTAAAGATACATTTCTTACAGCCATCCTCTCAAATGCCAAATAAAATCCTATACAAAATACCAATTAAGCACATTTCAAAGCATTTTATAAACACAGTTTACTTTTCAGCTATGTTACTAGGATAACTTCCATTTCCTCTGTATACATTGCTGTACTGTGGAAGGCACATTCCCCATTCATCATCATATCATCTCCATCAGTATGGCTGCTGTTCCTAGATTGATTGATGTCTTCCTTGAGGAATCACTGAAGGATTAATCAAGGTATCTTGCAGGCCACTGAGTGTCCTCACTCCACGAGGTCACATATTTGCAGCAGAACATATGTTGAGTTTCGTGCAGTTTGAGATTGTACCACCATGCTGGAACTGCATTGTTTTGAGGTTATGGCCATGCCATCACAAGTCTCTTGCAAGAATTTTCAGTATCATCACAGTGTATTGATATGTTACAGTTACTGTCATGCCTTTCTCGGGATGTGAAATACATACGCATCCTATAGATGGGGTCTGACATGATGCTTCCAAGAAAGGCATACCACAAACCATTCACAGTCAAGTTCCCTGATAAGTGCAAATGGCAGAACAGGTTCAACGCAGATGACAGTGGGGGCCTTGTCTGGTACACAGACAGGTCCAAGACCAATAAAGGCACTGTAGCTGGAGTGTGCAGATGGGGTTTGAGAAGGGGGCACAGATTCAATCTTAGGTTTCACATCACAGTATTCCAGTCAGAAATGTATGCCATTAAGGCTTGTATAATGGAGAATGTAGAAGAGGACTACACGGGTAGTAATATCTATATTCTTTCCAACAGTTAGGCAGCAATCAGCCTCTGGTAAAACTTACAGAACATAACAGGATCCAACTGTTATGGGTGCCTGGACACATGGGAATGGATGGAAATGACATAGCTGATGAATTAGCCAGTCAAGGCTCCTCACATCCAATAATAGGATGTGTGCCTGCACTTGGTATATCTGCACAGGCTGCCAGGGGTGTGATCAGGGAATGGACTAATAGGAAACATGAAGAGCATCGGTAGTCCACTTGAAAATTTAAATCTTTGTGAAACATTAATGGAATGGGAATGTTCAGTTGCCTGCAAGACCTCCTGATTTATCCACTTGTGACTGCTTCCTCTGTGTTTACCTCAAAAGCAAGGCATACATCAGCTGCCCTAGGACTATTGCTGAATTGTAACAGACTGTCAGAGAAGAACTGCAGCAATAAAGATGGGGATGACATAGTGCTTAGTGAGGAACTTGCATTTCAGATTATGACAATATAGGCTGTAGAGATGGATGGGACATCATATTAGTGATAACATTTTTAAAACTTAAACACTATGTATAAAATTCCTTGAAGTATACTTCATTGTGTTAAAAAATAAAAGATGGAAATTATATTTCTGTTTAGTTGTTTTAATTTCACAACTGTTAGGATTCTCTGCCACATTCTATATGCACCTTTCCAACCCTTAGTTCATAAACTAGACATGAAATTGGTGGCCAGTGGATAGACAGCACCAAAAACTCAGAAAAGAAGTACAACTGGAGTCAGTGCATAATTTGTAACAGTGTGTAACAAGCTTTTTCACACTTTCTGTCAAAGGAATTCAGAAAACTGAATTTCATACTCTTCATAACATTACAGAATTACATCATTTTACATTTATAATTAAAAATTTGTAGTACACCTCAACCCAGACAATGGCCCAACACATTCATATCTGATACTTTTTTTAAATGGGGAGGGAAGATTCCATGTGTGAAATCATCATATACATATTTTTTAAAGAACTACTAGATGGAGACAAGTAACTGAGCAAGACCCTAAACATGAGAATCTACTATGGGGATAATTTATTGTATCAGAGCCACAGAAACTGATCATCAAGTGAAAGGAAATCTTACATTAAAGATATTAAATGGTGGCTCCTCCATATTTGTGCATTTTTTTGCTTACAGGAGGCGTACTGGCGTATACCAGGTAGTTTTAGCATTCAAGATCTGAGAAAGAGGGTTGAGGTCATTGGCCAAGCACTGGATGGTAGTTACATAGCTCAAGATAATAGTAAGTACTTGACTTCATTAAAATAATGTCTTCAGAACAACAGTCAGAATTGAGATTATGTTTGAGTTAACTGTTAATAGTGTTACATTTACATCTTATAGTGTACATGTAACATATGTTGCATTGTGGGCAAATAATTTACATAAAGCTGTTAATGGTGTTTTAATTACACAGTTTTTCTTGTGAGACTTCTCTGCCTTAAATCATAATGTACTTTGAAATTCCTGCTGGGCCACTTCATTTGTAAACAGTACTTGATCTTGAAGATTAATCAGTGAATTAATTCACCAGCATGTGGTGAACACATACAGAGGTGCTGGTAGTACATTTGCTGATGAAAACTGGTGTTTTTGCCACATTCTTCACAACTTACTACCCACATGGACACAAGGCAATTGTATGACTTAGAAAGGATAGTTTTTTGAAAAGTGGTAACTGAATTTTTAAACTTGGGCTGAGATGGGACCCATGAATTATTGTGCCCTGGAATCATGTTCACAGTGGAATGAATGACATGCATTTAAATGTTAAATGCATGTCATTCATTCCACTTCTCATTTAATTTGTATGACCTAGGGAACCTTACTAATTGAATGTCCTTTGTGTTCTTCATACAGAATGTCTGAGCATTCTCCTTGCTTTGGTTTTTAGGTGAAGGGATAGTGGAGGATACAGGAAGTGGTCAAGGTGAGAGCCTGAACATTTCAGATTGTACAGGTTCAGAAGAGACAGAAATTTCAAACAAATGCAAGAAGAAAAAGAAGAGACAGAATGAACAAAAGAACAATACTTCTGATTGTAAGAAGAAAAACCCTATAAGACGAGATAGCAGGGGCACACGGATAGATTCTGATTCTGATATGGATGAAGTATGTCTTAATTCACTGGCTCAAACAGTTAAAAATGCACATCTGGAAAGTTGCATCTCCAGTACATCTACAAGTAAAGTAAAAAATGTCATAGTGGACTCTGATTTTGAAACAGGAGAAAAAAGTCTTTGCTCACTCATTCAGGAAGGTAATATTTCAGATGCAAAAAAAAATATGACAAATGGAAGTTTCAGAAATTTTTTGTTTGATTCTGATTCTGAAAATGAAGACGTGGGAGTCAGACCACAGGAAAATAAGTACCGATCGAAAAGAGTTCTGAGTGGCTCAGATACAGACAGTGCTAGTACTTCACACTTTAAAAAGAGCAGAGCTACATTTTCTGTTGATGACAATAGTACAGTGGGCACTGAACTGCAACATGTAGATGAAGAAACAAATGGTGCCATTTATTTGCAGAAACATAAACGCAGAATTATTGTGAGTGATGAAGAAGATGACTGAGATGGGTGTCACAGAAACGTTGGAAGTCAGCAGAATGATGTTAAAAATGGATCTTAGGGATATTGAATATGGTTGTGTGGATTGGATTCACCTTGTTTAGAATGGGCATTATTGGTGGGCAAAGTAGCATGACAGCAATGAACCTTCTGGTTCCATAATTCTGTGGATGGTTTGATGAGGCTGTGGTTGTGCACAGCTTCATGTCATTATGCATAACAATGTATGTATGTACCATAACAGTGACCTTCAAGGTAACATATACTTTCATAGTCTTAAAAACTTTATCACAGGTTATGTAAGTACAGTCACAGCTGTGGCAGTTGAAGCTTGGGCTCATCCCCTTTTGTTGCTAGATCTATATCACTATAGGCATTTAACATAAAACAATGTGGAACAGAAATTTAATAAAAAGCAGTGAGCAGAATAACAATATATACATGTAGGTGCGATCTTGTATGTTTCCCAAACATTTGAACCTCCCCCACCCAATCCCAGCCCAATTTATTTTCACTGCAGAATAAGAAAAGCTCAATAAACTAAGGCAGTTCAGGATGATTGGTACTACCATTTGTTTTGAGTGGAGCCTGGGGCTTGGTGTATAGGTCCTGTGTCAGTCCCCTGTCTGGCAACATTACATTTTAACTCAAGCTTCGTTTCCTCTATCCATAGTTATAGTGAACAAAACTCATATGGAATTTGATGTACAGTAATGTTTGTACCTTGCCTATTTGAAAATAATGTAGGTTAACCTTGTTTGAGCAAACCATTGTTTTGGTGTGTTGTAATGTGAATGACTGTGTAAACTAACATACTAAGAAAACTCCCAAAAGTGAGAATGTATCACAGTATAGAAAATATTTATTGACTTACCATTTTATAGAGTATAACAGGCAAGGTGTCCGACTGGAGCGGCCATGTCAGCCAAACATCTGTTTCACTCACATATATAGCCTTTCCGGTGCAGCACACGATAACTTTTGAAACATACAGTTATGTAACATGTGTAACTGCACAATTTAATTTAGTGTTTGTGCAAATACAATATATTCACCAAAAAAACATGCCAATACCGGGATTCAAACCAAAACACTTATCTCTGAAAAGCACTGGTATCGTACCATTATATAGTTGGCTATATGTGAATACAGACAATGATCTACGCTCTACACAATATCAGAAGTTTGCAGCAGGGCTACCTAACCACACACCTCAGAAAATTAATGAAGGTTAATTCATATTTAACTTCAAATTAAGCAGGCATGTTGGCATCTTTGGTCAATATATATCTGGTGTGAACTGTTATAACGAAGAGGAGCGAGAGAAATGTAAATCATGCACAAACATAAAGAAACTGCACTCAACTTGAATATGAAGGTAGCTGTACATTATGTCACATCAGGTGCAGAACTAATATAATTTCAGGCTGCTTGATTTTTGTTTCACAGACTACATTGGCAAGTGCTGCTTTGGACTGGTTGCATATGGTACTGAAAATGTGTCAGATTAGTTGAGATGTGCATGAAGTATATAATTCATTAGAAACAATTCACAGGCATCCACTTATCAAGGGATCTGCTTTGTCTTTCCAAGGAAGGTTCTCAGCCAGTTACTAATACTGTCGTAGTGCTTCTCAGCCCAAACAATATCTTCATTCATTGTTTCTGGAATCCAGTTACCTTCTTCAGCCTCTTCACTTAGATTGTTATGATCCAAAAGTGCTTTAAGCTGTGAACATATACCATCCAAGATCAGCTCTGTGCAAAGTGTGTGTGTGTGTGTGTGTGCCTATTCCTTCCATATTTATGTAACTGACATTACTTAATGTATGGCTGTAGTGGCTGTTATACATGGGCTGATCATTTAATTCCGGGACTGATTTTTTTGTGAGTTAATGAGTAGACTTACCAGCTAGTTGGTCTTGTCTCCTTCAAAATAGTGTCCTTGTGCTTGCATGCACTTATTCCAGCGCTCCTGCCACTGACGAAAGCACCTCTGGTAGTCACTTTTTATAATAGCCCTTAGTTGTCTCATCACATTGGCTTAAATATCTTCAACGTAATCGAATTGGCGACCTTTCATTGTTTTCTTCAGTTGTGGGAACAAGAAGAAGTCACATGGAGCAAGGTCAGGGGAGTAGGGAGGTTGTGGGAGCAACGGAATGTTGTGTTTCACCAGAAATTCATTTGTGGTGACAGCCCTGTGGGCAGGGGCATTGTCGTGGTGCAGGATCCAGTTGCCGGAGCGCCACTTCTTAGGGCGATGTCTACGCATAGCGCCGTGGAAGCGTTGCAGGACTGTTTTGTAGAATTCCTTATTTACCGTCTGTCCTGTTGGGACGAACTCATGATGAACCAGCCCGTCAATGTCGAAGAACGCAATCAACATGGTCTTGATACTGGACTTCACCTGCCATGCTTTCTTCGGTCGAGGAGATGATGATGTACTCCACTGGGAGGACATTTGCTTTATTTCCAGGTCATACCGTAAACCCAGCATTCGTCACCAGTGATTACCAAGAACATGAAGTTGGGATCGTTTTGGGCTTGATCACGGAGGTCAGTGCAAATTGACATGCAATCGTCCTTCTGTTCCACCATTAGGAGATAGGGCACAAATTTCACTGTCACGTGTCTCATTCGCAAATCTTCAGTTAGAATTTTCTGGCACATACCGAATGTTATTCTGTCTTCTTCTGCAACCTCTCTGATAGTCAGACGTCAGTCAGCACGAATGATTTCTCGCAGACGTGCCACGGTCTCCTTGGTGTGGGAGGTGGAAGGCCTGCCCAGGCGGGGGTCGTCTTCAAAGGATTGGCGTCCACTTTTGAAACGGGAATACCACTCAAATGTCTTCAATCAACTTAGGCAGGACTCTCCGATAGCTGTTTGCAGCATTTCGTACGTTTCAGCACCAGTTTTCCCCAGACGGAAACAGAAATCAATGCGCACACGCTGCTGCACTTTCTCCTCCATCGTGAAGTGCAACGCGCACTGTTGTAGACGTTCATCCAAGGGCCTCCACAGAGCGAATGCGGGGAGATACCGACCTCCGGTTTTGCACATACACTTGTACAGAGTTGCCACATGTCCCACTCTTGCCATTTCGCTACGTATTATAGTTTCCCGGAAAAAAATATCAGTCCCGGAATTAAATGATCAGCCCACGTAGTAGATTGCCTTAGTTTTCTTTAATGCATTCAACTTTATTATATATGTAATAAAGTTATTATATATATAATAATGTTGAACTGTAACTTCTGACTCACCTTTTCAGCTTGTTCGTGTGTTGCTATACCTTGAGCAATCGAACTAATGGTGTCGCCAAAGGAATTCTCATCGTTCAAACTGTGAATATAAAAATCAATGTACATTCTTATATGCTTTCTTACGGTATTCAGAAAGTACTCAGCATTCAGTGCACACAAATAAGGAGGAACTTACTTAGCAATATTTTACTTCCAATGCTTTTAGTGGCATTTGGGAATTTCCTTTAAACTTTACTGTCATAAACTCCATTAAACCTTATCTCTATCATAATGGAGGAATGGGTATATGCTTGCTCTTTCCAGCCGTAGTACCATGTTTTTTTAACTCTGGATCTTCTGAAGCCCTTACAATTGCTCAATGAGGTCAATAAGGTCCAAATAACTCAAGATAAAAGTCACGGAATTGGTATATGCACTGGAAGTTATGGAGAGCAGAACCTTCTATCATGGGACAGCTTTCTTCCAGAGCTAAACTATCAGGTGCCAGATTAAAGGAATTCTACAGTATACATATATATATATATATGTGTGTGTGGGTGCATGCATGTGTGTGTGGGGGGGGGGGTGCACATGTGTGGTTTTTTGCAGGTTACGGGTGGAGACAACTGCTCAACAAATACTACTCACACTTTATAAGCGTCCTGAAAGTTTTCACTGAGAAAGTTTAAAATGCTGCTTACACCTTTTGGAGAACCACTTATCACATTATCAATAGTTGTTGTCAGCATATATTTCTCCGCACCTTTAGACATGGCATTTAAAAGATACCTGCAAAAAAAGAAAAAAGCATCCAAATTGTACAGAACTAGTCACAGTACTGGGCATTTTTCAACCCAGTGCTCTAGGCAAATGACCACCAATAACCTGTAATACCCTTTCCAAAATACAAAAAAAGTTGTTTTTTTTTTAGTGTCATTAGCATTTCATTTTCTGTGAAATTCCGCATGACTCTTCCACTCTGGAATAGGCAGTAAGTCACAAAGTTCATAAATTCAGATTACAAGCACAGCCTGCAGTTTTCAAAATATTTAAATAACTGACTCATGGCACAGTTTTCACCCTTACCTGCTGTTTTGCTTTGCAGGACAACATAAAACTATGTACCTTCATATATTTACTAGGTATGAGCTTCCCCCTGTTTCCTCAATGAAAATATTAAGCTTGTAGTGATAATGTGAACACAAAAACTTGAATTATGGTTAAACTCTCTGCAAGGACAAAATACAGCAAATTCAAACAATTCTATTAATCTTTACATTCTAATATGTAGATTTTGAAGATAATTTAAATCAGTTAGTGGTTTCTAGCATCTAGCATATAAATGTCCCAGCAAAGTATTAAAGGGCTATTTAAATTATAGATGACAGTTACCTAGTGGCATATACTGGAGGGAGGAGAAACGCACTTATTGATTTGGTGTGAAAACCTAAAGGAAACATGTCACTTGGAAGACTGCGACATAGATGGGAAGTTAATATTACAATACACCTTAAAGGAACAGGATTAGATTGCATTAACTGGATTCATCTGGCTCACTATATGTACAAGTGGTGGGATCTTGTGAACACTGTAATGAACCTTCTTGGTCCACAAAATGGGATGAATTTCTTGACTAGATGAGGAACTATTCACAACTATTACCTTCTGAGGAAGGGCTCGTCTCCATGGTGTTAGTTACGAGATGACGGTAAACAAGTGAATTGTAGCACAGTCCTTTAATATTCATTTTCATATTTGAAGAATAAAGGACCAACTTGATGTCACTTGCTGAAGCCTGCAACATGGACACTACTCAAACCCAGCCGCACCAAATCGCCAACACACAACGAACCATGAAACAAAATTACCGATGTGGTAATTCAACAGCACAGTCGCAAGCTCCTGATGATGGATACAGTAATGTCCAAAATATGTTGAGTACATAAGAATCACAAGTGACATCAAGTTGGTCTTTTATTCTTCAACTATTACAATGATGCACGGTCCAATAAATGTAAGATTCACATAAGATTCATTTTGATATTCACCTCTTCAGAAGATCCTCATCTTCAGTGCAGCCAAGAGCTTTATACATATCCCACTTGGCATCAGAGTTACTGTGGTGGTGCTGATACTGGTCCCACAGCAACAACCATGTATTGTTATCATTTCTGGCAGCTGTGCAGTACACTGCTTTCTTAATGTCTGGTGGAATTCTGCAATATAAACACAACTTGTGATGCACTGAATCTGACTATGATATTCCATACATAAATAAAAGAATGTTTAACAAATGTACCTGCTCTGTACACATTCTTGTTTTGAGACACACTGTTGAGACTATTTCCTCTAAGAATCTGTCAATTATACAAATTTACACTTGCCTGGCATTTCATCACATATGCTTTCATAATATGTAGCCTTCCTAAAAAGGAAAGAAGTATGAATATGAAATCTCCAAGATGTCTTTTATGTGACTCTGTTTATCCCCATTTAAACTTTATACCAAATACTAGTGCACATGCTAGGAATATGAAGTTTTGCATAACAATAAATTAGAACTATGTATTCCTTTGTATTACATATGAATACTACTTATACATCAACAATTACAAACATGCAAGTTTATATCTGACAAGTTAAACACAAGCAGACACATGCATGCACACTTGCAACTGATATAATCCTTAATTGGTTAGGAACTTACCCTGTGGACACACAACATGAAGCCTGGCATGCCACAAATGAAACAAACTGCATTTTGTTTTTGAATGATAAATTTACATTACATAAATATAACATTAGCAACACTGCATTTGTAGAGCACAATATGAAGCTAGGGTTTATGAGTTCCACACACAATTCTCTGTTACCATGTTAATCTTTTACATGGTCACTATAAGCATGGAACATGTCAATGCTTCACCTGTTGTGTCTGTGCCAATTGTACACCCTGAACACATGCTTTCTATTACAGTAACAATCTCCTATCTGCTTCTGTCATTGTGGTTTATTCTACATACATGTTTGTCTCTTATACGTTTTTTTTGCAAACATTAAAGTTCCTCTCTCTTCCAATCCATGCTCAAACCTACCTCTTTTACATAATTAGATGATGCATGTTAAACATGTGAATGTCTACATATGGCTTGCAGCTACTGCAGTGAACAAGTGAAATGTAATTCTACCACAGAATCAGTCAAATTGGCATAAAATAAAATGCAGGATTTCAAAAACTGTATCTCCCTCCATCTTCAATAGATGCAAATTCATCCACAAATACTGATTATATATACATGTACATTTAACCAGCAAATGACTTGACTATGTCCTTCGGTCTCCTCTTGTTACCATGAGGTTAAGATACACAGAGTTGCTCCAAATCTCTCCGTGATTTTTAAGGCAGAAACTGTCTCCAAAATGCAATTTTGTTCTCCAACAATGTAGACAGCCAACATGGAGGATTTTACTGCAAGAGCCATTACCTCTGCCATTTTATGGTCTCATTACCTGGTCTGTACTATTACCTAGTACAGTAATTTTACCTTACTGGCTCCTGTAACCTTTAACATTACAAACACAAATGTATTCATGCTGACATACATATAATTCTCAGGGTTCTCAGTCCACTTAGAAAACATCTCCAAGGCTTTAGCAACACAGTCCTTCGAGCCTAAGGTACATGCCCATTCTATTACAGTAGGCTGGATCATCTTCATCACATGGCTGTCTTCTGTGTTATATTGAAACGCCAGAGAATTGTACAGCTTGTTTAACAGAGTAAGGACATAAGCCTGTAAGAGAAGTATGTTGCAGGTTACTATGTCATAACTGTAACAGAACCATACTACAGCCAACATTTGGATTTTCACGGTATCAGATTTTGTTCACGTGCAAAGGATGTGACCTGTTCTTTAAATGTTACCACCTGAATGAAAAGATCAACAAAACATATACTAAAAATATACATTTGGTGACACACATCTGCACACATTTTCTGGAAGTGCACTAGTTCATGGCTTACATACACAGTGTTTCTTTTATCATTGACCAGAGCAAGGCAGCTTTCCAGCAGCAGTGCTTCTCAGTGATAAAAGATAAACTCTGTATTTCAAATACTGAACCTTATCAAAAACATTATCTCAAAACACTGGACCTTTGTTAAACTGGTACTTCTCAACAAAATATATATATATATATATATATTTTTTAATACACCATGCACACTTTTAAAAAATATATATATATAAAACAAAAATAAGAGTGCTTGGCTTATTTGTAACAAGCTTGGGAATGGAGCACATTTTGTTTTTACTGAAGGTGTCATCAATACATATTTTATTCATGATGAGCTCAGCAACAGTGTGTAGCCTAATCATTCCAAGCACCATGTAATTCATAACTTCCTCTTCCTTTTGCACACAGACATGCAGTCCACAGACCATACTGTAGGTGTGGCAGATGTATTCTGCTATACGAGTACCAATGGCAAACATTTACAATCTTCCATGGACAGTAAAAAAAAAACAAAAAATAAATTCCAGTTGCAGAATAAATAAGTAAACCCTCTGTTGGTAAAAAAAAATGTGCTAGAATCTGTAACAACAAAAGATTTGCAAGTGGAAAAGTGAGAACTGACAAATCACCTGTGTGATATGCACAATCATGTGCCTATTCATTTCAAAAACTTTTGTGTTCAAAATACAGTGAAAAAGTTAAAGTTCACCCTATAGCAGGCCATGAAGGCCCAGAGGGAGAGTAGAGGTATAGCTGTACTCTTTCTTTAACCTTGGCACTAAATGGGGAGGGGTGTGGATGGTCAATGCCATGCCCTGGGTGCTTTACCCCCAGGGACAAGACCCACTACCCATTGTAGAGGAGGCTGGGTGGGCTGCAGGGCCAGTCTGAACTCATGTGCAAAATCTCACTCCCACCAGGATTTGATTTCCAGACCTCCCAGCCCATAACAAGTTGTTATTACTGACTACATTATCCCCACCAAAATATGCTGACACCTGCCTTAAACAAAAACTGGGCATAATGGAAACATGTCTTTACCGTAAAAGTATTAGTCCCTATGATCCATACTTAAAAGTGCCTGTATTAAATGGAACTCTCCTACAACAGAAAAAATCCCATCATAGGTTTCACTGTATACAAAAACTAAAATGTTGTCTGTTATCTGGTGCTGGTGTCAAACATAGCTTTACCCATTATAGGAAGAACTCAGATTGAAACTATCTGTGATTGGTGTACTACAGAGAGTATGCAGACTGGGGAGAGAAGAATTGAAATGGAGCTGGAGAAAATAGCAAAATGAGAAGAATCAAAATTTATACTCCTCATCAAGGATTTGATGTGTGGGGCATGTATTGCAAATAGAAAAGAACAAATTTCATTGGAAACCATGAACAGAAGAGATCACTTGCAAAATACTAAATACATCTTACACAAAGAGGGCGACAGAAGGGTATGAACTGGATTCATTTGGGTCAGGACAAGGAAATATTGTTGTTTTCTTGTGAACATTGTAATAAACCTTTGGTTTCCACAAATGGCAGGAAATGCTTCATTAGATTAAGACTGTTACAATCCCAAGAATGAATCTGCTCGTAGATATGTAGTTAGAGTTGAACACCTTGCTGTTGGGCCACATAGAAACGCTTAATTGCTATCCTATGCATTGTTGACAGGTCGTGCATTTCTACGTTTTCTTACACAACATCCTGCACATTCGTTTGTCAGCAGGTCTGGTTCACTTTTCGCTTCAAGGTTATTGACAGCTTAATGCAGGATGCTTGAGTCTCAAGATACAAATAAATAGATCGGCCATTGCCCCCTATTTTTAGAAACATAAGCCTGCAACAAAGGGACCACTCATTCAGATACTCTCTCTGCTTTCCTTTCAGTTGCAATCATGGCTTTGCGTAAGAATGTTCTGCAAGCGGACAATATTTTGCATGAGGTTTATGCAGATACACATTCTGATGTCTCTGATAATAGTGACAATGAAAGTTTGGACAGAGACAGTGACGTCTCCGCTACTATTTCACATAAACAATTGCGATCTTCTATCGTAGTTGCTACTAGCAACAGTGAAACAAGTACAACAGAGGAAGAAAGTTGAGAACTGGAGAACTCTGATGATAAAACAAGTAATGTATGGTGTAAAATTGATAAAAAAAACCAAACAATGAGCCTTTCCTTGAAATCACAGGTCTGAATATAGTAATCGATAACCCTGAGTCTGTTGTTGAAGTTGTGAGTTCAATCGCTAGTGATGATCTTATACTGTTACTTACTGAACAGTCTAATCTTTACCACAGTCAAAGTGCAGAAAAATGGAAAGTCTCGCCTAAAACACTGAAGTGGTCCAATATCACACCTGAAGAAATGAGAAAGTTTTTGGAACTAATAATTTTGATGGGACAAGTCAGAAAGGGAAATATAAGAGACTACTGGTTCACTGACCCCCACAGCCCAAAACAAGAACTATCATTTGATGAAGCCATGATCGCACGGTGAGGTCCCCTGAAATTTAGGACATACAATCCAGGAAAAATAACAAAACATGCAGTGCTGGTGAGAAGGGTGTGTGAGGCAGTATTGGGTTATATCTGCAACATGGAGATATACTCAGCTGCCAGAAAGAAGTTAGAGGACACAGTGTTATCACTTTTAGACAGAAACTTAGGCCAAAATCATCACATCTATCAAGACAATTTTTATAACAGCATGAGATTAGCTCAAACATTGCTAGACAGAAACGTGAGAGTCTGTGGCACTATGAGGGCTAACAGGGGCATTCCATGTGACCTAGAAGGGGACGGCAAGTGCTTGAAAAAAGGGCAGTCAGTGTTCCAGAGAAAAGGTGATGTAATGGTGCAAGTGTGGAAGGACAAAAGACTTGCACGAATGATAAGTACAATCCATGAGGCAACAATTGTAAACACAGGGCAGAGAGACAGGAAAACAAATATGGAAATAAAGAAGCCTTATGCTGTTGTCCAGTACAATAAATTCATAAAGGCATAGACAGGGCAGACCAGTACCTCAGTTATTACTCATTTCTGAGGAAAACTGTAAGATGGTCGAAAAAAGTGGTACTATATCTGCTAAACTGTGCTCTCTTCAACGAATTTTTTGTGTACATGACACTAAATACAAACAAAAAAGTAAAGTACAAGAACTTCCTACACGAAGTAGGAAGGTCCTGGATATCAGAAGACCATAATCAAAGTGAGTCCAATTCTGATGCCCTTCAATTGCCAGAGAAGCAAACTACACCAAGTGAGCCTAAACAGGACCCACCAGGCAGACTCTCCAGTGATTTCAGAATACACAAACTTGAAGAAATTGTTGGTAGTAGGGAGGGAAAAAAGAAGTACCCTGCAAGACAGTGTAAAGTGTGTGCTGCACATAAGAAGTGAAGTGAAACTAGATACATTTGTAAATTCTGCATTGTTCTGCTTCACAAAGGGTCTTGTTTTGAGAAATACCATTCAGTGATGAACTACTAGACTATCTACGTGCAGTTTCTGTAGTCTGGGGCTCAGGAGCTTAATCTACAGTGTCAAACCATAAGAAGAATATGTTATGGGGTTGAACATTCAAAGTGTTTAAAACGTCCAAGAAATGGGGGTATTTAATGAAAAGACCATCTGGTCGGCAAGGTGTTAATGTCCTGTGATCGTCCACTTTGCTGGGCTTAGTCAAACTGCAGCTTTAAGTAGTTTTGTGCAATATGGAAAAACTAATGCAACCATACACAATGCCAGTCATGTTCTAATCATAAACAATCCACAGAAACTGAATACTTCTGAGACAATTATTTCACTGAATTCATAAACTTTAGAAAGATGCTCTTATTCAATAAGAACACCCTGCTCACCTTAAAACTGTCATATATGTCAGTCCCACGGAGCTGACGGTTAATGAATGAAATTATATCATTATAAGTCAACCATGGAATGAGATGAATCTCCTCAGCGAGATATGTACTGAGTTCCAGTGCTGTGGTGTAGTTAAGTAGTCCTGCACGGGACAGACTGAAAGCGTCATCCAGTAATTGTGCTCTGTTCAACACATGAATGTCCCTATAGAATGGTGAAGTCAGGTGATTTGTGATTAAGGACCAAGTGAGAGGGTCATAGTTCACGCGGTAGAAGCCTGTAAATGAAGAGAAAATATGTCAAGCAAACAGAAAAATAAAACCAAGTATGTGGAGCTTTGCAAGACTTACATGGTTTTGAAAGTAAGATGCAGTAAGGTACTCTTTTCCTAAGATAAATTCTTTAAACAGTCATAGCTTTTTGGTGATTTTGTAATAGTGATAACTTTTGAAAAATTTTTAATTACACACTTCCATGCTTGACAGAATTAAAATGATTACAAATTATATGTGACAGCATGAAGAAAAAGAGATATAAAAATAATCAAATAAAATGTTAATCATCACAGGCCTGAGAACAACTTAAAAGTTTTCAGATAAATTTATTAAGTGCATTTTACCTCAAATGAGTCCCAGAATAAGACATTTTATTCCCCAGAAACAAATATAAGGTTCTGTAGGAGACCCTATAATTTCATCCTGACACACAGCTAAACTTCTTTCTGCCAAAGATTTAATGATGGCCATACTTTGCAGGACATTTTGCCAGTACTTACATATTGCTGGCCATTGTCCCGTTAAAATAATATGTCCTGTTGGATTAAGCCATAGAATCACTTTCTGCTGATGCTGGGCACCATCTTCATAGCCATCAAGTTTTCTGTTCAGGACTTTTACAGTCAGAGAAGCAATATGAATGAAACATCACAAAAATCTGTCTGGTGAGAGTGACACTGTTTCATGTGGAAGGACAGACAGACATGACAAAGCTAACACACACTTTTCACAATTATTTGTTGAACATTCTTAGTAACATGTGGCACCTTACCTCCACTGCTCTGTAAATCTTCAAGGCCTGCTGCTTAACCACACAGACATCTATAACTTTTTAACCATCTACAGTGATAGTTACTGAATTGTACATTGCATGTCAGGAATTTTTAAAATTTAGTCAGATATTCAGGCTTTATGAATATTTGAGATCTGGTACTGTACAGTGTTGCTCTACCTGTTGCTTGTATATTGAAGATGATCCACTCGGTGTCTGTTATGTTTTCTTCCAACATAAGTTCCGGTTGATTTCGCAACCATGCCTTGGGCTTGGTGTCTGTAAAGTCACTGTTAGTACTCTTGGTGTAACTAATAGGAACCCACCATGTTGCACCAACAGTATCATTTTGTCTCTCCAGCAGGAACCTCTCCTAAAGAATGATCAAATGAAAGTGTGTTATTCCCTTCAATCACAAACACAAATTTCAATTTTATGAACATCAGTACAACTGCGTATAGCCTACACTAAATAATAAAGGAAGAAATGAGGGGAATAATACAGGCAGGAGGATTAAATAGCAGCAGCAGGGAGAGGGGAGGAGAAGAAGAAGGACGATGAGGAGGAGAAGAAGAAGGAGGAGGAGGAGACAAAGGAGAAGAAGGGAATAAGAAGGAGGAGGAGGAGGAGAAGAAGAAGGAAGGAAGAGGAGGAGGAGGAGACATGAAATTGAACATGGATAGACATGAAAATTAATATTGACAAATTGACTTATTAGCTATCCCCTGCTTCTCTGCACTTAACACAAGTCACTGACACATATCCACAGAAAAAGACAGTCTCTCTCTCCCCAGAAAGACACCAAGCAAGCAACAAATATTTCGGCTCTGACGCAAACAATCAGTTTGCTAAAGATTACTGTTAGTTACAAATCTCAATAATAACTTTCAATTTTAAATCTGAATACGAGATACTGTCAGCTGTAAATCTGAATACAAAGAGATGCTGTCAGTTGTAAATCTGAATACAAAGAGACGCTGTCAGCTGTAAATCTGAATACAAAGAGATGCTGTCAGCTGTAAATCTGAATACAAAGAGATGCTGTCAGTTGTAAATCTGAATACAAAGAGATGCTGTCAGTTGTAAATCTGAATACAAAGAGATGCTGTCAGCTGTAAATCTGAATACAAAGAGATGCTGTCAGCTGTAAATCTGAATACAAAGAGATGCTGTCAGTTGTAAATCTGAATACAAAGAGATACTGTCAGCTGTAAATCTGAATACAAAGAGATATTGTCAGTTGTAAATCTGAATACAAAAAGATATTATCAGTTGTAAATCGGAATA
>Ga0123354_10003140_pt1 | contig 22612 bp, 17 predicted proteins | sample TergutLab28metaG_2_FD_97872 | JGI IMG/M metagenome (GOLD analysis project Ga0123354, IMG submission 97872) | Labiotermes labralis P4 segment gut microbial communities from Petit-Saut dam, French Guiana - Lab288 P4 | ecosystem: Host-associated > Arthropoda: Insects > Digestive system > Gut ... | reverse complement strand
AATCTTTAATTTCCTGGACAGCAACCTGGAAGACAAAAGATTCTGCACCGAATGATAGCAAGCATTTCCTGACCTCAGTCTACTCTTTATTTCTTCCGGAATAGAATTTTGGATTGTTAAAGAGTATTTCACATAATACCAGTGTTATTTGTAGTGTTTTGTGCATTGAACTGCTATTCACATGACATACTTGCTGATTAGTAATACTACAAGCCTTCAGCTTGATACACTAATACAAGATCAAATCACATAATAGGCAAGCAGTGTTACATCACCAGATTGTGGTAGTGCATATTGTGAATTTATTATCAAAGAATTTAAAACATTTTTCTGAAAGCAATTAGTGGTACCAAATTAAATTTAACATTGTTTTGACCGGCATTTATTTAGGAATAGGTTTTCCTGTTCCTTGTCTTTATGTTCTACTGAACCAGAGCAGTACATATAGTAAGGGACGTATATAGCCTGAAGTGATATCAGTGTCAAGACCACAGTGTGGTTACATTCTGCAGTAATGTAAGTGGCATGTACACCATTAAGTGATAGCTACAGGGCCACTGTCTGGCTACATTCTTTGGTCGTATTCTGCAGTAATGCAAGGGGCATGTATAGCCTGAAGTGATATCAGTGTCAAGATCACAATGTGGTTACATTCAGCATTAATGTAAGTGGCATATATACCATGAAAGGATATCAGCTACAGGAAGACTGGTTACATTCCACAGTGACATTGTGTGAGGCAGTCACTCTTGTCAAGATGGAATAGGTTTGTTATGTGTTGAAAACTCACTGTCTCTGTCATCAGGGGTTGATGTATGGCACAGATATAGGCTGTATTACAAGTACTGTTGATTCCTTGAAGTTCAGTGTCATTGTGCAGAAGCTTATCATTACAGAAGGGCCTGCAGGTCAGTCACATGTCAGCTCACCCTGCCCCTTAGTCTTAGTTTAACATCTGGCAAAAAGTATTGCATAATGTATTTTTTCCCTTCTGATGCAGAGGCAGTGTCTGAAATGAAAGTCTGTTTCAGCCAGGCACCCATAACAGCATGAGAAGACTGTTGCATTTAGTCACCACAAAACTTCATATCTTTCACTCCATACAGAAAACTGCACATTTACATGATTGTTTGTTAGAGCATAAGAGTATGTTGTGTTATGCTTGTGTTCTTTTTGTACAGATCCTGAAAGAACTCCCTGAAGTCGAAGCACAATTGCAGGCAAAAGGGTCCAGTCTCATTCGAAGTTACACCACATCCCTCAGTCTATATGTTGTTGGTGTTCTGAGGCGATACCATTGCTGCCTTTTGTGTGAGTGAATCCAAGTACTGAGTTAGCAGTTTAACGGTGTGTATACGATTGTATCAAGAGGTGTTTGTTGATTATAATTAGCAGATGTTTAATCTAAATTTTTCACAAAATGCAAGGCATGTCTCCAGAAAACACACTGTATCTCCATTACAAGAAAAAATTGGTTAATGTTATTTACTAAATAATGGCTGTTTATTGTGAGAATCTTTTGAAACAGAACAATATGCTTTGTTCATGGGATGCTTTGTTCATTTATGATGCAGCAGGTGGTACACATAGTAACTGCTATGCATTAGGGTTACAAGACCATCTAACTAATTCTGTGGAGTGAAAAAGCTCTTAGTTATGAAGGAAATTCCCTAGCTGTAATGGAATATGAAGTTCATTATTGTGTGTACAAGGGTCACAGATGAATCCAGGTCATAATGACATCCTGTTTCTTTGGCTCATTTTAATATTATCCTCCTCTCTTTCTTAGATCTCTCAGGTGGTCTCTTCCTTTCACTTTTCTGACCACTACTCTTTTTCTCCTACCATGTGTGTTGTATGCCTATCTCATCCTTTTGCATTCAATTATCATAATAATATTTTTTTAAATGCAAATAATGATGCCCATTATTATACAGTTTATCACCTGAATCTGTCAGTATATAGCACCCTTAAACTGTTTTCCTCTTACGCTTAGAGGCCAGCTTACATGTGGGGCTGGGAATATTTTAGCAATTGTATCAGCATGAATCACAGCCTTATCAGACATCACAGTTCTGCTAATGTAAAGGTGGTGTCTCTTTGAACTGTAGTGTGGTGCAAACTGTATGTTAACTTATGTTAAGATTCTAGGCTTCTGAGGTGTGATGACTTATTTGGTAGATACAGTGTTCGTCTGAATATAAGGTGACCCTGATGTGTAATGGACCCCTTCATAGTCTTTCGTTTTTATGAAAATATCCACACAGAACATGTTTCACTTTGTGGGTGATTATAAGGTAACTTCCAGTTTTTTTGAAGATGAATTAGGAAAGCAGCTTGTCTTGTATTTGGGTAAATATGGTAGATACCAATGTTTCTGGAGAACCTGCTGCCTTCATCTTCAGATGCTACTCTCAGTTTATGGCATGCTAACATTTGCCATTTGCCTGCATTTTGACTGTAAATCTTGTTTTATATGTGAAATTTTTGTGTATAAGAATTAATAGAATATATTCCTATTTTAGTGTTCCCAGAGCAGACAACAGCTGTGTTTGAGGGTTTGTGTCGTGTAGTGAAGCATGTGACGAACCCAGGGGATTGTTCATCAGCGGAGCGATGTATTCTAGCTCATCTGTATGACCTGTACTCAAGCTGTAGTCTTCTCAAATCAAAGCCACATTGTGTTGAGCCATTTGGGAATGCTTATCCCAAGATACGCCAGGCTCTGTATTCCACAGTTCAACCATCTAGTTCAAACCATATTTGCAATGCCCAGTTTATGGCTGATGTATTCAGCAATCCACGTCGGGGAGGTATGTAGACCGATTGTTGGAATGATTGATTTATTTAGCAGCATTTTATGAACTGTTTAGATTATATACATGTTATCAACTTATTAAAAGTTGTGTGTCGTATGCAATGTAGGGCCATGTTGTTTGGTGAATAGTTGCCCGTGTTTTAGAAGATCCTGCTGCCTCCATCTTCACCTTTACTTGTGAGGACGATGGCAGTAACTTCTCAATCATATTGGTATTTTGTACCAAACTATACAGCATCTTATCCAGAAGGGTTGTGTGATGGTTGAGACAGTTAGATGGTGGCCTGTTGCTGCAGAGGCCTGGTTTCGATCCCAGGTCAGCTCACATGGGATTTCTGATGGATAGAATGTGATGGGGTAGGTGTTTCTCTGAGCAGTCTGATTTTTCCCTGTCATTATCATTCCACCAGTGCTTCACACTTGTTCTTTCAGCTGTCACTGATGGTGTATAATTTTGACATTTGACAGCATTGTTTGACAGCGCAGTGTGACACGTGTTCAAAGACAGTCATCTTCGTTACCATCTCTGTGAAATCCTCAAAAGAGAGATGAGCTCTTCATATTTATTTTTTATTTGCTACGCTGTCAGTAGTTTATCAGACTGCATAGCACTACTTGGTAGGAGTATTAGTTAGCAGCAATTGGAGTGCTGTGAAAGAGTGCACTTGTGGCCAATTGTGTAGTAGTCTCACATTTGTTGGGTGGGGGGGGGGGACTCAATAAAACTGCAAAAACTAATCAGGACAGCAGGTCTTATAGCCATGATTTAAACCTGGGACCTTCTGATCATGAGGTGAGAGCATTGCAAACTTGACCATGACAGTTAATTGTTAGGTGAAAAATGTATGGACAAGAATGTTCTGTTGCAGGTAGAATTGAACCTCAGTGGGCTCGACAGTTGGCAGAGACACCCAGCAACCGCTACAGTTTTGTGTGCAATGCAGTTGTTGCTGTTTGTAATGAAACTGACAATGATCGTCTGAATGACCTTGCTATTTTATGTGCAGAGCTGACTGCGTGTTGCAATTCACTTTCTGCCGAGTGGCTTGGTGAGTGCTGGCGATATGTGGGTGTCATCTCGTGTATAAAGCTCATTGTGTGTGTTGTGACATATCTTGCAAAATTTTGCTTCTTTGCTATAAGCCAGAAATTTATCTAGCTAATGTATAATCACTGAGCTCCCACTTTATAGAATACACACTGCCTAGCTCTGCTTCTTTAACCTTAGTGCTAGCAGGGGGTGGTTGGTTAACACCACGCCTCAGCTGCTTTACCCTTGGGAATAGCCCAGTACCCATCGCATAGGAGGCCAGGTGGGCCCTGGGCCAGTGTGGATGGTGCAGAAACTCTTGCCCCCACGGGGATTCGATCCCCGGAACTTCCAGCCCATAGTGAGTCACTGTAGTGCAAAGATATGCCTTTTGATTCTGTTGAGACAATAGTCACTGTTTGTATTGAGAATTAAACTGAATGTATAAATACACTCTGTAGACGAAATCTTGACTGATGTAGCAGGTGCTTCAAAAGGTTAACTTCATTTTTGGGGACTTCATTCTCCTAGCTTATTACTCATTTGTACGTTGGTATTTTGAGATAGGACTGATAGGCTGTCCCAGAACGTGGGTAATCAATCCACGCTGTGTAACAAGCCAGAAGAGCATAGACCTCATGTGCACTGCAGCAGCAAGCCTGAAATTTCACAACTTCATTTTTGTTGACATTTGACAGGTGTTCTGATGGCTCTGTGCTGCTCATCAAACCATTCGTCACATTTTATTGATGTGCTGGCTCAGGTCGATGTGCAGGATCTGTCAATTCACAATTCACTTGCTGTCTTTACATCGATTCTTATAGGTCAGTATTAATGTTACCACCCTCAGAATGAATGTTACAATCAAGTGGTTAGCATCTTTGCTTTATGTTTTGGAGGTCACAGATTCAGGTGTTGATCCATGCACTGGCTGTGTTGTGACAGAAATTAATGGTTGTCCTCTCTGCTGGCACATGCCAGGGTTGGGTACAGCCACTTCCAGACCCTTTCTGGTCTGTCGTAAGCAATTATCCTACCATTTTGAGCTTACTTGCTTGGTATGAAGATGAACATTAAATGTAATTTGTTTTGAGAGGATGTGAGTGTATGGGGGTATGATGCTGTATTGCTGGGTCATTGGTTCCTTTTATTTGAAGGGGCATGGTGTTTTCATTTTCAAGGATCAAGCAGTCCAAGAAGAATTACAGTGATACCTCGACTAACGAAGATAATTCGTTCTGGAATCACATTCATTAGCTGAAACACACATACAGACAGAAAAGATAAGCTCCTGGAATGGCCCGACTTTTCATGTTTGCTGCTTTATGTTAGCGCATGCATCCACTAAAACATTCGTTAGCCGAATCCATATTCGTTAACCGAGTCCAAAAAACAGCGAAAAAAATCTTCGTTAGCTGAAAAATTTGTTAGCAGGGTCACTCGTTAGCCGAGGTATCACTGTACCATTCTTCCTGGACTGCTTGATCCTTGAAGATAAAGACATTGTGTGTGGGCGGTTGGGAATCACTCATCCAGTGACACAGCTTGACATCCCAGAGGACTTGAATTCTCTACACCACGGCTGCGATAACTTGAAACCTACGTGGTCATGTCTTGTATTGAACATGAAAGAAGTGTTAGGAATTAATTCATTAATTTATGATTTCAGCTCGACATTGCTTTTCACTGGAGGATTTTGTGGTCCATATTGCCCTTCCTTCATTGGTAAAGGCTTGTAATGAAGGTAAATGAAGCTTATATATATGTCTTAACTATGACTGTGGTTTAGTGATGAGGTGAAACATGTACGTCACTTAAATTATCACCTTGTCTTTGTTAAAAACACATGTCTCTGTGGCTGGTTCTGTTTCTTTTAGCAGTAAGGTAAAAAGTATGAAACTGCTGTCCATCCTCATGTAGGATAGAGCACAGCTTTGTCCAGTGAACACTCGGCTGCCAATGAGAACGTCAGTTGTCATTTAGACATGTAGTTGTATTTACTTTATTATATCACAGGTCGAGGGGATGCAGATACAGAAGCAGAAGCTGGAGCGAGGCTGACGTGCCATCTTCTGTTACGGTTGTTCAAGACTGTTGAGTGTCCGCAGCCTGCCCTATACTCCGTCGGTCAGTTATCACAGTGGTTTATTTCTTTAGTAGTTGAAATTGGAAGGAAGATATTAACCCTTTGACACCGGAATTAAATCCCCACCCCCCTGGCCACTTTAGTGGCCATTTGGCTATTTAAAGGGCTCACTGCACGACATATATATATATGTATGTCGTTCGGCGGCTAGGGGTTAACATTGTCATTTGACCATGGAGAACATCTGGCCCATAAATGTGTCTGAAGTATGTCCTTAGGTCAAAGGTGAATACAGTGTTGATGTAGCATCTCCTTTCTTTCACAAAATGAATTGGACAGTTTTATGTCTGTGCAGGCTTTAATGTTAATGTAATTTGAAATGCATTTTTCATAGTCAAATTCAATCAGATGTTTGACACTACTTCAATCCTAATGTCACTCATGCTGTGCTTTTGCACAAATAGTGGCTATGCCGTCTCATTGTTCTAACATTTTCTTGCAATGTCTAGTAAATGTTGAATTGGTGATTAGCCTTTGTATCAGAATTTGCGCTCATAATCCCATATAAGTTTGTCTATATCTCTGTGGTTCTTGCTAGGGTACTGTAGTATGCAGTTTAGTATGGGTTAAGTGCATCTGGTGGTTGAGTGGACTGCTGTCTTTCATATTTCAGAGCACCCAGTTTAAGACATTAGCCCAGTAACTGGTTATAGTAGTTGAGGTTTCTCATGGTTTTCATCATTCCCTCCAGTTGGATGCCAGGACCATAGTGCATTGCAGAGTCCCATTGCCTTGTAATTGTTGTCAATCTGAACTTTAGTGTGATCTTTAACTGGAAGTTAGAATAATGAACAGCAAGCTGTGAACAAGTAATGTGTATTGTTAGAATATGTTCCATAATGTATTTTGTATCATTTTATACCTAAGTTGGTGGGCGTCACTTTGCATCAATTGTGATGACCTTTGTTACAAGGTGAATGTAAGTAGTGGATAATAGTGGTATATTAAAATTTTGTGTGAGAATGTGTTTTTATGGAGTTATAAATGTTTTTGGAATTTCAGAATTTTTTCTGTTATGTTGACCTAGTGTCTTCTTGTGTGTTTCTTTCTTTTGGGCATACTGTTGGTGTTTTGCTTATATCAGTGTTGTCTGTGCAGAGTTTGAAGTGTGGTTAGTTTCAGTTTAGACTTGAGGTCATGTTTAGTGGAGGCCATTGGTGTTTTTTGAATTAAATAGTTTGGAATACTTAGTCTTAAATAATGCTTGCTGTTGCTGCTGTGATAAATTTGTGATGTGTACCTCTTGACATGGTGACAGTATTGCAGTTTTGACATATTTGATGCAGGTACTTCACCACATCCAATACCATGTGCAGCATCAAATCTTGGCTATAGTATCAAACTCAGCTGTGACCGCCATCTGCTGGCTGCTGCCCATAACAACATCAGAGTGGGACCAGTTCTTGCTGTTCTTAAGGTAAAACTGATAACAAATACAACAAGTTCTGAGTGAGAGGGTAGCACTGATCCTGAACATTTAGGTGTCCTGGGTTGTGACTGGGGTCAAGGGGTCCAAAAAGAATCAAATTCTTCTTGGACCCCTCCACCGCTGAGGATGAAGGGACAGGCTTCATTTAATGTGCCAGAAAACTCTAATCCAGTGACATGGCATCACATCCCATGAAACTGAATCTGTAACAATGCTGTTGTGGAAGTCTCAGATCATAATCTTGTTGTGCCTTTGTTCCTTGGTGCTGTAGCAGTTAGGTGAGTGTGTGGCCTGTCACAGTAGGTTGTGTACTGGGGCTTTGGCAGAATGATAACTGGTGGGTAAAATGGTAAAGGTAAATTTGGCCCTAGAACAGATCATGAAGTCCCAGAGGGGGAGTAGAGGTATCGGTCTTCTCTTTCTTTAACCTTGGTGCTAGTTGGGGATGAGTAGTCAACATCTGCCCTGGCCACTTTACCCCCGTGAAAAGACCTGGTCCCTGTTGTATTAGAGGCTGGATGGGCCCCAGGGCTGGTCTGGACAGGCGTGGAAAATCTGGCGTCAACCAGGATTCGATCCCCAGACCATCCAGCCTTTAGTGAGTCTGTATCCTGGCCTGATAACTGGCAGGAGAAAGTGAGTGTTTGGAGAAAGTTTGCTCCATTGCCACTTCATTCACTACCAAGCCTGTGTGAACTTCCTTGAAATCCACTCTGTCTGCCCTTGGTATATGCAGTTGAACCCAGTTATAATGACATCGGTTTATACAACACCTTGCCTGTAGAGTCAACATATTATGTGGTACCAATTAATTTGTTACTGTTAACCATAACATTTTACTCTTCAGTTAGAATGACACTTGTTTATAACGATACAAAATAGTCAGTCCCTTTCAGGATGTTATACCCAAGTCCAACTATGTGTGTATTTCTCATTGGTGGGTGACATGACTTGAAAGTGAACTGTGAATTTAGGAAAGTGAAGTCCTCCTTGTGTATGCCATGAAGGCACACAAGGGGGAAGAGTCTATAGCTGCGTTCATTCTGAATCTCAGCCATAGTAAGAGGTGAGGGGTTAGCCTATACCCTTGTTGTTTTACTCCCAGGGAAGATCTGATACTTTTTTAATAGAAGGCTGGATGGGCTCCAGGGCAGGTCTAGACATTTTGGAGAAGAAAACACTCTGTGCCCCTGCCAGGTTTGAACCCTGAATTGTGCACCCCTTAACCTAGTGCATTATACTGGCTGCTCTCTCCCAGCTTCCAAACACTGTAGTGCTGGGAGGTTTAAATTTGTATATTATTCTAAAATGATAGACATTGAAAGGGTTGAGAATGATCTGTTGCAGGCAATTTTAGTCGTGGGAGATGCAACAGCCCGGGAGGGAAAGACTGCCAGCAGCAAAAGCAAACCAGAGCAGTCTCAGCAGATGCATTTGTCAAGTGCTAGTGGTGGCAGCAATAAAACTCCAATCTCCAGCTCATCAGGTGGTGAGCTTAGTATCAGTCACATCCTCGGCACAAGTGACATTCAGGGCAGTGGTGATGATCTGCTGCTGGATCTTGGGTAAGTCATACATATTCAGGAATGTTTCAGCCATATGAAAACTGTAGGTCTGCTTATTACTTCCAGTAATGCCTGTAAAATTTCCTCATCACTCTTCCCAAGCTTGCAAAAATTCTGTTGCTTAACCCCTTAAAACTTTGGAGTATCATTCAGCTCTACTATTGAAAGTGGGTGTCATCAAGCATCTTGCATAAACTGATCATTAACAGTAGAACAGTGGTCTTGGTAGTAGTGGCTCATTACATTTCAGGTTGTGGTGACAGGTATTTTCTCAGTCCACACTAGAGCAGACATGTAGCACTGCTGGTCTCGTTACTTTTTGCACACCCTTCATAGTTTTATTTTTACCGTGGCCATCTGGATTATCTCATCTTGTAATCCTGCAGGTACTTACAAGTGGTTTGCAGGAAAATAGTTTCTTCCTCTTCAGTTTGTCCTGTATGTTCCTGTGAAATATTGGTACCCAGCTATGAGATTACACTTTACACAAACCCAGAGAACCACTGCGTAAAATTTCACTTTTGTGAAACATTCAAATTTTATTTTCTTCGCTTTTTACTTCATTTAATGTTTCTGTTGTGTCACGGTGTTCATGGGGACTTCTTCAATTTCTGCAGTGGTGTAGAATCATGCATTGTCCATACCAGAATTGTAAACATTTATTCCTGGCCTTCTGATTACTTGTGAAACCTCTCCATCACTCAAATTGTGGATGAAGCTGAAACTTTATTTACAGAAGCAGAGGAGCAAAACATGTAGCATCAGCAATCCTAAAATTAAAACTACTGAGTACATTGCTGTTGTGACTGAAAGTAACTTTAATAATAATTAAGTAGTTCCAACAGCATTATATTTAATTGGTTTTAATTCTGTGATTAACCTTTTGGCATTGGAAATAAATGTGCTGTGGGATGTGCAGAAGACCAGAATTTAAATGAGGATAGCAATGAGGTGGTTATAAGTGGCCAGCTGCACACTCATGTTTCTTCATTCTCTGCACCTCTTCAGAATCCTCTTCTTCCCTCACTTCCTCTTCCTTGGCAAAGAGTAACTGAAAAGAACTGCACTCATCCAGTGTTGCCAGATGTTTGCCATCTACTGTGGTGGAACAACTTGAGTCAAAAGCTTAAGCCTGAATAATGGCTAACTACGAAGTTAATAATTGCTGGTGATGAATTTTCCCTGGTGTTTCAGTTCAATTTTTCAGGTGAATTCACAAAACAACTGCAAAAAGTGACTATGTGTCTCTGCCTGTCCATCTGTATGGAGAAACTTGGCTCCTGCTAGTTGGTTTTTTAAGTTTTTATTTGGTGGTGGTGGTGGTGGGGGGGGGGGAGGTGTGGGGAGCAGTTTGTACAAATATGTTAGAAATTAGGTTTGATTAAAATTGAACAACACTAATACACACTTCACATGAAGGCCCATGTGCGTGGATGTGATTTGACTTTGTACTGGAGACACTGCAACTTTGTGAGGCCAAAGACACAATTGGTGGTTGAAAATAATGACAAGGCACACAGCATTCTCAGAGAAGCATGATCTGAGGCTAGAGAAACAGTTGACAGTCCAAATGTAACAGGTGAACATTATCTAGTCTAAATGTTTTGCTATGATACGGAGGGAACTTACAGGGATTGTGACAGAGTGAATGCACCAGAAGTGTTACATTTTGCACTAATTTCGTACTTATTAATTCATATTCTTACCAGTGTACAGGAAGTCACTTCTGGTGTTTAGAAGGCTATATTTTTGTGACTGGAGTATGTACTGAACAAAACAAAATGCGGATATGAAGTTCAGTCAGTAAATATCCATGTATGCTGCTCATGTGGTTTGACATATGTCACTCTGGTAGTTGATTTGAGAGCTTGCACGTACATTAGTGTCTATGGAGTGACTGCTTCAATAGCTGTAGTGTGCTATAGGTTCAGTGTGTCTAAGCTGGCTACTTGCCTGTTACACACATTCGTAGCACTTTGACATAATTGCATAAGAAGAGGTTGTGTGGCATACTAGCTGATGATTTTAGAAGCCACTTGTTGGACCTCACTTCTCCATGTAGTTCCTAGAAAATCTGTTACAGCTTGCACTGGGCTTAACATCCCGCTTCATCATCCACGAAGATGTGGTGTACTGTGAAGAATACTGCATTTTGATAACAAGATTCACCTGTTTTCTTTTAGCTAAAGAAATTTGAATTTCTCTAGATGGGTAGGATGTAGAACTCATTCTCTTGGCTTCTGGCCCAAAGCTGTTTTGATGGGGTTATGTCAGAATTGTGTACTAGATGTCTGTTGAATTTAGACTAACACAGACAGTGGTGCCGTGATAGAAGCACATATGGAAATTACTGAAACTTCATAAGTTAACTATCATTTAGTGTTTTGTTTCTTCAGTTTGAAAAGTGGTAAAGTGTGACCTCCTGAAATCCTGTAGTGACTTTCTGGATGTTGCTATGTAAAGAACGGACATTGGCTGTGCTGTTGCCATGTATATTATTGGTCACAGTTGGTTGTGTTTACAAATAGTAGCAGAAGATGACAGCAATAACTGGAAGTGGGAAGGGGTGTCAGAGTTGGTATAGAATTGTCCAGCCTCGGTGCTAGAATTTCATAATGTACCTGTAGCAGCACTGAATCGTGTATCTTATTACTGTATCATGTGTAATATTTCACTATAAATGTAGCTTTTTCCTTGTTCAGGTTAGGTGTTTTTGACTAATTCTGTAGGCAGAAATTGCCCACATATGTAAATTTAACTCAGGAGATTTTGCAACAGATTTATTAGTGATATTGATGACCACAATAATTCCCTGTTGAAATTTCAGTGAAATTTTTGTATTATGAAAATCTTAACTATAATCAGTCCATCACTGATTTTGGAAGATGTAACTTTTCTTGATAGGAGTCTATATGGTTACGTACTAGTGTACATAATTAGTAGCAATACATTGCTGTCTTAGTAAATGTAATCCTTAAGTTTCACATATTGAAGTTCCAACACAATGCTCCATAAATATTTCTGTTATGTTTGATTCACCTCACAGGGTGGTTGACATGGAACCTACAACAAGAGCTGGACAAAGGTTCGTCTTCACTGCTTACTCTTGCTTGTTTGCTTGTCCTTCCTGCCTTACCTCACTAACAGATCATTACTTTTTCTCAGTGGTTTTGTTTGAAAAACAAATTATTTCTGGTTTTCTGTGCACGGTTCTTTGCTTATGTGTTGAGGGATATTGCTATAGTGGTATGTATATTAACCCTTTAAGGCCCAATGGTTATGGTGTTTACCACCTACCTTATTGTTAACCTTTAGGAGACTGGAGTGGGTGTTGAAATATTAGCAAACGGTTTTAGAAAAGTGTGTTATTTGAACAGAAAATGATAACGTTATTAAATAAATGGCATTATGTGGAAAATGAAACAGATTATACAGCATGTCTTAAAAATGCATTAAATCTCATTGTTGTGTAAGTGTATAAAATTAAATTCTAGGTGTTGTTTTCTTGTCTGTTTACATTTGGTAGTGCAGATATTTAAAATGTTAAAACCTTCGCATTATACCTCCACTGTGCTTAGTGTTCTTTGTATGATTCTCACAGTACACAGATTATTTCTCTAAAGACAGTTGATATTTTTAATGTAGATGCAGTGTGTTTTCTGTAAGACAGGAACTGAATTTTTATGTAATGTGAGAATGAACTTGAGACTCCAGGTGGTTGATTGACATCAACTGTATTTGGAATTCTTCTGTTGCACCGTTCATTTTATCTCTGCCCCTGCTTCAAGCGTTTCTGTGTTCATCACTTGTGTCATTTACTCTACCCATTGCCTCAGGAATTTTTACTGACACTGATATATGTTCTGTAATTGTTGCTGTTGTATTAGATTTGTGTGATAGATATTTTAATGAAAGTCACATAAAATCAAACCAATTTAGGAATTCTGAAATGTATCATTAGGCAATAAATGGATGACTGCAGGCTTTGTCATTGCGTTAGCACTGTGTCTTTTACTGGGAACTTCCTGCCTTCTGATCTCAGATACCCTGATTTGGAATTTTTATTTTTCTGTTACTCCTTTGGAACTGTTGGTTTACTTTGCATTAGATCTTGGCACATTTCTACGCTTCCCGTTCGTTATGTATAAATGCCATGTCATTAACTGGAATTTATTCTGTAGAGACGTGAAAGTGCTAATTAAACCAGTAAACAAACATAAGCTCAAAGTTGGCTACAGCGTACATTTCACTGACCCATATACACTCTAAAAGAGGAGATGACATTAAATTTGCACCATTTCAGCCAAGTTCAGTCATGTGAAAGGCTCAGCAATTTTTGGTTCTTTTCTGAGTTATTTATAGGCAAGATGTTGCTGTTATAAATGATTTGGCCCTGCCTGCTTACCAATATGTAAGACATGTAAACTAGTGCCAGCTGTGTTGTATCCTGTACATACAAGATATTTCAGATTGACTCTATAATGTCTGCAACAGAAGAAGGCATTAATGTAATGTTTGTGAATAAACTCAGAGAATTTACATTTCATTTGTTGTGGTACTTCACGGGTTGTAGATAATCAGTGAGAAGATATACTGAGTCCTGGTCGTGAGGAAGGTATGAGTGTGGTGGACAGTAGAAGAATGACTGTGTGTGTGACATGCCATTGTGATGAATAAGCAATGCTGGAGAGAGAAGGGCGGTCAAACTATACTGGTAAAATGTTACTGAATGAGACCTGTTAGCTTCTCAGGAAGGACTGTGCTCCATGGAGTTAGGGAGTTAATTAATTAGCAGTCATTCAGTCAGGAAATCGTACTGAACATTATAGAGATCCATCTTCATGCATTTTGTTTTAAACCAGTTATGATATTGCAAGTTATCAGACACTCAGAAGACTATGCTGTAAAGCTTCTGTACTATGCAGACATGACACTTCACCTGAAGGACACTGTATGTGCAATCTTATGTGTGGGTATGCGTGGGATTGATGTCTAATACACTGTTAGATGGTGCAGGACGGGTGAAAGTTAAGTGTGAGCAAAATTGCCAAGAGTGACCCACAGTTCCTCCAGAGTCTCAGCCTTTTGAGAGCCTGGATATGAAATTGTATGACTTGTCAGCATGGCTAGACTGGTTTTGAAGATTGCATGAATGATTCATTGATGGAATGGGGGCATAATATGTATCCTGTGTTAAAGATGGGAGCATAGTGTGTGTGTTCTGTGTTAAAGTTGCTTTGTCTTTTATTTTATGGTATAAAGTGTGTGCAGATTCTGTGTGTATTGTTTTCCCCTCAAACAGACCCTTTAAAGCACAGTGGTTACTATGTAACACCTGTCTTCAAGATTTCATGGTGATGGAATTCAGAAATGTCAGCTATGTCAAGCGGTTCAAATCTACCATGTTGGAGAGCCTCCTATGTCTTCATCATCAGGGTTCTTATGTCAGAACCTTCAGAGCCCTGATGATGCACACAAGAGTTGATCACTGAAACATCAGTTGATTGTAGTCACTTGACATTGTCAGCCTACAAAGATTTTACTTTGTATTTTACCCACACATGCACTGTATTTCTATTACATATAATTTTCAAGTAAACAACAATTATTTTTCTAAACAGCATTAACTGGTTCATCTTTTTAATATTTCCTGTGAATGAGTGATACTGTTTGGGTGTGTTTCTTCTGCTGTTTACTTTCCTCTAATGTGAAGTAATTATTTAAAAAACTGATGTTACTGTACACACAAAGATTTATTGTATTGGGATCAAATGAAGGAGGTTGAGGTGTGCAGAACATGTCCTTTATGTATAGTCAGTATTTTATCTGACAACTTTTGATTACAACTTCCTGTTGACTTGTTGAGTTAGGTTAGGGTAGGTGGGCTTAGGCTGAGTTAGGTAGGTTTGGTTAGAGTAGTTTACATTAGTAAATTAATTGTGTTTCATTCAGTGTGTGTAGTTATATATTTACTAATTAATCATCTTTTGTATGTAATTACCTTCTTGATTTATTTGTTTACCTATTTACTTATTAACTAATCAGTAGTAACACTGTTTCATGCTAAAATGTGATTGTGAAGGTGATGTGTGTTTAAGCATATAAAAACATGTCATTGTCAGCATAATATAAAATAAGATACAAGACAGTTGTGTATTGATGTACCCACCCCCTTCATAAAAAAGTGTGAACTTTTGTTAAAATAGTAAGGTAAAAGTTGTAGTCATGGTCCTTTATATGCTTATTTATTATTGGGTTACACGCCCTGTGGTTAAGTTGGGTTGGGACATGTTAGATTAGGAAAGTTTGGCCTAGGGTTGGTTTAGTTGTTTTTGTTTGGGTACATTTATTTTGGATTAGTTTGGGATAGGTTAGGTTATGTCAGATGTGTTTAGGTTGAGTTAGGTTATGCCAGGTTAGGTTAGGGTTGGTTTGGTTAGGTCAGCTTAGATTAATGTAAGTTAAGTTAATGTTCAGTTATGTTGTGTTAGGTGAACAGCTTTCACATTATATTTTATTTATCTTTTATTTAAATATTTATTTATTTATTTACTTATTTTATGTTTATTTATGTATGTATGTAGTTACTTAGTTGTTGACATCTATTTATTTGTTTTTATTTACTTATTTTTATTTTTGTATTTACTCTTTCATACTCCTTACTAATTCAAATGCTTATGGTGATGTTGGGAAGTGACATGAATATTATCACACTATTTGATGCTAAAATGTGAGTAGGAATGTATAATATTTTTGTAGTTAGTATAAATAATGATTTTTTAAATTATAATTTAAGACATCTGTTTTATATATTTTATTTATTTATTTATTAGTTTTAGTGAGATGAGGTTAAGTTTGTTTGGGTTAGATTAGGTTTAGTTGGATTTGGTGTGGTTTGGTTGTTTTTTAGGTTAGGTTATTTTGATTGATATGAGTTTAGGTTACTGTACATTAGGTAGTATTGTGTAATTTAGGTAAATAATTTATATAGTATTTTGTTTATTTATTGATTCAATATGTTAATAAGTTTAGGTTGTGATAGTGTGCTGAAGGGTGTGTTACAGTAGCATAGTTAATGTTGTGTATTTTAGGGTAATAATTTCTTTAGTATTTTGTTTAATTATTTAATGTGTTAGAAAGGTTAGGTTGGGTTGCTTTTGGGCGTGTTTCATTAGGTTAGTTTATATTACATTATGTTATTAGTCTATTTATATGATTTATGTTTATTTATGTTTTGTATATATATATGTGTGTGTGTGTGTGTATATTTCTTTATATATTTAATTTTTTATGTACACGTGGTTGTTTAGTGGCATATTTATTTGGTTAGATTTTATACATTTAATTATCTATTTGTCTAGTTATTTTTTATTATATATATTTGTATATGTAATTATTTACTTATTTAAATATGTAGGTTTTCATTTATATATTTATGCATGTATTTATTTAATATTTTAGTGTCACCATTTGAGATTGGCCTGTTAGCCAAGCTTTTTCTACCTGAATTTGAGAAAAATGTTTTATACATATGTGTCAGAATCAAACAGAAGATTACAGGTGTATTGACAAAGGCACTGTATTCACATTCACACTAACTGAAAGTCTAGTGATATTTTTCTTCAGTATATTTTATATGTGCATTTTCATCTGTATGATATGAGATATGCTTGCAAAATAATTGAAACATAAACCAAACTTTGGGTTTCACTGCACAGGACATTCTGTTGTTCCATTTGTCTGGTGGCTTCATTACCATGACCAGTCCTAAGGTAGCTTAAAGCCATGATTCATGATCAGCCAATGAAATGTTGAGTTGGAAACAGTTATGGTCCATTATGACCAGTCACACACATATGCTGACTCTTTGAGAATTGATTGTACACTCGCAGTAGTTCATAATCATTTCTGATATCAGTTCGTTCCCTACATTGTGCATAATCATGGCATAATTTATGCAACCTACACTCCAAAGTTGTAAACACAGCCCTAAATTGAGGCTCCAAAATGATTTAGGGGCTGAATTTTCGTGTCTTAAATGCAGGATAAACCTAAAATCTGGAAATTTCACCTCTATTTGTATAAGGTTTCTGCTGGGGTTACGGGAGATGAACCTAAATTGTGGTATAATCTTAAAAGTATATTAAACTGTTTTGTGCCACGTTTTGGAGGTTGATGTTGCTATTGCTGTATGGTGACATTTGTAGTTGCTGTCCATGTGCTAGAAATTGTGTCCTTGGCTGCAGTCTCACTGGAATCAGCTTGTGTTTGATGTAGCAATCTGAAGCAAAGATGGTAGAATGTAGTGCTCTTTTCACATCTTTATTTGAACATCAGACAGCAGTGTGTTTGTGTGTGTGACTGCAAGTGGAAGTGGTTGCGAGTGCAAGCAGGAACTTCGTGATAGTGGAGCAGAACTCAAATCTGTCAGCATGTCTGGCCTGCATTGTGGAGTGCTAATACAGTGGATCATCAAGTACAACAGGACTGTAGTATATGTGCATTTATTTGTGCAATATAGAGCTGAAAGATGCATCCTTTAAACTTAACAGCTTGCATGATTTGTGGCCTTGTTATTTTAGGTGTGCGGTTGACTGTGTTCACAGGTCAATTGCATCATCTATTGGAGGGACGACAAGCATGATGGAAACTGCGGTGGGTCTGTCGGACTTCGCACAACATGTGCTGCGGCAGATCTGCAGTCAGGAATGGGTTTTGGAGCGATGTCTTCAGAATCCTGAGGAGCTCTGTGACACAGATATGTTGCTGGACAGCATGCTTACCCCTAAACAGGTAAGACAGGTGTTTTGTATTTAGTTACAAGATTTGAGGTTCTTGTTGTGGTGAGCATGAAAGTTACGACTAATTCACACATAGCATGCCGTGCCTATGCCGTTTCCCTGCCATGCTGTGCCGTTAATTCACACATGTCCTGCCGCGCCCCTGCCATGCTCTGACAGTGCCGTGTCCTTCGTGAAAGTCCGCGTGGTAGCCAGAAATATCTGAACTGCTAGTCCAACAGTTGAACAGATTGCCTTTTTCGTAGTGTGCTACTACCACTCTTTACAGTCCTAGGTATGGGTCATTGTGAGGAGGATTGGTATGTTTCTGATAACAGTCTTCGTGGAACTCCATGTGGTAGCCGGAAGAAGCCGAACACTGGCAAGTAGCCCACATGCCGTCTCTTGACAGCCGTGCTGTGCCATGGCCTTGAGAAGAATGGCATGGGCAGAGCATGGCAAGTGTGAATCAGACACAGCCGCACTGTGTAAATCAAATTGGAAAGACACATTCTAGACCCTTAGCGGAACAGCATGACAGGGGAATGGCATGGGCACGGCATGTTATGTGTGAATCAGCCTTTACGGTGCTCTGGGATTTGACACTATGAAGCCTGTCCAGAACGTATCCAGCCATTTTTAATATTTTGAGAACTGGTCATGTTGCCTTGATGTAACTTGGCAGCCAGTCAGAGGAGACCTTAAATGCGCATCCATGAACAGTCACTCTCCCATGGGGCTAGTCAGTCGGCAGTGAGACACTGTTGACTGAACTTGTGTACTGTGTAATCATCATATTCACATATCTCCTCATTTTCAATGGTGATTTTGGCTTTGGGAAAAACCAGAAGTTGCAGGGAGCCAAATCTGGGCTGTAGGGGGGCTCATAGATACGAGTGATGTGATGTTTTGCCAAAAAAGCCTGCATGAGAGCTGTAGAATGGGCAGGCACTTTGATGGAGAATCACTGATCTGCTTGCTCGGTTATTGTGAATGCGACGGTCACACAGTACACCAGCTCAGTCAGCAGGGTTTTACTGCCGACTTACTAGCCTCACGGGAGAGTGACTGTTCACAGACACAACCGGTTCTCGAGATATTTAGAATGGCTGGATATTTTGGGGACAGGCCTCGTATGTCATTCGGTAAGTAGCTTATAACATCTTGAAGGACTTTAGTGCCTTCAAAATGTTGGGAACTGCATGGTGAAAGACAGAGCGTCACATCCCAGGAGCCTCCAATCTTCAGCAACACCGATGGAAGAAGCTCATGTCTTATATAGATTGTGGCAGCTGGCTCCTATACTTGTGTGGCAAACTACTGCTTCATATTCTGGAACAGACTGATTGTATTTAGTTACAGTTTATCTGATGATTCCATCAGTGACTTAGACTGTAATAGCATCAGGGGACAAGAATGCTGATTTGGGAAGTGTGTTGAAGGAAGAAATTGTGGCCAAATTTTTTGAGGTACTAGCTCAGACTTTGTTTGGAGAGGCTGAGGAAAGCTGTAAAAAATGTCTGAATGACCAGTCCATGGGCAGAGATTTGAATCTGTAACTTTCTGAGTGTGAGGCAGCAGTGTTTCCTGCTTCAGCTTTATATTTGGTTTAGATGTGTAGACATTAGACATACTATCTCTACAGACATGATTTTCAGTAGCGACAGAGCTGTCTGTAGTAAAAAGCATTTCGTGTATTTGGACTGAAATATTTGCCCACTAAATAAAGGATGTTGTCTCATATAATCGACAAAGAGAAAGAGTTTAGTTGTAAACATGTGTGAAAATATTGTTATAATGATGTGTGTGTATGTGTATAAAGAAAAATACATATAAATGTGGATGTGATTAAACACCAGGGGGCTGCATCCTTGAAAGGCAGTAAAAATAAAAATTGTGGTGTTTTGAATTATCACACTGTGTTATGATATGATTGGTTGCCAGTGTTCTGGAGGAATGTACTGTCTGCATCATCATATCTTCCCTGAAGGTGGAGGCAGCAGGTAACAAACTGGGAATTTTAACCACAAACTTAAGTATAATTTCCTTGTAGGCTCAGCGTCTGCTACATATGATCTGTTACCCTGAAACCACAGCTGCCACAGAGGAATCACTGGACCAGAGACACATTATTGCTAGGATTCTGGAGGTTTGTATGAATGAAGACAACTGGAACAATGTAAAGGTCTTTTGTGTGATATATATAATTTATTAACAAAGAATGCCGAACATCTTCATTCTTACTTCCCTGTGGCATAGATCTCTGTTTCACACATCTATTATTATCATCATCATCATCATCATCATCACCACCATCATCATCATCATCATTCTGTCTTGTTTTTGTGAAGAATGTAGTACTGATTTGCTGCCCAGGGTAGTGTACTTTGTATAGTGAGTCACCACAGGCTGGACAGTTTGGGGTTCTAACCCTAGTGGAGGGTGAGATTTTCTGGACCCATCCAAATTGGTCCCCATACCCACCTAGTTTCCTGTACAATGAGTACAGCATCTCTTTCATAGGATTTAAGCAGCCAGGGCATGGAGCTGACCACCCACTCCCTTGTAATGCCGAGCTTGGGTATGGATGGATCTATACCTGTACCTCCCAACTTTGTATGCTTGGCTTGTGATGGGAAAGAATTTGCCTTTGACGTAGTACAGATTGTACTTGCGCTGCATATAGAAGCATGTGGTATTTGTAATTGTTAATTTACTAATAATATGTCATATACAATGTACCTATATTTATCAGCTACCTGATACCATATTTCGCATGCCTATTTGCAGTGGTTGTGTAGTTGTTACCATCAAACCAAAAAAAGTAACAAAAATGTTCAATGCTGTTATTTTATATTCTACCACTTGGGCCTCCAAAGTTTTTATGGCCAAGAGTCACCTGTTATTGTGGGCCAGTTCGCAGGCCGCACATGGAGAAATAACAGTAAGCGATATACTGATCTGCCTAAGTAATTGTGCAATTTTTACAGTATTTTCACAATTTACAAATGTGACCATGGGTGGCATAATACAACTTGCAGGCTGTGTGTGTGACCTGCAGTCCGTGGGTTGGAGACCCTTGTTCTGCCACATACCACAACTCTCAGTTAAAATAGTGGAACAGAATTTCAATATTTTTCAGGGATATTTTGCCATACACCATTTCAGGATAACATATGGCATGGTGCTAGTGCCACTGCAGTCTGCCTTGCTGTTATTACTGATTGTGGCCACTTAGGTAGTTCCTGACAACAGCGTTTATACCAACTTTTATGAAAACCATTCAGCTCGTTTAACACTTGAGATGGTGGGACATAGACACATGCAGACATTATTTTTATGTCTCGGCTTAAGATTGTATGCATTTTGCAATATGTAAAATGCATAAAGTTCCTTATCTATCTTAATTGGCAGCCTGCAGGGAATTCCACGCTTCAGTTAGGAACACAAAATGCAAGGAAACTGTATTACCTTTATCATTAGGCATAGTACTATATGTTGCACAATTCATATAATCCTAAGCCTGGTGATCTGATATGCTCACTTTCTGTCTTGGAGAAAGAAAAGTGAGGTTGTGGAAATTTCGTCAAGTTTGCGTACTTTTTACTTTGATCTTTGAAATATATTTAGTTCGTCATGTTTCTAGCTTTGGAAACCATTTGAAGTCTGAAGTCAAATGAAATAATATTTAAACTTGTAGTTCGTGCCTCAAGGATATACTGCACCTCCGTTAAAGAGCAATGGTTAATGCTGTTAGGGAGATTACTGTTTATTGTGGGTATTGTATGTGTGTGGAAAAAAGGCAGAAGTTTGTAGGTGATGCTTTAAATGGTTAAAAAGGTTACTCTTTCTTGTGGCAGAGCAGCATAACATGAAACACATGTCTGATTTGCAGAATCTGGACCAGTGGACACTCAGAATGTCATGGCTGGATCTTCAGCTGATGTTCACTCAGTTTTCGCCTGGCTCCAGTGAACTTAATCAGTGGTTGGACACAGTGGCCAAGACGGCTATTGACGTGTTCCAACTTACAAGTGGGGGAGTGAGTTGTAGTTTGGATGGAAAGGAAGAGAAACGGAGTGGTTTGAGGCCAAGCAAACCTGGCTCAATATGGCTTGTGGCTCCATTGGTGTCCAAACTGCCAAGTGCTGTTCAGGGCAGAGTGCTGAAAGTTGCAGGTAAGCAGTACAGCATGGTTCACATATGAAGCCTATGCCTGACAGTATCATTGACCTTTGAGAAGGTAATTTAATTGATGTCATATTTTCTGGATGTAGAGATGAACAGCACGTTTGTTTTCAATTCATGGCACTATAAAGTTTTTTTTTTATTTATTATACTTTCAAGGGCAAGTTCTGGAAAGTGGGAATTGGTCATCGAAGAACCGTGACAAAGAACGGAATGTCCAACGTAGTTCATCCCTTCTGAGCCACCAGCCCTTCTTGTCCTTAGTTCTGACCTGCTTGAAGGGCCAAGATGACCAGCGGGAAGGTTTACTCACGTCTTTACATTCGCAGCTTAACCAGTTCCTCATGCTCTCCAAAGACGTATGTGAAACATGCTAATGGCATCTAGTGATGTACTTTCATTGCTTCTGATTGATATCCTTGCTATGTTTGTGCTCTTTGAGTTTTCTTTCAGTTTTTTGGTAAAACACTGATCAGAAAATTCTGAATGAAGGCATCACAATGTGCTTGAAAATCAATTAGTATTACACAAAGGTACGTCAGCACAATCTATTTATTCCAGAGTAAGGCTACATGTTTCGACTAGACGTTAGTCATTTTCAGGCCCCTACAATTTCGTTCCCAGATGCTTTGTCCACTTTGGGATCCCATAGTGTT
>Ga0123354_10003137_pt1 | contig 22617 bp, 10 predicted proteins | sample TergutLab28metaG_2_FD_97872 | JGI IMG/M metagenome (GOLD analysis project Ga0123354, IMG submission 97872) | Labiotermes labralis P4 segment gut microbial communities from Petit-Saut dam, French Guiana - Lab288 P4 | ecosystem: Host-associated > Arthropoda: Insects > Digestive system > Gut ... | reverse complement strand
TTGTAAAACTTTTTTATTATACCGTCGTTACACAACAATGTGGTGCAGTTGTCTGTATTATTGCGCTATCTACTAAGCTACATGTTTCGGCCCTATAAGGCCATCATCAGGCTTGTATAATAGCGGTATTTTAACCAAGGCACATCGGCAGTATTACCTACGGGATCCCGTGTTTACAATTCCAGTGTTGTTAAAACCACATTCAATGCTAAAATTCGTGTAAAATGTCGTTTTTCTTGGGTGTTTTTATGTTTTTGTTTAGAGTGTGTGTGGGACTGAATCAGTTAACAAAAAACATAAAAACACCCAAGACAAACGACATTTTATACCAATTTTACCATAGAATATGGTTTTAACAACAGTGGAATTGTAAATCACCGGATCCCGTAGGTAATACTGCCGATGTACCTTGGTTAAAATACCAAGATTTGTTATGTCTCTTAAAACCACCCTCAAAGCCATATTTTCTTTTTTTCTACAATCATCAATCATTAACAATAGCAACATCCAAGTTCCCCAAGCAAGATCTTCGCTCTTCCGGGATGTTACGCAACGTATATTGGTAGTTACAGACGTTTCGGAACAACCTCTCGGTTTCATCTATAAGCGTTAAACAGCTTTTGTACTTATTGACTTTTGAAGATGATACCGATAGGTTAACCCAAAACGTCGGTAAATATCAGTCTACGCTACGTAACATCCCAGAAGAGAGAAGATCTCCTTTATATCACGGCGGAAGCCCGAAGTTACCCTAACCAACTTCACGGGACTGATTCCTCTTACCTGGAAAATTGATAATCTTGCGGGTCTTCAAGATAATTTAGAATTTTAGGTAATCCGAATTCATTACAGTGTTTGCTCCCACTCGCAACTTGCTGCTGTCCGAAGACCGATCAATCCAATACAGTCCATTCAAGCCTATGCTATTACTACTACTAGACTAGTTTTAGTATTATGCTCCCAGTTATAGTACGTTTTCTGGATGGGTTTTTTTTTACTTCATATTTCTAGACTAAAACACAGGCCTTGATGCTTCCTCATCCTAATGTATTTAATCATTCTAGTAACGTGAATTAAAAAATTACAAATTATGTATTTCACACATGCACAGTTTTCTACGCTCTTCTCTTGTTCCCCCTTGTCTGTCTCCTGAATCACCTAGACGACATACTCTATTTTCCACATACGCCGAAGCAATTCTGCAATACTTTCCCTAAATTTAATGTGTTAGGCGGACCCCTTATTGAATTCCAGTGTTACTATATACGGCATTCATGGTTTGAGATGTGTATAAAGTACAGCTGTGGTGTTCGGGTTGTTGCATAGCTCAACGGCGTCCTTGCTCTTGTATTTCCCTTCCACTCATTTACATATTTTCATTATTTGAAGATTGTGTCCTGGGATCCGAGAACGTTTTGCGTGTCGATAAAACCACTCCCAATGTGAGTTTATTTCATTAGCATAAAAACGACTTACATCAAATTTTAATAATATTATTTTGTCTTTACTAGAAATATCTAAAATTTACAGGAACTGCTTGAAGACTTACTCGGTTGAGTGACTAGGCTATGCAATGGAAGACCAAGAGGTCATGGTTTGGTTCCCGGTTAGGACGGGATAATTTTATTTTTACTAAGGTGTCCAAACCCATAGACATAATATTCAGCGGTTTCTGAGGCCCTACAGATTTGACCAATTTCCTCCAACAAGAATCTGTCGAGATAATTCTATTCTCGCTTCTACTATCATGCCATTTACAGGGACAACTTTTCCGTACCTGAACCTAAATTTTCTTCAAAGAAATTAAGAAAAATGTGATACAAGTTACCCCCAGGTTGAGTTGTCCCGGGGCCCTTGTTACGAGTGCCGCAGATTGTGTTCGTATGAAAGTATGTACTTCAAACTGTGTTCATATTACGGTGTAAAAAATTGAAACCAATTGAAAATGAAAATTACGACAGAAACCTGTCTCTTTCTATGGGCATATTTTAAGCATATGGATCTACAAAGTTTCACTGCTGCCGTGGCCAGCATCACCTAGACGAAAAATGTCTGAAAGAAGAATAATGAGAATTAGGGATAAAGTAGGGCTTATATAATTTGAAATCTTTACGAGAAATAAGTTAGAAAGTCATAATTTATTTACGACTCACAAACAAAAGAATATAAAATTTTGCGTGTCTAAGGAATGGGTTCCGGGCACATTATGGTAAGAGATTTTCATGAACAATAATGTAGAAATCGATTAAAAATTTTGGTCTTGACTTAATATTATGCCTGTTATATCAAACATGTATTTATTTCACACCGTTTTTACACCACGAATCTTTATCAAGTTATTTATCTAAAAATTGTCCCAACAATAGTCTATACTTTTACAATTTTTGCTTTTGGAGATGCCAAAAATTGCAAATTGTCGTTTAAAATGTGCATCTTTACCAAGTTAATTATTAAGAACTTTTTCAACGAAGTGAATTATTGGAACGTATACGAGGTGGTATCCAAACGTTTCCGGACTGACGTTGTAAAAATCGTAAAACTCACAATAAGGCCCGTCGGCCGCCGTCACCCTTGAAGTAGTTTCATCCCTTATTTTTGAAACGCTTCCTGGAAGTCCTTTTCTATCAGAGTGTCAAGCACTCTGCGATTCGGCCAGTATCTCCTCAGTGTTATTAAATCGGCGTCGTTTCAGCTTCAGTTTCATTTTTGGAAATAGGAAGAAGTCACAGGGTGCCAAATCAGGGGAGTGGGGTGGGTGGGGGATGACAGCCATTTTGTTTTTCGCCAGAAACTGGTGGGTGAAGACGGAAGTGTGAGACGGGGCATTGTCATGGCGAAGCAGGCAGGTCTGTTCTCACCAAAGTTTGGGGCGACGTCTTCGCACGTTTTCACGCAGTCGCCGCAAAACGTTGCAGTAGAACCTGGAATTCACAGTTTGGTCTGTTGGGACAAATTCTTTGTGCACAACCCCCTTGACGTCAAAGAAAGTGATGATCATGCTGTTGACATTGCTTTTCACCTGTCTGGCATTTTTTGGCCTTGATGACGTGGGGCTTTTCCACTGGGAGGATTGTCGCTTTGTCTCAGGTTCGTAACTGTAAATCCAGCTCACATTACCAATGATGACCCTGAACAAGAAGATTTCATCATCGGAGGCGAGCTGACGAAGTTCAGTGCAGACGCTAACGCGCTGCTGCTTCTGGTCAACTCTCAGGATCCGGGCCACAAATTTGGCTGCGACATGGTGCATTCCCAAATCTTCCGTCAAAACCCGTTAGCATTTCCCATAACCAATTGCCACCTCCTCAGCAATGTCGTGAATGGTCCGAAGTCGATCCTGACGGAGGAGCTCTTAAATTCGTGCAACGGTTTCAGGAATCGTGCAGCTTCTGAGTCTCCCTGTGGGTTCGCCATCCTCAACTGATGTGCGACAGGTCTTGAACCGGGCATGCCATTGAAACACCTGTACAGACTCAAGCTTTGGTCCCCGAAGGCTTGTTGAATCATTGTGAGGGTCTCCGTAGCACTTTTCCCAAGACTGGCACAAATATGATGCACACTCGCTATTCCTTTCTCTGACCCATCGCGAAAATCGCCACAGGTCACGCACACGGCTCCAAACAAAAGCGTGTGAAAACTGCCCACGTCCACCCAGCTATGTGCAATTTGGCACACTGACTCACTAGACATGGTAGTCCTACCATCTACCAGTGCTTCGTGCTACCACAAATTTTGTATAGATGGTGAAGTCAGTCTTGAAAATCTTGGATACCACCTCGTAGTTGGAACTATTTTTAAATAAACAACATTTACTTATTTGTTGTTCATTTAAATTGCTCTTAGTAGCTCTCATAAAATGGCGTAAAATTAAGACGACTGGTGAATAACGAATATCAGATACCAACAATAAAGCGATCACATTGTAATTACAAGGACTATAATTGCATTGGCCTTGACAGATTGAGGAGATAAGTGATAAACCTTCGTCAGGAGAGAAGAATACAGGTACTAAACCTGAGACATTTTATCTGCGAAACGGGAGTGCTAATTGGACCAAATACTGATGCAACGACATTCAGAGTTAAATGTTTAGTGAAATTAAACCACCATATATTAAAAAAACATATTTCAAATGAGATCAAACGAAATACGAATAATAATTCTTGCTGAAAACTTTAAAAAATTGCATTTAGAACTAATTTCGTGATTAATTAATTAATTAATTAAGAAGTTTAATCCAGTATTCGCATTGAACATATTGTACCTAAGAAATGGGCTTAGAAGGAAACTTGTGCTTTTATAAAAGCAACAATAAATGCCGAACAATTTTAAGATTATCCTTGTCACGTTGGTGTATTTCCGGTAAAATGTTCTCGATTCCAATAGGAAGTGAGTGTTATTAGATGAACTGAACTGAACTGTAGTTTCCATTCCCGATAAAGAAGTAGAGGTTTGTTTGGAACTTTCTGCAATGTTCTGTACAAATGCAGTTAAAGGGACACCACAAATTAACTTTATTACTTGCCTGATTATTGAAATGTATCGGAGAGTTGCTTTAATAAGTCATTCGCGCAGCTAAAATAGAAATTCCTACTTTTATGACAGAAGAAATATAACTACCATGTTCACAACATTTTCTCACAAGATGCAATAAACAGACTGTACCATACATAGTTATTTTATTTAAATTAACCTATATTATATTCCCTTTTAAGACTGGAAATCCTAAGCAGACTTTAATTTGCGTTCTTTCTGGTTAGAATTTTATATATTTTTCTCGTTTCTTCCACTCATATTTATTTACACCCCTGAAACCTACTTCAACTTCATTTATTATCGAAACAGTTGTTTAGGAAACCTCTGAAAAGAGGGAACTTATTTTCGTGACGGAACACAGAGTCCTGTTAGAGATTTTTATAAATGATAGAGTATCAGTTTGTTTATACTGGCTAACCGTGCTATCTATATTTCTAACAAAGCAGCTCCTTCAAAATCTTAACTACAAACGGGACCTTCACATTTTCAAGTAGCATGCACTATGTTACTAAAGAAAGTCAACAGCGCAACTGACCCTTCCTTCCTTATGTAAAGTAACTTGGGTCTCAGTTTTTCTTAGCTTGACATCTGTATTTTTTGGTAGATGTGGTGATATATTGGCAAGGTAAAACCTTGCCTCGGATAGGAAAGATGGCAAAGCCGTCTACATCCGTCTAGTAGAAACAAAACACGAAAGCAAATAAATGGAGATAAGGGAAGGCGTTACACGTCCAACTATTATTTCTCTCTCCAGACAACTTTCGCCCCCATCCTTTTCCATAATTTACATAAAAATAAAAGATAGTAAACAAAAGAGGGGGGAGTGTTTGACTATATTCTACGTTAGTAGATTGTTGCCATGAGTTTATTGTTGGGAAGGGTGAAATTTGGTGTGTGTATTTTTAAGGGTGACATGGGGTGTGGTGTGATTTACGAGATTTAACTATGTCGTATGTAAGTGCTCACAGAAAACAGAAGCTTTTGAGCTCTGTGGAATGCTCATGAGGACACGGCAAGAGGTAAAGGATACTTGAGTCATGACTGAAAGGCATTCCTGGCACAAGAGTTGAATCTCTTGCTGGAAAAATTATGAGAGTGTTTATTGCAAGATATTGGGAGTCAACTGAACTGATATAAATCAAGATTCGGATGAATAAAATTATTATTATTAATATTATTATTTTTATTTTCATCAATGTTAAAGTTCTTACCTTAACAATTATGCTAACATCCATGCTGTAACCTGAAATTATTTTACCTTATAATCCCTTCTGTACGAGTTTTTGTTTGTGGTTTAAAATTTGGTGTATTTTCTCGTTTCCTTGCTGTCCCCTTAATTTTCATGTTATGAATGATGTGTAAGGACTTTAATAATAATTAAATCTTATATTAATATTACTACTAATAGTATTACTTTTACTACTAATACAACTACTACTACTAGTAGCAGTAGTAGCAGTAGTAGTAGTAGTTGTTGTTGTTGTTGTTGTTGTTGTTGTAATAGCAGCAGCAACAGTAGAAGATAATTATTTTGATATTAAATGGATTTATCTGTTCGAGAGGTTGTGTTTTAAGCTTTAGGAAATCTGTCACTTTCTACAAAGAAAGCCTAAAAACGACGAAAAAATAAAGTGTATAGGAAATAAGAAAGGCATAACGTGATACATATGATTACTATATTCACACTGGTTATTATTCAGGGTTAGTGTAATTTATTGACTGAAATTAAGAACTTATCGCCCGCTGATCTGCGTTGTTTTCTTGAAGGGTCAATACAGTAGAAGGAGGAACGAAGTAAGAGATGACAGAAACATAAATATAGAAAGAAAGTGGAAAAGACAGAGAGTAGGTTGAAGAACGGAGAACTCGAAAAGGAAATGGTGACGCAAGAAAAAGAGAGAAAAAGATGAAAGCATAAATATGATGAGAGATACAAGAAGACATAGATTATACGTTGTTGTTCTGTTAGAATTCAATCGATATCATGGACAACCCTGCATCAGCTAACAGTCACCACTCAAGAAGAACACCGCTGTAATAACACGCTGTCACGATTCGAAAACAACGCAGTGCATTGATTGAAGTTTCTTTAACACGGCCCAACCCGTAACTTTCTCGTTTATTCTACTACTCCCCTTGATAAATATTATGCCTAAGGCGCATAAGGAAAGCTTATGGGTAATGAACTAATATAGAAGACCTCCCGCAAAATTACACCGCGTCATACATTTCATTTGTCCTAATTCTCAACCATAATATCGACTTGCAAAAGTTGATTGACACAAGGATAACGCATCTAATTAAATCAAATCTAAATAACAGCAATTTTAGAGAGAATTTTCGTGAATTTATTGAATGTTTCTGTAAAATTTTGAGCTGGAAACCAAACACAGGCTGGGAACTTATATCCTCATATCTCTTCTGTTTCATCATATCATGTGTAACCAAGGGGACTAGTTGATACAGAATAATAAATTAGCTGATATGACCATAGTAGAAACGAAATTTTTACACCGATATTACCAATATCGCCATTGAATTATTCTGAAACTTTGCACCCAAATCTAACTCTCAAGTATTCTTTACAGTTCACCCATCGCCTGCTTCGTCTTGCAAGTATGCTCTCTCAAAATTGTTCCCCACAAAATTCTACATTCAGCTTTTCTTTCGGTGCTGGTCCTATCCTTCCATCGTCGCAACTCCCGATGTTACATTACTACAACAATGGGTTGTGGAGAGAGACAATGAACTGCCTCTACTTGTAATGTATAAATTTTCTACCTTAACTCTCACACAAAATTTTCTGAAAATTTTTTTAAAGCATTTCGCACTTACATATTTCTTTGTGTTTTTACAAACACTTTGCAGCATTTAATAACATTTGAGTTCAGAAGCATTTAGAAGCTTTTTGCTCGCTTCACTTTCAGTAACTTAACTCTCGTTCGGTTTACATATATTTGGTCATTGGCACTACTGCAATCTTCTTACACATATTTATGACGCACACGGAAAACAACTTTCGGATGCTGAGTATAATTATACCCATTTTACGATGCTGTTATCAGCGCAGAATATACAGAGCGCCTTCTTCACACAGTAAAGGCAATATCCCCGTATTTCCCCTGAGTGACTGGGGAAAATCACACCAACTAAATAGATGGCCGGCGTCAGACCGCGAGTTGAAGTAAGCTCCTTCCATATACAACTTTTAAATATTAACGAAAATCTCTCCTCTTCAGTGAATGTGAGAATTATTTCACCAGTCCATGTATTCGTGATTTCCAAGAGCTTCTTTTTACCCTTCTCTGCCCTGTATTGCAATTGCAAACGAATTTGTTATCTTATCATTAACTTTGTCTTCAGCAGAGTCAAGTTTTCTTATTTTATGGATTAGAAGTGGAGGAATGAATGTAGGTTTTTTGTTATAATCTAATGAGACAAATTGTTCTGTAACACGTAAAGTCAATTGACAATATTTGTGTCGCGTTGCGGCCATCATTCCATGAACTGAAGCTAAAAGAGTTTTCGATTATTTACTCACCATAACTTATCCTCTTTATATTTCATTATTTAGCTTGTTCGTTTGTTTGTTTGTTTGTTACCTGTTTACTAGTACATTCTTTTGTGTAACTTAGTCGGTATAGCGACTGACTACGGGCTGGACGGTCCGGGATCGAATCACGGTGGGGACGAGATTTTCCGCCTGTCTAGATCGGCACTGGGGCCCACCCAGCCTCCTGTACAATGGGTACTCGGTCTTTCCCGGGGTTAAAGTGCGGCCGAGGCGTGCTGCTGACCACTCACCCTCTTCTAGTGCCGCGGTCATGGAAGAGTAGAGCTATACCTCTACCAACCCTCTGGACCACACTGGGCCTGTAACGGGATCACTTTATATTTTTTATATTCTTTTGTATTTGTTATTCAATAATTATTTATTGCACTGTTGTTTAGTTAAGGAAATTTTGTGACGAAATTTTCTTAATGTATGCAAAACAGAAGAGTATTCCTAGACATTTACGTTAAAAGTGGACTGATCAGTTCTTAACAATGAAGAATGAATTTTTTTATTTAATTTGTTGAATGCGAGATTTTGTTAGAGAAATGACGAACTGGATTTGATAAGCCAGCTTACAGTTACAGACTTCAGGCACGTAGGTCTGAGACAGACTTTTATCTTATGTTAAATTATACCACCAGAAATAAAAAGAGAAAAATTGTAATGGGGAGGGAGAGAAAGAAAAAAATTCCTGAATGCTTGATATACGATTTAAATATTAAATGAAAATGAAAACATATCAAGAGCTGCCTCTGATGAGAAATTTTATAGCCGGCAGTCTTGGCCTTTGTTGTTCAATTCATTCATTTCAGTATGTCAGGAGGAGTTCTCTGTCTCTCTCTCTCGATCTCTGCTGCGTCAAATCATGAGAAGATATGCAGCCCTACCGCGTGGTATAATTATCGTTTTCCTGATGGCATTTTATAGTAGTACAACCACAAGAGAATGGACATTTCGAATCAGATATCTGTCACTAGATGCAAGAAGCAACATGCCATGGATTATTCGCGAGGAGGTAAACGAAACCAGTGAAAGGCTATTTCACAACACCCAGCTTTTCAAATGCGTGCAGAAAATCTGCCCTTTCACTGAAAACCGATTAAAATTCGAACCTTGTATAGGTCAAAAGAGAGACAATACAGTGATTAATTAACAATCATGATTTAGTTTTCTGGGCTTTACAGGGTGTAGCAGTGGTTTCTCTTCGTCTCTGTGATAAAATGCAGTGTCATTGGGCAGTCAGTGCTCCACTTTTGGAGACAAGGTTGTCCGTCTTCAAGAACCCACTTTTCTCCTTGGACGTTAGATCCTTGAAGATGAGATCAATACCTTGTCTCCAAACAATGGTAATTTATTACATCACGATAAGGCGTCAAATTCCGGACGGACGTATCGTTCAGTTAATAATCCTGCTTCCTAAATTTGAGTCCTTGTAACACAGTACCTTGAGAGGCAGAGAGTCTCTCAGGTGCTATTATATGTCTCCCGTCCTTCATGAATAAATTGAGAATCTAGTAATATGTGTCTTGGTAAAATACGTCTCCGCCGTTTATGAAAAATTATATTTATTTTGTCCCCAGTAGACCTCACTGGACCCTACTGTAAGCCAAACTACTTTAGTCCACATTCCCAGGTGCTATGTTCTGAAGATCTATTTTGACGTTTCTTTCTAACTCTAAGGGGAACGTCCAAACTCCATCTTCCACCCAGGATTTCCAGTGTGATTCTGTATTAGTATTTAGGCTCTCAAATTTGTGCAGTTGAGGTCTCCATTCTGGTGAAACTTGGCGTCGTATCAGTGGGTGATTCAATATGGAGATTTCACCAAGTGCCTCATAAGTCCCACAACTCAAATTCTTATATTTAATCAAAATGTTTGTTGAAGATTTCAAATTACAAAGCTTGTTTTTTTATGATTCTTCTCTATCCTTCCCTTGCTTACTCCCAATTCGGCAAACGCATTTTTTTATATGGAGAAACAACCGCCTAGGAAATCATGGCATCCTCATTATCGAGGCTTCGCGATCACGTTCAAGCACACCACACTTAGTAGAAAACCTCTGGACCGGTGACCAGGCTGGATCAGGGGCCTCTTCGTGACGAAACCCAACACTAAAAAGATACAGATGTCCATGATCACTGTGAGATTCGAACCTGCTATCCCAGCAAGCGAGTAGCCTCAGACCCACGCCTTGGACTGCGCGGCAGTTGGGATCCACTCTTAGGTAAAAATTGATTCTCCAAACCCAATTTTTAAGCACCAACAAACTAAGGTATTTCTTTAAAGTCAGAGAACATGTTTCACATCAAATTAGATGAGGTAACAAGGTTCCTTATGTGGTGTCATTAATATGAAACCAAATGTTTGTTGCCTTCCGTGTCTGCTTCATTAGAACTGTGGATGCAATTACGGGAAACTGTCCTAGAAATGACTGATAAAAGGGGCTCAAAGGCTAAGAATAATATCAAGGGTTTTGACCGCTAAAGACGAAAAGTGACTGGTTGAGTGACGGACTGAGATTCGATTGTTGGTAGGAGCAGAGATTTATCTCTTCAACATCACCTTCTGTTTGTCCCTCCGTGAGATTTCACCAACTTCTTAAACGATGCTGTGGACCAGTCTGCAAGGCATAAAGCTTCTTGGTCATGAAGTAGGCTATCCACTTCCATTTATTGGTGAGTATTTACAGATACTTCTCATTTCATCTACTGCGTAAGTGGTACCGTGAAAGGAGGGGAATTTACTGATTGAATGGTTATCAGCAGGCCACTAAGCAATCCGCTTCACAGAACTGTCTAAGTTTTGCAACAAACCTTACATTTCTGCAGCGACGTCTTCGAGGATGCAGCCCTGAGTCAACGGATACCTATTTGTGTGTATTTATATGTTTCGCATGAGTTTTCTATCTCCATCCATAGGTTAGTCCAAGGAAGTCCCTTGACTGTCTTACGCCATATTCCCGAAGACTTAAAGAACCCTGTAAAAACCCAAAATCACGAAACCATACTCGTTTTTAATGAAATATAAGTAGTAACATTACAGCTAACTCATTAAAGTAAAGTTCACCCTAGAACATGGCAGGAAGGCCCAGAGAGGGAGTGGAAGTTTAGATCTACCTTCCTTAACCTGGGAGCTACAGGGGGTGGCTGGTCAACAACAAGCCCCGGTCGTGTAGGAGGTTCTGTAGGTCCTAGGATCGGTCTGGACGGTTGCGGAAAATCTCGTCCCCACCGGGATTCGATCCCGGACCGTCCAAGCCCTAGCGAGTCGCTACATGGGCTGAGCTATCCCGAGCCACTCACAGGTACCCCATTAGAGATTATTAAATACGTGACTTCTGCATTTGGTTTTGCAGTGACTCTGTTCATTGATAAGATCCATTGTCTACAATAATTGCCAGACCTGCGCTTCCTTTGATTTACATATTTATCTTTTGCATAACGTTCATCTTTTATAATTGTAATTACTATAATCTTCTCTGCGCATTTTACTGAAAATTTTCACTCTCATATGGCGTCTTGTGTGACTATTCTGAAATTCACATTAGGATTTAGTCTTACAGACAGCACCATGTGAAAAATCGTTACCACAAACAGACTAAAGTAAGCATGCGCTGGAATTAAAGGCCTAAGAAATATGAGACAGGAGATCAATTTAGCCATTGATTTCGGTTTCACGTTTTTGTTTCTCTCCCTCACGCCCACATGCAACTGCCACATATAGGAGCATTTAGTGTAGCTACTGACCTTCCTAGCTCTTTCTTCTGTTCCTCTTCTTCAGACCACCAGACGTTAAGACAGTCATGTGATTTGGTGATCAGAAACTTCCATCTGTAACATCCTCTTGTATTAACGTAGGTATTCTCCAACTGCACACACCCTCTCTCGTCCCCTCCTCTTCTCTTACGAACAAACCAACTGACCCCCGTCAGCCCAAAAAGTATCATTAAGTTGCCAACCAGAAACCCGCAAACAGAATGTGTTACACGTAGACGTTGGCGCAAGAGTGATTCATGTGACATGTTTGCACATTCTACAACGGTAGATTTCGAGAATCCTACAACATCTATAAATGTCAAACCTAAGTCATATCTTGCATTTAACTGCTTACTCTTGGTTTTTCATTAATTGTCACAGGTGCAAGTGCAAATAGAAGCGCATGCAAGTGCCCATGCGTGTCGTTTATTATACTGTGTTTTATTTGTTAAGTTTCATACCGTATACAGAGGCAGGCTTCTACCCAAGAAAATGGACTAACTTCTGTGAAATAGTCTCAGTATGTCCACTGCAATATATATATATATATATATATATATATATATATATATATATGTGTGTGTGTGTGTGTGTATGAATCTTCGGTTCTTAGCTCGGCCCGTGTGTCTCGTTGTTTAGTTTTCAAAAGCGAAAATCGAATCCAGTATCTCAGTTGAACCCCTAGTTTATGTTCCTGATGCCTTAAATTCATAACGTGTTCCTTTGTTCCGTATGCAGCGGATAAGGTGAAGGTCTCGTATTTTAATTTCAAAACATTTATAGGTTCTTACTTGTAGTAAATGGTGCAATTCAATGATTATGAATTTTCAACCCAGGTTATTGGTCCACCAGAATAAAGCATTGTGTTTCCGTCAAAATTCTCCTCAAGGGACTGTTCAAACAGTGAGTTATTTCACTGCCACTGCTCATATTATAATATATATATATATATATATATACAATACTATTTTTCTTTTTACATAAGAGTCACAGGTAACCATACGGCACTGTATTCTTTTTCACGAAGAATTGATCAGGACCAAGTTAGGCCTTTTTTGCACTTTGAGAATTATGCATCTTTTAATGAAAACGGATGAAGTTTGAACTTGATGTTCTCCGGAACAAAGGATTGCGATGTTCCATCTCTTTCTGACACACTGTTTTCATTACCTCATCGTGGTAATCTAGGGATGTACAAATGTTTTTGCAAAATTTATTCTATTGTTTTTAGGTTTTCAGATAAGAACGTCTCCATCTGAAGGGAAATAAGAACGTATTTTAAGAGAATTAATCACTGGCACAATAACTCAGATTTAACTGAAGTAGAAGGTTTCCTTAAAAGTAGTATTTGACAGCGAAATATTCGACATTGTGAATGCAATGCAAGTTATGTGTCATAAATCTGCACTACTTTCATCTGACGCTTAATCTTTGTAATTAAACAACTTAATGCACAGATTTTTGTTTTATAATAAGTTCATTATATGCCTCTACATGTTTCGAGCATTATGTGCTCATCATCAGGAGGTCAAATTTGTATTATACAGCATCTGGTATCATCACACGATGTAGGTGGCCGTCCGGTGCACCGGATGGCCACCTACATCGTGTGATGATACCAGATGCTGTATAATACAAATTTGACCTCCTGATGATGAGCACATAATGCTCGAAACATTTAGAGGCATATAATAAACTTATTACAAAAAAAGACTGTGTGAATTAAGTTGGTTAATTACTAAGATTATACTGAGATGCACGGGCAGCAAAACATAAAAATAAATCCCACTGTCTGTCGCCGTGACAACCAAGCTGTCAGCATTCACTCGTAACTCTTTAAGGCGCGGTGGTTCCTGTATGTGCCACCCGGTTTAACAGTCAAAAATTCTACCTTTCCCCACAGGGCATAATTATGAGTTTCGTGTGGATCTCCAAAGAAGCTGCCGTCATTTAATGTTCTTGACTCCTTAATGTCTTTAATGGAAAACGAAAGCGTTTACTCCGCGACACGAGCTGAGTATTTAGATGTGCTTGTTCAATCTCATTGTGTTAATGTTTAGATTGTCATCTTCTGAGAAACCATAAGACTCATTCCTTGAAGTTCCCGTACACACAATTTTTCCCCATTCACTTATAACTCACTGTAATTTGCTCTACTTAAATACTGTAACAGCATCAGGCGATGTGCACTGTAACAAATGTCACTTTAAATTTCGAAACAAGTTTTAGACCAGTGCTAAATCCTGGTCCAGAGTTCCACTAGGCCTGACCTCCAGGCCTGGACTCACAAAAGTTTGAGACATTAGAATTTATGCTTCTCAAAGAAAATTCATTGCTCACAGAGCTACATAAAATATTCTCGATCAGTTACGCATGCGCAGAGGTTAGAGTATCATAGTGTTAGGAAGACATAAAAAAATATCTGGGTTCTGAAGGCAAACCTGAACGAAGACATAAAAAAATATCTGGGTTCTGAAGGCAAACCTGAACGAAAGAAATCACTTAGAAGATGCAGGTGCAAATGGTAGGATGATATTAAAATTGTATCTTAAAGAAACAGGGCAGTAGGACGTGGATTGGATTCATCTAGCTCACAACAAGGACAAGTGGAGACTTTTATGAATACGGTTATGAACTTCCGAGTCCCATAATTTATGGAGAAATTTTTACTTATCTTAAAAGCCATACCTTCTCCGCACGAACAGAGCTTCATGGAGTTAATTGGTTAATTAGTTAGTTGATTGTTGTCATCGACACATAGGGGATCGTCCGCAAATATTCTGCCGTCGGTCTCAGTTATACAAACTCTGCGTTCTGTAGGCGGGGCACAAAACCGATTGATGTCATTCGCGTAAAGCAGAGCGGCCTTTAGCGCCACAACATTAACTGTACGGCCAACAGTGTGGGCAACCCTTAAGTAACTGTGTCTCATTCTAAGTGCATTCCGTCTCACTCTTCTGCGTACTTTTCGTAATGGCACATCAGAAAGGTGATCATTAAAGTTCAAAGATGGATGTAACAAACTTGGCTGCCGTCGAATATTTTCATAATAAAAACAACTGACATTTGGAATGAACCTCTCTAGTAATTACCTATCACACAAGGCGTTACATGATGTTCCGTGGCTTATAGACATCACTCCTAAATACGATCTCTCGGAAGACTTAAAGAAATGCACACCTTTCATCTCACAAAAGGTGCTTAGAGTTGTGGGCGATCGGTTATTTTGTTTTTTTGTTTCCTAAAACGAAATTAGTTTTGTTATTGGTAGTATCCTGTAGTTCTGAGTTGGGCGGCCTGCCCTCACAAGGCGTGTCAGTCTACATGATGGAAATTTGTTTGGGAATCTGTTACTTGTTACAGAAAATATATCGTGTTATTCTTGTGGAGTGGGCAAAATGAGCTGTTATGACAACTTTCCATTTCCATTCGTCTTCTGCTACAAACAAAACGAGAGAGTTTGGGTTACATTTTGTAGATATCCGTACTACATCTCATAGAATAAACTCTCTAAATAACGTCATAAAGTACCGGTCCCAGTGTTCGCGTGGTCTGCTTCCGCTCTCTTGCTGAGATTGCGGGTTCGAATCCCTCCAGGTGGTATGGATGTCTGCCTCTTGTCAGTGGTCGGTGTTACCAAGTTAAATGTCTCTGTGAACGACCGATCACTCGTCCAGAGGAGTCCTATAGAACGTGTGTATTTATATGTGCGTGATCTCGGAATCCCAACAATGAGGCGAGCTACACCGGAGTAGGGTATTGTTCCACTAAAAAAAACCAAACTTTGCTCATAAATAACTGCACTTGCTGAGTAGCATAGACTAAGTCGTCTTTATGGTAAACTTAACTAGCTGAAAGAGAAACCTTTCATTACGAAGCTGTTAATTATCCAGCTTGCAAATACTTTCCCACTTCATATTAACCTATGGCTCATTGCCGTTCCCAAAATAACTATTTATTCTCCCCCATTCGCAGTCATTTCAATCCAGTCTGCATTCTCATATCACATGTACCAATTACATCAATCAGTTTTAACTTGGACACACACGACTACCCACTTCTCAGAAGTGGCCTAATGCATTCAGATTGCGTGATTTTATTTTGTAGTCGTTTCACTTTCCGCGAGGTTTTCCAGAAAAAATATCAGGTTATGTTTTCCATTCTCACGTGCATTGTTTATTTAAAGTCTAAACGCAATATTTTAGATTGTTTTTGTTATTTTATTTCAAACAACCAATGCAAAAAAGTTTAGGCCTTACTTACTTCCATACTCCATGGTGCAGAGTCATTCTTGAGAAGCTAACTGGTTTGCAGCTAGTCAAGAAATTACCCGCATTTCACGGAACCCGAAGGTTCATCACCGCACTCACAAGTGTCCGCCAACTGTCTCTAACCTGGGACAGCCCAATCCAGTCCATATACCCACATCGCACCTCCTGAAGATCCATCCTAATATTATCCACCCATCTACGCCTAGGTCTCCCCAGTGGTATCTTTCCCTCCGGTTTCCCCAACAAGACCCTACACACCCCCCTCTCCTCACCCATACGCGCCACATGCCCAGCCCATCTCATTCTTCTCGATTTTATCAACCGCACAATATTGGGTAAGGAGTACAAATCATTTAGCTCCTCGTTATGCAGTCTCCTCCATTCCCCTGTTACCTCGTCCCTCCTAAGTCCAAAAACGTGTAGGCCTATTAACATATAACACAATATCTCTTTAAATAATGTTATTTATAGAGATTATTTAAATAAGTATTTTATTGTATGTAATATATATTTGTGTATTAGTTGGCTGAAATAAAAGCAATAACAGATGCAAGGTAAATGCATTAAAACAAAAAAAAACATTAAAAATTATATTACATTTAACCGTGAAATTTACAAAAAAAATTGAGTAATTTCCTTTTGAAGTACAAGGGTATGCCCTGAAGGTTTCACTCACCTGGAATGTGCTGAAAGACTTTTAATGTAAAGAGTGACTGAAAATTATGCCTCATTAAGCACTTTCTGTTTAATTTCAGACTTTCTTCGTGAATTAATGCAAGATGCTATTTAGTCACATTTTGAAACAAAATGTACATAGTTTGGAGACGAGCAGAGAAGTTATTTTTGCTACATCATATAACGCTATCTAACAGGATACGCAAATAAAAAACGACGTTAGAGCAACAATGGGAAAAATTTCTATCCTTTTCTAAAAGCAATACTTTTATCTACAGTCACTGCTACTTAGAAGTGTATAAGATTTCTTTCAACTTCAGACACGGCTTTTCGAAGATATTTGACAAGATTTACGTGGGTGCGGTTTTTTACAAGGAAATACGGTCACCTATTGTATAGTCTGCCAGAGAAAGGAGATGCTAGAAAGAGAGGAAGAACCGATACTGTTAAAACCTATAATAAACGATAGCTGTCCATGTATAACGTTTCACAAAAGAAAAGAATTGTCCAGATGGTTCAACCCATAATTTTATTCGGTGGAAGGAGGGTTGAGAGGTTGGTAGTTCTTACGAAGTAACACCCATAAGAGTTTCGATTTCATGGATTAAAAGAGTGAAAAGAGTAAAGAAGTGGGGTTTTTCACCCTCCCAGCTTATTTCTATCGCTGTAATCTTTCATCTCAGATAGATTATTTTCCTTTTTTTATTCCGTTATCTGATTCCACCTCCATCCTGCCCCATCTGGTGTGTGACGTATCTGGTATATTGGCTCCGACTGGCTGATCCACACAGGTTTCTATATTTGTGAATTAAAACTTATGCCTGAATATCGAAGGAAAATAGAGGGTAAGGTGCTGTTTCCTGTATTGAAGAGTTTATGTAAGTAGTCTCTCTCAAAACACTTCAAAATTTGATTTCTTTATTTGTGGATTACTTGAAGTGCATTTGTCAACAGAAAAGTGATTTATAATCTCATGTGGCGACAGCTTTATTTGGCCCACGTGCGATAAACTAGCTAAACGCAGTGGAATTGGCACTGAAGGAAGACCCAAGTCTTCCTTTATGACACAAAAGCTGCTGAATTTTATTGGAAATTCTGTTACAAAATGTAGTGATGTATATATTATATGGTTCTGAACTTTCGTGTTAACACTCAGTTTAAATAATTCAGTTCATAAAGTAGGCCTATAACGTTACGTTTAAAAAAATTGTTGCTTCAGTAAATACGAAATGACTGGAAAAGTTGTTTATTTCTAAAATAAGAAGCTACCTTGAAGAATAAGAGACCAACTTGATGTCACTGGTTATTAAATTTTATTTCACTTCTTCTATGCTCAACATTTTTCGGACATTAATACATCCATCATCAGGAGCTTGCGACTTTTCTGTTGTATCACCACGTTGGTCGTGTGTTCTTGTTTCGATGTGTGTTGGAGTTTCGGTGTGGCTGGGGTGGGGTGGTATCCGTGTAGCAGGCTGAAGCTTGCTTCTTAAGAAGGTGTATTTTGTAAGGGCGACATGTTTCGACCTTATAAGGTCATCCTCTTGTCCTCCAATAAGACAGATCCAAGAGCTGTAAGTAAACAACTCTTGGATCTGTCTTCTTGGAGGGCCTGAGGATGACCTTATAAGGTCGAAACACGTCGCCCTGACAAAATATACTATATTTGTAGATAAATATAGTGTTGTGTTATCGACTAACTTGTTGTATTTGTATGTTATAACACTGCGGGATGGAAAACATAAAATTCTTAAGAACGGCTGTATTAAAGGAGGTTGTTTCAACAAATTCATAAATGTATTCAGAAGAGAAAATGTACACTCGTGTTATATTATAGATAATTATTAACTTTGACGAAAAGGAAGACAGAAGGACAACTGACCGTCTATAATCATCAGTTCGTATCTTTGAATGTAACATCTCCATTATATATCCCATAAAGATGTGGAAGATTATTTGATAAGGATTTTATAGACCGTAATAACTCTATGACTGTAGTTTAGTTTGCAAATGAATGTTGCCTATGATGTTTCAATGTCTGCGTCTTCATGGTTCTATTTGGGCCTCAAGCAAAGTAAAAAATAAGGACGAAAATAAATTCGAATACTACGCTGTTTATAAATCTGAAATCGTGTATGCTAATAGATATACCAGTCTTTAGGTGAATTTGTCTTTTTAATCATTTCGTTCATTTTTCGCGGCCTTGATAATCTAAATATCGCGAAATTACGTTTTTCCTGAAATTTTAGAAAGGATTTTTTTTAAACTCAGATTTCTTTGATATTTTGGAAAATGAAAGAGGCTGAAGGAAGACTTTAAGTTCCATCACGTTTAATATTGTACATTTTGATAAAGATTTGTCATTAACGACAAAAGATGTGTCCCTACTAGTTGCTTATCAGTAAACTCAATAATTTCTCAGAGATTATGTAGTACACTTTTCTATTATAATAATGGGAATACAGCACTGACAAATAGAGTCCATGCAGACCGAACTGTAGAAATAGTAGTTGAAAAAATAGCCTGCAGATAAAGGTAGAAGGACTTTGTTTCACTGTTAGTGTGTTATAGTTAACAGTGGATTTGGAGTGGAGGTGCAATTTATCACTTGACCCCATCTTAATTATTATTATGCTGGACGAAACACAGCGTCTGTGACCTGGCTAGGTAGGTTTCCGTAAGCGTCGCCATGATGCATTGGTATAACCCTCACACCTGGGGGTTGAGTTACAGAGGGGTGACGCGAAAGATTTATGGGTAATGTTACCCCGATATGTATATATTGCACTACCGCACAATCCCAGCCACCTGGAATTGTTTACATGTGTCAAGACAGGCCTGTATTTATTTATTTTCTCTCTATGGCTGTCTCTGGTGGCCGTTCGGGCAGGATAATTTCTCTTCCGAGAAGTGAGGTTCTCACAAAGCTATTGCTAACGGCTCAGGTCTTCTGGGATGTTACTCCACGTCGGCTGGTAAACAGTTACCGACGTTTCGAAATGTTTTACTTCGTTCATCTTGAGATTCAAGCACTACTAAGCCTCTTTACCCTGAAGACAAAACAATACGATCCTTAAAAAATTAACTATTTTTCTCTCAGTATTTTATCGTAAAAATTGACAAGAACAAGATGGCTATAAGCGACAGGGAAGTGAAATTGTTGCTTGGGTTCATACGACAAATGACAAAGCTCAGTGATAAGCTCTTATGAAAAAGGTAATGTACCTTCGGATTTCATAAGAGGTGGCAAATATGTTGATCTGATCATGGTAATTAAGTGTAAGAAAGAGTTTTTTCTGAGTTAATTAACTAAATTACAAAGTGAGAACACTGACGTCGCCAGCTAGTTCACACACACACACACACACACACACACACATATATATATATATATATATAACAATAAAGTGACATTAATAAAATAATTTTAAAAACTTTTTGAAATTATAGAATTGAGAGGAAATATCGATTTTAGAAGGCGCTACATTTTGTAGCTGACCACATTGGGGACCAAGCATAGCATCGTCGATATAGCGACTCGCTACTGGCTGGACGGTCCGAGGCACGAAACCCATTGGAAAAAAAGATATATTATTTACAACGTGTAGCTATCAAATACGCCGTTTATTTAATATTTAATTTTATCCAAGATCTTTTACAAACTTTTCTTTTATACCAAATTTACATACAGTTAAAATGTAGTCCTTTGGTATATACACTGAAAGTGTTCAAAGTATTTCTTTACTTTCACAAGTGTACGTAATAGTGGACTGTATTTTAACTGGTATTGCGGTATCGAAACATGTAGGAGTTTTTAGATAAAATTAAGTATTGGATATACTGTACATTTGTTGGCTATATGTTGTAAATATCTACAAAATGCACGATACGCACAGGCTCAAGAAATATTGCCTTATCCGCCCAAAATGACCCTGAGGCCCATTCAGTTTACTCAGAGTAAGAATTTTTCCAGGGGGTAAAGCGACCGGAGCATGGCGCTGGCCACCCATCTCCATCTAGCGCTGACTTTAAGCGTGAGTAGACCAGTACTTCCACTCCCTCTCTATGCCAATCATGACATATTACAGGAAGACCTTCACTTTCAATTTCATATAAAGTTGAATTTCAGACTTTCTTCGATCACAGAATTTCGCCGTCAAAACGTTTTCAGCCAGTTACACGTACCGTACGTAAATAACGCAAACAAGTAAGAAGAAAAATAAAACAAAAAATTTAATAAATCAATGGGTACTGAAAACTAAGACGATAAAAGTTCCTAATTTACAAGAGTCCAGAAAAGGTCTTGATTTACAAGAGTCCAGAAAAGGTCCTGATTTACAAGAGTCCAGAAAAGGTCCTGATTTACAAGAGTCCAGAAAAGGTCCTGATTCACAAGAGTCCAGAAAAGGTCCTGATTCACAAGAGTCCAGAAAGAGGCGACCTTAAAGACATCGCGAAAATAGACACTGGTATTAGACTTTCATAATGATTGTGATATTCCAGGTTATCGAAGAGGTAAATTTAACTTTCAATACAAACCGACTCTTTCGGACATATAAAAGGAAACCATAAATAATTAATTTTTTAAAGAAATGAGGAAACAATAAAATTCCGGCCTCGATATTTTTGCTCCTGGTGAAAAACTAAGTTGTATTCATTGGAGAGGAGCCATTGTGGAGGTATCAAAGGCAAGCAGTATACTATATATCGAAACCAAGTATTGAATCGTAGCATTGTCCAATTGTATTAGCTAACAAAGGAAACACTTCATGGGCTTTAATTTCACTTATTTTTAGGGATTAAAGAGCTCATTTCTATAACGGAGTTCATAAAATGTAGAATAAATTCATGATATTAGTATTAGTGGTGAGTGAATAATTACGGTTGCTTCACAGACAGTTTCGAGATCGAAGAACTTATCTAGACGACGTAAGTCGAGACACATTTTCCCATAAATTAAATCGGGCAGCTTTTTTTTATAGAAAATCTGTTCTAACAGCAAGAAGAGATAGGTTTATATTTAAAACGTAATAAAATTTAAAAAAAATAAGAAGTCTCATATAAAAATGATAATTTAAGGGGGAGGAAATTCCTCTCGATTTGAAGGCGTGTTATCAGATGTTGTCGTCTGCGATATCCATAAATGCAGATGGCGATATACGAGCCTGTGAATAAGGCTTGAAGAAATTGGACATCGATTCTTTTGATTAACACCCATTTTAAAGGGTAATAGTAACACCAAAAGTTTAGCCTACGTGTCACTTGTACGTCCGATTCTTGAATATGGGGCCGCATGCTGGGATCCGTACAGGGAGGAAAAATTAGTGTGTTAGTCAGGGTACAAAAGAAAGCGGCCAAATTTGCACATCATAAGAACAGTCCGAACTGGGAAACTTTGTCGTCGCGTAGAAAGTTATCACGCATATGTGGCCTCTTCGATGCGTACTCTGGGGAACGCGCGTGGAAGCCTGTTGGTGACAGATTAGAACGGTCACACTATCTGAGCAGGGTAGATCATGAAAGGAAAATTAAGAGTAGTAGGCAAAGGACGGATATAGGGAAATATTCTTTTGTGAATAGGACCATCCAACACTGGAACCAGTTACCGGCTGAAGTGTTAGGAATTCTTCCCTGCAAACCAATCACTCTTAAAAAGAGGGTAAAGAAAGTGATAACTGAGTTGAATTAAAAGGAAGTAAAGTGTGCTGGAAATCATCGAAAAGTGTAGAGAAGCTGTGTCTAGTGAAGTGAAAAGTCTAAAGTGAAGTGAAAAGTTATCTAACGTAGAGGGTAGCGAAGTGCAATAAAGTGAAGTGAAGTGAA
>Ga0123354_10003136_pt1 | contig 22623 bp, 8 predicted proteins | sample TergutLab28metaG_2_FD_97872 | JGI IMG/M metagenome (GOLD analysis project Ga0123354, IMG submission 97872) | Labiotermes labralis P4 segment gut microbial communities from Petit-Saut dam, French Guiana - Lab288 P4 | ecosystem: Host-associated > Arthropoda: Insects > Digestive system > Gut ... | reverse complement strand
TAAATCCTTACTCCGTGTTTACTAGTCACCACTCCTAATAAATCCTTACTCCGTGTTTACTAGTCACCACTCCTAATAAATCCTTACTCCGTGTTTACTAGTCACCACTCCTAATAAATCCTTCGACGCCACTGAAGGGAAACGCACGTAACTGAGATTGCATCTGACGTCGTGTAAAGCTGTCCATATTATTACATTTAGTGTATTTTAAAAATAATCTAAATTAAACTTCATGTCATCATCTTAAATTATTACCACTTATAAAAATTTTCCAACTTCATTTTGTGCTCTATAGTCTCTAAATTTGCAGATGTCGCTCGCATAATTATATTGCTGTCTATTGCGAGCTCAACCGAAACGTTCCTTCTGAAGCAGCGCAAGTATGGAAGGCACAGTCCTGGATTTGAAAAGGTTTAACATACACAGGGCGGTCCGAAAGTTTTTGGACTGATTTTTTAAAAACTCGAAGACACAAGAGGAAGACACATACCTTTTTCTTATTCAAAATAAGCTCCATTGGCATACATACAGGCTTTTGCGCGGTCGTACACTTTCTGAAAACTGCCGAATATTCCTATTTTTGGACCTTCTTTAGTTCATCAGTTACAGCTTCTTGGATCCCAGCAACATCCGCAAAGTGAAGTCCTTTTAACTTCATTTTCTACTTGGGGAACAGAAAATAGTGTGGCGGAGATAAATCTGGAGAGTAAGGGGGGGTAATAAAGGGTTGCAACATTTTTGGAGTAAAAAATTAACAAACACTTGCAGCTTTGTGGGCGGGCGCAATATCATGCAACAAGAAGAAAATCTCGACAGCAGAAGGCAGCTGGACGAAGCCGATGAATACACTTCAGGAGGCGATCCATCACGCCTTTATAAAATTCTGCGTTTGCTGTTTTTCCTCTGGTACGAATTCTTTGTGCATCACGCCTTGAGAGTCGAAAAAATTATCAGCATGTTATTGATGTGGGGCCTTTGGAATTTCAGTTTCTTCGGCCGAGGGGATGTATTCCGAACTCTTTCGCTTTGTTTCGGGGTCATAGGCAAAATACCAGGTATCATCTCCCATAATAATTTTGTTAAAAAAAATTTGTTCTGCATCGGCCATTGTAATAAAATCTTGGCAAGATGTGACTCTATCTTCCCTTTGCTCAGGTGTCAAGGAGTGTGGAAAAAAACGTGCACACAACTTTCTCTTTCCCAAATCCTCTTTCAGAATCCGAAGAACTACAGTCTTGGGGATGTTAAAGATTCTGCTATCATTCTTGATAAGATTCGACGGTCATTTTTACCAAATCGGCCACACCAGCAATATTTTACCTCACTTCGGGTCGATTTTGGACGGCCATTTCTCGTCATTTTCTACCAGCTCCCATCCGTCTTGAAACCGTCAATACCACCTACAAACTTGTGATCGGTTCAGAGCCTCATTCCCATAAGCCTTTTGCACCAATACTAGTGTTTCTGTCGCAGATAGACCGGCTTTGAAACAAAATTTTATGGCATCTCTCTTTTCATTTCCGCCTTCCATGACGTATGAAGAAAACTGACTTTACAAGACAAGTTATAACTCGTAAACTAGTGAAGATAAACAAAAGAAACTCGGTGTGTGAACGGATGTTGGTTGATAGTACTTAGATAGTGGGTTGGCCGGTAGATCGCTCTAGTTCTGTTATTTAAAAAAATCAGCCAAAAGAACTTATGGATCGCGCTGCGTATTTTATATCTTCTTTACTTGCTCCTCCTGTACACGTTTACCAAGCACGTGTACATGTATAAAAATTAAAGATTCTATACTATAGACATCACTGCTAGGTCTAATTACTGTTTCTTCAAATGAACTATAAAATAAGTTAATCTTATATGACTATGATAACGAGCTGAACAGATTAAAAATTTTTATTTGAACAATGTATATAAAAAGTAGCATGGAGAAATCTTGAAGTTCCTTTAGTGTAGGTTAAGCAAGAATCTGCAAAATGTTTATGGAGACTACAGATGGTACGAAGGAAAAGGTGTGGGTGATTTCCGAGACAATATGGATCTGTTTGGATAAAATTGTGGATCAAAAGAGAGAGTAGCTCAATTTTAAATATAGTAAATACAGTATAAGTTTAGAAGAAGTGGAAGCATCAGGAGATTGTAAGTTTCTGAATACTTGTATGTAGGGAAAATTATGTCCTCCATTATTATACTATTGCATTATTTCATATGGATAAAAGTTTAAGAGGAATTAGATGGGTTTTGCACATGGATGAAGCATGTTTTATCATATATATCATTATTTACCAACATATTTCTTTCGCTTCTGCGACCATCATCAGTGCATCGTACAATAATACAAACAATATAAAAATAATTGCACAAAATTTATATTTAAAACCACTAGAACTTGTACAGTTCGTCACAGAGTATTAAAACTTATTAAGATATAAAAACAAGAATGATTAGAAAAGCAGAATATGGAGCACGAAGACTAAAATTTTCATATTGAAAACTGGTTGGGAACCTGGAATGGGAAAGCCACATGGAAGACCCGATTATATGAGAGGATACTATTAAGACAAACGTGGGATAGCGAGATGTGAGCTGAACGTGTTAGGTTTGTATGAAGAATAGTAGAGCTTTCTTATAAGTAACTCAATGAACATCCAAGTGAGGAATTTCTTGACGTTAACCGAATTAATATTGGCGTGTCAAGATTAAGTTTTCTTCACTAAGTTACGTGGTCAGTTAAGTAGTGTAAGTGAGACTTCTCTTTCATGAAAAGTGTGAGTCTTTTTGTGTACCATCTTAATGCTGGGTAACAAGCTACAGAACATAGGCCTACAACGTCTGTCACGTAAATAATTAGATCAAAATTAATTATTTCACAACATTCCTTTCGTCTTCTTAGTAACAACAGAATATGAGCTTCATATGATATTAGTAACTATATATCTTCAACTGAACAACACATACAGTGACGTAACTAACAACACGTTTTAAAGCAGGGACTTCCAATCACTGGAAGAATAATTCTTATCTAAGGTGCATAAAAAATTCTGTCTGTACCTCACAGAGAAGAAAGACGGTCTGCATTATAAAGAAAATTCAATTATTGCTAATTATGGAAGTTATAGGCATTTACTGTATCGCTAGACCATACGAAACGCATACATTCCCTACATCGACAAAATGTAGAGTTTCTCTGTGTTTCAGCAGATGGAACATCAATTTATCGATGGCCTTGAAAAACTTAAATCTAATACTCAGCTCTCCACTCACTACAAATAATTTCCTCTCTTATTATTTTAATTATTTTTATTTTGACATTAAAGTTAGGAAGTGGTTAATGATTGTATTTCTCGTACCATAAAAGAGATCTTACGGATCGTTAGTTACATAGTGGGCATTTCTGTGAGGAAATGCTACAAACCATTGATTGCAGAGTACCGTTAAGTTTTTATGTTGTAGTACCCAACAGCAAATTTACAGGTATTATTCGGGTACTTAAATAAGCATGCTAGGCATATTTATACTCCTTTATTTATTATTTAACGGCGCTTTAAATTCGTCAATACATATACAGCTGAATGGTAAAATTATTAGTAAATAAGGAATTGTAAAGAATATGAACTGATTAGAAAGCCCTCATTCAGGATAACTGTTGCTGCAGGCCAGAATATGAACTAGAACATGTGGAATAAAAGCATTAAACCTTAATCCAATGTAGTCAGTTACAGAAGATCTGAATTTGTTGTGTCATTATTTTAAGAAAGCTGTCACTATGTCTGCCTACATACCGTCGAGTAATTGGATGATAATGAAGAGGAAACTAGATAGGATGCAGAAAGTACGCATTATCCCAAAATCTACTTGAAGAGACTAAGCAACACCATGAAACCAGGGCCAGAGTAGCTATTCACTTACCAAGATTAAAACCCGGAATGCCAGTAATGAAATTCATACATGTTGCTGTATATTACGAAGTGAGAAATAAGAAACGTAATATTCAGTGTAATTTTGACCACTGTTACACGTGTCACACGTTAAGTGAATGTGGATAGCACTTCTTCACAAGGTGAGACCTTAAAATTTCCTAACTTAAAGAATGTGTTGAAGTCTGTAATGTTTAAGAGCTCAGATATTCCACATTCTCCTTTTTGTTAACCCAATATCCACAGTTCCCTTTAAATCGTCATGTCACATTTTTCCGTGCTAAAATTCAGCAGTGACAACGAGTTCTACCTCGAGTAAACTCCGTCTTCTTTCTCATTTCAAATAAATTGAAAACGAAAGTATTTACACAGTCTGTAATCTCCTGGGTTTCAAGGGGATACCCGATCAAGAGATCCCAATGAGCATTTCCACGGTTTCCGCCATATTCTATAACCGTAACACAAAACGCCGCACAACCAAGGGGCCCAGAAAAATCCGGAAAATCTAGAAATGGAAGGAAGTAACGCATAGTGTGATATCCGGTTGTCCATACAGTTTATTGCAAAAGCATTTAATGTTCTTTCGTAAAATCTCGTGCATCTCTTTGTTTCTGTCGTTGAAAATAAATCTGCAAAAAAACAAGAAATGGCCAAGAAGCAGAAGGTGCCAATGGAAGATTTCAGTCTCCTGAGATAAAACGTAGTGTACTTCTGCATGTAAGTTCCATCGTTTCGGATCTTGGTGCTTCATTCTTCAAGGTGGATTAAGAATTACCCTGAAGATAAGATAGCAAGCCCTCTTAAGCGACATCTAGACGCCGACATAATCCTTATGTTTCCCAGAAAATGGGAACAGACTAATTATTAGAACGGCTGTCACTATCTCAAATTTCGCTAAAATCGTATTTTATAAACCTCGAAGAACAAACCAAATAAAAATAATTTTACGACTACATAAAAAACACGGAAATTTTTAATTAGGCCTGGAACTCCTTGACCAGTATAGTGGATAGGTAATGGACGGAGAAGAGTGGGGTTCGATGTCTGGCAGAAGCAGAGAATTTTCTCTTACGCAACTGCTTCTATACCTGTCATTAGGCCCATCAATTTGGGAAGTTACAGGATTCAGTACTTGAAGACGATCATTTAAGAACTGAAGTTAAGAACGCGTAAACTGTTACACCCAACACCCTACACTCCTTCAAGAAGAAGCGGATATTCAAGGACGGAGGCAAATTATATTTATAACAGAAAATGTCAAAAGTCAGTAACCTAAAGACCAAGAAGCTAATCTAATTAATATTACACAAAAATACAGAAGTCACTACCTCTGGCCAGCTTCACAGAATTTAAAAGGAAAGTCCCCTGTGTTATAGACCGTGACTACGTGACACACAGATATTACATCATGTTTTATTTGATAGCGGACTTTTACACTCCCTTCCTTTAATTTGTTTCGAATTTATGTGAAAAACGTACGCTGTAATACGTTCTGACAGATTTAGACTGCGATGGAAGTTTCAAACTCGTACCAAGATGGGACAAATCCATCAGTGTGATCGCGGATTACGTTGAAAAATTAAAACTGCTTCAGTTGAATAAATGAGCTGAATTTAACATTATAATGAATTTTAATTTAATTTTTGTGACTAAGGAAATTTTATTTGTTAAACGTCCTTCATATAAAAAAATCATTTAACAGAAAAAATTGACTCATACCTCTTTTGTGGGCAGTAGCAAAGGAAAATGATTATTTATTCGTCCTTTTTAGCCAAAATATCAACTAATATCAACGGAAAGTCTTGGTTTTCCCCGAGCATCAGGTCCTGTATCTTTGCAGCTCTGAAATTGTTTATGTCTATTTGTAGCTTGGCGAACGGCCATTTTTTTAATTCAAAAGACTAAATTATTTTTTTCAACAGACTTCTTGCAAAATGCATGAACGTTGAAGATAAGTACTTCTAAACGTCGTGAAATTGATGGTGTACCTGATCATGTCTCGAGATCAGAACACGGGACGAAGTCACAATATGTAGATTGATGATATTTCCTTTGAAAGGTTGGAAGAATTCAGATATTTTGAAACAACTTTGACAAACAAAAATTCCATTTAGGAAGAAATTAAGAGCAAATTGAAGTCAGGGAATGCTTCCTATCATTCTTTGCAGAATCGTTTGTCTTCCAGTTTGCTATTCAAAAATAAGACGCACACCTAGCCACTGCTCCACAACACATTCCTACTCAACATGATATGCTGCCACAACACCTCGTTTGCAAGTACCAATTGAATTGTGAATACTATAATATAACTTTAGCAAGCAACTAAGTTCCCTGATGATGATCTGACAAGATCGAAACATGTCGGAGTGTTTTAAAGTGTTTTAAAATGTTTTATGTGAAATTATATGTGCATTCGTTGGTTGATAAATTGAAGTGATTTCTGTCATATATTTTTCTTACACAAAATTCAAGAAGTGTTTGTTTACAACTATTTTAAATAGTCAACATTAAATATGAAAAATGTAATAAATGTAATTACGTTAATGAAATATCCAGGAAATAGTAAACATCGTACGAATTACAATCCACAAGATTAAATGTGTCGGTACACGTAAATAATGGCGGGAAGAAAATGGATTCTTCATAAAGACTACGTAATTTCAGGGCTGTCTGCTCTCGTCAAGACACATTTTAAGGTGATATAAACTGAAAATACAGGCCTATTTCCCAAATTACAACTGACGCAATGAAACACGAACAGAAACACTTCAAGCTATGCAGTGTGCACTGTAATTAATGCAAGGGCTACTCACCAAGCGAGGACTCACGCGTACCAAGCACAGAAGCAAGGCGTGGACGCTCCTCCTCCAAAATCATCTCTGTCTCTTCGCGGTACAACTGGAACAAGGTGGCCACACACTGAACCCTCAGTCTACCAGACAAGAAGGTTGTACTTTCCATATCCATCTCCAGTCCAATCGTCGTCACTGTCCTGGACTGTGGGTCGTCACTCCGGACCAGATCTTGCTTCCAGAAACTGGCATTCATCTGTAAACATTCGATTTACTACATGAGTATCAGCTGCAACTAAAACGGACTTACTGCATTTACCACATACTTTTATTGTGGTTTAGTGATGAGACGAGAGATAATCTGTTCGTATTATATCAACAAATAAACCTACTGAACAAGGTTCCTCATAAGAATAACAGAATATGATCGTTCAGCACTGCTGTTGATGGTATGGCATGGTAGAATCAAATTAACACTAGAGCAATCCACGTGTACGCAATTTTTCCGATGAAGAGTCTCAAATTTACTGCCTGGGATTAAACACCGAACTTCGATGTCACAATCTGATGATTATCATCTGATATGTGGCATTACACTGTTTAAACATGACAGGGTGCTGACTGATATACAAGTCCTCAAGCTACATTACCAGGCACATCAATGTAGCAAAACTGTTAAGTCACCGAACTGAAACCACTGTTAGAATGCAGGAAATGTTTTGAACGAAAATCATCAGTTCCAAAAATTCGTAACATACGCCGTGCAAGTGAGTTAAGGCCAACATATCGAGTCTTCGGATTTCTTGTACCCTTTGAATGTTATGCCACCTTTCAATAGAAGAGAAAAACATTTTACGCTACTACTTGTAATATATGTTCAACCGAACCACAAAACTCGATTCCTTTTTTAAAAAATATTCAAATTTGTAACTAAAGAGACACTGTACACGATTACAGAATTGGAAACAAATACAATTATGGGCAAAGATTAGACTTAAACTGTGATTAAAATTTGCAAATACCTATAGACTTATTTCTTCAGTCATTTCATACTGTGTTATTCCCCGGGCACTACTACATACCTCACTGAAACTTCAATAAACACGATAAATATTTCGCAACAATTTTACGCACAAAACAGCACGTTTCCAGATTGCGAAGGAGTGACATGCACAGACAGCACTGTGTGTTCTTCTGTTACGTACACAGCCCAGATATCAGAAGAACGTTGCATTACAATAGCAATGTAGTTCAGTAGGTTGCCACTCCCTACAGAGTTTTTATCTCAATATTTAACCAACTTGATGCACAAAATTTGTTTCATAATAAGTTTTATTTCATGCCTCTACATGTTTCGATCACATGTGCTCGAAACATGAAATAAAATTTATTGTGAAACAAATTTTGTGCATCAAGTTGGTTAAATGCTGAGATAAATATACTGAGATGCACGGTCAACAAAACGTCAAAACGAGCTACAGAGTTTCATTTTATGCTGTTTCAGTGCCGCCTATTGTCTTAACGCAGTTATTAAGAACATAGGCCTATCACAACATTGATACAACCTCAACCTGATCATTTATTTAGATTTCAGGATAGGTCGCTTCAGATGTTCGTCCTGTGTTGTTCTTAATCGACCTTCTGTAGTACATTAGACTCACCTTCATACTAAATAGTTTTCTTACGAACGGTATCCAAGAGTTGTAAATCGGTTTAGCTCTAATGATGAGTAAATTTTGCCTATCTGTTACTGTACATTTCATTCAATGGTTTGAAAGTATTTGCTACGACTCGTCTATTCTTCCCTGAAAGAAAAAATCTGCAATTCTTTATACCTACGAGTACCTACCCATTTTAATGACATTCCCATCAACTATCGTTTTATAAGTCTATTTTCCCTTGAATTTAGCTCTACAGTGCACCAAATCGTAAAGTTTAATTAAATAATGCGACTGATGAGGAATTTAATAATTCTTGGTTCACACAAGCAGAAAAATGAAGCCAATGGGTCAGCATGTTTCAGTATTATTCAACCACTCTGAAATGCCCATGGATAATGGCCTTTAGAACACTAGTTCTTCAATTTTGAAGTTATATACTGTTTCAAACAAGAGTGAAAGGCTTCCCGTCGCCTGTCCGAACAGCGAACCACCACAATCGAGGCCTTACAGCAATACAGATGTATTACCAACTAAACACAAAGGCAGAAATTTCTCAAAATAAGGGCCCATTATTCCAAAGTGTTAACGATACTGCCTATTCATTATGCGCCAATTTTACAGCCCAATTCGCAGCAGTGTATCGTCTGATAGCCGGCACAGCACCTCTGACTAATCAAGTATGAGAGAGTTAGGTGTTGGGTAAATGGAAAATGAGTAAAATGTTATATGAAAGTGCGACCAAGACACAATAAAGCTAACTGGCACAAAACTAGTCGCAAGAGGCCACAGCGTCCTGCTTCCAAAAGTACAATGTCCTTGGAAATCACAGCAGTGTATCTGCAGTCACAGTCCACTGTTACGCAAGTACGATTTTACAGTGTCACCTTCAGTTGGTCTGTAATTGGTAACTGATCATTACATGGACACTGCTCTTAGTTTCGGCAATCCTCTTAACATGCCTCGTAGAATAACCGTGGGGAACTAACCGATTATTCGCTGAAAGTCCATCTGGTGGTAAAGACACGTTTCTTAATTTGTGTAATATGTAAACCTTACACAATGATGCATAAATGTTGTTATAAACCAAACAAATATGTCAAAACTTTAACCTGACACTCATAGCTTCAACGACAATATACTGATTCACACAATTCCATGTCATAATTTTTAAAATTGATAAATCAATGTCTCATAAAAGGGGCACATTCGCTGGTGGCACAGGAAATAGTTCTTAGAAGTCGGAGAACCAGATGGTGGACACTCTTTAAGAACACAGGAGTAGGCGATTGGAGATGTTAAAACAGATCTTAGAATAAGAGGAAAAGAGATTCGGGGTTGGATTTTTAACTTGGTAAAGAGATTAGTAGCGGGCACGTCTCACTTTTGGTAATGAATTATTAGGGTTTTATAAAATATGTGGAATTTCGTGTCCAGCTAATAGACCAGAAGTTTGAGGCCTTGTTCCTGATGAAACGTCTCAATCATTTAGCTAGTTAGAACTACAAAATACTTAGTCTTTAGAAACGTATTTCTCTGTTGTAATTTAAATAGAATTAAACGTGGGCCTGCCTACCTAATGGGTTTCATTTACTCCAATTAATCTTGTGTATTACTAATAAATATTGTACAGAAAGAGAAACCCACAACTACAGAACTTCTGGCTTGAATAATAATAATAATAATAATAGAATTAAATCCTCGCACACTGAAAGTGCTGACTTAAGAGAGCAAAGCTAACTAAAAAACTAGAACAAAATATATTAATAATTGTCCAATGATATGCAACACAAAGTAGTCTATTTATTACTCTGCGAGTTCACTCTACATGTTTCGGGTGTCAACCACACCCATCATCAGGAGCTACCTCCCTCCAACGTGGCCAAGCTAGCTTTGCCACGTTGGAGGGAGGTAGCTGCACAAAAATATGACCAGTACCGGAGGCTGTAGTTAGAGTTTTGTGTACTCCTAATGAGAGGTGTGGTTGACACCGAAACATGTAGAGTGAACTTGCAGAGTAATAAGTAGAATGCTTTGTGTTGCATCTCGTTGGACAATTATTAATACAGATCAACGATGCACGGAACCATGAATATAAAATAGAACAAAATAATTACAACACAAATTACACAAACACAAAAATATAACATTCAACAAAAATTGAATTTATGATTTAAGTTTAAACACAGGTATGCTAAATAATTAAAGTCATAAATCAAAATGAAAATTTGAAACTAACATAAAATATATTTCAGAGATCTGACTTAAACCTAAAAATATCTACATCATTGCACACCGAATCGGCAGTTGCCGCAGACCTGGTGGGAGGGCGGGTTTCCCGTGCTAGAGACTTTAGGGTGGGTTTCTAATATTACGAGACGGAATACTGAAATAAGTATTACTAATTAAGGAAGGACAAAATTTTTGTAATAGCAATAATAATAATAATAATAATAATAATATTTTAAAGTAGTACAATATTTAGATGAAAATAGCATCCAGCTTTAGTCGTTACGTAGGAACACTGGATGTCATAAATTGTGTTACTGATAAGAAAGATGTTTTACGTGTTACAAAGAAGGTCGACTCGCAAATGAACTGAACTTTTGAAGAAAGGTCATTATAGAAACCTACCAGTACAGACATTTAACTCATTTCCAGAGGACATAAAAGTCTGTAAGGATTTACGTAATGCACACTAATTAAATGTACTCTAAAACTCCATTTTCACAATTATAGGAAAGCATGTTCTCTCAATATTCCATTCTCCGGAATTCAACTGAAACGTGGGGGACTTATGTACATGAGAATTAATTGAAGAATTAATTGGGTGGCTATTTCTGACAAGTGAAATACATTCCTTTTTCATAAAAGGCACAGAAGGGAAATATCTCATATAATGCATTGAGGTTCTTCCAGCGTAATTGGATCCTTTTTTTATGGCGTAGTTTGTGTGCATGTCAGTCAGACCGCCTTGACGTGTTTCTTTCTCTCTCTCTCTTTCTCCTCCTCTCTTTTTTTCTCTCTCTCTTTTTTTCTTTCCAAGAAGGGCTCGAGGGAATAAGGAGTCAAAAATTATTTTTTTTGGTTCCCCTCCGCCATGAATTCATACTCCGTGTAAAATTCATACTCCTATCTGCTCCTTTTATTACTATTTCATTTTCATAACGTCGCTTAAAAAGTAGTTAGATTTTGTTTCCTGTACGAATAAATCTTTATCCAGCGTGAAGCCTGTCTGCACCTCTTTACACGCCCGTCCTACGACTCTCACACCCACGACGCTCTCCTTTTGTATGGCCCGGATGCCGATGTACTGACGTCCTTTCTGCAGATTTTGAATATTTTTTATATTATTTTCCCTTTTCCGCTCTATTCAGTTTTACTTTGCAGCTCTGTCTCCAACTCCATTCTTAGTGTCATTCTTCCGCCCTCCTTAATCATGTTCCCTTTCTTCTTCGCCTTACAACCCCACATCCCCTCCTCTTTATTCTGAGCTTAAAGTTAACTTCATTCCTTTGTCTAGCCCTTTAACATTTAAACCTTCCATATTTCTCGTGTGTCTACTTTATTCATAGTTCCTTCAATCAATTAGTTTATCCATTAATCCTATTAAAGCACGCTCAGTGAAACATGGCTTGACGTCTGCGACGTACTGAGTAAATCTGCGACGAGGTATCTGACCCGGCAGTTGGCAGTGACGGAGCGAAGCGAACTCACAACAAGAGCGGTCTGTGATAAGCTCTCACAAAAATCATCAAAGGAAGTGTAATTTCAGACTTGGATATTAAAACGTATTTAGAAATATTTATTAATCAGTGTAGCAGAAGCAAGAAGGGTAGGATTCGACATAAAGTTGGCAGTTTCATTTATTTTATGGCAGAGATTTATTAAAAAAACTTATATCGAACCATCTTTCTTCAAGAGCAAAACAAATGTAGTTTGTAAGCTCATTTCCATTTAGTGCCGTCATTATCAACGGACTGAGGTTTACAACGACCCACGTAGACAAATGCATGCCACAATGCTTACTGACAAATTGATCAACAGATTTCACTCTGTACTATTTAATGATACAATGGAAGGTAATGAATTTGAATGGAGGCAAATTCTATGTATTTCAAAGTTCGGTGTCAAATATCGTTTCCAATTTACTACCCGGCCATTTACATGCCACAGAAAGAAATTCCACGATGCGCATGTAATGAGATTCTAAAAGTGATTTCGGGAGGTGAAACCGCTGGCCCTACCGGTGATGTCGCCTAAATGGAATTACGACAGGGAGAAAATGATCTTATATTTACATAGTCAACAACAACAAAATGAGCATTATAATATATAAATTTACAATTAAAATATTAAAGCTTCGACTCCAACATACTGCGACCTCCGTCGGGTCATCTGTAGGGATAAAACGTAGCTTTTGTATAAATAAATGAAGTAAAAGTGAGGAAAGCTTTCGAACCATCCAGCAACAACAAAACTCTATTTCAGCATAATTTATTTATATACATTCTACGTTTTACACATATAATTGATGTGTTCTTCCTGAAGATGAACTGAAGAGGGCCGAAACATATTAGAGTCGAAGTTATAATGTTTTAATTGTAAAATTATATATTGTAACACTGTGCATTTTGTTAGTGTTTTCTTATGTAAAGAATAATGCACGGACATGAATAACATGAACTTTGATCTTATATAAATTACTTTTTAAAATTTTGTAAAATATTTGGGTATCTGGCGTAACTAATTTTCTAGAAGTGTTACAAGATCCACTAGATTTTGAAATACCCAACTTCAAATTGGACACAATTTGGTCACATTCGTCCCGTCCCCAAGTTCTCTGAGCACATTATTCTCCCGCATGATCTACGGAAAAGAGCTAAACGTAAGTTGTTTTGAAAACTAATGTTACTTGCTTCAGAGCGGTGCAGGCTTACTTTATATTTTAATTACTTCATGTACAAGAAGAGACATTTGAGATCAGAATTATTTTACTCTCTCTTTCAAAATCATCGAAACGTAAAGCTAGATAGAGTATTTTCAGCCCTACAGAACGCCTTTAAAGTATGCAGACATGTCATGTAGAATATTAAAAAAAATAAATGACCAAACGTTCAGCACCGTGTGGAGTAAGTGTGGCCGGTTTCACACTACGCCAGTAAGTGTTCCTGGAAGATTCCGCATCAGCTAGTAGTATCGGCTGCACAATTATACCTCTCTGAAATACATAATGTTCGGTAAGTGCGAAGTAGGAAATGGCAGCCAGGAAAGCAATTTGAAACACGCATAGCAGGAAAACAAAACTAGGTAAGATTAGAGTAAAATAATACACTGTTTGACAGTTTCTTCGGCATGAATGTTTCAAGTCCTCCAAAGCAACCGAAAACCCTTCAATATAGAAGCATCACGTGTTACTTTTTTCAGTGATACCAAAAGTCATAATAAAAAAACATAACCTCACATATATTTATTACATATCATATAATCAAAATGTATTACAGACATAAAATACTAAGAGGCGCATGATACTGATACAAAATGAGCTGTCAGTGAGGTCTCCACTTTAAACATTTCGGGAGACACTGTGTCGAAACAAGAGCGAGCGGGGCGAATTTGATCAAATTATGAAAATTTTAGGTTTGATTTCTCTAGCACTAATTGACCTAGAGTATTCCAGCCCTACGAAAATTAGTTTCCTCAGTTCTTCAACGAATACAAAAAATTAAGAAATTAAAATACAAGATTTTATGTGCAATTTGATATGGGATCACCCACATCGGGAACCGAACACCGGCCATGGATTGTATACACTACCTTATTTTCACGGCCAGTCCCACAATAAACTTAATGTATCGTTTCTTGCAAGAAAGTCACACTATTTCCGGCCAATTCCAAGTGCGTCTTCAGAGAATATGCAACCGATGCGGGGGCGGAAAGTATAAAGGATGACAGGTGAATATACTGCGTGTACAGAGCACTATACAACGGGATTGACATAAGCTGCTGGCCCTTACTGGAAGAGCAATCATGCTTCAATATGTAACGGTACAATCGCCTTCCAGTCGCTGCGTTTTTCACTTCATAAATACGTAGACTATAAAATTCACACACCAACAAATGCACTCTTTATTAAACGTGAAAAAGTTTTAATAAAGAGTGCATTTGTTGGTGTGTGAACTTTATAGATATCAAAATGCACCGTACAACGATTAAAAAAAATATGTAGACGTTTAACCCTTTACCTGCTAACGTGGAGAATATAGTGAGCTCCGAATAATGATAGCAAAGGGCAGGTGGGATTTAACTCGGCGTTTAAAGGGTTAAGGCTCTTTAACTTGACGCTTTTCTCAATTCCCCTTTATGGAAGTAGTTTATTTGGTCTAGATTTTGTGCCAAAATCATAATTCGATGGTTTTGTCTCCTATACACTAACATCTCTGTCCGTTTCTTTCAGTCAAATTACGGAACCCGTGGTCCAAATTGCAACGAGTTTGCTGGTTCAGCAGAAGAGGTGTTAAGGTAAATGTTACTATAAATTAGACAATATTCCTGCTCTCGTTTACGATATTCTTAAAGTACCCGAATTATACAGTTCAGTTTTCTTCACGAAGACGATTAACATTTCAAACGAAGAACGAAGAAAATGGTCTCCAAGATAGCCTTACACCCAGAAACGTTTATAGGGCTCAGGAAATCCTCTCAAAAGTCCCAACCTCACTGCCTACATTGGCAGATTCTCCTCGTATATAGTTTTATATAGTTTTATTCACATCAACGTTCTTATGTACAATAATTACCAATTTTATTTCCCTATCTATATTCTCCTTATTTTCTTCTATTGCATCATGGTCTGTTTTGCCTCTTTACATTCTCCAGATTCTCTCTGCGCCTATATTCTTGAAAGCTACTTTATTTATCATCCGCATTTTCGGCTCCCCTAATTGCCTCTCTCCACACTCTATGTACGCTCTGCTCTTACAGATTGTCTCCCTAACCCTCTTTGTTCATTCTTATTTTCCTGCAGATATGATTTTCTTTTCTTTAGTTCAATTAAATTCGTCTGTTTATTTTCATTTTGATACATTTCTTGTGCTTATTCCTGGCCTCTAATATTTCCCACTCATCTAGGTTTACACTTGATTCGCTTTCATTTCCTTTAATTTTTACCTCTTCTAATCCCCCTTCATCCCAGCCCCTTTCTTTCAGTAACACTCCGTTCTTTCATCTAAATCTTTTATTTCCCAGCCGACTTTTACTGTCAGATCTCAAAGATGTGTGTACGAGGAATACGAAATTACCGTCTTTATTCTGTGTTGGGGAAGTACGTCTCTACTTCTGTAGTGGCTGACTGGGTTGCGGACTTTTGTGTGTGGAGTGAATGATGGCCGTGGGCGATGCAGGACAGGGGCTCTGTGTTGGTTAAGAAGGATGATAAAATCTCGGGAGGGCTTGCTTATTGGAGGAGGCAATTCTTTGCAGTAAGCTGCGAGCATTCGGAGCTTAGGGCGGGGTGAAATATATAGCTATTTTGGGATTATTCACCAACTGCATTATACATGTAACATTCTTATGTTTGTTTTCATTAGTTTATCACATTACACAGAATATATCTGAATCTGATTTTTATAACTCTATGGAACGTCTTTGTTTGGTAAAGAAAAGTTTCACAAAGTACTCAGCAATAGGCATTTCTCTTTATCTTAATACAGGCCATTATTGTTGGTACTTTGCAGGTGGCACTTTTCCGATAGCTTATATATTCTTATTAATTGTTTAGCCCGTGCTTAGTTAACAAAGATGACTTCAGCAGGACCCTTCCAAATAAGGAAATGAAATAAATATATTTCAAAGTGTCGACAAAGGAAATATACTTTTCCTTTGTTCTTCTTCCTATGAAAGTTACAAAATCTCTTGCGGTCTGTCAAAACTACTGCTCGGCACAATAATTAACATCCAAGAGAAACTGATGTCATATAGCTGTACAAAATCTCCCATTTTAAAAACACGGTAAACCACTTGATTTGTTTTTTTTTTAAAGGTCTGAGTAACGAATTTCTCTTGAGTTATTTATCATCCAATTTGCTTTTCATCTTACTAATTTACAGGTCATACTTAAACAGTGGCGTACCGAAAGGGGGTTTGGGGGGTTCAAACCCCCCCCTCCACCCCGAAATTCCGAAGGCCTTCCAAAGTCGTGCTAAACTCAACCCGATTTTGAAAACTGTTAAAAATTGCTGAATTTAGGAAGCCAACACCCCAAGATTTTCGGAAAAGAGGCAGTAAAATTCTAAAACTACCTAGGTTCGCAATTGTTTTACATTAGCAATGACAAATAAATAGGTTGCCTTAATAAATAGTCTTAAAGTACCAAAAATTAAGAAAATATTACTATATGAAATGAAATTTCTTGTACCAAATTACAGCTGCCTCCAGAACTCCTGACCAGGGGCTACCGTCCCCACATTCCCGTTCTCTCCGTCCTCTGTCCTCAACTGAATTTGTTGAACCTCTCCGAACAAAATTCCTGGGTACGCCACTGTACTTAAATACATCACGCTCGTACACTTCGAATATTTCTGTATCGCGATGAAGTTTTTCGAGATTTTTGAGATACAAATGACAAGTAAAATGCCACGACATATCGTACAAGGTTTTCCACTGGCATAAGTATAATTGGCATATGCCTTAATCAAGCTCCGGAAATTGGTTACTCTTCCATTTTCAGACAAAATATTATAAAAACACATTCTTGTGGGTCTAATAAATCGATTTAACTTCTAATCCATACGTAAATATATAAATGAGCTCGATCTAAAGGACTTACTTCACTTCATTTCGGAAGCACAATCACCAAGTTACCTCAGACAATGAACAATGAACTACGAAACTATCGTATTTAAAACATCCCGTGCGTTACATTGCGATATGAATTATGAGATTTTTAACTGGTTTTTAAAAGACTGGGCATGATTCATGGAAATTAATAAACACCAAAATTAAAACTGTTTAAAATAGCCTTTTTTCGTTCGGATTCCGTAGTAAAAAGGTAAAGCAGTCCCATTACAGACCTGGACAGGCCCAGAGGGTTCCACGAAGTTAGGATTCCCAGATTTCGTAACAGCGGCACAGGATGGTGGTAAGGTTGTCAGCCTTACGCACCGGCCGTCTTTACCCCCGGGATATACTCCTGGTACTCATTTCAGTTAGAGGCTGAGTCGACCCCAGGGCCATAGTGCGATCGGAAGGATTTTTATGTTAATGAAAAATCCACTGACACTACTTGGGATCGAGCCAGCGGCCTTCCGATTTGTAGCGCAGCACCTGAACCACTGTGGTACCGCGGTCCCCCCGGATTCTGTAGTACATGGGAAAAAATGAGAAGAAATCTATCACTATTGCAGGGTAGATTGTGTCGCATATGTTTGTCGTATTGGAGACACATACTGTAAAAAATATATCGCTAGTTATGTTAACAGAATGGACCGTCAATGTAAAAGTGAATGCATCACGCAAAAATAAAAGTACATAATTTAATTACATGCTTAATACAGGCAATTACGTACATTTGACAACCTATTTCTAACATACGCGCCCACACTAGTACATTAAAGTAATTCTTACGTTGTTTTTCTTGAATAATTGCGCTTTGGCGCTTACATTTGGCACACTAAAGTACACATAACTCCTTAGCTTATCAGAACACAGTACAGGCAAGGGTGGTCTAGAAAACAACTCGATATGCAGGCCTTTTTTTAAAGCAGACAGGAAAAACCCATTTACCCGGTCTTTCTTGTATATGGTTGGCTTTATCGGCTTTTCAAGAAGCGTGTGAAAGGGCATGTTTCTTTAGAAAAGAAATAAATCCCGTTCTGCTGTTTATCCTCTTCGAAAATACTCCACACGCCAAATACGTTCAGCAAAACTGAGAAAAGGCCTCAATTTTCCATTACATAATTTTTTTTAACTACGCGATTCAACTCAATTCCTGTGAGTGGAGAGGCACGGAATAGTATCCCATGCTTTTACCTGTGTTAATGCCTGTAACGCCAACTGAATTGCTGCTCTAACAAACAACGTTGATTGAGTGCAGACCGTCCTGGGAAACTACAGTAGAAAAGTATCAAATCTGCAGACATTTCTGCTGCCAATTCATAACTTTAAAATCTTACTATTGAGTGTTATTTATTTACTGCGTGAGGCAACCAGTCGCCGGGACGACATTTGAATATCCCCGGCTTCTCAGTCAAAATTTTTCGAATCTATTTTATTTCGATATTTTGTGTCGATCACAAGAAAGTTTCAGTAAAAGAATGTTTACTAAAGTCATTCTTACCGAGGCCAAGGAAACAATTCCCATTTTTCTATCTGTTTCCAAAATTCCTCAACGTGCTACACTTCTCAATTTTGTGTGTTACCCACTCTACCCCAGGCATCTAGTCAATCTACTTGCAAACTTGTGGTTGGTTGACACTGACAGAAAGGACCAGCCGAGAACACAGCAGCTGACAGGAAGGGGGAAACCCCGATAGCACACAGCGTTAGTATCGACAGAACCTCTTTCGTGGCTTCAGTAAAGTAACTTAAAACTGGATAAAATTAAACTGACATGATTATAACTATGGAATACCAAAAACTTGCTCATTAACATATAATAACTTACTATAATGATTGATGGTCTTTCATTTATGTCTAACACAAAGTTTTACAGAACAGGGTAATTATTTCCAAAGAATCTATAGCAAAGGATACTTCACTTCAATAAATATATACTGTTTGGCGAGTTTATGTAATGTCATAGATGTACAGGAAGGTCTTACAAAGTAATGCATCTGTTTGAAGAAATCTGAAAGTAAATGCTAAAGTTATACCTGCATTAAATTTACATTAACATCAGATTTTTACATAAAGAAACTTTCATCTCTACAAACAAGGGAAGAAAGAATGTACAAAATATAATAAAACACATCAAAATTTAGAGACATTCCAATGATACAACCGCAGTAAAACTGTCTTCCACATTATACTTTCTCTCATTTGATCTTTCTTCCCCCTTTTTTCCCCCTCTTTTTTGCATCTGTTTTATTTTCTTAACAACTTATAAACTACTTTCCCTTCTCTACAACTCGACAAAGTTTCCGAACCAGAACTCGATGCTAAATTAATTAAGTAGTTTCTTTTGCCTCTACCATCCAACTTTAGAGGCACTTTAAACGCGTAGAAGCTCTTTAGGTAAAGACACTGAACGCCTTTTGCTAAGATGGGCTAACCACTAATGCTGCTTCCCATAGCTGTAGCTGCAGGTGCCCCTTTAATGCTACCGCATTTAACAAGTGTCAGCTGAAAGCCTTAATCTCTTTATGAGTTGCGAAATACCGAGCTATTAACGATAGGCAGATAGGTGAGGGCGAAATTATTTATAAAAATACTAGTGTTGCTATTCCTTGACACTAAGGTAAATTATTTTTCCGGAACGAATTTTACGCTTCATACTTTACTTGCATCTATACAAACTGCGTAATTATTTCATCACAGCGGCTACATAATTTACAGTATTAATACAAATATGTCACTCGCATGCTCAAATTTATTCGGAGAAATGTAGGAAAGAGGCCACTTAAGGGATTTATGTAGAGAGAAAAATGATATGAAAATTGGTGCTGAAGAGAAAGAGAGATAGTATATAAACACGTGGAGTGACCACTACCCTCCCTCCCTCCCTCTCAATGGCACAAGGTTCAATGCCAGGTTCATTGCTACTAGTAAATTTTACTAACAACTATACTAGACTTCGAGCCACCAACAGCTATGTTTGGTAAAGGTGTAAGTCGTTACTTGTTTATAAATGTTAAATTAATCACAAAAAAAACTTTACCAATATACTTTCTGGAGTTTAGGAAAGAAACTTCCGCACAGATAAAGATATAACTTTGCAGAATAGATGGTTCTATAAACTTTGCGGCAAAAATTTATAAAATGATTATGTTGCTAAATTCGAGAATATGGATCAGGCTTTTTTTATGGACATCATGAGCAGTTCAGGCGTCAAAAGACTCAGTGCTCAAAATTTAATTCCAACCCAACTTTGTGTGTTGAAAAACTTCAGTTACCATATAAGTAACCTGAAGAATTACGTCGGAACATAGGAATATTAGTGTATCTAGAAATTTAACTTAAAAGAAAAATTAATTTTATGAACTTCGTACACAAATTTCTGGTGCTGGCATTACAGTTTACTGATCTGGAATACATCCTACTGATAGGGTCAACAGTGACTGACATTTCGACAAATTTCCGAACAGGACGCAACATTATGATGAAGTGACGGCAGCATTTTGTTTGACCTGACACTGATAGCCTTAAACACATGTCGTATCCGCACTGCTGATATTAATAACTCAACACTCAATACCTAATAGCACTCTGACGCCTAAATGTAACTTTGTATGTTGCATGTCTGACAACTCTGTTTATATATGTTAGGCTGGTTGTTTGCATTTGCAGATTGGTTGACTGTTGAGTGACAATTTTAAATTATTCGTTGCTGAGACGTCGCTCTTCTGGAAATTTACGCAGCTTAGATTAACACTTCGTTACTGACGTTTCGACACAATCTATCGGTCCCATCTTCAAGGGTCAAGCAGTTCAAGTAGATTAAACCGAAAGGTTGGACTGAAACGTCGGTAACAAACTATCTATCAACGCCGCGTAAAATCCCAGAGGAGCAAATATCTCACTTAAAATGGGCGGAAGCCTGAATTCTTCGGCCTTGATTGGTTGCTCAGAAATAATACAGATATTAATGCCAAAAAACCAAGGAATTACAAGAATATAAACAACCAACTAGATGCAACAATAACAAATTTTTATTGATAATTACAATCAGCTCAAAATGTTCCGGGTGATAATTTCACCCATCCTCAGGAGCACTAGACTGTGTTTACAGTTTGTGGTATAATGCACCAGCAATGCTGCCTGCTGGTGACGAGGATGAGGTGGAACTGAGTTCCACCTCATCCCCAAATGTAACAATTATACATTCGTATATATCTTTTCCAACCACAGGAAGTTATTATGCAAAGAGTGATAATGGAACTCACTTTATCTCATCAAGCTCACGATGCTTATCTCGCCGTTATCAAACGTGAATCCAAGCTAAATTAGCGGCTCAAAGTTGAGTAAGGTGGCCAGATTTGTGCCGCCTCCTCTATTGGGGATCACAATGAGTGCATTGATTAAAAATCCATCCTTTTTTTATAAAATATAGTGGATGGCAAGTTAATTCTTCGGGAATACAACAAACTGAGTTCCACCTCATCCTTGTCACCAGCAGGCAGCATCGCCCCTGCATTATACCGCAAGCTGTAAACACAGTCTAGTGCTCCTGAGGATGGGGAAATTATCACCCGGAACATGTTGATCTGATCGTAATTATCAATAAAAATTGTTATTGTTGCATCTAGTTGGCTGTTTATATGATTGTATCGGTGATGCACGGTCACACAAACATCAAACCAGGAGTTAGGTGTTCACCGGGTGGCGTGGCCGTGATAAAAATATCAGAAATATTTGATATCATGTCATCTCATATTTAGAACCTGAATTTAAAAAGACATTCACCAAATTTCATATGTCAGTAACCGGTTAGGAGTAGCGTTAACGAATACTCTAATCTAATGGAGGTGAGGCGTTGAAATCTTGTACAATTGTACCGACGTTTCGAAGCAACCGACTGCATTCTGCGCTAAAGGAATTTCACCTTGCTGAAATAAAATACTGGACAGCAAATATTTCTTTGTATTGCATTCAACGTTTCAACGCAATAACTGTAACAATAACGTTGCAAGACTACTTAATCTCCTCGCAGTGTGACGTTATTAGCCAAAAGAAATCATAACGACTTGCTGAATCACCGTCATGTCCTCTGGAGAGGAAAACTGATTGATCCTATCTGCACGCAGTAATTTATCCATAACACAAAAGGAAGAGTAGGAAAGAGGCAAGGTAATGGAGAGAAAGAAAACATGAATACTGTTAACCCTAGACAAAAAGGAAAGATCATGAAAAGTTTCGTCAATAACTCTTGAAGGTTCAGTGTAGAAAGTTTACATGAGCGTCGTAGTCTCAGTGTTGAAGTAAAGGGAGTGAAGGGTGGCGGGCGGTCGGACGAGGTTGGGGGGGGGGGGGGGGGGGGGGGGGGGAAGAAAAAGCGGGGGGAAGGGTTAAGTAAATACGGGACGGCCACCACGTGTT
>Ga0123354_10003134_pt1 | contig 22626 bp, 7 predicted proteins | sample TergutLab28metaG_2_FD_97872 | JGI IMG/M metagenome (GOLD analysis project Ga0123354, IMG submission 97872) | Labiotermes labralis P4 segment gut microbial communities from Petit-Saut dam, French Guiana - Lab288 P4 | ecosystem: Host-associated > Arthropoda: Insects > Digestive system > Gut ... | reverse complement strand
CATTAACCATTTTTTTGTGTCAATTGGAGGGAGCCCCCCACCAAAACCCCCCCCCCCCCCCCCTCATTAATTTGGAAAATTAGGTGTTTGTAGCTCTGCCATGATTTGATTTGATCAGTGCTTGAAGGATGATCATTTGTTGCATGAAATTTGGTATGAAAAGCCCTGACAAGGACATATTAACAGAGTATGAACTGGTTTGCATCAGGCAGAACTGGTACATTGCTTGAAGGTCTAAATGAAATATCACATTTGTCTCATGAATATACATAGAGGATAAAAATGTGTCAGATCTTGTATGGAGATTATGGTCTGGGAGTGAAGCTATTTAGATTGGTATGTGGTTATCAACATTTTAGAGGAACTGGATGTTGTCATCATCAGGGTGGGTACTAAGAACAGGTTTCTCCAGGTTGTTACCTGTCTGCAAGACTGTATGATGGTGCTGATTAGTTTGGTAAATAGTTGTCACCCTTTCAGAGGAACCTTATGCCCCATCCGTGCTGTAGAGATGGTGGTAGCAGATTCCTCTGAAGTGTTAATACCTGTCTACAAAACTACATGCTGATGCCATTTAGTTGGGTAAATGCTTACAAACATATCAGAGGATAACGGTGGATGAGGTGGCAGCAGGTTCTCTGGAGCATTAAATTGTGTCTACCAAAGTACCTTGCGTTACATTCTGAAGGACTGTAATTCTGATACTTGCCTCTGTAAGAACTTCCATTTGAGCTGGTTTTGAGGTAATTCATGAAAATGATTCTGCATTCAGAAAGATACGAAGCCTGTAACTTCATGTTGATCTTGATATTGGTTCGTCAGTGCCAGTCTCCATAGCTTCATATAAGATTGCAATCTGTTAAGTCTAATGCTGTTTAGAAGTGTGTTCGAAAGATCTTAGGACTTTTTTTAATATTCTTCATATTTAATGACTGTTTTGGAGTATTCCTTTTGATTACTTTCATTGTGCCTTGATACAATGATTCAGTCTCTTTTCTATTGGTATAAAGCATGGGATAGTCATGCGCTTGAATTCTACTGATATAGCTTGTGGTTTACTTTGTTTTGGTGATGTCAGTGACACCACTCACAGGGTAATCAGTTTCTGACATTTTTCATGAAAAATTTACCTTCATCTGGAAGGGTTTAGAGGACCCATAGAACTCTGAAGAACTTATCACAGAAGAGAGAATCTTCAGGCACACTATCGTGAAAACACAAAGTCTCACATTACCAGATCTCTCTACCTTCACTCAATGAAATTTTGAGAAACTGCCATGGCACTAGATCTGGTCTGTATAGAGAGTGGGAGCATGTGTCACATGGTTCTAGTGGAAAACTCCTATACTGGAAAAACAGAAAGAACTGGAATATTGGGAGAAACCAGTTTTCGACTGCAGTTTCTCATGACTTAATATAGATGCCACAAAATGTCTGTCTAGTAATGTTTGTTCAGTGTGCTTCTTTGGAATAAACTCCTGATGTACAGTTCCATGGTTGTCAAAGACACCTTCACTGTCTTATTTGAGTTTCTCACAGTAAAGAGCATAAAGACTGTGACCCTCTGGACTGGGATGCCATGTAATCCAGTAGGTGGGCATTAGTATTTCAAAGCAGCCTGCCTCCTCCATCGCCAGGGTATGGGGAAGTTGTAAGGATGTCAACGTGTTGAGTATATCACTGTTTGCTCCTGGTTATGAGATGCTGACTGCTAAATACCCTGAATATGGTGGCACCAGGTTTCTCTGAAGTGTTGGTACCAATTCACCGAACTGCTTCATCTCATCTCATCCCAGAAGAATTTGGTCTTAACCTTCAAGGCTGTACATTTTAGCTTTGAAAATTACTTTAATGTTTGATTTGTGTCCATTGTTTACAGTTTAAAATGAAGTTTTGACATGTATGATCTTCTTAGCAGTTTTGCTTAGTTTGAAACTGAACTTAACACATGTTGATCTTTTGAAACTGAACCTACTGCATGTGTACTGACCTTGCAAAATCTGTCTCTAAAACAGGAGGAAAAGAAAGGGTGGAGGGTAGGAAATTCTGGGTAGTGCTATGCATAACCTTCTTTGTAACATAACTTCAGAATGACACATTCATTGATTTTGACATGACTCAAAAATGATTCAGCTGATGGTCTTCTTTTGTCATCTGTCAGAGGAATTTTGTACTAATTACACTACTGTCATCTTACAACCAGCTCAGAATTGTTTCACTCAGAATTGTCAAAAAAATACTTGGTTGTTATAGGAAATTTCAGTTCACATTGTGTTCAGAATTATTAGTAAAAGGTAAAGCTATTCCATTACAGGCCTGGACAGGCCCAGAGGGTTCCAGGAGGTTGAGGCTCCCAGATTTCAACTACATGTTTCGGCACTTGACATTGGCCATTGTCAAGTGCCAAAACATGTAGTTCTTTATGTAGTAAGTCCTATACATATCTCTACCATCAAATAAAGTCGTGTTAGACAAGTACATACAATCCAATCTAGTTTATTTATGAACACAACGGGGATGACGAACCTTATGATCCCAGATTTTAAGACATTCGGCACATGAAGGTGGTAAGGTTGTCAACCCTATGCACCACCCGCCTTTACCCCCTAAGAAATAATCCTGGTACTCATTTCTGTTAGACGCTGAGTCAACCCCAGGGCTGTAGTGCTGCCAGAAAGATTATGTCAATAAAAAATTCCAGTGACACCATCGGAAATTGAACCGGCGACCTTCTGACTTGTAGTGCAGTGCCTCAACCAACTGCGCCACCGCATGCTGCAGAATTATTATGGTCCACAGAAAATAAAAGAAAGCTGTGTGTTGTTGGATTTGTTGGATAAATAAAATTATAAATGCAGCATTTTTACCATATTTGTAGGTGAAGGAATACCACGAGAAGATCAAGAAGCCGATGTCACTGGACAAAATCCGACGGAAGCTGGATGTTAATGACGTATCTCACTATGATAGCTTGCAGGAAGTTGTTGGTGATATCCGTCTCATTTTCAAGAATGCATATGTTTTTAACCCGGTAAGTGTTAATGCTAGCATTGATGTTGGTGCATGGTATTGTCAGCTTATATTATTGACACCGTCTCTTCATCTCTTGGCCATTTTGATACCAAGCTCTTGCCTGAATGTAACTCCCCATGTTGCTGAGCTATGGTAAACAGAATTCTGTTTTTGAACTTGCATCTCCATAAAGACAGCCTGATAAATAAATATACCCTTCATTTCAGTGTATGACATAGACTGTCATCTATTGGTGGTGTGAAAATATTGCAACACCACCACACTGATAGTGCTGACTAGGCTGTGGCATACTTCACATCAGCAAGTGAAGCCAGTGTAGCCACTGAAGCTAGCTTGTGTCTTTAATTAGACATAAAATCCGTGCAAATGGAAGGAAAATATATCTTTTTTTGCAGGACACATTTTATCTGTAGCCAATAATAACTATAATAACTAGATGCAGAACTACTACTTGTAACAGTACCTTATTTTCTTAGGAGCCAGGTCAGTGTAGGCAATATGAATAACTTATTCCTGGCAGGAGCAGAGATTTTGTCTTGGCCAGTAGCTAACCCATTAACCACTGATTTCAGCTCACTCTTAAAGTTGTTCAGCAACAAAGATAACTTCTTGGTTAAAATTAAACATTGTCACAAGTCCTGAAGCTTCCACAGTGACAAATTCAATGACATATTTACGGGCATACGGCCTCGTCAAGATGGGAAGGTTTTCCTACATTTCAGAGACTGACTTCATCCCCATCTTCAAGGTGCCAGTCAGTCCATGAAATGGCAGGAAACCTTCGCACCTTGATATGTCTGTCTGCCTGAGAACATTTAATTGAATAAACATTGTTTATCAGTAGTTTTAATTTCCAGCCCAAATTCAAGAAACAGAATTTTGCATACTTCTTACCTCACTGTTTTTACTACTGAAAATTACCAATTTAGTTACTTCTCTTGCACAAAGTTCATAAAAATACTCCTGTCCTTTACAAATTTCTTCATTTTACCATTTAGGAGATACAAAAATGATAAATGTTTCCAGATAATAACTCCAGAATTCAAACTGTGCCATATTTCCCAGATTTTCATCTCATCTTACATGAAACTTATCTCCATTTGTATAAGTTCAAGTTTCAGGAATTTGAAATGTATACGTATATCAAAATAATTGCACCAGGATTCAAATGCATGTCACTTGTCTGGTATGTTTTGTGTCCTTGGGTATGTTTGTGTTGTTTTATACATGTATTGAGTTTGAGACCTTAATTTCTCCCTAAAGAGTCCTTTGAATATGTGATTTGGGAATATTATGTGAGGAAGTTCCAGGATGTAACATAATAACCACTCTGATATCAAGAACTTTATTCTCACTTCCATGTATACACACCACATGGCTAGCAGATGGTGCACGTCAGACTTCCACATTATCAGCAGTGACATTGAGCATTGGTCCTACCATGATACTAGGGCTTGTATCCTAGCATGGAAGAAGTTGGTGTCAAGTGTCTAGCCAGAGGTGACAGCTTGCTCGTGTTAGCATTCGTAGCAAGTCGCTGGACCCCATCGTTCCAGTCAACTCTAAGATTATGGACCACCCTCCATACAGTCCTGATCTCGCCCACAGTGATTTCCATTGTTTTGAGCCCCTTAAGAAGCAGCTGGCTGGCAAGTGATTTGTAGCAGACAACAACTTGAAGCAAGTTGTCACCCCCTACCTACAGGCACTGGACACCAAATTTCTTGTATGCCATTATACAAACATAAGTGTCATGGTGGGGTAGAAACTTAAATGTCTGATGTTTATTGGACCATGCATCATTGTGATAACTGAAGAATAAAAAAAACCAACTAGATGCCACTTGTTATTTTATTGTGGTGTCTGGGTTGCAGGCTCAAGTTGTGCTTGAGCCTGCAACCCGGACACCACTCCAGCCTAACTGCACCTTACCTCCAACATACAGCAAACCAAGAACGATACGACCAGTGTGGTAAACAACATCAACATCATAGTCGCAAGCTCCTGATGATGGGCATAGTAGTGCCCAAAACATGTTGAGCCTATAAGACGTACAGTAAAATAACAAGTGGCATCTAGTTGGTTTTTTATTCTTCACTTAAATGTCTGTTATGACTAGATGGGGTTCTGATCTGTACCACCTGCTACCCATGTGCCTTGTATACATGGTAGTTAGATAGCTCTCAGCACCAGAGTTTTTGTCATGTTACTTTTTTAAATTCCTTTGTGTATTTGAGATGATGATGATGATGTACCTTATAGCTCAGCCAAGATGATGAGATCACTGAAGTCTGAAACACTTTTTATTCATATGAACAATTTACTCATGAACCTGGTTTGAATGATACTTTGTTACTTGCAGAAAGAGAGTCAAATTTATCAAGATGCCAGAACACTTGAAGAATTCTTTGAACATATGTTAGAGAAGTGGCTACCAACTTATGCATATGACCCTACATTGCCTTCCGATGATGAGTCTGACTCACCTCCCCAGAAGAAATATCGTCGAATTGTCTTGCCTGAATGACGAGAACTTTATGCTGCCAGTGGCAGCGGGGTGGCAGCGGATCAGCATAGTGAACATGTCAGCAATATGGAAACTGCTAGTGACAAGGAAAACTTTGTGTGTGACCAGTAAGCATAAATGCCACATTCGCTAACAGAGCTGCCATTTCTGAATGGTAGGTAGAGAGAACCTCGCAAGGGTGTGACAGAACTATATAAATAATAAGTGAAAGTGGAATCCCTTTATATTATTGCATACACTCACACAACCAGTATTCCTAGCCCGTTTAAGTCTCATGATGTGTTGATGTATTAGTTTACGTGTGTGTCTTCCCCTGGCTGGCAACTCCACTGTTTACATAGAGTTTGTTAGAAATGTCAGAAGTCGATTCATTGGTGTTATATTTTGTAGCAGGTATGTTTTGAGGTTTTTACCAGGGCTGTTGAAAATTGTTTGATCTGGGTGGTTGATGACTATGAAAATACTGTTGTTGTTATTGTTGATAAACTAACAACATGTTTTTTGTGGTTATTTCATTGCTATTTTTATGCAGAAGCAGAAGAATTGTGGTGATTAAAACCATACCATGTGTGGAGACGTGTTTTCAAAATTAGCTCTTTCCACCACTAGATTTCAAGTTGAAACTTTTCTTCGTATTTCCCCTCATTATTACAGTACAGTTATATTACATGTATTGATTCCATGAACGTTGTTCTGCAGTCATGCTGAGGAAAGGTTTGGACAGGAGTTATGTGTTACTGCAGCATCTAGGTAAGTTGAGCTGTGAAAATTAAAGCCTTCAGGGATATTATGCCATTGTTGAAGTTTTATAGGAGGCAGCTAACTTCCCCAAAACTCTCTCTCTTTCTCTCTGCCTCTGTCTGTCCTGCTCTCTCTCTCTCTCTCTCTCTCTCTCTCTCTCTCTGCTGACTATGGTCCATGCAGGACCCTGGCCTCCATCAGGGTCAGTTTCCAGGCATCTCTATCCCTAGCTATTTTACTCCCCCAAAACATTTAGTAACTTAATTACCAGTCATTATGCCATATTGCAGAAGACTTTAACCTTCATCAGCAATGCTGTGAAAACCTCAAATTATGCAAGCATTTGCAGGGCGTATGCATTGCAAATTTAAAAAACAGGGATTTATGTGTGCGTCTTATAGACAGAGAATGTGTAAACTGACTGCTTGTGTAATGAGGGATTACTGAACATGCACTAATTTGTCTGATAGTACTGAATGAAGGGTCACTGGGTCAATGTTATATATTAGAGATGTACATGCTATACTGTACTGAGGTATATCCTGTGGCAGCGGCAGGGAATACAAAGCCAAAGGAAACTGATGCAGGCATTGTCTTTAATAGTGCCTCAAACTCTGTGCTAGTATGGCTGTTCTGTTTCTGATAATTATAACAAAGAAATAACACATTTTCTTGCAATAACACTGGTCATGAATAAATTATGTGGTGCTTGGCCCTATTTTGGTCACTGTCATCACAATTTCTTGTTACTGAAAGGTGCTGATCTCTGGTATTTCTATAGCCCTGGTGTAAATTATCAGTGCAACACTGTTCAAGTAGCAAGGTTCAATGAAATCTAGATGTTTATGATAGTTGTGTGTTACAATAAACATGAACATATTTTGGACATTGCCCACCATCTTGAGTCTCTAGAAACACAGCATTTAAATCCAGTTAACCTAAAATGCTGATCACTGGAGCTAAGAATGGATAAACAACATATGTAATCTTGTAAGGTCAGATGTAATTAGCTGGAGATAGGAATGGAAGAAATATTTAAGGACCCACCAGAAAATGGAACTGAATCCACCAAAAGAGAGGGTTAAATCCATCAGTCACAAGAAGTGCCTAGGAAGCAGATTCTACAGTTATAGGTATAGACAGAACATGTACTGTGCTTAACATTTCTGTTGGTATCCAGTTCTTGAAAACGAGCACCTTGAAATAACTACAGTTGAGTAGGAACCTTCCTGTACACGTGATGATGGAAGCAGGTCAAGTGCGAGAATGTATGTTTGTAGAAACTTAAGGTGAAGGGCAGTGTCCAGAATAATAGTCATGTTAGGGAACATACCAGTTTTAATGGCTAGGGGTACCAAACAATACCACTGCCTTGTTTTGAAATACCTTAATTTTGAAAAGGAGAAATGTTAAAATGAAATTAGAGTATGGCACTTGGTAATGATGTTTACATGTGCTAGCTGTGTGATGAAGTGAGGAAGGACAGGGCAGTTGGGCATAAAGGCCCGGATATATACTGAAGATAATTTTCTTGCTATATTTCATTTGTAATACAGATAAGACATTGTATTTATATAGTTCACATAATTTTGATAATTGAATGTATACTTGTGTATAATATATAGATATTCAAAAGTTGAAGTGTTCAATACAAATTTACTCATTTCTGCTGTAAAAGAATGGTATTGGTTATTGTGGTTATTCATGTATCAACATTGTCTTGAGTCTGATATTTATGCAGTGCAGAAATGTCAGAAGTTTCCGCATATACAGAGGTACTTGCCTGTAGGGTACAATGACAATTAATACAGTTGTGACCTTTATAATTCGTGATACAAGAATTTCAGGCCTTGTATAAAAACTAAATATTGTGCCCGTGTTTAAGAAGAAAAAAATGAAATTTCCTTCTTGACAGTGCTCTCCCTAAATGTATTTATGAATTGCATGTTATATAAAACAAGTTTTGAAGCATAAACCAAATTCAAATGCGTTGTTGAAATATCATGTTTATTTTATAAGTTTATGTATGTTCTTTGCTGGCCAACACATTGAAGGTGAAATGTCTGATTGAGTTAATATCGAGTTCCATTTACCACAATTCTTCTAACTGGTCTCATAGTTCGGCTTGTAAAATCATAGCTGACCACTACCATCTGCTGCTGAGGTTAAGAATTCATGGAGCTGTACCTCCATTCTCCATCTTCATGGCATGGAGCTTAATTAAGCATAGGGTTTTACAGTATTTGTACCATACTGTTGTCTTTCTGCAGTAGATCTGTTTTGTATCAATTCTACTGATTGGTGACCTTATTTGGTGTGCTTTGGCTAAGGGTCTTGCAAGAGAGCATAAGAAATGTATCAGGATTAATTCTGAAGAAAATTTGTGCCTCATAAGGAATGTATTAATCCATAGCTGATGTAGCAGCTGTTAAATTCATTTAATCAGCACACCAACTAATGCACATACATAAAATTTTTTACATTAAAACATTTGAATTCCAACATGTTTTGATCCTAAGATCATCTTCAGGGAGCTACACTGTTCCTTGCTGGTGTCACATTTTTTAAAAAATATTGATTAATTTCCTTATATTAATATAAGGAAATCAATCAGTGAGTGTTTTTAAAAATGTGACTTTAGCTAGGAACAGTGTAACTCCCTGAAGATGATCTTAGGATCAAAACATGTTGGAGCGATTTTAAATGTTTTAATGTAAAAAACATTATGTATGTGCATTAGTTTGTGTGCTAATTAAATGGCTACGAAATGCACGGTGCAACGATAAAGTTGTTAAATTGTTAGCAGTATATGCTGTGGTACTGTCTTGCTGAATATATGTATATTTTCATGCTTCAGCAATTAAGACCAGTGTGAATTTACAGTTTGCCAAGGAAATATTGGGTCACTGATTCACTGTACACTTAGAGCACAGCACATCCCTACATAGCACAAGGATACGCATATTTCTATATTCATACATTTTACATAATGACTTGACTGAGGTAAAATCATTACATTGTATCTTCCTGTGAAATCTGAGATATTTTTCATGACATTGCATCAGAATTCTCAGCAGGATCATATCTATACCATAATTCACTCCTTTTAAAAAAGTTCATAACAGTTGCAGAAGAAGTCTGACAGATTTTCTCAGAATTGGCAGGTTTATCAGTATCTGTCGAAACAGTTATGCAGCCATATCTTGATGCCCCTCCTCACCCCTCCATGTGACAGAGGTGTAAAACTACATGTATACAGATTTATGACAGCTTTTTGTCTTAATATCTGTGTGTCGTGTGTGTGTGTGTGTGTGTGTGTGTGTGTGTGGAGTGTGTGCGTGAGCGTGCGAATATCTTCCTTCATCTGTCACTTAGTAGTAGATTCTGTTGAATTTTACTACCTGTCTAGTATTATACAGAGTTACATAAACTGAATGTAGCTGTGTTTCTGAAATAATATAACATAGCAGAATAATTTTCATTTATTCATCAAATCTGAATTAAAATTCACTATGAATCTACACACACTGAAGAACAGTAGTTTGTAAAGCAGGTTTTTTCTTTGAAGAAGGTAAATTATGTAGAAGATCTTAAATATTTAAATTAGGTTTCAAGTGTTAGAGAGCTCATCATGGATTTGGGAATTTTCACCTGTTCAGGTGATCGTGGTGCTTACTTTCTAAAACAAGTATATAACTCAAATGAAATTGGTTCTAGTTTAAGAGATATGACAGGTTTAAATCTGTCCTAAAGGAGTGGGATTATAACACATGCCTGAAAGCATAAATTCTATTCTTGTTATTGTTTCAAATCCATGCTGTTTATAACCTGAGTACTTAGAACTTTCATTAAGGTTTAGCTATGGGAATGATAATGCAATTTGTATGTATGTGGTAATCATGTGTGTGAAGTTCTCCGCTACTATGTTGTGGAGCTATCAGTAAACTGATGGTGGAGGGTTATTTAGGAGGGGAGGTGTGTCTTTTGAATGATAAATGCATTGCACTTCAAAATAACAGCTAATGTAAAGACTATGTACTGTGGAGAGTTTGTTAATAACTGTATGTATGAATTTTCATACATTGATTAATGCCCGAGGTGGAAATAAATAATTAAAAGTAAAGTAGTATGAAGTTGTAGCATATTCTGCTCATGTTAATAACATAGAAATGGTGGTATTGGTTGGAACCCTTAGGTTTTTTTTTAACTTTGTCATGTGTAGGGAATTTCTTTGTAAAGTACAAACATGAAACATTGTAAGATTTGCGCTTTTCCCAGTGGAATTTCTTGCTGTTTAGTCTTGTAGGTGGCACATGCTGCCTTCTCCTTCAAGGGCAAAGTTCCTTCCTTTTTTTGTCACAATTCCTAATCACCATTTCCATTGCCTGAGACTGTAGTAACCTTTCCCCACAATTGAAATATATTCATCAACCCTGTAGTATCAGGAGATTTACATTACCTATTTCCTGATGAAAAGAGTTAATTTTACTTAATATACAGTAGTTTCATGGAATTTTTTTTTTCTGCTTTGGTTAGCTTTTCCTCGTCCTGTTGTCACACCAGTTAAGATGTCCAAAATTTGGACTCAAGAGTGCAGTCAGCAAGCCTTGTGTATTGTGCTGTGACAGTGTAATTTTCCTAAAATGCAATATACCAGGAATATACCATGATAGAAGCAGTCTATTGTTAGCACTGTCACAGGCCACATAGCTTTGCTGACAGCTGGCAGGATCTTTGGTGACCAGACTCTCAGGTATTGTAATTAATGAGCATGAGAAAACATGCTCCATTCTACATTGTTTTGCTTTACATTGCAATTTTTAGGAATATGACCCTGTTCAGTGAGGACTTTCTGTACTCCATTATATATGCAAGATTGGCCCAAAATGACACAGCACCTTTATTTACACTTATGCATTTTGTATTTCATGTTTATGTTGCACGTGCCCATCAGAAATGCTATGTGCTGAACTGCAACATGAGCATTTAGTAGTATAAGTGGCATAAGGGTAACTAAAACTGTAATTTTGTATAGAACATAGACTTTAAGTTTTAACAGTACATATATCTGAGGGGGATTTATTTTACCTGAACTTGAAAAGAGACCAAATTAACAAATTGGCTGAATGTAGGGTTATGTGTGGTGTACTGGTAGAAGAAGTTACAGATATGGCAACATGAAAACAAAGTGGGGCTTTTCAGTATGGCATAAAATTTTTAGTCAAATTGCTCATAATCAGTACAAAGAGACTGAGCTAAGAAAATAACTTGGAGTACTTCCACCAAATATTTAAAGTATTTAATATGTCTCTGTTATATATGTGACCAAACTGAATTATGTGTTTGTCAGTCTGTATAAATGTGCTAGATGTTTGGTGTGGGCCCCATTCATATTTGTATAACTTGTATAACTTATATGCTGTCACGTAAATTATATATAAAGAAAATTATCCAAGACTGGAATTTATGATAGTATATGTAGTTGTGTTTACAGAGAATGGATTGAGTTGATATGTAATTCTGTCCTGCTTGAAAGTTAATGTCTGTAGATATCAGATATTACAATTTTGTGTTTTATCATGCTGATGTATGTCTCTGACATTAGGGTTTACTGTTTTCTATTTTTGTATGCTGCTCTCTTACAGAACTCAAATTTTAACGAATCGTTAAAGACTCTTATAATGTGCTTAAATCACAGGTCAGGAAGTATAATATGCACATGATGAAAGAAAGACATTTTATTGGTCTTTTTATTATTTTTTCATTTTGTCTTGTTTTATTTTTACCTTCATATTTGCATGTGAGTATATGTGATGTGAAAATATGACATGGGGTATAAAATATAGTTATCAAATGATACAGTTTTTTACAGAGTTATTAATTATTAATTGGTCCATATTTTTCAAAGCAAGAAGATAGTTGTGGTATAAGATCAGTTGCTGCTGTAATAACTGCGATGTAACACTTCAGAACCTAGAAGTCATATAAATGATATTTAAGAAGTCAAATATACCTCACAGAATTATTACATCTGCATTACAATAACCAACCAATTTATGCTTTTCAGTAAAATAACTGCTGATTGTTTTGAAAATCAAATAGATATATTTGTACAGTTAATGGCATAATGCAGAGGGTGTGTGTAGTAGCATCACTACTTCTGCTTAGTAATGCTCGCATTTTTAATCTCTGATATAACTGTATTTTCTTAACAGGCTGATATTCTTACAATTTTGCCTAGAGAAAAGGTTTGTCACTTCTTCAGTGTATAAAATCAAAAACATTCAAAGAACATGTAACACCAGAGCATTTACTATCAGTGTAAAAGCAACAATAACAATCTTGAAAAGTTATTTTTGGGTGTTGATTGTGACACAGTTAAATTAATTTTAAGAAAATAGTAAATATACTATAAAGGGAATTTGAATAATTGAAGTGTTGTAAAGTTGGCATGGAGCAGTAGGGGTAAGAGGAAGGATTTAGTAAATATACAATGATGTGTGAGTCAAATTTATATATTTATATATGTGTTAAACACTTCAGGATGTCAGACATTAAAAAAGGGAAGGATTTAGTAGTAACTTGTACATTGACAGAGGTCATTATATTGCAGTGAAGTTACTATGCAGATCCTTTACTCTGTGTGACCATAAAATCTTTATTATAAATATTGCTGTCATATCTTTTCCTATTTACTCTCTTGCAGATTTATGAAGACTGTGTACATTCTTCAAAATTCCTTTATGTTGTCTACTGTATATATTTAAATGTAACTCTTCTACTTCCTTCTTCTCTCTTCCCAATTTTGTGTTGTGGGCATAGTGGAGAACACACATTGACAGCTTGACATTTGCTCTGCATTATTGCCAAAGATGTACAGTAAAATTCCTTTATTCCAGCTACTGATAATCTGGAAATCTTGAAAGTTTGGTATTTTAGTTAAATTAGTCCCAAGACTGAATGCATATGATCTCTGACTGGAAGTTTTGCCACCGATAACTGATTTTGTGACTAGATCTTGTGACCTGGACTTCATGAAGCCTGTCAGGCTATTGTAATGTCTTCAAAAGATCTCAAGATGAGTAAACAAGGTATGCTGACAAGAGGAAACATGGAACGTAAATAATTATTTAGAAACTTGAAATTATTAGGAGGCTTGAAAGTGGTAAAAGCCGAAGTGTGGTTGTGGCTTGATACATCATGGGATTGTCAGCTGTCTATGAGATAAAAAACTTTGACATCAGTTGAAAGGGTGAAGTGCCTTTTCAAGCAACAGGCATTGAAACAGCCTAAATTAGCACAGTTGGACTTAGTGTTGTATAAGTGGTTTACAGTAATGCATTCTGAAGGAAAACTTGTGGCCGAATCTGTGATAATTGAAAGAGCTAAGTCCTTTTTTGATGAATTGCAAAAAACTGAAGAGTGCACATTCTGTGAAATTTAGGTAATGTCTGACAGTCCAGAATATTAGATAATCTTGCATCAGTCCAGTCTTGTGGGTGCTGGATTAAAGGAATTATACTGTCCATTAGCCAAGGCTGTTAACCTGTGGCACTGAATGAGAGTCTTAGTCAACGCACATTGTGATGCTGAGAAAACCAAAGGGCGACAGAAGTTTTTACCAAGAATATTCAGAATAATTTGAATTTGGAGTCTTTTACAGAGTATGCTTGGGATTTAGTTACAGCACCAAAGGGTTAAAGTAATTTCTATGTCGAGGTTTTGGATGTGATTGAAATTCTCATTTCCAAATTTGTCCCCCTTTCCTCAGTTACACTAATGTACTGTAATTTTTTAGTGTGAATGTTATTCCATTAAAGTTTTGTTACTGTATGTAGTGATATGGACAAGGATGGCAGCCACATCCCAGGCTCAGAATGGGTACTTCAGATAGTTTGCATGATGCGTACTGCATATGTAGCCACAGCAGCAGGGATTAAAATTTTATGTGCAATAATTGTTTAACAGATTTTTTGTAGATGCACAAAAATATTATTTGTCAATTTAAGACATGACATATTTTATATTTCACCTATTCCACATGATTTAAAGCATCCATCCAATCTGTAACCAAAATATTATCATTTTTCTCTTAATCTCCAGAAATCTCTCCACACAGGATTCATGGGTTTAGTGATGGTATTTTTTCACACCTTCTCTGTGTCATGACAAGTGAAAGTACTGCATTTGCTTTTTTGTAAGGCCATGCTGCAGATCAGGCAGTTTGTCACAAGGTTCTTCCTATGGCATTGTGTATTGTAACATTGTGTGTGCTGATTAACATAGTGTGTCTATGTGCATGCATATTGCCAATGTGTATGAACAAAATTTGATCCAAATTGTGCACCATGAGTTTCTACATTATACTGAAGCTGAAATACATTTTAGACATTCAGTATTGCAGGTATATTGACTAGATTTAGGAATTGTTTCTAAGAAGCAGCGGTCATTAGTATCTTATGGATTTCTTAGCAGCTACTGTAGCATAATAATAAGCATCTTCTAAATTGCAGTAATCTGGGGTAAGAGTAGGTACCCTGAAGATGGTAGCAGCACAATCCCCTGAAGTGTTGGTGCCTATCTATTGCAAAACATGGAATCACATCTCTGAAGATTATTAATTAATTTTCCATGGTGTGAGAAATGCATATCTCACAAGCAACGGGTAGATTGTCGAGGGACTTCAGAGTCCTTCCTTTTGAGCCCATATGTCCTACAATTTAATTATGCAGAAATGTTGGTAGGTTGGTACGGTGCAGGAACAGAGTAAGTGTTGTTTAACATTTATGGAGCAGACAGTGGTTTAATTCGTGTCATATACAGTCCCTGTTCTACTTAATTAACAAATTAGGTTACAGAGGTCTGTTTGTAAGTTAGTTTGTTAGTAAGTCCAGCTTTACTCCTGCCAATACCAAATGTGTTCAAAAACAGTTGAACATTTCATCCTAAAAGTATTTGCTATGTTATCATTTTCTCACCTGTTTCAAAATGCTTGATAATGTCACATTCATTTTCCATCACAATAGTGCACCTTCTCAGATTGTCACCCTCAATATCTGCACGGGCAATTGGACATACCGACAGGATTGTTTGTATCTCTGAAAGTTGTCAGTTAACTGTTTGGAAGTGGAGGAACCCCTGTCTTCTGACATGATGACAGATCTGGGAAGAACTTCTGGTATCAACTTGTAACATCTTGTAGCTGTGCATGTACAAAGCTCAGTATGCCAAGTGTTGCATTTTTCACAGCTGACCACCAATTTGATGAACTCCCATTCCCCGACAACAAAGGATTTTGTACTTTACCAGTATAGTTTCGGATATGAAAGTGCACTACTTATCCAAAGCCTCATGCACTGATCATTTGTAATGTATATACATATTGCTTTATATTAGGACATAACTGAAGTTGCTCTAGCACTTCCCATTTTGTTGAGTATTGTGCTGTATCCCATTACAATGTCCTCTACATCATCACTTTATATATTTATATGCATATTTTAACAATATTTGAGCCAGAATTTACATAGTTAACTGTAGGAAATTCTGCAATATCTTAGGTACTTCTGTGAACGGGATTATGGAGAAGCCAACAGCCCCCTGTTCTAGTCAAATTCCCTACCATTTTATACAACCCAAGGATTTATCACCATGCTTAAAAGAACTTGCCCAGAATCCCTGTCCTGAGTCAAATGTATCCTGTCCACACACTAATTATTTAAGATCCACATGTGTTACCCTCTCTATAGCTAGATTTTTCCAACTAATCTCTTGGGATTAACTGACCGGTGGTGTATGCATTTCTGAACTCACCTGTGTGTGCTGTTTTCTCCTTCCATCAATTCAGAGCTTAAAAGCAAAGAAAACAAACCCACAGTGGCACATCTCATTTATGCTACTTGAAACTTTTTACCTTAATATCCACAGTACAATTTTATTAGTTTAATTCTGAACCAAATTGCCATTTTGGTTGACGAGGTGCAGTACAGTGAATGGAATAGAGTCTTCAGAGGCAAACAAGGTCCCTGTACCCTGTCCCTGAGTTTATTACAGCTGATATACCACACTGAAATTTGTTTACTTGTTTGATGGTTGTGCATATATAAAGACATTTATTTCATACTGTTCGAATAATAGAATAAGCACAATATTTTTAAAGTGCGTGTGATTTGATCTCTAGTATCATAACTTAAATACTGTAATTGTAATGTGTGTGTGTGTGTGTGTGTGAAGTTTTGAAGGTTGATCTGAAAATAGTAGTGCTGCTGTGAAATGTATTTCTGCCCTTTTTTATGATATATTTTATTTGTAATTATACAGTTACTTTCAAATTGTAATACACAGACTAGCAGTTACAAAACCATGTCCATGGAGACTGAGGGCTCCACCAAGAGTTTCGTGGGATAAACAGGTACATTCTGTAATTACGAAATATAGTTTTACATGATCCTTGAATAAGTGATAGGAAGTTGCTTTTATTGTACAATATAATGAACTGGTGATGCCAGTAGTAACTGTATTTGTGAAGCTCCATGTAGAATAAAGAGTTCAAGAAAGGAACCTGAAGAAATTTTTGAAATTATGGTTTGCAAACCAGACAGGTCATGATGATCTTTGCTTCATCTTGTTGAATTTGGTTCAGTTGCATTATGCTTCAGTGTATTCTATTAGACTTTAGTTTTATTTTAGATTTACATAGTTATATTCCACCATATTTAGTTATGATATAGTATGTGTTATATTGGCTGGGAGATCCATAAAGTCTCCTCAAAACCAAATTGGCTCTACAGCATAGAAAGTGTGGGTAATACTGATGTAGACAATTAAACCGATACCTTATTTTGAGAAAGTGAATGGAATGTATATTAGGTAACTGTGATGCAAAAAGTTTGGAATTAAATTGACAAGTTTAATCTTAGACTTATGCATATACCCAATATAACTAAACTGTTACAGCATTTGTCATTACGTGAAATATAATTATATCCAGGGATACTTTGGTGGCTGTTAATGGAGGCCATTACTGAAGCTGCTGCAAGAGGCATGAATTCATATAATTTCTAAATTTGTGCTTTGTATTGAAATTTCTTTTAGTTCTGCTGGTTCAGTACTAAACCTCCACAACTTCTGTTTACCATTTGTAATCATCGCTGGGAGAGCTCAGTTGACACATTGATTAAGGGTGATTTTTTCCTTCTTCTCCAGAGTATGTACACTAGTTTTGGAGTCCACCCAGCATTGTATTGGGTAGGTGCTGGGAGTTATTTCTTTGTGGCTGACCACCTTGCATTCCCCTATACATGTTCATGGTGTGGTGCTTAAGCAAGCACAAGGAAATCTGTACCTTCCCTTATGATTTCACAGAGAACACACATCTTGAAATACTGAAATATCTTTAAAAAACTGGTTAATATAGTTCATTATGTTATAAATTTGCAGTTGATTTATTTTCTGACCTAAAGGAGAATTAACACATTCTTATTTCATGTAGACTTGTGATTGTCATGTTATTTGAACAGTACTAAACTTTAGATTTGCGTGCACAATTGATGCAATGTACTTGTATTCAGAACGGTTGTTTAATTAGACAGAATGAATGTATTCTGTTACCTGCAATGGACCCATCACAGAAAAAACTGTGTTTGAATAGATGAACATTACCTTTAATTCTCAAGACATCAGTTTTATATTTGGTGTAGCAGTTTTGGAAAATTTTGTCTAATGATTAGAGATCATTTTGTTACAGTATACTGAGTTATAAAGCTGAATTGGTTGCTGTTTGTAATGCTTGTAAAGTGATAAAACATCTTCTGTATACTCTGATTTTACCTGAACTGACCGTAAACATTAATTAAAATTTAATTTGATGATACTCATTGATTGTAAACAAAATCATGTATATGTTACTGACATGAATTATGTATAATTAAGTCCTCATTACAATAGGAAAGAACAGAGTATGAGGTCTTCGCTCTTCTGGGTTGTTGCACAGCACATGTGGGTAGTTGAGGCTGTCCTGAAATGTCAGTTAACATCTACCAACATATGCTGCGTAACATCCCAGAAGAGCAAAGACTTCAGTCACACCACAGTAACACAAATAATAGAGTATGTTTATGACGTTCATCAAAATAACAAAGTCTGTTGTAAACACACTCTTGGCATCATTATGCAGCTGTAACATACAACAGAGGTAGAATACCTGGTGCATTTGTACACTGTGTGGACAGGTGGCTTGATAGTTTGGCACATAAAGTGATTCATGTTCATTGAGGTACATGGCAGTAAATTCTTGATTGGCATATGCAGCTGAAAACTGCAAATGTTACTTTTCTGCTGCTGATTGACAAGAATCAGGAGTTTTTTTTTTTTCAAATTAATTTTGTTGTATTATAACTTCAAAATCTGAAATTATTTTCCATTCATAGTCTTATTGTATGGATATAAATTTAACTAGTGTGTGAGAAACCTTCAATTCTTTTAGCACATGAACTGAAAAGTTTTCCACTCATTTGTAAGATTGTTCACTGTTACAAGTCTTAAGCAGAACAAGACACAGCAGAATAGTGTGCTGTGTACAATATTTTGTAACTATTCATAACTCAGGTATGTTTTCCAATGCAGTGGTTCAGAGTTCAGTCTTCAGCCCTTGTGAGTGTCGGTGAATGAAATTCTTCTAATGACAGTGTGTTTGAAATGAGAGATCATGGAACATCATATGTCTCAACATTTTCTAGTTCTGAATTAGTGTTCTATACTGAAAATAAAATATTTGTGTTATCTTCTAAATACTTCCCCATCTTGCAGTTAAGTACTGGAGGTCTGTTATGAGTAATAGTCAGGGATGCAAGTGGTTATGCATGGCGTGATTCATGGGCGGCCAAGCTGGCACAGTATGTATAGTGATTTCTCGTAGGCTGGATGGCCTGGGTTTCAAACTCTGGTGGGAACAGGATTTTCCATACCTATCCAGACAACCCACAAAACACACCCATCCTCCTGTGCAGTGAGTGCCATTTCTCTATTGGGAGTAAAGAGACCAAGGCATGGGTTTGACTACCCACCCCTTTCTGGCCCCAGTGTCAAAGGGTAGAGCTACACCTCTACCACCCCTCTGTGTGTTCATGGTATGTTGTAGGGTGAAATTTGCTTTTACATTTTTATGTATTGATTCATGAAAATGGCTGATCAAGAATATATCATGTAGTAGGTAAAAGAGTATCTGTTATCCAATATGCTGAGACGACAGAAAGAAGTCTCATTGCTGGTGCAGGTGTCTACATTTGACATTCCCCACTGTCTGCCTTCTCTTTCATCCCTCTCTGACTAAAAGCACTTACTGCTGCGCAGTAGTAGCACAGTAATCTGTGTCAACAGTAAGTCTGCACAACAGTAGGGTAAGTATAACAGTTTGAACACAGTAGGGGGGTGGGGGGGGGGCATATCATGCAACTTCTGTGTCCTCGGTATATGCATAGCAGTGCTACATTTGGAGTGTGAAAATTTAATTTTTCTGGCTCCTAAAATGAACATTGAATGAGATTTTTAGGCCTGTCCATACTGTGCAAATAAGTCCACAACTATAATGTTTATTGTGTATATACATATAGGAGAGATTAATTTTTAACATATCTACTTCTTATGTCATTTATTTTAATTTATTCTGTCATGATACAATAATTAGGCCTCCTGAATGTCTTATCAGTGTCTCAGATTCCTTATGAATGTGTGTATAAATGATCCTTTGTGCTTTCATTGCAGATACTCTGAGAATTCAGTATAAAATAAATTGAAAATAGTAATATAAGCATATTTCATTACATATCTAATACTAACTTTTGGTAACATGTTTATCATTATTGTTGAAAGATTTTTGCTTTTACTTTTACCGAGTTTTGTGTGAGTTTATTTGTAATGGGAGTGAAAGGCTGTAATCTTATATTGTCTTCAAGTTACAAGTAAGTTGTTATCTGCTTATGATGTGTATGTTTTTAGGGATTCCTCAACATACTGCCAGTTCATGCATCATACCAGTTTAAGTAGGAAATGTATTATTGTTTTTTCTCGTCATAATGATATTCATATTGCATTTTTTCGTGCTGGTTGAGCATGTCATTTTTTTTTTTACAATATTTGCTATATACATCATATAAACTACTGGCTAGAATGAACTGTAATCATGAAAAGAATGGGTACCTTGCATTTTCATGAGGATTAAACAATTTAATTCCTGCAGGTTTTGTCTTTGATCTTGTACACACACTTTTAGGCAATATAAATGAAACTGAGTACATGTATTCATGATGGGAAACTATATGAGCGACATTTAACCTCTCCTGAATTTTTTTGTTCTATATATATATATATATATATATATGTCTCTTCCCCCCTCCAATTTTGTCAAATGTTATTTCTGAGTCAATAGTACTTACTCTTGCTTTATATTCAGGAGGTCGCAGGTTCATATCACAGCACAAAAGTGGACTGTCGTGGCTAAGGTTTTCTCTTCTTTTCTCCAGTTCCTGCTTGCTTCATAGTGTGCCATGACTGCTTGCTTCCACAGCATATCCACCCTGCCTCTCTTTTTGATGCTATATGGTCTGATACTGACCATATTATTGAATAAACCATCCCATCACACCCTGGGCAGCAGGGTCATGATAGACATACCTATGTAACAACAGAGTTGATTTTGTGAATGACATCACAACCTGGCAACTAAGTGAAAGGACAGTCAGCTGACTTGTACATACACTCAGTAGCATATTGTGATGATGCTTTCAGCATTTTAAGTTTTGTTTTCTTTCTTACTATGCTACAGCATGTGTACATTATAGAGCCTGATGAAAACAAGGCAAATGAACACTTGAATATTACATGAGCCTTGTCCATTTCTCATTAATAAATTTAAAGTGTTCCCTGTTAGAGTGAAGGCTATTGGTATCTCTCTAGTGATATCATTTTTATCAGTGTAGTAAAATTTTGATTCAGGAGGCCAGAAACCTGTGTTCAGCCACTTGTCAAACAAGACTGGAAAGGATGTACAGCATTTTTTTTAAACCTCTTTTACTCTGATAAATATTTGGGACTGTTGTACTGAAGACACGGACAGCAACGTGTGTTGGTCTTGATTTAAAATGGTCATTGTTTTTGTTGTATTTTAACCAAGGTTGGTATTGCCCAAGGACCTACAGTAAAAGCCTCCCATATTACATTTTCAAAATAATGTGCTAAATCCAGATGATGGTCTTCTGTTTATTACACTGTATGCGATAAGTTTGTTGTGATGTTTTGGGGAAATGTTCCTCCGTCTACAGGCTGACTAAATTTGGTACAGATGGTTGCCAAAGTGACTAGGAGGAGGAGGAGATGCGATGATAGTGTAGGAAATGGGCAGTCAGAGTTCCGTATCTTTGTATCCTTCCTGTATAATGTACACTTTCTTTCTACCCAATCATTTTGGCATCCATCTAAACCAAATTAAGTAAAACAGAACTTAAAATGAATGCATAATTTGGAGGCCTTATCTGCCCATCCAACTTAATTTCATCTGAGAAATTACGAAATTTATTCTGGTTGATTATTTATGGAGGTCTGGAGTAGGTAATGAGGTCAGTTTTGTGTAGTATTTACTAGTTCACTGTACCCTGACTGTTGCTTTACATGAAGAAATTTGTCAATGCAACGTTCATTTAAATCTGTTTGGTATAGCATATAATTAATAAAGTTTAAGAAATAAGGTGTATATTGTTATGCAATGTAGTGTCTGTACTCAGGGGCATACCGAGAGGGGGGGGGTTCAAACCCCCCCCCCCCCAAAATTTCGAAGGCCCTCCAAAATGGTGCCAAACTTAACCTGATTGTGAAAACTGTTAAAAATTGCTGAATTTAGGATGACAACACCCCAAGATGTTCGGAAGAAAGGCAGTAAAATTCTAAAACTACTGCCGGTTCACATTTGTTTTACATTAGCAATGACAAATAAATTGGTTGTCATCATAAATAGTCTTAAAGTACCAAAAAAGTAAGAAAATTTTACTATATGAAATGAAATTTCTTGTACCAAATTACAGCTGGCTCCAGAACCCCTGACTAGGGGGCTACCGCCCCCAATACCCATTCTCTCTGTCCTCAACTGAATTTGTTTAACCCCCCCCCCCCCCAAAGCAATTCCTTGGGTGGCCCATTTCTTGCACTGGTATTAATTTTTTTTCCCCCCCCACCAAAAAAAAAAACAAGGGGGAGGTAAAAAAAAAAAATCAAAAAAAAAAAAAAGAGGGGGCCCCCCAAGAATTTTTTTTGGGGGGGGGGGGGGTTAAACAAAT
>Ga0123354_10003130_pt1 | contig 22634 bp, 10 predicted proteins | sample TergutLab28metaG_2_FD_97872 | JGI IMG/M metagenome (GOLD analysis project Ga0123354, IMG submission 97872) | Labiotermes labralis P4 segment gut microbial communities from Petit-Saut dam, French Guiana - Lab288 P4 | ecosystem: Host-associated > Arthropoda: Insects > Digestive system > Gut ... | reverse complement strand
TGTGTGTGTGTGTGTGTGTGTGTCTACAATTCTTATACCAAGTACACTGCAAATTCAAATAACAGGAATTTTAAGAAAATAAACAAAATAACATGGAAAAAAGTCATATTTCTTGCGATTGTGCAAGAGACGCTGCGTGTTGGAAAGAGGGACTACAAAAAGTGTTCTCGAAAATAAGCTAAAGAGGCTCAACCCCCAAGGCCCTTCATAAATGCTATGTAAAGTCACGTGTACTGAACTTGAGAAAGAAAATATGGAGAAAGAATGACACAAGATTTTTACATTGAGAAGGAAGGGAAAGGGTGGAGAGGGGTAGAGCTTTGTGGTATTAAATTAGCATTTCTGTGTGCAGAAACCGGATGAATACCTAATGTTCTCCTTTCGTCTCTTTCTTTTGCTTTCCAGTACAAGCCTTATTTCTTGAACCCAAACCACTCATAAGCAAAGGTTTGCCCTCGTCATGTGAATCAACAAAAGAAGAAGAAATTCAGAATCTAGTAGGAGAAGATTTTAGACGTGTACAGCCAATTCTGTACCTTACCCGCCTATGTGCATGCATGTACCGTTGTGCATAAATACAGGGGTGCTGATAAGTCCTTAGCCCGACCAGGAAGGAAACAAGATAATGTTTCTGTCAGAATGGCGTGAATTTCCTTCGGCGCCTTGCCTTGCAGGAAAGAAAAAAAAACTTGATGACAGCTTGCGTCTCGATGTTGTTGAAATCGCGCGCGTCCCTGACATGCTTCCGAGCTTGTTCCCTTGCTGGTCGGGCTAACGACTTATCAGCACCCCGGTACTATTACACATGGTTTAACCTCTGTTTTTATGTTTACTCATTGTAATATACACATAACCTGACATCCGCGTTCCTGCATCCTATCATGTACATTTTCGTCAGTCTGCGATCATCTACATTTATTGTAGTATACACACATATGGGCCGATCATAGAGGCCGTGCGGTCTAAAGCGTGGGTCTGCGGGCACTCGTTTGATGAGACTGCGGGTTCGAATCCCGCCGGGGGAATGGATGTCTGTCTCTTGTGAGCGTTGTATGTTGTCCGGGAGAGGTTTGCGTCGCGTTCATCACTCTTCCAGTGGAGTCCTGCCGATTGTGGTGTGCCCGAGTGTGATCGTGAAACCTCGATAATGAGGCCGTGGCCCACTAGGGGCTGTCGCGTCATGGAAAAAAAATCCTACGCAGAGCATATCATTAGTATCCAAAAGAATGACTTCCTGTTTGTCTCGGCAGCTGACTGACAAACTACAGTCTGTTGACCGAGACAGAAAAGCCATCACAGGCAAGTTGCAGTGTGCTGAACGAATGAACAGAGTTGTCAGGGGCAATCTGCAATCTGCTGACCAAATGAGATGAACTGTCAGGAGCAAGCTGCAGTCTGTAAACCGAACAAAGAAAGTTGTCAGAGGTCAGCTGCAGTGTGCTGACTGAATGAGGAGAGTTTTTAGTCATTTGAGAAGTCTAATCTGCTGACTGATTTAAGGCAGCTCTCACGTACTGGAGAACCTAAAGTACTGACGATCGGTTTTCCATTGTCGGCAAAGAGAGGATTTGTATATGTGAAATATTTCCTCCACACATCTGTGTATGGAAAGCTTACCGGTGGCTCATTGTAGAAATAAAGCGACCAACGCTTGAAGATAAAAGTCTATTTCCTACTAGTGCGGAGGTTCAACACGTGTGGTGCTTAAGAACACAAGTACTTATGGCTGACATGCCATCCACTCCAAAAATTTGGGCTCTAGTATTTTTTAAAGCAAGAAGTACGGTTTGCTATGCACATCTCTGACAAAGTGTGTGAAATAATTTCGCTGTTTTAAGCGTCAGTATTTCTAGGTTGCGAGCTGGTCGGCTGAGGGATCTTGTTTTGATTTCCATTAGAAGTAACTGTTTTTCGTCAAAAGAGTCTAAGGCCGACCGTGGGTAACACACATGCTCCTTCTCACACAAGGTAACCGGGCCTTTCCGGCTGGGTAAAGTGATCAGACCGTATGACTAGCCAGTTATCTCTATCTAGAGCCGATGATAGGAAAAGGAGCACTACCTCCATTGCCCCTTAGGTCTCCACGGCATGCGCTGGGACGACTTTATCTAATCAGACAGAATGCAGTTCGTATAAATTTTTCAATATAACTCCAATTCTCACTTCGTTTCCTCCAAATCGTATTTAAAATTCTTAATCTTCGATGTAAGAATGCGCTACTAGTAGCGAAATCGTGTGCCTCAGAGAAGGTGTGGGATAAGTTTAAAATGCTTGGAAGTTAAGACTGCTGAGATACACGCAAGACCGAATACGCAACGCAGAGAGTTGTATCCTGAATTAAAACATAGAGCGCGAGTGTACAAATTGGATTGTATGCACTCAGGGCAGGTACAAAGAGATTCTGTGAGAAAGATAAAGCAGCCTACATTCTGGTTTCATACGAATAGGATTTTGTTTTATTAGCTGGTTAAGTACCATGTTTTCAAGAAACACTACATGTTTAAGTTGCTTAATTCTAGTTAAACAACTGCTCAATATATTTGGGAACAGCTGTAACAAATCAAGGTAAATATTATGAAGAAGTTAAGATCAGGCTGAAGCCAGGGAATAATTCAGTGACAATCGTTTGTCCTCCAGTACCTTACCCAAAAATATAAAGATTAAGATGTACAGAACTGTAACTTTACCCTTTTTTTTATGGATGTGAAACTTGGCCTTTCTCACACTGAGAACATAGACTGAGGGTGTTCGAGAATAGGGTGCTGAGGAGAATATTTGGTTCTAAGTGGGACGAGGTAACAGGGGGTGGAGGAGACTATATAAGGTGGTGTTTTGTGATAAGTACTCTTCATCAATTATTATTCGGGTGATCAAATAAAGAAGAATAGAATGGGTGAGGTATGTAGTATGTGTGGAGAGAGGACAGGTACAAACAGTGCTTTGGTGGGAAGAGATAAGGGAAAGACACCAATTGGAACAACTAGGCGTAGATGGAATAATAATACTAAACTGGATCTTCAAGCAGTGTGACGGGGAACGGGGGGAGGGGGGGGGCGGGCATGAACTGGATTGATCTGGTTGAGTATAGAGACAGGTGGCGGTCTCTTGTAAATACGGTAAGGAACCTTCGGGCTCCATAATATACGGGGAATATTCTGACTAGCTGATTACCTGTTAGCTTCCCAGGAAGGACTTTGACGAATGGAGTTAGTTCGTCATTGTTTGTTTATTAGTTTAATTAGTTAGGTAATAATGGTCCTGATAAAAAGTCACTGGTTATGGAAACCGTGGAACAGATGTGGACGACGGTGGAAAAATCTGTAGGACTCTGCCGCAAAACAACCCTTACCATCCCAGACCTCACATAATGTTACCGTGTTTTGAACCCGGGACTGCTAGTTTGCAGACCCAGCCTCTTGCTAAAATATCAAGCAATTTACATGGACGATCCCTCTCCCTACCTTCTCCTAAAATCGAAATCCTCTTTTCACTGTTACCGTTCTTATATTCTACATTATTTTTATTATGCCACTACAAAATTTAGTATGTTATAACGAATTTATACACTTAAAAACATCAGACTCGATAGTTCAGTCGCATTAATAAAAGCCAGAGAACCCTTTCTCTGAAATTACATTGCGCGGTTATTATACTGTATTTTTTTAAGGACATGCTCACGTTACTGACAGTTTGTCAGAGTTGGTAAATTATTACAAATTATCTCCCTGAATTGGACTGCCTGTATTGACTACACTCACACTCCGATTTCCAGTAGACAGGAAACGATATATGCCTACGTATGATGTACACAGAATGTGTTACAACTAAAACAAAAAGACAGGTTATAACAACATTTAAATATGGGATACAAAGAAGTATTTTCTTTTCTTTACAACATGCAACAAAACGACACACTAAATCCTTGACAATCGAAGTGGTCGTATGTAATTACGATTGCGTGTGTATATATATTTATTTATATTTATTTATTCATTCATTCGTTTATTTATTGACTACGTGTTATAAAGTTAGGGAAAATTTTGAATTCTTGCAACAGTAAGATAAAACTAGGCTACAAACTAGGGTCAAATATCATACTCAAGACATAACATAAAGCTCTATGGGAAAGCAGATGCAGTACATACAATTATCTCTCATCTGAGGCGTGCAAATATATCGAAAGATATACAATAAGAATTCTTAGAAGAGAGACAAGTGCAGTGTAACACTCCAATCAAGATTTGTACTACTGAGCTCAGCCGGATGTTGCTAGGCGAGGCACAACGTTCGGCCTACTGGTATACGATGATATCAGGATAGCCTTTATACAAGTTTACATTCTCTGTAGTTGAGGTGCAACAACAAGTAACCGTTTCTCAGCATTCCAAAAAGAGAAGGATCGTGTTTCAAGAATATTTCAATGTCTTCTTGAAACATATTGTGTAAATTTTAAAGCAGAGTTTTGTGTTCCCTTCGTCCGTATAAAGCCTCCGTCAAAAATCAGCCCTCCCTTACCACATTTGTCAGTCGCTGTCAGAGACCTCTGAGCACTGCGTCACTTGGGTATCCGCAGACAGTTCACAGTAACCAAATAAAAGGTAAATCAGTCCCATTACAGGCCCGAGGTGCCCAGAGGATTCCAGGAAGTTAAGGTTCCCAGATTACGTGACAATGGACCAGGATGGTGTTACGGTTGTCAGCCTTAGCACCGGACGCTTTTACCCCCAGGAAATACTCCTGGTACTCATATGTTAGAGGCTGATTCAACACCAGGGCCATAGTGCGATCGGAAGGATTATGTCAATGAAAAATTCCAATGACACCATCTGGAACCGAAGCAGCGACCTTCCGATTTGTAGCACAGCACCTTAACCACTGTGCTACCGCGGTCCTCCTCACAGTAACTAACTCTTCGAAATTCGAAATAAATACTTTAATCATTCAAACTGTACTCTTGTGGGGTTTGTCACCGAGTAGTTTTGTAGGTTGATACTGAAGTTTCGGAGAAATGTTTGCTTTCATTTTCAGAGCAGAATAATTTTATCCAAGTTAGTACATAAGTGAGCAGAGTGAGTAAGTTCGGTCATATAGAAGAGTAGCAAGGAATGTGGCCAATCATAACTCTCTAAAGTGAAGCGGTATGCATACCCGGTAATCCTAACCCACAGTATCTTGGCACACAGGTTTTGGATAGGACGTGGTTTGGTCACGTAGCGTCATGACAGGGTTTGTCAGAGGGACGCCGGTCTTTGAGCACGTTTAATCAGTGAACGGAAATGTGCTTGGGTCCAGTAACAGATAAAACAAAGCAATTTTTAACAGACTAACATGGTGTCTTAACATCAACTGCACAATATTACTGATAATCAAATAAAGATAGCCCCCGTGTGTTATTGGTTAAATGCAGCATATCACGGCTGTTTGCAACTAGTGTACGTTCGGGACGTTGAATGTTTTGGTCCCTTACAAGCACAGAATTAACCGACTAGATGTAGTGGGGTCTTTTTGAGAATCCAGTAATTCTGCAAACAGAAAAGCAATACACTTAATTTTACGGAACTCAGTGGTTCATTACCGTCTTCACAACAGGCGACGATTTTTCCGGAATCTGAAACGCTTGAATCCTATTCACTTTCCTGATGCCAAAATTGTAATACAAATGTTAATATTATCTTCCTCTCTAAGTTTTGGTCCCCACAGCGTTCCCTACCTTCGGGCTCTCCTGCTCCAAATTCCACATGCCTATGCAGAGGATTTTGCTACTAGCTGGGCAAGAAGTGCACCTTAGAGCCCTTCCCATATAAGTGACTTTAAAACGTAACAAACCCTACCTGATTCCTCAACCATCTATTACAAGCATGAGGATTCATTAGCTCCTTTAGCTCCTTCGAGGAACCAGAGAAGACGGTAGAATAATACTAAGATAAATACGCAAGAAATAGGATCTATGTTGTGAACAGGATTCATCTGGCCCAAAAGAGGAACAATATGCGGTTAATTAATTGTACGGTAACGAAAAATCAGGTTCCATAAAATACCTAGTATTTCCAGAGTAGTTAAGAATTATTACCGTTTAAATAATGTCTGCTTCCCATTGAGTTTGTCGTTTACGCAGTCAGCAATGAAATCCCGATTTCCCGGTCCTACAGCCCCTAGCGCAGTCACTAACTTTCAGTTATTCCAACACTCCTTGTGGTGGAAAGTAAACTTTTCTCCTAACAAGTCATGAAGACTGAAGGGGAATGGAATGTTGGGCTTCCATCCTTACTTTGACATCAGCACAACTAGGACGGCAGATTTTCAGCTCTACGCACCGGCCACAATTTACCCCCAAGGAAATTCCTTGGTACTAATTTCTGTCAGAGGCCGAGTGGACCCCAGGGCTACTGAAAGAGGGAAGAAATAATAGGTCACTTGAAATTTTTCAAGTACCCTAAGGGGAATCGAAACCAGAACCTCCCGTCTTGTGGTGAAGTGCTTCAAACAACCGCGCACCGCCAGCCTCTTGTTACGTGATACTGGGTCTAAAAGATGTGTTAACAATGGGTCATAAATATTCGTGATATATAAAACAATATGCCTACAACCCAAAATCCACGTTTACCTTTGAGTCTGCTGGCCATTAACTAATGAAATATTACAGCTAGAAATCTGGAAATTTAAGGGCATAGACTGTAGAGATACCTGAGGCTCACTGTCCGACGTTCCTATTACGTTAAAACCTTCGACGATCAAAATTGCCGACTTTTTATCTGATACGTTTAAAGTAGCGAAAAATCGTGGGCTTCGGATAAGTGGCAGAAATTATACACAGAAAAGAATCAGGCCAAAACACGGATATATTTCGGTGGCGGCCCCCACCACCATCATCAGGGAAGACAATTTCACGGACAAAAAACACTGCTATTTAAAGGCTGTCTATCTTGTCATGCACACACAGATTTATATCGCGGCTCCTTCTACACACAGCTTGTTTATGTCACACTTCCCACGTATGTACTGAACAGCTATATGTGCATAGTAAAGGGTAAAGCAATCCCATTACAGGCCTGGAGAGGCCCTGAGGGTTCCAGGAGGTTGAGGCTCCCATATTTCAAGACAATCTGCACACGAAGGTGGTAAGGTTGTCAGCCCTACGCACCGGCTGCTTTTACCCCCAGGAAATATTCCTGGTACTCATTTCTGTTAGAGGCTGAGTCAACCCCACGGCCATAGTGTGGCCGGAAGGAATATGTCAATGAAAATTTCAATGACACCATCGGGAATCGAACCCGCGACCTTCCGGCTTGTAGCGCAGTGCCTCAACCAACTGCCCCACCGCGTATCCCATATGTGCATAGTGCTGGATGAATTTGTGGATAATAAAACTCAGAATATATAATACTAAGAGCTTTTCAAATGCAACAATTGTTAGGCCAAAGCGCCTCACTATCACGTTTATAATTAAATTGCCCGTCTTTTAAGATCAGAATAGCCTCATTATACGTACGTCAGAGTATTAGTGCTGTTCGCGTAAAATTAATGCAGACAGAAGATGGCGAAGAATGTTTTGTGTGCACTCATCTGTCGGTCGCATTGTGTTTCTACATCGCCCTCCGTATTTCCCACCGCCCGGATTTTCTTCCTACCATACATCACCAACTGACTCCTTCGACCTGCTCAATTTGTCGCGGGTGAAATGGAATGAAATCGAACTCCGCTCTTGTGTTGTAAGGCAACCTAAAGCCAGCCAGCATGACAATATACGAGGGACATCTGAGAATTCAGAGGGAGAAAAGAAATAAATAACGAAGGAATGACGGCCTTCGCTCCGTCTCCCGTCGCGCGGAGCGAGGGTCAGATGGCGGCTCTCCCAGCGGGGTGTTGTCGAGGAGAGCGACTGACGCATCTTCTCAGTCAGAAGTGTTGCGAGATTGATGTTCCCTTCTGTACAGAACTAGAACTGAACCACCACTTTGTAGACCGCACACCATCTGTGTCCACTCCACGTTCACTGAATTCGGTTCTATTCTGTTGAATTTCACACCGAACCCCAAATGTCTATCAAAGCAACAGAGTTGCTACCTCAAACAGTAAGTACGCCAATTGGTTTTTAAAACAATCCTCTCCCAGTACGAATGTAATGTCGGATCATACAAGAAAAACTCTCAAACTGAAGACCGAGAATGTGAGAATGTCTGCTTAGGGTTATTACATGGCACCCCAGGGCGGTGATAGATATGTATGAAATAACAGTATTATGATAAACAGCAAGACACAAATGACGACAATGGAGAGGAATTCTACTTCACTGCCACTTCCCCCAACTATGAAACTCGCATGAAATCACCCAGGATTGAAGGTGAGGATGTGGGATAAGAAATCAGGGTCTTTTAGTCTGCGATGTGGTACGGACCCATATTTTGATAAATCAATACATAATTGATAAAACAACAAGCATACTACAACAACAAATAAGAAATGACAAAGGTCGGAAGTAAAGTAGGAAAAGTAAAGAAAGGGAGAGAGATTGGGAGAGAAAGAACAAACCGAGAAGCACACGAGAAGAGTAATAACCGAGTTTAGATTTACGTCCCTGCACCTCAACATCCACTTCAGTATTACTCAAACAAGAACTTCCAGTCTTACGAGCGGCCTTGTCTGTAACGTCTAAAACAAGTAAGAATGTAGTAAGGTTTTCATTTAGAAAGCATGAATACAAAGCGTTATACAAAGCAACTTGCAAATTTTGCCTCCATATAAAAGAATGGGGACAGTCAGTGCATTATATACTTTTATTATTGTAATGTACTGGCTCTCCTCTTCTTTGATATGGAGGCGAAAATTTGACCCTTATAAAATAAGGATAGAAAAAAAAGATTGACTTCAATCGAGATTAAAATTTTCAGATGATCAGCCGCGGAAACCCGTTTTGACCACACAAGAAATGAAGAAATTTTGGAAAAGTAGAAATTAGAACCAGATGACGAGAAACTAAGAAGATACAAATCGTATTGGCTACCACATGTAACAAGAATGAACAATAACAGGATCCTAAAAATAATGCTAAATTATACGCCGAATGGACGAAGACGACTTGGAAGAACTTTGACGAGACTATTAGACAAGACCGCAAGAGGTCTAGCAAGGCCTAACTCGTGACGGATGATGATGATGATGACGATGACTTCTTGTGTATAATGGTAATCCCTGAAGACGGCTTTTTATCAGTAGCTAAAACATGTAACAGTAATAATCTAATATACGTTAATAAGTGATAATAGTTGCTAATAAACATTTTGCATGTTTATTGCAAGGAAAACACGTAATATTAATTATGAAAACTTGCTTTAGATCACTGCGTATAAATTTTAAATACGTGTTAATTTCGCACATTTCACATACATTATATTATTTTTTGCAGACACAAAATAATAATAATAATAATACTCCGTATTTAGAATTCGTTTTAAAAGTTTAAAACTTCAGTTCGTACTGCTGCCCAGAAAACTATATGTCTCCATTACAAGGACTAGAAGGTTAATTGCATTTAGAGAAACAGATTTGGACAAAATGCGAGTTTTAATGAGAAATTGTTCTTGTAGCATGCCATGAAGGCACATAGGTGGAATACAGGCCTAGTTCTACTCTTTCTTCAACCTTGGCGCTAGATGATGTTTGGTGGTAAAGGCCACGCCCCGGTCGTTTTACGTCCGGGAAAGAGCCCTCTGTAGCCACTGAACAAAAGACTGAGTGGGCTTCAAGGCAGGTCTGTACTGGTGCAGAAAATCTCGCCCCAACATTGATTCAAACCTCGGAACGTCCACCCCGTAGCGAGTAGCAATACTGACTGCGATATCCCGGGCGCTCTTTGATAAGGTACCATACACTATATTTTGTAATTAGTGGGTTTAAAACTACTGTAAAGGAAGATTAGTCTACATTTCTGTTCGCATGATCAAACTGTCTTGGAAACAGTTGCTTTAAATTCCTCCCGAAATGAGAGAGGTTGTATCCTGACGTCTCCACTTGAACAAGAAACGTTCATTGAGAACCTTCTCGTTTCCCTGTCACTATCAGGAATCTGCACCCATTCTTGCGTCTGCTTGCTAAGATCATATAAGACGATCTCCATCGTTCTACTTTCTGGACCAAATGTCCTTTTCGTTCTTCGCTCCTTGTATACACCTTTCTTCGTATTCCTTAATGGATGATTGTTGTTGCATTCAGCAGCTGCTCTATAATGACTACAGTCTTACGTCACTACATTCCAACCGCTTTCTTTTAAGGAATGTGCTGAAAATCTCTGAAAGGACAATTCTGTTGTCCTTGAAACCCGGACGCAACAATTTTGTTGCACATCTACTATAATAATTTTAATTTACTAGGCAATCTCCTGCAGCTTTGATTCCGTGTAAATGTGTTCTATACTACAGGGCGCTGCAGGAGATTTTATTTGGCTCAGACCAGATCTTGCTAATATGGCTACGTGTGAGAATTTAATAATTTCTGCATAATGGCCCCAAGTCTTTACAAAACGGAAGAATTCCTTGTTTTAAGTAAACTGGGTATATTCCTTACCCGGTTTTATTTAACCCTCTCTACTTCATGGTGACCCCACACATGCTACCGATCTTCAATAAAAAACCCAGTACTTTCTCCACATGTATTATTTGTGTATGTTATGTGTATCTCTATATACAAGAATTATTTTCCTAAAAAACAACGATTGGTTTTTAAAATGCAGGCGAACTGTGTTCTCTGTTGGGCATGAACTGAACTGTTAATGTATAGTTTAGATACTTTGATTCAATAACCTCTTATTGCCAACCAATGCACAGCCTGTCTCAATCCAGATCGAAGGTCCTTGCAGAGAGCAGACTTCATTACAGGATATAAGTACACTAATGTGAAACTGTATTTCGTATTGGCTGACTCTAGACCTCAAGCGTGAATTAAAAAGACAGAAATACAATGGCTAAACCGTATTTCATGTCACACACATTACGTACAATTGTCTTCTACACCTTAATTCTGTTTCCAACTACAGCACAAAGCTTCGTTTGTGCGCGTCTACGTGTTTCGGCCATCTATTTTAGCCATCACAATACTTGTAATACATAACTTGTATTTTAACCTGAATAATTTTAGTTATGCTGTACATCAATTGACTGTTGTATGATACTGGTGTGTGTATATTTGTCATTTACTAACACGTGATACGCTGCTTGTATCTTTATATCATATCTCCCTGACTGATGGCCAAAATAGGTGGCCGGAACATGTAACAGCGCTGAAACCAAGATTTGTGTAGTAGTTGGAAATAACACTAGTGTGTGAATGGTTGAAATACTTTTTTTTCATCTCCCTCTTTTTCCTAACAAATTCAATACCTGTCTTTCCCCTTTCTTTACCCCTTATCGAAGCTGCTGGTGTTTCGTGAAAAGCACCAACAATCTTGTTGTCAGATGGGCTTCCCTGCAGTGTGACGGGGATATTGTGAGCTCGCTAGAATCTCACCACCTCACACGATGAAATCGACATAATATTCGTGAGTTCATCCACGGCGTTTCCAGCCAAGATGTCTACAGATAAGCCTTCCACTTATCACTTCCTATACATTTTAGCCCTGGAGGTTTACTATAAAATCGCCGACGTTGTAATGCCGACCTAAGGGTAAGTAACTATTGACTGCTCGTAACAACAAAACAGTAATCTGGCTAAATACAAAGTCAACAAAGCTGCAACGCCAAATGAAATATGTGATTTGTGGGTTTTGGGATTTTTACGCAAACTAGAATGGCAGTTCCGTACCGCAGCTTCGGGACAAACTGTCACTCAGAGAACAATGGTTGTTGGACTGCTCGATTCTTGAAGGTGGGGCCGAGAGTTTCTCCCGAACGTCGGTAAGGAAAGACAATTCTACGTTCCATGGAAATCTCAAAAGAGCGCAGACATCATGTACACCGTAGCGGAAGGCTGATATCACACAAGAAGTATGTGAGTAGGTAACACGTAAGTGATCACTGAGACACCCGCCATCTGGTGTAATTATCACCAACTAACCAATCACTCATGAAGTCACAAACCGATCACTCTGTTCCCCCTGATACCTTACATAAGAAGATATAAGGACAACAAAGTGCTTTGAAATAAAAGCACACTCCATAAGAGAAAATTAAACAATTAATTCAAGTTTTCTTTGCCATAAGCAAAAAAAATTATGTATACCCTTTCCACCTTATTATTATTTTCTGAAGTAAAACTCGTGAAGTGCAGAAGAGGATAAGCTGTTCGTGGAGTGTTGACAAGAGGAGATCCTCCAGATTTGGGAGTACTGAGAAGGTAACAAAGCCTTGCAATAAAAAAAAAGTTTGTTCTAGGATGCGACCCAAATCTTCTTATCTGATAGTCGGGGCATTTACGGCGAACATGGAAAATGATAAACCTTTATAATATTTCACTCGTAACGACTGAAGAAAAAACTGACTTGGAAGATCTACGCGCAAATGCGATAATATCAAAGTGCATACATAGTAAGGAAGTGAATTACACTGATTGCATCGGATTCAGGAAACTATGAACAAGGTTAAGGAACAGAATTTTGAAACAACAGCAATGAATATTCAAATTCCATAAATTCTTAACCTCTTTGCCGACTTTTTACTAAGAGTTTTTCAAAGAAGCCCCTCACACTGGAGCTGGTACGTTTTGCACAAGTAACGATTCATGTCATTTCAGTAGAATATTTTCGTTTCCTCACTCCATTAATTACTTCTGTAACTAAATTTCCAGAACGTTCATCTGCCAAAAAATGGCGACGGCTTTCTCCGTACCAACACCCCGTCTCGTTCATATTTCACTCTAGAAACGTTCGTAATGATAAGTGACTTTCCTTCAGCATATAGATAGAAAGTAAGAGCCGCGAAAAGGAATATTGCAAAGTAGGAGCGAGTTCAAACATCTCTGCGCAAGTCCAGTACCACGCGTTCTGCAACTTCATCTTCAAAGCTCGTTAAGTTACCAAGTGCCTAGGCAATATTTCGTACTGTGCTTCATACATCTTGGCGCTACATATACTAATTAAACTCCTGTGGGCAGTGAGTGGTTATTACCTTATATGAAGCGATTATGATTACCACTTGAATCAATCTTCATGAACCTGTTATTTTACGATGTTCATTTCTTCGTCCAGGGACTGTTTAATTTTCAAAACAACAGCTTATTATTGTTTACGTTACAAAACTAAATACAACAGAACTCTTTTCACCGTTACACAACAGCTAGTTTTTTATTCATCTTCAAGGATTCGAGAAAAAATTTCATCTTTTATAGTTTTCTTGTATTTAGGCAAAGAAATCGAATCTCCTTAGCAGCCGACAATTCGAAGACTGTATAAGTCAGATTCTTGCAATAAGACGACATATTCGCATTTTTACTCAAAAATCGACATAATTTGTTCAAAAATCTTAAGTCTATAATGGATTTATTTCTAACGTTCGAACATCTTTTTTTAATCCATTAAGTACCAGCCATGAGATAAACACAGAGGCACATCACTCTGGTACAACCATATTAATGTAATAACGCAAGCCTCCGCTGTTTTACACAGTAGTTGTGACCTCCGGCTCAAAATCGAACCATAATAAGGTCAGTTGTTAAAAGCATTCATAGGATTACGATAAAATCATTACAGTATTTTAACTTTATAAAGCCTAAGACTTACTCTACTTAATCAATGCACCACCAGCTTTAACATTCAGAAATTCTGCATTCTGCCCACAGTGGCTTTATGTATTTTGTGTGGCTCTCATAACGAACAGCGATGATTTCTCTACACAGCATTCACTCATCGGTTTTTATAACCGAGGTATGAACTGGGCCTTCAAATCACACAGGTCAAGCTTCGTCCTTAAATGGATGATTGTGTTTGGATATAGAATCCTTACCATCAGTTTTACTGCTGAACAGATGTGAATATTATCCTCAAATTTGCTTCAATATAATACATTAGATATAATTCTGATTGCTATTGCGGTTTCAGTTCCTTGACGAATTAACGTATTTTGTAAGAATGTGTAAAACGTCCTTCACGTCATGAAGTAAAGCGACCTATTTTATTGGCTGACCTGATCCACATGGAGTTATATATATATATATAATTATTAAGGATAACCACACAAGGGATAACTGCAGCGTAATAAATAATTCTGAAGACGGAAATCTAAAATCTCAGAGTAACTCTGCAGTTGAGATTGTTATTCGGGAAATGAAATATGTCCTATTTTGGCCATTCGACACGCTCCTCTTTACAACCGATTCAATGTAAAACAAACAAATTTTGCGTTTGTACTATTCATACGTTTTAAGTATCTGTAATCAAGCAATGCCAGTACTTTATTTCCTCCCATAGCAGTCTGAAACGTTTTGGTGGGGGAAAATAAAAGCCGTTACTTTTACTTCCATATTCCAAAGAGGTTATATTGTACTTAAATTAGCTGAAGGTGAGGTTTAAATTCACAGAACAAATAATCGACTATAACCAAACCATTTTAGCAGTCCCTCACAAGTGGGGATTAGTAAGCCTGCCCTATCTATAAATGATAAATATATCTATCTCTCAACAAGTCAACAGAAATACTAAAAGTCAGTATCGGAATTTTTAATTGTGTGTGTACTTGAGACATAAAAAAATACAATAAAATAAATGCACATTACATAAAGCGAATATAATCGCAAAGCTACAGCGTATCACTAATAAAGGGTGTTTTGTTTCCTGCTTGACCGAAAAGCGCCGGCTCCACGCAATGCTCCGTTACAACTGCGAGTCGTAGCTTCCTCTCGTGGAGGTTCAACATTCGATGGCGGGAGATAGACAAAGGATCGCAGTGCTGATAACATTTAGAAAGTCTCATAAAAACTCACTAGAGCGTCGGGCCGGCGCTTAGGGGTCCAATAGGGAAAAACCACTCTGTATAAAGGATATAATTCCATGTCTGAAAATGAGCACAACATGCTTGAATTACTTTGGTGGCGTGGAGCTAAGGTCACGGTGCAACACGACAGGAAATGGTGCCCAGTTCCGACATCGACCCCGATGATCCGTAATATATTAAAATAAGAACAACGACAAGTGGACATAAAAATTTGTCACGCACTGAAAGAAATGGACGTTAAAGAGGACACTATGTCGGACTTAGCCCACGTTCGTAATTCGTACTGTAGCTCAGTGCGCGGTTTAGCCTGACAGCTTCAAAATTCAAAACAAAAAATGGAATCATTCTTCTACAACGTGATGCTCTAGAGCACAGTAAAAACTTTCCAGGGATTCGGAGGAATTTACTACACCCGGCTTCAGGGTATTCTATTCTAAAGACGAATTTACGACATTTATCCGAAATATCTCTAACGGTCTGCAGGCTACACTACTTTACGACCCAGAAAAAATTCTGCTTATTAAGTGGCTTGTGATCTTCACATCTCTCCATACGATTATCATCATTTTAACACTATTAACGTTCTACGTCATTTCTATAATAAACATCAACACACAAAACCCTTCTATCGCCTGACTACCGCATTGATATTTCTCTATATACAAATCTAATTTAAGTTCTTTACTGGAATATCAGTGCGTTCATTACTTTGCTGTTGGAAGTAGACATTACAAAGACGCGTCATTTGTGGTATATAATTCAAGACAACGTTGGCCGCATGGCATATGTCATTAGATGCGGAATATTCGTCACTATGGCACACCAATAACTACTCAATATAACAATATAATTGGTAGCAAATTGACCTATTAGTGAACCCTACAAACTGCGCGACTTTGTGTGTACACAGAGTACATTAATGCTGAATCACTGAATCATTTATTACTTGACACAAAATGGGTTCATAACAAAGAAGACTTGTTAATCTACCAGTACAAAGTTGTTAGAAATGTTACGAAATTGCCCACTTCCATTCTATGTGATTTCCATTTACGTTTGTTCCTGGTGATTACTGTCTTGCTGTGGCGCTGCAACCCAACTCGGGCCTAGGTCACATCATCGTTGGCGTTTCTAGATTACACAGACACACAACGCCGGTTGGACTCCTTTATAAAGAGTGATCAGAAGGTCTCAGAGGCCGTTACCTACACAACAAACACAAGAGAAGAACATCTATGCCCTCAGCTGGATTCGAACCCGCGACTCCAGCAATCGAGCCGCCGCAGACCTAAATCTTAGACCACACGGCCACCGAGATCGGTGATGATTCCTGTTACCAAGGCAAAGTTTTGGAGACAGAAGTCACTTGCAATGTGAAGAATGTCGCACTTTGCCGAACAGCAACAGTGAAGATATTGTAAGATAGATAGGTAGAAAAACTTCACAGAGAAAAGTTTCGCGTGAAGCAATTCTGACTAGCTGAAATTTCGCTTGTCTTAGTTATGTTATAATGTAAGCTATATATATAATGAGGAGCTTAATGATCTGTACACCTTACCCAAAATTTTTCGTGTGATAAAATCGAGACGAATGAGATTGGCGGGGCATATAGTGTGTATGGGTGAGAGGAGAGGCGTATACAGGGTTTTGGTGGGGAAACCTGAAGGAAAGAGACAACTTGGAAAACCCAGACGTAGATGGGACGACAATATTAAGATGGATCTTCAGGAAGTTGGATGTGGTGGCATGGACTGAATCGAGTTGCTCAGGATGGGGACAGGTGGCGGGCACTTGTGAATGCGGTAATGAACTTACGGAATACATAAAATGCGGAGAGTTTCTTGGCTAGCTGAGAGCCGATTGGCTTCTCAAGAAGGACTCTGCTCTATGGAGTAAGTATACAAGTAAGTAAGTAAGTAAATGTATGTATGTCGGTTTCAAAACGTTGTTCTACGTTGTCCGACACCTAGACTCCACTGCTTCCTATCTTCCCACTTGCCTTCATTTAGGTTTCTTTAGTTCATGGCCTTCCTTATACCGTCCATCCAATTTTTCTTCGGTCTTCCTCGTGCACTCTTTAGTTTCGGCATCCACTTCAAAGCTATTTTGGGTAATCTTCGTTCTGCCATTCTTTGGACATGCCGTACCATGTAAGTTGGTTCTGTTCAATTTCCTTTATAATTGGTTCCTCTAATCCAATTTGTTGTCTTATAGTTACATTTCTAATTCTTTCTTTTCTTGATATTGTAGAGGATCTCCTCAGGACATCCATCTCTGTAGCTTCGACCCGTCTGTAAATATTTTCTGTGAGTCTCCGTGTTTCCGGAACCACACAATAAACTGCTTTTAATCAATGCATTATAAATGTTCAGTGTTCTCTCCTTTCTTATGTCTCTACTCCACAGTATCCCGTTTAAACATGCTATACATTTCCTTGCTTGTATTACTCTTGATCTAAGTAAATACGTTTCGTAATTAATAACGAGCGACTTTAAGAAGTCTGAAATACCCCGTGGTGTGGAACTGTTGGTAGTTGGTAGTTGGTAGTCACTTATCCCTCACGATGGAGAACGAAAGACTCTCCAAAACGTCATAAACCAGTAGAGTGGGGAGTAATTTGAAACACTGCTATGCGGAATACCTGAATTTGACAGCATTTAGTAATGATTTCAAAAACCGCCGAAGCGAACCACTAAGCACTTAAAAACGTCAGTTTTTGGTAGCAGCCAAAAACGGCCTGTCAGGTTATGTGGTAGGAGAATTGACTACGTGCTGCATTTTACGTCTTAGTCTGCAAAAATATTGGAATTACCGATAGTTTTTCTACACTTTCGTTATCAGTGACTCTTTGTACTAGTTAATATGTGCTGGAAATAATGTATATACATCAGCTATTGTATTATTGTAATTTATAATTCTTTCTTAAATTAAATTTAACAATTACTTTCTTGGTAAATGGCACTTCCTCCGCTTAGTTCATAACAGTCACAAAATTGAACAGTAAAAACTTCAGTCGGCTTCTTTGCTCTGTTTATGCGTGTTATCAAAATGCAAACGAGAATATTCGCTTCATGACATCTGTCCACCTAACCGTCGGCCCCCCATGGAACAACTCGTCTCGCACTGGACAGATTTTCGTAAAATGCTATATTGGGAAATTTGACAACACTTTGTCTCTAAACCTGTAGTTAGTTAGAATATGCAAAAACTTTAAATGAAGACCTAAGTGCGTTATGATAGATCTTGCTGAATTCTTCCCCCATTGAATATTTTCAGAACATTTTTAGACAAAATCAAAGAATATTTCATTTAAAATAGGTTTTTTGAAAAAACGTGCTACGTAGGAGATAATTACAATTCTTTGGGCAGAATTAGAGTACTTCATTATGCTTCTTTACAAAACAACTATTTTATATGCCTAATTTCGTGCTCTTCTTGTTAAATTTATTGTTCACAATTAACCTAAAAATGTCAGCGCGTCGAAATACAGTAAACCATATTTCGTGCGCAACTTATTAATATACTAATGGTCTATCTCCTAACCAAACTTCATATTCCTAGACACGAAATAAATATTAAAAATTATAATTTAACGTTCGTCTTTACCTTATTTATCGCGTAAATGGCAAGAAGGAAAAAAATCAATGACTGCGTAAAGAACATCCATTGACAACACAAATTTTACTTCATTGATTATTACCTCAGTCTACGCTGTACGGCGTCATATTATTACGTAATTATAACAGGATATACAGCAATAAACATTAATATTATCGTCAAATTATTTTGGCCTACTTGTATATCACGCAATATGAACCGAAACATCAATTTTTCATCCTATAGAATGCAATAACTATTAATAATTATTATAAGTATTATTATTATTCTGTCTTAATTATCTGGCATGCAAATCAAATCTTCTTCGCCGTCTATTATATCGGTTCATCTATGGCCCTGTTTTCTTCCTTGGCAACATTTTGCGTAATCATCTAGTAAATAGCAGCATTTTTGACAATAATATACGATTTTTTTACATGAAATGCTGGATATGAATTGTATACATCTCTCCTGTGATACTATTCAGTGATATATCGCCGTAGGTTACGTGGTCTTCTTGTAAAGTGCCTGATATTTTTGTCCGATTATAACGAACAGCGAACTTCCTCGACAAATTTCATTAAAAGCACCAAATATAAAATTTCACGACAATCTTTTCGTGGGGAGAATTGTACATACGGACGGACGGACGGACGGATAGAAAGACAGACTGACATGACGAAGCTAAGATTAGCTTTCCGCAACTTCGCGAACGGACTCAAAAAACTGAGAAGAATGTTAAGCACAAAACGCTATAACATCCTGAAGATACCTGTAATGTATTTAAAGTTCACTTGATAGTCTTGACCAGTCACCATCATTGCAGTTCTTTGAGCGCGTTCGCATCCTAAGTACAGGAGGACAGGTAAAACTATTACAGGCCCGGACAGGCTCTTAGGGGTCCAGGATGTTCAGTATCACAGAATTACAAGACAATTCGGCACGTGAGGGTGATAAAGTTGTAAGTCCTACACCGGCCGCCTTTACCTCCAGAAGATATACCTGGTACTCATTTCTGTCAGGAGCAGAGTCAAACCCAGGGCCATGTTGCGACCGGCTAGTTTAAGACAATGAGAAAACCCAATCGAAAACACAACTTTCCGGCTTGTAGCGCAGTGCCTCAACCAACTGCACCATAGTACGCCCCAAAGACAGGGGGCTAAAGGACGACAAATCTGAAAGGGCATATTGATGTATAATCCAAGAATAATTTTTATTTGCAAAATAATATTTCATGTTGGAGAACAAAAATATTACGCTTCATTTGGTGAAGACTCGAACTTTTACTTTTTCATAATTTAACTTAAAACGCTCATATTATATGAAAGAAATAATTGGTTTATACTAAATACTGGACTCAATTTGGTGTCGCCTAATTTTAAAAGGAATAAGTTAAAAAGAACGCCTTACTTTGGTAGACGGATGTTAGCGACTTTCGTCTCCAAATAGGAAAAAAGGGAATAGTAGGAATACATTTAGGATTTCTAAACTGCTTTGCAACTGCTGAGGTCAGTGTTTTCTCAACACGAGCGTCTAATGACATTTTCCTGTCGCGGTGTGGCATCTTTTTCCACAGCTCTCGTACTGTCTCATCGGCAGACGTGTAATGATATTGCTCTGTTTCCAGCTCGGACACAAAACGAAAGTTACTCTTCCTGTTTAAGAACGAAGTTTCACTCTTTACCAATCCTGGACGCTGCGGTCTATAATGCTGTATACAACACCAGGCTTAAATCCGGTGGCTTTGTTAACTTCAGTCCTCTACACAAGGCAGACAAAGGTCTGGGGATCAACGAAGTCACATGTCCAAAGTGGTTATTTATTTAAAGCTTCGAATAATGTATTTCCTCTAAACAGTGCTGCTTATAAATTAAAAATGTCAAAGAATTAATACTGTTTTAATTGCTGCTTGCTCTGATACTGTTCGTAAACACATATAGGGGTTATAAGTTTTGGGTAAAATAAATATTTATTCATTATTAAAGTATGTGGTTTATGTAAATGAGTAATAAGCACTGCGCTCTGGCCATATGCTGTTGTAATGCAAATGTGAGGAGTAATGCCTCCCGAGATGGTACTCTGGCCTCGCGTCTCGAAGTTCACGCCTCGATCGCGGTGTACTAGGGGATTCGTAGTTCGGATCCCTGGGCTGAGTGGGTCGTATCAACTCTTTGTTGCGCGGATTCAGGTGTGTCGCGATCTTGACTTGGCAGAGTTCCGGGTTCGACTCCTGTTTCCTGTGGTTGTATTTCTAATAGAGGAAAGGAACCAATTCGTATATCTTCTTCTTCTTGGTTTTCTAACTTTGGGGATCCCTTATTTATCCGTTTCTTGAGTATTTCCGGTTCTTGTTTGGGTTTCCAAATTTCCGGGTCATAAGCCTTCTTTAACCTGTTTACATGTACAATTTGCTTCTTATTATTCATGCTGATTATCTCGTAGTTCAGGTCTGATAATTTGGCAGTAATCTTAAAGGGTCCAGTCCAAAATCTGTGGAACTTAAAACACTTTCCGGGTTTCCGGGCGGGGTTGTACAGATAGACTATGACCTCTGAAAGCTTCTTAGCTTCGCCTTTCGGTAATACAGCCTTTTGTTTTTCAGATGGGACTGTCTGTTCGCTTTCTTTACTGCTTTGTAAGCTAGTTGTAGGCTAGACTTCAAGTTTTCTAATCGGCGATCCTGATCAAAATTTGCTTTTTCCTTTGGAAGTTTAGCTTTCAAATTGTCACTATTTGGCAGTGTCATTTCCCTTCCACGAAGTAAATAGTACGGGCAACTACAGTGTTCTCAAGAACAAATTCTCTTTTTCAATTAACAGTCAAAAAGAGGAATTAATTTTATTGTGGTCACAGGATGCAGCTCTACAACAAGCCAAGCTGTTGTAATGAACATGGGATGGTGTTTTTATATTGTTATTATTATTCATTTATTCAATCTTATTCTGTATTACGACAGGCAATAAGCTCTTCCAGAGCGAGTTCTCCACACAGTAAAATATAGTGAATTTTCTTTCAGTTTTCGGTATTCCTTTGTCTTCTTAAGGACTTCCAGAAGCAGCTGAAGTTTCTTTCTGGTCTTCCCTTCCCTTCTATCTTTTCTTCATTAACGTATCGCAGAAGGCAGTTCCTACGCAATCTGTGACCAATCCACTTAGCCTTCCTTATTTTTATTGCATATAGGATACGCCTTTCCTCGTTGACTCTATAAAATACTTCATTTTTCACATGATCGGCCCAACTGATCTTCCTCATCCTTCTCCAGCATCACATTTCAAAATTTTTAAGGTATTTCTGACCTTCTTCACGAAGTGGCAAAATTTCAGCACCATAGAAAGCTATGTTACAAATGTAGCGCTTTACTAGTTTCACCATTAAATTTAATTCATTTGTTGAATTCATTTTCGAATGCTCCTTCTCCATGGAAATCCTGGCATTAATTTCAGGTGAACATCTTGCATAATTTGTTATTATACTACCCAAATAATTGAAATATTTCATATTCTCCAGTTATTTTGATCTATCTTATTTTGTAGTGGAGACATTTGCCTGTTGATTCTCAATACCTTAGTTTTATACACACACATTTCCATTCCACACTATCTTCCAATTTCAATTACCCTATCAATCGTGCCCTACTGTATAGTCCCTTCCTTCGCCAGTAACACAGAGTCATTAGCAAATTTTACAGTGTGAACTGCTTATTCTACTACTCTGTAGTTTCCAAAACCTCCAAGACCTTCCTTGGAGAATTACTCGCTATGTAACTAGAATATAACTGGTGACACACAACATCGTTGTCTAACTCCTCTTACTACAGTCTTCGCTTTTCTTGTCTCCCCTTGGTTCAGTCTTAAATAACACTCTGATCTACTCGTATGTACAATTTGCTGATCAATCTTCTTTCGCCCTAGGCGGTACCAGCTTCCTTTAGGATTTGCATTAATTTGGTCCAGTTTGCACGGTCAAATGTCATTCGCCAGTCTATATTATTATTATTATTATGGATGTCTCCTGTCACAGGCATTTCTTCCTGGTACTTCTCTTGAACCAGCGGTGATCCCCACCGCTCAGGCTTCAAGCTTCACATTGCAGTACTTTCCGTATTATGTGTGATGTTCCAAG
>Ga0123354_10003129_pt1 | contig 22635 bp, 13 predicted proteins | sample TergutLab28metaG_2_FD_97872 | JGI IMG/M metagenome (GOLD analysis project Ga0123354, IMG submission 97872) | Labiotermes labralis P4 segment gut microbial communities from Petit-Saut dam, French Guiana - Lab288 P4 | ecosystem: Host-associated > Arthropoda: Insects > Digestive system > Gut ... | reverse complement strand
TTCGTCGAATTTCGTTTGATGTCCTCCGTTGCCTCAAATCGGTGTCCTTTCAGAACTTTCTTAAGCCTTGGGAATAGGAAAAAGTCACACGGTGCGAGATCTGATGAGTATAGCGGTTGCTGCAACTGAGCGGTGCCGTGTTTGGCCAAAAACTGCTGCACAAGATGTGAAGTGTGTGTGGGCGCATTGTCGTGGTGCAAGATCCAGTCACCATCCCGCCATTTTTCCGGTCGTTTTCGGCGAACTGATTCACGCAAACGTCGCAAGACCTCCACGTAGAATTCCTTGTTAATTGTTTGCCTGTCGGGAGTGTACTCGTGGTGTACGATACCCTCAGAATCCAAAAACGCCAGTAACATGACCTTTGTTTTGCTTCGCACCTGGCGCCCCTTCTTTGGTCGCGGAGACGTGGGACCCTTCCACTGTGACGATTGCTGTTTTGTCTCCGGGTCTAACCTTAGACCCAGGACTCGTCACCTGTCACAATGTTCTTAAGAAACTGCACTCTTCACATGAATTCTCAAACAAATCACGGACGATTGTCTGACGTTGCTCACGTTGGTCATCTGTTAGTAAACGCGGCACAAACTTCGTGCACACACGTTTCATGTGCAGATCGTCGGTTAAAATTGTATCGCATGAGCCCACGGAGATCTCACAGTCATCCGCTATCTGTCGTACTGTCAATCTCCTGTTATTGCGAACGATTGTTCTAACTTTAGCAATCATTTCCTCGTTTCTCGATGTTGACGGTCGTCTCGAGCGGGGGTCGCTTTCAACGGAGGTTCTACCCTCTTTAAATCGACGGAACCAGTCAAACACTTGTGTACGACCCACTGCATCTTTACCATATGCTTGCTGCAATAATTGATACGTTTCCGTTACGGTTTTTCCGATTTAAAAACAAAACTTGATGCAAGTGCGCTCTTCGGTACTTTCACACATCGTAAAAATCGTTATGACAAACGCACGTGTTATTTCCGCGACCTACTACAGCCAACTGAGCAAACGCAGCCACTTGCAACCTGTGTCATGAGTTGCTAAGACATGTACGAACATGTCAAGACTGGTTGCCAACAGATCCCACCCAGTGAACAACCACTACAATTCCAATCCGGATACTATTTGAACAAACCTCATACGTGTTGCCTACAGACTGTGTTTGCAATGTAGTGTAGTTAAGGAATTTCGTACAGGAAGATACGTTGAGAGGACGAAATAAGTAAGTAATGAGAAGTAAGTATAATGGAAAATGAAATAAAGAATGATGGGAAGGTAGAAATAAATAAGGAAGGAGATGAGTCAAAAAACGATAGGTTTAGAGACACAGAAGAAGGAAAGAAGAATGTAAGGTAAAAGAGGTGCAGTGAAATGCAACAAAGACTTCATGGAAAACATAGAGAAAGAATGGTACATTGTAGTGTGACAATATTCCGATAATAGGCCACTGGAAACACCGACGAATAATTGGGAGAAGGGTTAAACCAGTATAATATATCGTATGTTACAGAAGTGGGGTTTGATTCTGTGGACTGAAGACTGCTTGTTTGGAATGGTTCCTCCTGACGGCGCTGTAGAAACATTTGGAAACAGAGGCAGTCGCTCTGTTTTGCGTGCTGTGCCGCGGGCAGGCACAAGTTTCTGCACGAACTGGTGTGGCATCCGCGTTTAGTAGTTATCGATATATCGATTTCCGGAAATACAGTAGATTCCTTATCCTGGAAAGTCTGCTCAGGACGTAATATCGGAGTAGTAGCTTCGTCAACAAAGGAACGCTCCCTTCTCAATGTCGGTAATCTTCCTTTAGGTCATGATCTTACAGTGAGTGCTGTCATGCATGTCGGCAGTGATAACCCTTCTACAAAGTCTTTGAACCCTGAAGTTTACACAATAAACTGACCCCTACGGTCATCGGCTTGTTATTTCTCAGTGTAGAATTGCAGATTATTCCTGAGCATACAAACCTTCCTTCCTAAGGCCTCTGACAGCACGAATTGTGACAGTATTGGACGTTCTGTAAATCTCCGGAAAATTGGGAACCAGAATAGCTCAGTCACATTATTACCAGACTACGGACTGGATGGCTGTGAATTCGGGCTGGACTTCCGACAGGGGCCAGATCTTATCTTCTCCACAGCTTCCAGTCCAGTTCTTAGTCCCGTTCTTTCTCTTTTCAGGGGATAACTGGAACGTTATCCCCGTCTGTAAAGCAGTCGTTGCTTGAAGCTGACTACTCATATCCATGTAATGCTGGGACCATGAATATGTGGAGCCGTACCTCCTTCTTCTTCTTTAGGCGCTACAATTTCAATCTTTGAATGTTTTGGCCTTCTCAAAATACGGTTTCCACTTATTACGATCCTGGATGCAGATAATCCAATTCTTTATTTTCAGTTTCTCCATGTCATTTCCCATCTGTTCTCTGGTCTCCCTTGTGGTCCTATTGACATCGGTTTCCACTTATACACTTTTCTTTTTACCATTCTCTCTTCCGGCATTCGATGTAAATGACCAAACCAGCTTAATCTTTGTGCTTTTATGTGATTTATTTTATTCTTATGTCTTATTAGTTCATCTAATTCATCATTTGTTTTGATTCTCCACGTACCATCTCTTTCTTTTCTAGGACCAAATATCTTTCTTAACACTTTCCTTTCAAATACCATTAAATTGTTTTTTACGGTTCCTTTCAAGACCCATACTTCACACCCATATGTTACTTTTGGTCTTATAATACTCCAGTACAGTTTCAATTTTGATTTCTTGGAGACCAATCTACTTTTAAAGAGCAATTGGGAGCTGCTCTTCCACGCCACACACATTTCGGCATGGTGTTTAATTAAGCACGAGTCCCTTACTCCCCACATGGTTATGACGTCTTATTTTGGCTTCAGCCTCTAAATGTTTAATGTCGTATTGCCACAGCATCCGTAGACGGCTGTGGAACGTGATTCTATCATGGTGTTCCATTTCAAATGCTACTTGACAGGTAAAGGTAAAGTGATCCCGTTACATGCCCGGTGTGGCCTAGAGAGTGGGTTGAGGTATAGCTCTACTCTTCCATGACCGCGGCACTAGAAGAGGGTGAGTGGTCAGCAGCACTCCCCGGCCGCACTTTTTCCCCGGGAAAGACCCGGTACCCATTTTACAGGAGGCTGGGTGGGCCCCAGGGCCGGTCTGGACGGGCGGAAAATCTCTTCCCCACCGGGATTCGATCCCGTACCCTCCAGCCCGTAGTCAGTCGCTATACTGACTGAGCTACCCGGCCCACGCTACTTGACAGAGAACACGGAATTCCGAATGCAGTGGGATTTAAATTAGATTGTACGACAGTTCAAGCAGCTGAACCTCTTAGCAGTATTCTCTGCAGCAGCTAATGTATACATACTTATACTCATACATACACTAATGTATACTAATATATGCTATCAGCTGCCTAACACAAGTATTCTCCCCACAGTCCTGCGTTTATTGAAGCAGTGCTCAGCAGGTGTTTTACCGTAGTAGAAGCAAATGAGGTCGTTGGCGCAGGCGATACGGCTTCTGATTCAATTCTGGAGGTGCCTGTTTCGAATGTGACCCAGGAAAAATGTACTGACTGAATTCTTCGTGATTTCCTCAGCCTTCGCCCCCGTTGTTATTGGGATAATACCTTTCACATCCTTTGCAATTCAGTGTTCATTTATGACCCTATGTTCGGCGCTTGTAGTCAGATACATAGGAAACATTGTTAATAAGCCATATTAGCTGAAGAAATAGTTATTATGACTAAGGCCCATGCATTAGTTAAACTACCAGCTATTGTAACGAACCTCTGAACTTTACTGTTTCTAGTACATTAATGTAATTTTATTCTGACGTGTACACGCAGCTGTATATTTCGAGTAAGGAGCAACATCTTTTGGAATTATTGACCTTTGTAATAAATGTGCGGTGGTAGCAATATTTTAAACCGGTGGAAAAGATCCGCTGAAATCCGGCTTCCATGATGTCGTCCCTCACACCTTGCTTTTCTTTTCCTCATATATTTCATGTCTTTTACCTTTATTTCTGAAATCTGATCCTTATTACGTTAAAACACTGAATTCGATACATTTGCCTTTCATTTTCGTAATTTTTTACATGCAGGTTCGACCCATGTACACGTTCGAGGAATAGACGTTTCCGTGACACACACATTGACAATTGTAAACCGAATGCTATTATGTTGAGCGAACGCGAGTATCGTTTGACTGAAGCTCACAAATGTCTTGCATGAGTTTTTCAGCACCTAACGGGGCTTATCTGAGAACATATTCTGGACCTGTATTCTCCACCCCGTCTCCATTCTCGTGATTTTCTCTCTTCTTGGATGTCGCAATTTACTTGTTCATTTCGACTTCAAACGTTACCTCTCCTCTCCGAATCGTTATTCGCGGCGTATCAACCAGACTGAAGGGTCCATCCACAAAAAGATTTAATAGGCAAAACAGGTAGCAAAACGTAACCGTTTAAATACCATCATTTAAAGCCGAGATTTAAAATTTATTAGAAAATAAAATGTAGGCCTAAACGTACAGAATCAAGCACGAGAATTGTGTAAAATGATTTGTTACAGGCTTCAGTCACATTTAGTCGTGTTCGAAGCATTGCTTAAAGCGACTGTTAGCTTCGTCACATGTGTCCGTCCGCATAAAAAAAAATTCGGCTGCCACCGGACAGGATGTCGTTAAACTTGATGATTAGAAATTTGACGAAAATCTGTCGAGAAAATTCAAGCTGAATTAAAGTCTGACAAGAATATCGGTTAGTCTACATGGACACCTGTGAACATTTATGACAATATCTCGCTGAATTCTTCTGAATGAGGAATGTTTTAGATATAAGTTGTAGAGAAATTCGGAACACACATTTTTTGTTAAATAAATTTCCCCGAATCTTGTGCTGCCGTTTGTTGGACAAAGTGGAAAAATACGGTAGATCCACATAGGTCACAGATGTAAATATTATACGACGCACAAAAGATAAGATCTGCTTGCCGGATAACTAAGTAAAGAATATTAGACAAACAATCGTGATATTTAAAACTTATTGCCTTCCCATGGCAAAAATGGTTGCGCTAACACGCCTTAGTGTTACGTTACACGTACAGTGTCAGTCTTGTTGTTGAAGACTGAAATGAGTGTAAAATGCATTATATCAATGTACAGGTCGTACCGCACAGGGAGCACAGTCTGCTACCGACAAAAAGACCACCTGATTGGTGTTGTAACGAGGAAATGTCACTGTTTATTGTAAGTATGGTAGGACGCACATAAATACATTACATGAGCCACATGCAGAGTTGTTAATGTTATGCCACATGGCACATGTAATAATCACTGTCAGTAAGCTTAAGTTCGTCTTCAGAACCTGACAGTTGCTCAGCAGCATAAATCCCCTGCCCAAATGATAGCCTTCTGTTTGAAGCTGATTATCTTCATGGACCTTCTTCCGTATCCTTTGCTGTAGAATTTATCAAGTAAATGCATAAATTAATAACTAATTTTAAGACAAACGCCACACAGTGGACAACGTCTATGCAGCTACTGATGTTCAATATGATATAACATCGTTAAAATCTTATAGAATGGAAAGATCTTTTTCGTTATTACACCGTGTGGGGTTATAAGTTTGTTCAGACGTTTCGGAGGAAGGTACTACTCCCGTCTTCAGGGTGACGGGTTCAGGTAGTTACTTTAGCATCCATCCGACCCTAATTTAGCCACAAGAAATAAGAACACATCACATTCTTCCAAAACGCCTGATCCTACACTGCGTAAAAACCAAAGAGACTGTCATTTGATCAACAGCCTTCCTGGAAGCCGGGACTTGTGTCTTGTTCACTACATTTATGAGTTCCGAAAGTTTACAACGCTCTTCATAATAGCGTGCCACAAACAAGCCAAAAGAATCCATTCCGCAAAAGCCCACCCTTTTTTCTCAAATCGATCTTAATATTACCGCACATCTGCGTTTACGACTTGCAGCGTTTTGCTACAAAAATGTGTAGGCGTTTCTGTTCACTCCTGTGCGTGCTACACTCTCTCCCCTCTAATCTGCTTGTATCTATTACACCTCAGCTTGATTGGTAATGGCCTAGCGACACCCTCAGTATCTCTGACCATAACGGCCTGTGGTAGAATTGTGGTTAATGAATTAGTAATGATGGACAAAGCGGTCCTGATCTCATTTAATGCAGGCCTAATGTACGGGCATTTGCCTGGAGACACTGAAGGAAATCACAGTTGACGTCATTCGGGATAGTCGGTCACCTAGCCCAGATTTGAACCCGCTACCTGTCGAATACAAAGAAGGAGTGATACCCAATGTACTGCGAAGTTTTGTTCATGTACTGATAAAGTTAGTAGATCTACAGGTATAACAGGGACACAACAAGAGGTAAAGAATGTTTATGGAGTAACTGAAATGAAGAGTCGGGTTTAGATGGGAGGGTATTATTAAAATTGGTCGTAGATCTGTAATGATTTGAGGATATGGATAAGAATAGGGTTGAGTTTCCACATTCTGAGAAGAGGTTCCTGAGTTTTCGGATTCCTGACGACAGGTAATACCTTAACAAATATGGTTACTATCCAGTTCTGAAAGGGACTGTACTTCGTAAAGTTAGCCATGTCGATAATACAGTCATCCATTTTATCAGTCAGTAAGGTAACAAAAGTCACAGTAAGCTGAGTAAATGGGGCAAATCTTGTACCTTTTAAGTATTTCTACTTATTGGTTAAGTCGACTAGTAATTTAGTTAGTGGTTTATCAAGACAGTAACATAGTTATAGAAAAATGGTGTAATATGTAGTGAAATATAACCGACTAGTACGGGGTGTTTGAAAAATATCTCGAAAATTTTAGGGAAATTGAGAACGTGTTGTGGAGTTACAACTTTTGTCCTTCAGTTTTGTGTTTCGAAGTGCGATGAACGTTTCGCCAGAAACTGTAATGAAATTCTCGACGCCAGAATAACGAGACGCGGAAAAACAAACTACACAACTCACTGTTACTTTTATGCAGCCCGCCCGGACTTCAATGTGTTGCAGATAAACGAGGGTGTTGAGATTTGGTTTAAATAATTTCGAGTTCGATGTTGACTGTCTCAGAATTTCACTTTTGCACATAAGTTGCTCTTGTTGGGGTGACTTGCCCCGTATCTAATATTTAGGGATGGAGGCTTCTTACGTATTGGCTGTGCCGCCATTGGCTTAAGGAATAATAACACAGGAAGAAGAAAGCAGTAATGGAACTGGTGTGCGTCTACGTATCGGAACATTAAGGCCTTTAAATTGCATTAAAGATGGCCTCCCTGGATGAGAGTTCGTTCATTCAATGTCACTCACACAATAAACAAGATCCGGACAGAAATCGCCATCAGTCAACGTCACAACAACGTTGGAGGAAAAGATCTCTGGAGAATCACGAGATGTACTTTAACCCGTGAAACGTCTTCCATCGTCCATACCCCCACACGCACGCTGCTTCTAACTTGGAGGGAAACTTCGTCTTTTCTACATAATCATGTGTTGAACCAGCAGGAACAGAAAATGCTCTAAACGCTGCAGTTTTATGGCAACTTTCTCTAAGCCCTTAAATTTACCCACAGAGTGTGCTTGTGAGCGTTATGTGATTCTGAGAACAAAAGTGGTCATTTTGCTAGCATTACTGACGGGTATTTGTAGTGGGGCAGCGATATGTTTTGGGTGAGATATGAATTTAATTTTTAAATACCATTTGGTCGAATTTGAGTTTCGAAGACCGAAATTACGGTTTTATATCTGCTAGTTTAAAAAAAACTGAACTTTGTTGCATTCAGAATATTTAATTTCTACGTGTCCGATTTGGCCCGAAGATGGAGGCAAAAGTTTCCTCCACAATGTTGGCACCCACCTGCCCAACTGGAATTCCGTCTTTTCATATAAAACTGACACTTCGACTCCCCTTCGAAGATTCTTTGGTTAGCCGTTTATTTTTGTGTCTAAGGTTAAAATTTATCTTGCTGATAGCTTACATAAACTTTAAACATTGCCATATCTTGTGCTGTCTTGATTTTATATTGATCCCATTCTGTAGTAATTTTCTTAAGGCAAGTGAACGCAAAGTCGTTTATGGTCTTTCGGTAGCTCTGACGTCACATCAGCCGTCTAAGACACAGGCTACAAGATGTGTCACAGCTCTCATCTTTTCTGTGTACCAGACACATTGGTTGTATTGAACTTCGCCAGCACAGCTGCAGCGTCTCTGCTTCTGTTCGACTTCACTGAACTCGTTAGATAAACACGTTTCCTTCCACAGTTATTTTCACTGCATGTTTTTATAACCGATGGTAATATTCCTTCAAATACAGCGTGTCCCACTCACTACCGAACCCGGCATTTCTTTAATAATTTTACCACTAATGAGGATATTGCAACGCTGCTCCGTGTCGCAGCAATTAGGCGCACCACAGACACACACTACACACACATTCCTCCTCATTTCTCACACAACGAACGTAGTCCTGTTCAAATTTCGTTGCAATATCTTCTTTGGTGTTAAAATTATTAAAGAAATGCCGGGCTCCGTAGCGAGTGGGACACACTGTATAATGTACTTCACAGCCCTGAAAGATTAAATTGTGTTGAATACTCTTTTTGCATATCAGGAGCCTGAAAACTTTACTCAGCTGTATGGGTATCGTGAAAGAAACCATTAAGATTAGTGTGATAGGCCTGCAAAAGAGACAGAAAGAGGGTACTCAAATATAACACGCAGTTAAATTTGGTGTGAGGTTTTAGGCGTGCGTATTAGTCGGACAGACTTGGTATGCGCCTCCTCGTCTAACTTTTGATATTACTTTTTTGTTTCGTTTCTGATACATGCTTATACTGACTTGCTGATAAGTCCTTAGCCCGACCAGGAAGGAAACAAGCTCAGAAGCTTGTCAGGGACGCGCGCGACTTCAACAAAATCGAGACGCTAGCTGTCTTCAAGTTCCTTTTCCTGCAAGGCAAGGCGTCGAAGGAAATTCACGCCATTCTGAAAGAAACATTAGCTTGTTTCCTTCCTGGTCGGGCTAAGGACTTATTAGCACGCCTGTATAACGACCAAAGACATTTGTTTTGCACCCTGTCAGAGCCCTGCAGTCTGCCTATTAGACAAAATATTGCGGTCGCCTAGCAAAACTTTGTGTTGAATTGTTTCAATTCTCACCGCATAATCATTCTCTTACTTGTGAAATGTCTGACAGTTCAAAGCCAAATAAAGAAAAGTGTGCTAATCATCAACTTGTTGCTTAAAATGGGTAATGTACGACAACTGTATCACTTGTTACCACGGCCTTTGGATGTGGAATGTGACTGCACATTTATAGAATAAGCAGTCACGGACAAATGATAGCGGTGGTATTCCAGTTTGGGGATCGGGCTTAGTGATAGAAACTCTTCAATCTTAAGTTCAGATGACCGCGCATCGTGATATATTCTTATAATAAACCGAAATAGATGCACAAATTTCTCAAATTTCTTTTTGGAATAAAACTCTACATGTTTCGGAGAGTTCCTCTGTCCATCATCAGGAGTTTTTCACGTACGCACAGCAATAGTATATGTCAAACAGGATTGCTGACAGCTTGCGAGCAGGATCAGGATGGAACTCCTCTGTCCTTCATCAGGAATTTATCACTGTACACACAGAAATGGTATATGTCGTACTGGTTTGCTGACAGCTTGCGAGCAAGCTGTCAGCAAACCTGTATGAAATATATCATTGCTGTGTGTACGTGAAAAACTCCTGATGATGGACAGAGGAACTGTGCGAAACATTTAGAGTTTTATTCCAAAAATAAATTTGAGAAATTAGTGCATCTGGTTGGTTTTGTTATAAGAAACTTTTCAACATAAGGAACTATCATGTTACAAATTGTTACATAGGATACAGAAATTGTATTGATGAATCTTGTGACCATTCGGGTTCCATAAAAGTTGAAGAATTTATTGCGTAGCTTGATGATTATCCTTTGAAGAGAGAGACTGCTCCTTGGATTCGTTTAATGTCTACGGGTTACTGCAGCCAATTGTAGGCCATCCATATCACAATAAATGTGATTTTCGGTATAGATAAAATTCTGGCCTGTACACTAACTGTTGTAACTTATTAAGTTTAATACATGTTGTGTCAAAGTTAACCGAGGGGAATCGTGGGTATAATGGAATCTGTCCGGCGAATACACTTCACGAACATGGGTAGGGAGCTGTGGAAGAGAAGCGCAGGTTATTGAGACTTCGGAGATGGAGAGCAATTCATGCCGCAGAAAAGCGTTTAACTTGACCATAAATGCCACCTTATTATGATGTATGGAAGCCATTAGCACCGCATGACACAGTGCTTGTGTTTCATAAAATATGAAGATCTAACTTTGATTAAACATCTCTTTCTCTCTCAGTCTGTATTCTCGGTGCCTTAATTTCTCTGAAGATGTTTTCCCCCTTTGCTTATAAGAGAATAACGGTGCTTCGTAGTGCAATAAGCTGTATATCATTTCTGTCCAATATGATGCCTTATACAGCAAAGGGTAAATTTAATTTTGAGGGGTACAAAAGTATACATCCCTTTCGTGTTTGCGAAGAATGAGATAACTTGATGGAAGAACATGCCGAAGTTTTTCTTGTACATCGAAGGTTTGTGAGAGCAGGGTGCTGTGGTTAATGTTTGGACGTGACAGTGCAAGGAAGAGACGCCTTGAGAAAACCGTGTAATAATAGCTTCATATTTGTGCTCTTCGCCGATGTTATTAGAGTGGTCCTCTCAAAGAATGTAAATTATACTGACATGTAGGAGGGACGGAGAAGATGAGAAGTGCTCACAGAATTTTTGGCAGGAAACATAAAGGGAGGAGACCGCTTTGATAATATGGGCGTAGGTATGAGGATAATATTAAAATGAATCTTAAAGATATAAGGTTGAAGGCGTGGGACGCAATTATATGGCTCATGACAGAGACCAGTGGTGGACTGATGTGAACACGGCAATGAACCGACAGGTACATTAAACGTGCTGGATTTCTTTGTTACTCACAAGACGAGCAGCTGCTTGGAATTAATTACTTCAGAGATGGCTTCATGTATGGCCGTCTGCACTGAGAGGCCTACCATGAAGAAGAACTGGATTGAGTCTGAGTTGGATTGTCAGTTGTGTCGAAGGGTTCCCATGCAGAACTGCAGCCTATTTCTTAGGCTCCTCTGTAGCCTTCATCCTTCATCTAATATTATCTTATTTAATAGATAAACCCGTTCCAGTGTTGTGCTATGAGTCCACCCTGTTTCTGAGTGAGCCATTTTAAAATTTCTTTGAAATTGAGGGTGGGTTTCACACTTCTGCATTTTTTCAGATACTTGGGACGTGTATACTGGGGCAGTAAAGCGTATGTTTGCCTACTTCAAAAAAATCTGTGTGACTCGTTTAGAAGGGAGTTTCGTATAATATTTTCATTGAGTTCAGTATCCCGAAGAAATACACGTAAGTAAAGATAATTGTGCTTAAATGAAACCTGCAGTAAAGTTAAGATAGGTAAACATGTCTATACGTTTCCTATTTAGAGTGATATGAAACAAGGTGATCCGTTATCGACCTTGTTTTTCATCTTTTGCTTGGAATTTGCCAGTAGGAAGTTCCATGAAGACCAGAGGAAATTAAAATTGATAATTTATTAGGCAAAAACATGAATATTATAAGAAACCCTCTGAAGTTTTTTTTGTGCTAGTAAAGGAGGGTGTTTCTAGAAGTAAATAATAAAAAAACTGTGAATAGAATGCAAGACAATTTCGCAATAAAAAAAATACCTATACGTCCTTTGAAAGTGTGGTGGAGTTTAAATATATGGGATTGAAACTAAAAAAACCAAAAATTTATGTATGAAGAACTTGGAGATCAAATTAATTTCAGAGAGTCCTTGCTTAATCATTCGTCAATCCACCTTGATCACTTATAGCAGGATTAATTCCACAGAGTCTCCAGATTGAAGCACAGAGACGTTAGCGAGGCTAGACTGATGTTACAGGTTGGGAGGGTGCGCGTAGATCATTGTGTTTCTGCAATCGGAGTGATAGGTGCCAGTACTCTTCTGTCTTAGTAGGAGCTGAAATCATGTGACTGAGGTAGGAGGGCCGTCAGGTTTGTGAGACCCGCGCTGATGGTCTCATGAAAAATGACAAGGACTTTGTAGATGTAATCCTGCCAGAAGTAGCGACGTACACGAAACTGCAGAACGGCAGGCCCGGACATTGTCACAGTAGCCAGCCGTGCTGGCGTCTGTTTGAAATTATAGGCTACAATATACCCACGTGTAGGCCCGTCACACGCATATAAACGTAAAAATTACCCTTAAAACATCAAGGCGTAAGGAGGCGTAGAAGTAAAATTCCACGTCCTCTTGGCCTTGACACTTTGAAGTTGTGAGTGGTCTGCTTCACGTTCCTACTGCCATAGCCCTACATCCACCGCTGTGCCTAAGTACTGTGTCTGGACGGGGCGTAGATGGTGCAGAAACATTCGAAACAGCGTACACAAAAAGGCGAGTGGTTGACTTCACGCTCCACCGCCTTACCCCCGAGCCTTTGTACAACAGTCATGCTAGGAAGATGGTTACCTGGAGTTAAGTCTCGGATATTCAAAATCCCAGCAGTAGATAAACCCGAGTGATCATTTTGATGGGTTTAAGCCGTCTACAACTTTGTAATTCCCGCACCGCACCAAGAAGGTGTAACTATGAACCCCCTGTTTGGATTGCTGTGTTAGACTGCACATACATCTACTTCCAATTTGCCATTTAAACGTCACGGAGTTGTCAAGGTTGAACTAAAGGGAAATATTTTTTAAAAATTTAAATCTCAGCAGGTATCTTGAGCCATCAACATATGCCTGTCACGCTGTGTCGTGCAGGGCAGCGAATCGATTCATCACCACCTCCCTATCAGTCCACATCACTGTTTGGACATCACTGTCAGCCCCACAAGCTGTAATAGGCCTCTTTCCATCAAGCATATCATTCAGTCACTTTTAACTTTTCTATTGAAAAATCCGTTTTAAATTTCAAGGATTCTACATCCTTCAGCGTTTAAATGTTATATTTCAAAATCCCGGTTCATTTTCGAGGATTAAAAGTTAAATCATTACCATACTGGGTTGTGATACGAGACTTTCAGGTGCATTGTTGTAGTTATATAAGGTTTGAAGGAACTTTCTACCACCAGTCTAGCCTCTCCAAAACGGTGCTACCATGCCATGTCTGCCAAATTTTGCCAGACTACACGGCGTCACGTATAAGACAGTAACCGTCATAGCTACATTCGTTATAACTTAAATCCTACCCCTTGAATATGGGACCGATAGGTTGTCCCGAAACGTCGGTGTTGTGTAACACGACAGAAGATCGACGTTCTCTCGATTTTGTTTGGTACGGTGCCCTTCAGGACGGCTGAATAGTATAATCCAGTAGAGTATGTAAATTTAGTTTATTTATATGTGACAGAGAAGGCAATTAGAGTATTTTGTAACTACGGAATTGTTTCCCTTATTCTTACGTCTTAACTAATTATTAAGCTATATGACTCTTTCAGATTGCAGTGGGTATATGTTACAAAACACACATAAGTTGCTGAAGGTAAGCTTGACCCTGTGCTTAATTGAGCACTACGCCGTGTAGCCATACCCTCTGTGGACTAGCGGTATAGGTGCACGAGTGTTTACCGTAGGCACTAAATGGAGGTGATTGGTCAGCTTTACACACCGGCCGCTTTAGTGCAGGGGGAAGAACCCGCGGTACCCGTTTAATTGGAAGCTGGGTGGCACCAGCTAAGATATAAACGTGGCACAATATTATTGTCCAATAAACTCGGTGGAATTCCTTGTTAAGCAGTGGTGGATACTGTTGCTGATTTCAGCATACAAACTGCTTCAGTCAGCAGGCTTTAGCTGCTTTTCGGCATGCATACATACATGCATACATACATACGTACACACGTACATACATACATACACACACACACACACACACATACATACAGACATACATACATACATACATTTATACATACGTTCATACACACATACATTTATACATACGTTCATACACACACACATACATACATATATACATACATACATACTTCAATGCACAGATATTAATACGCACATACACACATATAAACATACATACACACACATATACATACATGCATACATACGCATACATAAATTTATACATACACACATAAATACATACTCTTGCATACATATATACACATGCATATATTCATACATACATCCATTCATCCGTACATACACATATACATACGTACATACATACATACATGCAATTACCTTATAGAAGAAATTAGGAAAAAAGCAATAGCACTTGAAAAACACAACTGGAAAATTATATTTACCTGGATAAAGGCTCACGCACGGAACTATGGGAACGAGCTAGCTGACAAGCTAGCGAAGGAAGCCGTCAGAAAAGATGATATATCATTTAACAAATTTTCAAAAAGTGAAATAGCTCAACACGTGAGAGACCAGAGTATAGCCAATTGGCAAATTCAATGGGATCGAACTTATCGCACTTCAGCATGCCATTCGACGCTGTATTGTCTACGATGGTGAAGCCGTCTTCAAGTAACCCACAGAAGTGACAGAAGAGGATCTATACAACAATAAAGCTCGTTCGTGTTGTCGCAGCAAGTTTCTCCCGTTTGTAATTCGATTCGTTTTCGGCAGATTGTTGTCTTTCCCATTTCTATTAGTCAATTATTAGTCTCTTCGGTTTCTCTTAGTCTATTGCTGTCAGTCCTGTAAGTGTCTGTTTTCCCCGAAAATTTGTCGATCTGCTGCTGCTAATTGTCATTTTGTTAGCCTCATTTTTCTATCCAGACGCCTTGCTCCTTGTTACAAACTCATGAATCCATCTTTTTCCATTCCACAGAATAATGCAGTAACTTTTTCGTCAGATGCATTTGTATTTTAAAGGTATGTGGACGTCAGCTGTTTTGAGCACAGTAAAAGTTCAATTTTAAAGATTACTACTACAACAACAACTACTATTACTACTGCTACTACTACTACTGCTACTACTACTACTGCTACTGCTACTACTACTACTACTACTACTACTACTACTACTACTACTACTACTGGTACTACAACTATACAATTACAGTGACTCGCCCAGTCTGGATATTTCAGACTGTAGTTTTTCTCTGACTTGCGGTTTTTACGAGCGGAATCTGGGTTCCATTCCTGACAAAGAATTTTGTTCTCCTTTTCATGTTACGGTGACAAGGCTATGTGCTGGACGACCGAGGTATAGAAATTCTAATCCTAACAAGGTCAAGACAATTTATTTCTTCTCCAAATCTCCAAGCCGGCTCTGGGGCTCATTCGGCCTCCTACACATTTGACACCGAGTGTTCTTTACACGACGGTAAAGCGACCGGGTCCTGAAGCTGACGACTTACCTCCATCTAATGCCAAGTTTAAGAATGAGTGGAGTTATACCTCCACTCACGAATATGTTTTTACTTTATGCACAAAGACCAACTTAATTTCCAGACAGGCTGTTTTACCCACCCGACCTCTTACTCAGTGGCTACTGGGAGCTCTTTAGCCAGGGGTAAAGCGGCCAGCCCGTGAAGCTGATTGCTCAGGTCCATTTAGTGTCGAGGTTAAATATGTGGGCTATATCTGGTTCTAATGAAGCACAGGGGCAACTTCACCTTGAGATATTATGGTTACTGACTGTGGTCTGAACAAACGAGTGTCGATTTCGTTCAGGGACAAGGAATCTTGTTATTATCTCAGGACCCTGGATTTGCCCTAAGTAGCAAGTAGTAATGAGTGCAAAGTGATCCTTGCACGGCAGTGAAGCTGTCGGACCTTTGAGGTGATACGTCCGACCAGTTGAGGGTCTCTTAAGAGCAGTATTACCTACCGGTCACCATCAGGTGTCTAATAACGGACTTATTGATAAATTAAGTTACTTTACAACTATTTTTCAAGTATTTTGTTTAATCTTAGTAATCAACCAACTTAATGCTCAAATTGTTGTTTTATATTAAGTTTATTATATGCCGCTACATGTTTCGAGCACACAGTGCTCGAAAAATGTAGAGGCATATAATAAATTTATTATAAAACAAGAATTTATGCATTAAGTTTGTTAATTACTAAGATTATACTGAGATGCACGGTCAGCAAAACATCAAAATATTTTATTTAATGTTGTGTTCGTTTAGTAGTAACTGGCCTTTAGATTTTATGTATTTGACGTGGTTGTACAGAGGCACTGTCACCGACGTAGCTGGTATCTCTGATCAGCCTGATCTACCTTGGATCAGAAAATTGCCTCTTTATTAAGCTGTATCTGTATCTGTTACAGATGGATCTTCCGAAGCCAAAACTCCACAGGATGAGGATGACGGAGTATACGAAGACGTCGGACTGCCTGAAGACCACCCCATCGCATCCGCTATTGAAGTCACCGGAAACTGCGTCACAGTAATCCATGTTGGTGAATCAGAAGAACGTAAACAAGCATTCAACGAATTAGAACAAAATCGCGAAGGAGAGACTGACGAATATCAGTTGACAGTGCATCTAACGGCAGCTGCCCCTGTTGCAGCGACACGGAGGAACCCGTCTCCCTATTACTACGGAGATCTCTTCCGTGATAATTACGAACCACAAGTTCCTCGTCGTCACTACACCACGCGCCAGCAACTGAGTCAACCTAGAAAGAGCGTGAGTTTTGATACGCCAGGCACTGCTGTTCTTCCCAACCATAACTCCCTGGAAGGTGATGGGAGCCCGTCATTGTCGTCCCTGATCCTGTCTGAGGTCAGCCCTTGCAGTGGCAGTCAGCATGCGGCCGGGAGCGCCGGGTCTTTGTTGGCTGCATGCCTGCTGGAGTGGGACGCAATCCTCATGCCCCCTCACCGGCAACTGAGGGGCCAGCACGACTTACCGTCAGTCTGCGCCTGCGCTGGAGCTGGCCAGTGCCTCGACGAAGAAGATGAAGTGGACGACGTAGGAGAATACGATAATAGGAACCGTCACCGCCACCGTCACCAGTATCATTATCCGCAGCAGCAGCAGAATGGAGCAGCACTCGTAGAAGAGCCTCCTGTGGATTACGACCTCCCAGAGGACGGAGAGGACGAATACGGTTACGATATGAGTGGACGTCAGCGCCATGTGTATGAGACTGCTTTCGACTGTAAAGTGAGTCGATCAGACGACGACCTGGATGACGTTGATCGCGTTACAAATCATCCGGTTCTTCAGATGTTTGGAACTAACAAAGTTTCCTCGTCGACAAACACTGGCAGTAGTTTAACGAGACCCGTGCGTGCTTCGTCTTCTCAGGATCCAGCTATCAGTGTGGGGGTCTTCACTCCCAAGGAGAGACGCAAAGTCACCCTCGTGCGCGGGAATCTGGTGAAGGAGCGCCCCAAAGGAATTCCTAGTCGCTTGTTGCTGTCAGATACAGCAAGCAGTATCACAACCTTGTCTCAGGACTTTGACGGTCTGGAAATTGACGACTCCGAAGACGTCAAGCCCGAACCCTCGCCTCCTCTTCCTCTCAGGGGTTACTCTCCGTCCCCACCATCCACGGCTCCGTTACCAGCCAAGTTCCATGGCAACAACAAAGATATTCTGGCTATGAACAGCATTCGCAGTGCGCCGAACTTGCCGTCAACCAGCCCTGCTCACCCACGACTAAAGGATATGCGCCTTCCAGTGAAGTCCCTGCGAGCTCGGGAGCTACCCGATAGTCGTAAAGGGAGCATCATGGAGTTCAAAGGCCGACCCAGAAGTCTGGTACATCAAGACGAAAATGTCCCTGACTTTAAGGGAAGGCCTCGGAGTATGTTTGTTGAAGGAGGTGGGCCAATTTTGGAATTTAAGGGTAGGCCAAATGATGCCGAAAAACTGGAACAGCCCATTTTAGAATTCAAAGGCAGGCCAGGTAGATCAGAGAAAAATGAAGGACCTGTATTGGACTTCAGTGGCAGGCAACGTGGCTTAGTGAGTAAAGAATCGGATCCCATTTTGGAATTCAAAGGAAGGCCGGTACCAGGCAATAGGCGCTGTGGTGTGAGACCCAAGTACTCAAGCACAGAAAGCATGGCTACAAGCAGCAGTGGTGGTAGTCTGGAATCAATTCGCAGCAGTACAAGCGAAGGAAACCGCAGCACAACTAGTTCCGAGAGTCACCGAAGTAGTTCACTGAGCTCCCATAGTTCTGATTCAGCAGGCAGCAGTGGAGGAGGGGGTAGCGGTTCTGGACAGCCGTCTAGTAACCCCCACCACCTCCACCACTACTGTCATCATCATCACCATCACCACCACCAGTGTTCCGGGGCGGGAACTCCTCTGGGAGTCGTATCTGGAGGACGTTTCTTTGCCCATCAGAGTAACAAGCTGCACATCCTCTCTCCTATATCAGACAAATCTTCACAGGAGCCTGTTTCAGAAACTTCTGACAACAATCGTAACAATAACTCGCAGAAAGCTTCTCCTGAAGAAACGGATCACATTACGTCCCCAATTTCTACAACTAAATTGCCGACGACTGATTCACAACCATGGGGAGAACCGACTGGAATCAAAATGAAAAGACGTACCCCACAAAATAAAAACCTGATTAATCTAACCCTTCAGCAACAATCGTCCTCGTCTGGAGAGGCTGAAATCCAGGGTTCAGACAGTGGCATCTCCATTGAGTCGCGGGGCGGCACCAAAGCTACCAAGCTGTACAATTTGACTGGTTTCTCTTCCACAAAACAGGCAAACAACGCGGACAACAACGAGTCAGCTGACAACGAGCTACAAACGGCAGATTACTCGGACTTGCCATTCGACATGCCAAAGTTGCGGCGTCGTCGTCTTTTGCAACAAGACACCTGCACTTCCGGTAGTGCCACTTCTGTGGATATCCACGACCTGCCGTTTGACATGCCGAAGCTAAGAAGAAGGTTGCGGGGTCAGCCGCCCGTACAGCAGCAGCCGCAGACAAGTACGGAGTCAAGTGGTGTGTCGCAGGCGTCGTCTAGTCAGAGTGTCCGAGACGCCGATCGCCCTGTCTCTTCAGGTAACCAAAATACTGACTATAGTAGCATTATGCGATAAATATAACCAAATGAACAAATCGGACATTCCTTACTAACTAGTGGGCTGTGTATTTAATTAGAAGTTCTGCAATTTTCTGCCTCTTTGGCGTGGTAATGCAGTGAAATAATTTGCGTGAGTTCACCCCGGCGAAAAACTCGGCACCTTCTCCCTCCAAGGCAGGCTACTGCGTTTTCTTTCTGCAGATGCTGCCTAGAAAAGTCATGGCACAACATTTTTCAGCCTATAAGCTATGTTTCTACACGGTCCTTTAATAGACTGAGACTCTTAGTATGCCCTAGGAGGGGCTTCTCCGTGCTTTTCTTGCACTGCGCCGTGGCATTCTGATGGGTCCTTCCGCTGCGAACAGTTTTCATGAAGATGTTAAGAGTACTAAATCTCATGGAACGTTTGTTAATGAAGTCGGTGGTTTTGATTTCACGAAACCGTCAGTACCACTGATGGTGAATGAACTTATAGCCGTTATAGGTTAAGTTTTATGAGGTGTTAAAGTTTTATATTTGATAGATTGGATGGATTTGTTTTAATTAGTAATTTAGTTTGAGTGGAATGGCGAGTGTAACGGATTTGTATAGCAGCCTACAGGGATAGAGGGTTAGAGAGAGAGAGAGAGGGCGACAGAGAGAGAGAGAGAGAAGACCAATAATTCACGGGGAGTTCGTACTAGTGCGATACGGGAACAGTGTTACGTAAGTGAACCAATAGAAACAAAGTATTCAAATTTTGATTGTTGATTCTATTAGGCAGTAGAGGGATTTAAACAGCCAATTGGGAAGAGTAAGAATATTTAAGGGGGGATGGATTTGAACTGTGCGAGTTTGAAACCTTAACGTAAGTAAATAGTCCGTTTCCTACCCAGGATGTGAGAAGTTGTGTACATGATACCGAGGCTAATAGTGCGTAGATTTTCAACGGCGCCTCCATGCACTAAAACATCTGTAAACTTTAATAATATGGTGAAATAATACGAAGAATACTTTATGGCGTACTGTTATTTATTCCCTATTTGCTACTTAGAACACTTAGATTCCCTGAGATTAAGACATGCGAAACGACTGATGTGCTGGGTCGGGTTATAAACTGAAATGGGTTTCGAAGGAAGCGATCGTGATTCATTTCGTTTACCTGCGGTGTTTACCTGAGGGTATTGAGCAAAACAACGAAAACCCTCTGTCAGAGTTGCCTAGGTCCCAACCGATATTAGAACCCGGATTCTCCCGAGTACAAAACACAATCGCAACTAAAATTTTTATTATCAGTTTTTAACATTAATTACATGTTTCGACCTGCATTACCATCTGCAGGTAATACTAAATGCAAAGCAGTTGGGAGGTTAATTGCAACATATTTCTAATATAATTGATGCATTATCACGACGGTCTATGCCGAATAAATTTCAGAATTTGCGTGTGTCACGGCTTGGGTAAACTTTGAGAGTTTTTTTGTGGTTGTTGACTGTGGTTAATGGAGCTTGTGTCGCTCTTCCTTTACAAGTTCTTGCATCTGAAATGTTATTATTACTGATTAGGCCTGTAGGAAATTAGAAAGTCAGCTTGTAATCTAGGGAGATCCTCCCGCAGCGTAAGACTAGCGTTGATGTCAGAATTACTGTAAATACGACCGAGATTTTGGAGTTCGAAACATGCACATTTCTCAAACAGCCCGTAATAAAGGATAAAAAGCTGTAGAATAAAAAACCAACTAGATGCCTCTTGTTATTTTATACTACTTCTTATAGGCTCAACATGTTTCGAGCATTACTATGCTCATCATTAGGAGCTCGCTACTATGCTGTTGATTACCACATTGGTCATATCTTTCTTGGTTTGCTGTGTGTTGGAGGTAAGGTGCAGTTAGGCTGGAGTAGTGTCCGGGTTGCAGGCTCAAGCACAAGCACCTTACCTCCAACCTACAGCAAACCAAGAACGATACGACCAATGTGGTAATCAACAGCGTAGTCGCGAGCTCCTAATGATGAGCATAATAATGCCCGAAACATGTTGAGCCTATAAGAAGTACAATAAAATATCAAGTGGCATCTAGTTGGTTTTTTATTCTTCAGTTATCACAATGATGCACGGTCCAATAAACATCAGATACAAAGCTGTATTAATGTGTCTGTTATTATCCTCCTTGTTCAATTTTTATCTCGTCTTTAAAAAACCAAACAACTGAAGTAAATATCAGAGGGAAACCAAAATGGCCCACATATAGGCCTAGCTCTTCCAGTCAGTCACTGTACCGAATGCTGACAAATTGTTATCCATTGCTCGGTCTCCCTTGTGGCTGTCAGCCGCTTTTATTCATGAAGGGGAAAAATAAGATCTGTCTGGAAATGTTTGCACAAATCCCGGTCCCGTGTCAAAACGCGACGTTTCGCTCCAAGTCACGAACAAACCAGTTTGTCTCTTATGGCACGCAAGAAGAAGAATGGGCAAACGTACGTCAGGACTATAAAAGTGCGTCTGCCTTCTGTTTGTAGGCCTAATTGCAGTGCGTCGTGATTGGAGCACAGCGAATTATTTGCCGTCAAATAATATGTAAACATTTCAAGTAAAAGGTCGGAGTAGCTGAGCCATGCGATTAGGCTTCATTAAACAAGAGTGACTAGTAAAGTCGTTGAATGCAACCCACAAAATTGTAAGTCCCACATACTGAGAAGATGGCTGGAACTCCGAGGCAAAAGGCAAATGCTAGTGTGGATTAGACGTCTTATACACAACGCCAGCGTTCTATGGAGACCGTACATCGAAGGAGTGAGAGAGTGAGAGATGCTTAATTAAGCAGGTATGTGACAAATCTGTACGGTGAACTCTTTCCAATTAAATTGATAATGTCCGGCTTTATTAAGGTAAAGGTTGTCTGTCCAGGATAGGTCAAATCTAAATTTGAATTTTAGTGTGTTGGATTGTGACACCGACACTGTGGAGGAACTACTTAATTCTGTGTTCTACCCTGTAAGATGGAAGTAGGAGGTTTTTTTGGAAACGCCAAGGACACTATATGGTGTCAGAATTCAGTCATAAACCAAATCGTTATGGTCATGAGAAGACGCAGACAGAAGTTTTCTTTCTTTGCACGAGTTGTGGTGGTTTTTGTAACTACCACAACATGCACCATAGTAAGATAACTAAACGTCCGAAAACGGAATAAATCTTTAATTAAGAAACTAAATGTTATTCTTGTTGACTAATTAACACAAAAGTGGCAATAAGGATTTGAATCTCATCCCAGAACCCGTATCGCAATATTTGCACATCATCTTAACAGCGGCCATCCTCCAGAGGAATCCTACCGAGTGTGTGTGTGTATGTGTGAGTGAGTGAGTGAGTGAGTGTGTGTGTGTGTGTGTGTGAGTGAGTGTATGTGTGTGTGAGTGTGTGTGTATGTGAGTGTGTGTGTATGTGAGTGTGTGTGTGTGTGTGTTAGTGAGTGAGTGAGTGA
>Ga0123354_10003128_pt1 | contig 22637 bp, 10 predicted proteins | sample TergutLab28metaG_2_FD_97872 | JGI IMG/M metagenome (GOLD analysis project Ga0123354, IMG submission 97872) | Labiotermes labralis P4 segment gut microbial communities from Petit-Saut dam, French Guiana - Lab288 P4 | ecosystem: Host-associated > Arthropoda: Insects > Digestive system > Gut ... | reverse complement strand
GCCAGTTTTGATAGTTTGTTGTTAAATTTTATCAATATTTTGTTTTGTGTGTAAATGTCCACTATTGCCTTCAACAGTGTGTCTGGGATATGTCTGGATTTCAAAATGTTAAATAAAATCTGTTCTGTTTGAAGCCTGAAATTTATTTACAGTTTCCACTGGAACGGATTTCAGTGTTTGGCCGAGCTGCATGCCAGTAGGACCCACCGAAAGACAGCCGTGCAAATCTCACATCAGAAACGTATCTCAATAAACACTTTCCTCCATGCAGGTAGTTTCAAAAAGCAATACTAATATGGAGTACCCTGTACATATTTCACGCGCTTTAAACATTAGAGAAATTGCAAACTCCTCTTCCTCCATCGTGCCCAGCACATCCTATGTGACACCCAACGTTGTAGGATATTCTTCTGTGATGTTATGAAAGCATCGAACGGTAAAAAATACATTTAGCCTTCTCGTCTGAATGCGGGTTTCTTGCACTTAATTCTTGCGTCTTTAATCAACCATGAGAAGCTCTCAGACTAAGACTCGCGTCATCATTATAATCAACTGATGATGAAGATTTAACAGATACATCTTTTGAACAACCAGGTTACGATTACACCCTCTTTGCACCTGACATTTTTGCAAGTGTCTGTCACTACGGTTCGTAATAAATACACAAAAGACAGCAGAGCTGAGACCTCAACTATGTAATATAAAATGTTTTATTGTGTTCTATGCAAAAAAACCTTTAAGTATTTACAGTGCGTGGTTATGTCTTTCTTTGGAAGCCGAAACATGTCGCAATGTAACATTTAGCAACGTACTGAAATACAGTTGTGACCAACGGCCCTGTTCTCCGTCGTCCTTAGCAGAGCTGCTACACCGTGCCTTTCTTCTCCGCACTGTAGCTTCTCTTACTCGTGCGGAGATGACATAACGCCCAGCGTTCTTCGTTTGGCTGGCCTTTTCTTTGAGCCCTTAACGGATGTGGGTATAGTCAGTGGCTTTAAAACGTCAGGATGGAAATGAAATGTGAATCATCTCAGGTCTCGATCCCTTCTTGACCTCTACCTGCGCAACGAATCTGGCCTCTTATACGTCCTTTGGCTAACAAGCTTATTTTTACCCTGCAGCAAGAAGGGTGTTGGAAACGATAGGAGGAGGAAAGGTAAGATGAATAAAACAACCGATTAACTTACTTAACGACACTGTTTCAATATTATCGGTTAAGTGCGACTAGAACACCTTCGTAAGTTCTGACCTAGTTACTATCTAGGAAGAGACGATGTTGATGCATATAAAACTTATATATGACTATTTAGCGGAAAAAGGCCTTAAATATCGAAACAGTAATAAAGATAAATAGCCGAGAGAGACAGGATACTCTAGTCGAAATAGGGACTAGGCTACCGAATGGACGCCCGATCTATCGCGGTACAATTCCCAGTAAGAGCCAGAGATTATTATTGTCTCTACAAAATTTCCAGACTGGTCTTGGGTCTCTTTCCCCTGGGGCAAAGCTGCCGGGGTGTGAAACTGACCACTCACGTCCAACGTCAAGGTAAGAAAATCAGTGCAGATACAGTTCCACTCTCCATGCACCTACGTGTCACGTGAAAAAAAAAAAGTTTACCTATCTCTTGCATTCAAAGAAACGGCCTACAATAATTCGGCTGGTTTTCTTATCGTAAATTCACAGAGCATAGGCCTAGCAGCACGGGTACGCCGCTACACTAACCTGCTCGGTGACAGGAGAGGACGGAACAGTAAATAAGAAATAGAATACAATAAAGCAAATTCCTCCCATAATTACAGTAAATTGCAGGTTACAATGATTTATAGTGAGGAAATCTTGGATTATTTTTGTTACAAATGACAAAACAGCGATATTTCATTGCTGAATTTCAGTGAAAAAAATAAGATGATGGTTTCTTTTCGTCTACACAAGAAAGCGAGATGAGTTATGTGTAACTGATTGCAAGTTGGTGCTCCCCGCATTACATCATTAGCAGAGTTGCATAACCCTTATGAAACAGGTTCGCAGTTATTCGTAAATTCTGCCCTCTCACCCCAGGCCACGACAGGTGTAGTAAATTAACAAGGCGTCCTATCTGCATCCTTACAATATTCCATTTCATTACAAAACACTCAGACTCTTATGCACTACCTACGGCATCACTGGGGCTTTGCTTGAGATGAGAAATATTTATTAAAAATGGGGTCAATTGCTTCTATCAAAATTGGTGGAAGATGAAAGAATATAGACCACTGGTGGAATATTGTTGACAAGGGAAATCCGAAGTACTCGGGCAGAAATCAGTCCCAGTGCAACCTTGTCCGCCAAAACACCCACGCGTACTGGCTTGAAGTTGATCCCAAGACTCCACGGTGAGAGTCCAGCGATTTAAGACCTGACCCAAGACACGACCTTTCTCTGCTTTAACTTCCAATTATTAATAAACTTATAACTGCATATTTTGGAGATCCCACAACGTTTCTGATGCACACTTTCATCCTTTGTGGAATGACGCCATGTAAATTTGTATGTAGCTAGCAACATTTCGAAAGAACGAAATGCGGCCACTTTAAATCAATTTAAGACGAATGAGCTACCCTGACGACATAGGCAGTGCTTTCCACCAAAATGCTGATACCTGTACACCAATTTACATGACGTCGTGTATCATAAGACAGGAAACTTCATTCTTACTCAAATCCATAATTCTTGCTTAATTGCCACCTCCAGAGAGCACGTATCTTTATTTCGTGCAATGACAATCGCTCACCTCGTCAAGAAATCCTTGATTTTAAAGAAAAGACTGCGTAACCTTTGTGCTTGTCAGGATCGAAACTGGACCTTACCATGCGGCAGTTTAAGCCCGTCTCACATTCACATTCCTTTGCTTACAAATTAATTTTAATTATGTCCGCCTGGGTGTTCTTCAGTGTCCGAAATGTTCTCTTCCCTTCGGGATGTTCGGCTAAAACTTTGCATACAGTTCCTCTCCGTTCCATCCGTAATATATGTGGTGTCCATTTCGTCCTGTTTGAAGTGATGGTCTTCCCACATTACACTATTACATAGCGCTCGGAATTTCAAATGAAAAATTGGACAATTTCCAAGTCTACCTATTATATTCCAAGACAACCCTCGCACTGATCCACTATTAAACGTTATGGTCGGAGTACTCACCGAAAATTGACACCAGGATCTCTCAAATGCGAACGAGAATAGATATTGATAAAATTATTCTCAAGAAAATACGTTCAGGTAGTATCGATTGGAGTTAGCTGTCTGAGGATCTAGCAAATCGCAACATCCAAGTATTACAGGCGTTGCATTTTTAGGTTGTAATATCTTAAGCATAATTTATTTGCGTGTACACAAATAACATGTGGACAGCAATAGAAGAAACACATACGAACTGATACAAATAAATCGTTGGGCGGATAATAACGTAGTTGCATACACATTTGCCGGAAACTAAAAGTACCAAGTCCTTTGTAACACAGTAAACAGTATAGTTACCCTAAGTTCACACATACCTGCTTTATACAGGAAACGAATAATTATCTGAAACACACCTCATTGCATGACTAGGTAAGAGATCGCCTGTAGTTTTATGTTTCCCGTCACGAAGGGTGGCCGACGGCGACAAACGTACAGTTGACGTCTGATGTCATGCTGTTAACCCCTACCGAGAAGAGAATATCTTCCAAAAGAGTATTCATGTTTCATTCTGTAATTGGACACTCTAATTAAGCTTCAAACGCAAACCTGCGCTGCCTGTGTTTCCATTACAACAGCCTGTCTCTTCTGCATTACAGGCGTACTGTCTGTTACTATAAAAAATTAAAGGCGTGATTTTTATTATAGCTTTCACCTGATGTGTTTAACCAGATAGATTTTCAAACAAAATAAATTTAAACTTTCTCCAATTATTTCTTTGCACTTGTATAAAAAATTGGATCCACTTGCGAAATTCACAGACAAGTGTCCTAAATGCTTAATTAATACAGCCTGTTTCTTTTCGTAAACCCAACTAACGCTTTATCCAACTTGATCGGTCGAAATTCATCGCATCCCAATGAAATATTTTCGTTCAAAAGCAAGCAATTCAACCACCTTAGAGAGAAACAAATAACAACAACACAGGCAATGCACGGATCACGTAAAACAGAGCCACATTCGTGCAACCCCTATTGCTGTAGTAGAGCAATAATTATTATATGTTTTGAGTGTGTGTGCTTAGCCTTAGTTATCCAGTATGTGCATGGACCATGTAGTCATCCTTGGCCTGTACGCCTCTACAAAAGATTTCACATTATCTCATAAACTGCACCAGATACGAAAAAATAATGTTATTAAATACAAAATTTGTGTTTTGATTTTCTCTGTAACTTTTGTCTGAAACACTACTCATTCTAAAAAGAATTGAGCGAGATATCAGGCGTGTATATTCATCCTCTCGTAAAATAGCCGTGATTCCTTTCAGATTTTTATGAAACTTGATTTTTTCGACATATTTTCTAAAAATACGCAAACATCAAATTTCACGAAAATCCGTTCAATAAGAGCCGAGTTGCTTCATGAGGAAGGACAGACATGACGAAGCTAGAATTCGCTTTACGCAATTTTGCAAACGCGCCTAAAAATAAGCCTAAGTTATATGGTAAGTCGCTCTCTCAACTGCGAAACGCTCTTCTCTTCGCTTTTCCTTATCTCATTCCTCTCCTCCAATCGTCCCGTCTATATTTCTTCGTAAAATTACATAATGTGTATATACATAATGTCCAAAATATTTGTGTGTACGCTGCGAAGGAGTAATAGGGAATGAATGTATATCTCCACTCATTAACCTCAGAAATAAATGGAATTGAGTGGTCATCTTCAGGTCCTGGCTACCGCAAATGACAGACTTCTGTTACCCAGAAAACAGCAGGCTGGGTGGACTCTTCTGTGAATATCAAAATCTCCTTCACTTGCGGGAATGGAAACACATTTTCTCGGTCGTCCAGTCTGCACCGTAGTCACATACAGATTATGCCACCTCCGCTCCTAACAAACGAAGGATTTGGAAAAAGTTGTACATCGACATGTTATCACAGAATCCCGACACACACCCGCTGATATTAAAAAGACGCGAAGAGATGTTAAACTGATTGCAAGTCAAAACAGTGGGAAGCGTATGCAGATACTTTAAATTATCAATTACAAAATTCTGTATTCGGAATGTCACAACATCACAATCCCGAAACATATAAAAAATCCAGATCATTCTTAGTTACAGATCTGCTTTGTTTTATGTAAAAAGGCAACATTATTTTCCCATTTACGTAGTTTGACGGCTAATATAAGTCTGCACGTTTGGGTCTTCACAGATTCTGATTACTCTCACTGCGTGAAGTCTAAAATTGCAGCAGAAAATATAAAGGCTGTTTGCAGCTGTCACGTGACCATTTCGAGGCAAAAATTTTCAAATCATATGATTACATTGTGATGTGTTTTCTATGGCCTAAGTTGCATGCAGATGACTAGAAACAAGATAAATCCTCAAAATTATAACCACTTTATTTCATGCTCCTACAGAAACGCAATAGTGAGTTTGGTATAAGGACTCGTATAAGGAATGGATTATGGAGGGATCATAGTTCGATTCCAGGAGGAACAAAATAGATTCTTATTTCTCCAAACCGTGAATATGGGCTCAGGGGTCCGCCTAGCTTCCTACTGTGTTACCCGAGGGATCCTCTTCTGGGTTGCAAAGCAGTCGAAGCATGAACCTGAACCCTCACTTCCACATACCTTCCAGGACAAGAAAGAGTGAAGCTACACCTACACTCACCCATGTACTAGGGTAAATCAAAAAGTAAAGGTAATTTGTGAATTAAGCAAGTAGCAAAAGTGACAGCAGCCTACTGATGGTAGCCGAAAGTAACTGGATTCTGGTAGGTTTGAACACAAATCACAAAACGCTCCATTTTCATTCTGGTTTAAATGACTCTGTAAACGTGGACGCTCCGATTTCGCATTGCACCGTCCTTGAAAAACGCACCATGATAAGATTTCTTTGGGCATAAAGGACAAAGCTGATATTCACCAAAGAATGTTAGCAAAGTACGGTAGTGTTAAATGTATGAGTCAGGGAAAAGTTTATGGATAAGAAGAAACGTTTAAATAAAAAAAACGCGTGTCTGACGAAGCTCGATCAGAGCGCCTGTCAATATCGCACAATCAAGACCACATCGAGCGCGCTAACGTCCTCATTCAAGAAGAAAGACGGATAACTGTGTGTGAAGTTGCTGAGATGCCAGACATCAGACAAACTGCTACCTACAATTCACAAAGAAGAAGAGGACTGCTGCCAACAACTGTTCTCTTGCATCACGACACTGTTCGCCTCATGTTGCGGCCACAACAATACAGACAATTCGAAACCTCAAGTTCGAGTTTCTGCCACGATACCTTACAGTTGCGACCCGGCATACAGCCACTTTCGTGCACTTCGTCTGCTTAAAGAGGCAATACACGGTCGCCAGTTTGGCAGTGATGAAAAAGTGAAAGAAGCGGTGCACACATGGGTTCGGGAACAATCTAAAACCTTCTTCCCTTTTGGAATCAGAAAGCTTGTGGACCGCTACACAAAGTGTGTGGAACTGGATAGAGACTAAGTTAAAAAAAAATAATAGGGCTGATAATACATTCACTTTCTTTATGATTACTTTTTGATTTACCCATGTACATTCACTGCATATAACCGCCTACACTTTTACAGCCTTGAAACAACTTCTGTTCCTTACTGGCATTGATCTACAGCAAGTTATTAATCATCCAAGTACACAGCACAAACGCGCAATACTGGCTTCTAGTGAAGCAACGGATGTGGTTGTCGAGTGTGTAGAAAATGGAAATTCGTTTCATTAATTTTTTCATAAAAAAATGCGGAAAAAAACTCTCTCAACCTACACACGGCATACAAAAAGGGTTGTTTTTATAAGCAGCCATTTTTAGTATGAAACAGAGAGAGAGAGGTAAACACTTATTAAAACACGTCACGAACTTAATGGAACATATCCTAGTCCCTAGTTGACGCTGCTGCCCTCATAAACCACACGTTCATCCCAGCAAATAAATAGTTCCCTAAACAAGTATGTACTAAACTAACCTAATTCATCCCAGTTTCTTTGACAATTTTAAACAATGGTGGAATTGTAGACATCAGTTTGAAGGAATTAAAATCGCTGATCTAATTATACAGGTAGAAGAATGGGTTTCGATTCTCGATACAATAGGAATGCACTCCTCAACCGCAAATCCAAATCGGCTGCACGGCTCCCAGCTTCATTTTAACAAATGTAGGTGGAGGGGGGGACGTTGAACAAGTGACAATATCGTGACACTGGTTATTATTTACCATCTAGAATCGCGGCCTGAAATATAACTTCATTCCCTACTTTCTAGCGTCAAAACACGCTCTTAGTTTGATACAAAGACAAAACGTCAACTTCATCCGCACATCAGAGTGTTCATAAATGCACGGTGGTGCTTAATATATGTGGGTCCTCAATATGGAACTTTCTTCAGACCCCTTTCTGGAGCATAGAATTTTCAATTGTTTCCTCAACTTCTGGAAAGAATATGCATCCGTGACTTACACTACTAAATTTAAACAGCCGATTAAAAACTTTGTGAATTAGAGATTTCTCTCCCTCGATTACACCGCTGCGAAGACCTTAAAATTCTCACGTTAATCAGATATGAAAGAACTTCATTAAAGTATCCTACACATATATTCACGGTAATCATAATACATACCATGCAAGATAACACAGTTCTGCATGCCACATAGTTAACCTAAGAAAGGAACACCCCCGAATGGCTTTACATAGGAGAAAGTGCTCTTTAATTTCGCTTTCAGAAAAAGTCAAGCCGCAAGAAAATTTGCATTCGAATGTTGGGCCTTACATTTGGCTTGAAACGGAAGATAACGTACATAGCACGTACTGACAAGCCTCTTACCAGTAAACTAACGCCACAGACGGAACATTTACGGTACTAACAAGACAGGTAATGCACGTATAACGTAACATTGAGGCGCGTTCGTGCAACAATTATTGCAATGGAAAAGCAATAAATATTACACAACCTGAGTGTGTGTATTTGTAGCCTTAGGCACCCAGCATCCAACCCCGCTTTACAGATTTTGCCACTTTTTCTCATAAACGCATGATTTTGGAAAAAAAAATCGTTGCCGAACACAAAATGTGTGTTTTGATTTTCTCTGCAATTTCGTCTGAAACATTACTCATTCTAAGATGAAATGAACGCGATATGATTTTAAAAAATGTATATTTGTCTTCTGTAAAGTACACTTTATTCGTGTCCGATTTTAATGACACTTGATTTTTCTCGACATATTTTCAAAAAAAACCCCTCAAATATCAAATTTCATGAAAATCCATCCAGTGGTAGCCGAGCTGTTAAATGTAGACGGACGGACGGACAGCCATGACGAAGCTAATAGTCGCTTTTCGCAATTTTGCGAAAGCGCCTAAAAACAGCGATAAAACTGTCCGTACTGAGTGTCGTGGAAACTTCATACAAAGTCGTCCCAACATTTTCCCTTTTTCAAACGCAGATTAAAGTACGGCGGCACGGAACATAAGCACTACTGGTCACATAACCCGTTTTCGTCAGATGATGGAATTAATTGAGAGCAAAGCCGGGTGTTATATCAGGCAATTACCGAAATTTTGAAACGTTTTGAGCGAATAGGTTGATGCAGGCTTGTATTTAGGTGTGTGGTTCAAATATTGCGTAGAACACCGGCTATGCTGAAGTTCTTCTTGATTTTACTCAATTCACACACGTAAATTCTGAAATACCCCTTTGTAGTGCTCCTATTTCGCCACGAACGTACTTTTTAAATATGTTCCTAATGGACAATCACCTAACCTTCGAACGACATGTACCCTGAGTTACAACAGTACAAAAGAAATCACAGTCAAGAAAAACATAAAGCTAAATATAAAAAATATATTTCAAAATTGTCACTCTAAGACACACATAAACACACTTAAGACGACTGTATTTAAACCAAAATTACAGAAGTACGCATACGTATACTTCGTTCGGTAATAACGAGAATAATGCCAAATGACTACATACGCCGCGAACTACGGATTACAGGCATACTAGACACGATAGACGAATACAGACGGAACTGGCTTTCACACTTGCAAAAAAAATCATACGACTACAAACCACAAGGAAGGAGAACAATTGGAAGACCGAAGAAACGTTGGCGCGAGCAGCTGTAACTCTGGAGACGGAACGGATCAAAAGGTCCAATCCTTGATGTTTATGATGATGATGATGATGAATTCCATATAAGAAATACTTCAAGGTTATGTACTCGCCAATCAAATGAACTACCTTGACTACGGCCAGGAAATGTTGAAGTTAATCAAAACGTGATTGTGTTAACAACAAATTCAAATTGCTCTCTTCCGATTTAAAAAAAAGATAATTCCAGTGTACATATGTCACAGAACAGTGCAACAAGTACAATACTACCACAAATCTTAGGTAATTTGCTTGCAATAACGAAGTCCTATTAAGGGAGTGAGCACAAAATACTGAGGTTAGGCACGTGTTGACCGCATGTAATGTACGAACACATTTTAAATGTTCACACCATAAATTACATGTCATATACAGACTGGTGTAAACCTCGAATAAATTTACTCTGTAAGCATCAAGTCGAAATTAACCTACGGAACTTGTGGTTCATACGTTTTGATTGGATACTAAAAATCAAAACCGAATTAAATTCATCGGTGGGAGGCAGGGTTCAGGAGAATTTGGAAGCAGCATTTGTCATGCAAATATCTGCCCGGCCTGGTAAAGAGCATCTGATTTTTTTCACACTATTCTCAATTTCGCTTCGTGTGTAAACTTCCACGGCACACAAAATCCAATATAACATGAGGCGTGTTAGCCTAATAATGAAGTTTCCGAGTTAAGTTTACACTCTCCCTCTATCTCATGTCCCCTGTCCCTCACCTCTCCCGTCTGATCAACATACCATGCCGGGTACATCACTTGCGTGAAGAGGTTTACAGTGGCGTTGGCCAGCACTTGATGTCTGGCACGCACTTCCGGCAATGCAACTTAATAGTTACACTAACAACAAAACAACATGATCAGCGGTTCATTTTCACATAAGAAGTTGTATCAACTTATAAAAAAGTATCTTCTAAAACTCAAAATTCTATAGGAATGCGGTTATTTTTTGTTAGGACAGCAGTGTCCACCGTTTCGAAAGATCATAGCGTCCTCATCTTCACTCTCAAGCGGTCCAAAAACGGTTTTGTGAACATTACAGGCTCTTCCAATGGACGCGATGATAAGATCGTCTAAAAGACCACTGGCATAAAATCCGCAACTGCTCTCCAGTTATAATTATTTTGATATTTAATTCAACGTCACACAAACACATCACATGAAACAGCGTCGTTCAGCAATGTCATAACGTTTATATCTTTTTGCTCTAAATATATTCAAAGAAAAACTTCGAAACGACAATAACAGACTGAAATTACATTCAAAACTAAATCGCAGTCCAAATTAAGGACACGCTGTCAGTTTTTTAGAAGAGTTCGCAAAATTGCAAAAATCGATTATTAGCTTCGACATATCCGTCTGTCTGTCCGTCCGCATGGAACCACCCGGCTCCCCTTGGACGGATTTTCATTAAATCTGATATGAGTATTTTTCTAAATTCTACCGAGAAAATTTAAGTTTCATTAAAATCTGATACGAACAACTGGTGCTCTTACATGAAAATGTATGTGTATTTATATCTCGCTGAATTGTTCTTAAAATGAGAAATACGAGTATTTCAGAGATGCTGAGAAAATCAAAACACTCATTTGACGTTCAATAAATGTTTTTTTAATATGGACGTATATGGGATAATGTTAAAAAATATGGTAGAAACAGACAGGCCACATATGACCTGTACATAGTAACGAGACATACAGATTTTATAACTTAAAAATTCGCAATAGGGTCAGTTCTTTAAAAAAAAAACCCCTAATTTGACCTTCATGTAAATTGCAAGAGTTGGATTCCGAGGAGGACTGGAGTAAGTCAATGTTGGCAGTTTCATAGTAAGTCATATTCTTCACCTATATTATGTAGAAACAAGGAACCATGAAATGGCATCTTCTCGTTATTATCCATTAAGGTGACACGCGGTCTGATTCCCACACTGCTCCAAGTCTACGTATAATCCTGCGGACGTTATCTAAAGTAACGAGATACGCGCAATAGCAACGTCGACAACCGACTTACGCGACTCGGAATAAAAGACACACCTACGTCCACTGAACCAGAATTTCCTTCCACCTTCAAACTTCTAAAATCCAGTAGATTTCAGTGTGGCTTTTGACACCCTCGGACTGGCACCTATAATGTCGCAATTAAATATATGATTTATATTAACCGTATGACAGAGGCACTACGAGCACAGGAGATGATGACTAAAGGTTGCACAGGCATCGAGGTTGAAATTCTGTTATTTTACAAAGGTCGATGGACTCAACTGTTGCTTTGGATATACAATAAACTTCACCCTCGGGTGTTTGTTTATGAGGTGTATTTTTTGACCCAAAACTTATACACTCTTTTGGTGGGAAAGCTGAAGGAAAGGAACCACCTGGAAGATTCAGGTGTTGAAGGAAGGATAATATTAGAGCGGTTTTTACAGATATAGAATGGGAGGGTAAGAATGCAGAACGGGGTTTAAACATTTCTGGGGCCAATGTTAAAATAAATTTGAGGGTGCTACTCATGCATAAAGTAATCCTAAACTGAAAGTGCACTCACTGGCATATAATAATTTATATACAAAATATCCTTAACATACAATATGAAAAACAAGCAGCGTCGTTGGAATCCCCAAACGGTGAAGCCGCATGCAGTCGCAGAGTGCCGCAGCTTTAAATTACCCAGGTGTGGTTCGTTTAACCTGGCTCGGGATGTACAGGTGATGGTTTCACGTGAATATGGCAATGAAATCACGTGATCCATAGCATACGGAAAATTTTCTTTCATAGTTTAGGAACCAACAGTTTTTCAAGAAGGGTTCTGCTCCATAAAGCTAACTAACTACCTAAGTACCCAACTCAAACTAGCAGAGCTTTCTTGAAATGTAACATTCCTCAACAAGTCAATACATTCCCCGCATATTATGGAACCCAACGGTCATTGCTGTATTCATAAGAGCCCACCACTTGTCTCTATTCTGAATTAGATAAATCCAGTCCACACCTTGTTCTATCTCTTAAAGATTAATTTGGATATTATCCTCCACTTACACGTAGGTCTTCCAAGCTGCCTCTTTCCCTCAGTTTTCCCCACCAACACCCTGCATGCACCTCTCATCTCCCCCCGCGGAGTTAGTTATGTACTGACCATCTGAATTGTACTATGCGTGGTAGAAATTAAAGCAAACGAATAAAGCCTTAAGTTACACCTGACCAACAAATCAGTGCGTAAGAGGCCCCTGGGAAGTGTACTCTGTTCTCACGAACTTCCTTGTTATTCTTGAATACAAATGAGCCTACATAACCTCATAATTTCCGTGATGAACTACACTAATGTGGGAGGGCTGATCAACTTGTCAAGGGAATAGAAATAAAATGATTCGAACTTTATAACATACTTTCCAATACTTGCGCGCACCGTCGTGGTCCTTGACCAAATATCTTATCATATTCTCAATGCATTTTAACAGAATGCGGTAATTTACTAAACACTGCAAACGACCATTAACTCACTGGAAAACACGTACCCCTGTGATTGTTGGATCATGAATGGCCGCTTTCAGACTACAAGTTTTCTTGAGAGGATTTTTAAATAATTTCATTTCAGCTTCAAAGTTCAAAGCAGTTTGATACGTTTAAACAGTAGGCCAGAAATATCTGATACGAACATATTTAACACTGTAACAAGAATGGACAAGCCAGTTTCAGTTCGGGCAGGATACCGTTCTTCTGGGATATAATCGTGTCTCAGAAGAACGGATACCTCATAAAGAGACGTAATTGAAATAAAATAGAGCGTATATCTAAGGCACCGCAGAAAATAAAATAATCTAATGTCTTATTTCTCGTACTTTTCACTGAAGGATATATTCATACTGTCTTAGCAAGACAAGCTAAAAAAAATCCCAAATATAAATTAAAATATGGCTAGCACTTTTATCAGAAAGAGCCATTCTGCGGTGTTGTAACATCGTCTCGCTTCAACAGCCCTATGCTTATTCTGCTGCATTATATGTGTGACAGTTACTGGCTTAATATTTTGTGTCAGTGTGCTGAGGCAATAGTTGATCTTTACTCAAAGATTGTGTGGAATGAGAAACTGAAAGTTAATTACCGAGTTCACAAATGTCAGTTGCTGAAACCTCTTCTAAGACAGCTCTTTCAAGTTCACGCCTTCCCTCATAACTATTATAACATTATGTTCCAAAATATCTCTTAAGTCTTCCAAGCATTTCCTTTCCGAGAACACCATAATAAGTTGCAGACTGTAAAGTGCAGCAATACAGTACAAAAGACACAGAAATTCAGAAGTTTGTTTCTGCGAGCATAAATAACGAAATCATATACGTATATAAAAACAACAGTCCCAAATTATCTCCAGTCTTCATGTTACGATTAATGTTCAAAACTTCTATTACATCATGGAATTTTTTGATCACAGTATGTAATGTAAAATACGAGCCGTATTAAACCCACGTTAACAACATCTTCTAAGTGAAGATATTGCTCTATGAATGTTTTCACAACGTAGTTTATGAACTAACATTTAGCAGGTCTAGAACATGACAAATAAAAATTGTTCCCAAAATTTTGGGGAGCACTACTTAATGTATATTGATTAATTTTTTTTTCTGTGACGCTGCGGCCCAACGCGGGCCATGGCCTCCTCATTCGTGAGGTTTCTAGATCACACACAGCGACGCATCATATTCGGTAGGACTTCTCTGAACGAGTGATCAGCCCGTCGCAGAGACCTCTACCTGACAACACACGTCACTCAACACAGACAGACATCCATGCCCCTGGCGGGATTCGAACCCACAATCCCAGCAAGCGAGCGGCCGTAGGCCCACGCCTTAGACCGCTCGGCCACTGAGATCGGCATATTGAATAATAATAAAGCAAACTAAATGGGGAGAATGCCTTTTCTTAATTTTTTCTCCCTCGTCCGCTTCTTTCTCTTATTCGTCTTACCTCCAGTCCTTCATTTATCCATTCTTTCTCTCACTATTTCCTTCAGAATAAAACTTTCCATTGGAGTTACTTCCTCCTAAACATCAACTCAACCATGTGGTTTGTTGTACGGAACATCAGCAACGTGTCTATTACAATGTTCTTTACTTCCTTAGATTTCACAGCGAAACAATTAGTGGACACGGCAGTGCGTCACAGCCAGAACTGGTTACAGGCACCACTAATTCCTTATAACACAAAAAAGTATTGCATAAGCTGAAGCACAGCTGTAAAATCACGGTACAAATACGACCTTTTTACGATGTCGTGACGACCGTGAACCTGCTGTTACTTTTAAACACAGCTGCCATTGTGTCCGGGCCCCCAGCGCTATAAACACATCCACTTACAGGTCTATTCACATCTTGCAACATTAAACTAGTTTTCATTCCATGCCCCATTTAGGTACATGAAAGCGAATCGCTTCCAAGAAACTGGAGAGAAACTGCGTAATCCAAACAAAGTACGAATATTTTCCTAATTTTTTTAATGTACATAACTCAGACCTAATTTAGGTTGCTAATAGGCCCATATAAACAAAGAAATTATGTTAGTTATCATTCTATATCGATTAAAAGAAAATTACTTTTTTTTTGTTTCGCTAAATATGCCCTAGAGCAAGACAAACACTTGCCGGACTGTTGTATGTCTGGAAGATACATTTATATGTATATGTGTACATTACACATACAGTCGAACTTGCTTACAACGTCATGAAAGGGACAGAAAATTTTGTGTCGTTATAAACGAATGTTGTTCTAACCAAGTAATATGATACCGTTAACAGTGAGGAATTAATTAATGCCACAGAATATCTGACGCCGAATACGGGATGTTCTACAAAACGATGTCGTTGTAACCGAGTTGGTATTTTAAACCTTATGTAATACTCCAATATTACATCAATGGCTGTTACTGACAGCAGTAGCTGATTTGAACTTCATACAGAGTAGGGGGTTACAGTGGAACACTACAAACGGAAGCATCAAATTATATTAGGCACACACTGTTACAGTAAATCTGTAATTTTGGTACGAAGCAGGACGGATGTAGGGTAGACACATCATCAGCATTTTGTTTTATGAATAAAAGTACAGAGAAGTTCCCCCAACATAAAAATATTTACAGAAAATAAAAATGAATTTAAAACATCTAACACATTTTATATAGGCTGGTTATTGTATTAACTCCATGTGGCAGATTTCTCCAAGGAAAGCTGCGAGTTTCTCAGCCAGCCAAAAACTAACCGCAATATATGCTACCCAAACCTTTATTGTCATGTTCACAACAGCCCATCACTGGACCATGTCCTCAAGTCTGATAAAGCCAGTACAAAACTATCCTATTATTTTAAGATCCATTTCAATATTAACTTCCCTTCCACACCCAGGTCTTTCTACAGGTTTCTTTCCTTCAAGCTTGCCAACCAAAACCCTTAACGTAACACTCTTCTCTCTCGTAAGCGCTACAGGCTCCTTCTTCAATACACATCTTGAATTTTTACATAAATCTTAGATCTAAATGAAGCAGTGTTGCGAAAACTGCATGCTCTCTTATATCGTTCCAGAATATTTCATAAGCATTTGCCACTTTTAACATTTATTCCACTGAAGCTTGCAGGGGATCGAATAGCGTCGAATGTATATCAAATTATTCAACTGATTAAAATACCCATAATTAAATGGGATGAGACTTGCATTCGAAAACACAGAAACGTTATTTTTTCTTAGGTCATCGAAATTCTAGGCACAAACTTTAGAATACCTACAAAGAAATATAAAAGCAGCATTTTTTGCAACTATATTAACATGTTGCCAGTTTAAATTAGAAAGTTTATAGATAAAGCGAGCATATCCCAATTATTGCTGATTCTCCATAACATAAGACTTGAGACTTAGTTAGTCAATAAATAACCCGTCTTCTACGTAAACCAAACTTTCATTAGTCTTCACGTGAGTCCGTCACTGTATCATATATTGGGCGACTTTACTCCAGTCCAAATGCTCACATTCTATTTCACTGAACCTTACTTTAATATTATCAAACCATCTATGCTCAAGTCCTCAGTTGTTTCTTCTCTTCTTATTTTCCGCCTAAAATGCAGTTTGCATATGTCAGCTATCTGCATATTTCATTTCTTATCCTCCATGGTAGGAAATTTTATTGATTTGAATCGAGAGCGCAGCAGTCAAAAACATTCGAACGTTTAATTAATAGGGAAGTTCTCAATTTTACGCGCCGCATGCTGGTCTAAAACGAACAAGAGATATCCTTCGTGTTCCTAATCGCATACGTACAATAAATCCACTCATCACGCTCTGGTGTCGAAAACTGAGTCGTAGGTAATGAGTCTAAAATTTAGTCTTCTTGAATCTATAAAACCTGACGTGAGAGCATTGTTAAATATGTCCTAAATAAATAAATAAATACCAACTCTCCCTAACTTATGATAGGGCATTTTACGTCACTCGTACCGTGCATATTCATAAATTAATGCATCAAGCAACAAACGCACTTAATACAATATAAATGTGGGGGTTTAATACTTGTTATGAATTGTATTTTATTAAGTGCATTTTTTATTAATGTATTAATTATGATGGGTCACTGAAATACTTTAGTTTCGACCAGTGTAGTACCGAGAAAATTAATTTCGGATCATCACCACCGTAAACGGCTGGGGTCAGGTCCTTTAAGCCCTGAATGTCTTGATCTTGAAGATGCTCGTGATCTTTCCATCTTCGTTCTGGTCTCCCCAGATCACAGTGTTCACTCAAATGATGCAGGAAAAACGATCGTCTTCCATCCTTGGCACATGCTTTATGTCACCATTTATGTTGACAATGGTCGATGTCTGCGACTATGATCATTAGTTGTAATTTTCTAAGGATGTTCGTGTTTGTTTGCTTGTCTAACCTGGTTAAACCTAAAGTGGTGTTAAAATCTCATCTGTGCTCTTGCTAACTTCCTTGGATACTTTTTATTTAAATCGTTAAATTCGGAGTGAAAAGCCATCGGCGATGACTTTCTCTGAAGTCTTAATTTTTCGTTCCAGGATCGAAATACCGCTCACTGTCTAAAATTCACCAACATCAGATTAGGATTAATTAGTTATATTGTGGTAGTTATGACTTAAAACTCAGTTTAGGAATAAATCGTTATGAATCAACTCGCTCGAGATCAAATTATTGAAACCTTAATCCAAGTTACTTTTTTTTTTCTATCTATGCGAATAAGCAAAGAAACTCTTCACTTCTACTAACAAATTTAATATGGTACTGGACGATTCATAAATGGCTTCCTTAAAGAGACAAATCCTTAATAACAGCAGACATCTGTCTCTTTCCTCGTTTAAGTGAGTTCTTTCAAACTCATACACTGAAATCCAGTAGAAAATACAAAAAGTTTATGAACGACTTAATGCAAATAATTCCAATCAGATAGACCATAAATTACTTTAGGTTAATTCTGCAGCTATTTCCTGCCTACTTTCTACTGAGAGATGCCACAAAATTCACCAATCGTGAAAATCACTGTAGGAAAGATCTCTAAACTGTACCTCCGGTATATTAAAGGATCCAGACGAACAGAAGTATTTGTACTTTGGAACTCTTTCAGTTTACAATTTCTTCCTGCTGTTTCTCTTCAGAAGAAAGCAGCTATACGTCTTAAACTCCCGTAAAACTTCAACTATCAAGTAGTTTCCGAATGTCAATGACTGGATTTAACTACGAACTCTAACCACGCCCTAATGACTTCAAAATGTAACAATGAGCATTTATTGTGCCAAAACGGGTAATATTCGTTTTTCAATTTTTGACTTTCATTTCCTGAAAAAAGATGAGAAATATTTTGGTTGTTTATCAAGTAAAATATTATACGAATTCCATGCTAATGATATACCAGAAGGTGAACACCGGAGAAGGGAGGGAATGCACTACGCAAGCGGAAGCTCACTTAAGGTGAAGAAGCGGAAATAACAGAAGATGGTGGCTTTTAAAATCCATGCGACGTCTACGTTTGCTTATCATTTAATGAAAAAAGAACACCTAATGCGCAAGAAATAAGGGAAGACGAAAGAAGATAAGAAAAAGGAAATACACTCGCATATTATTTAAATAATTCACCTCCATTTAAATATTACAGTGCTAGCTGAAAATTCGTTACAGCCCGTACAACTACTGAGGAAGAACCACACCGAAAGATATGAATTACAAATTGTGAGAGCTGATACTCTTACGAATATGTTCAAAGAATATGATTAATGGCTCACATGGAAATATAATTATACATTTAATTTTGCCCTTACATTTCGCCATAGATTAGTTTGAAGTCGAGTATGCAGTAGTAACTGTTCCTACGAACCCACTTCTTTCCTAAAATAAAAATATATTATCACAAAATATTAATACTTACCCCCCCTCCGCCCCCGTATTTATGTGCTAATCGCATTTACACTGAGAAACGAGGCAGGGTGTGTGCGTGTATGTTTTACAGAAGTTCCGTCAACACTGAAGAACGTGCTTTTTCTGAAATCCGAAAGAGCACTGACTTGTTTAAAGGCCACAGCTTCTTCTGTTTCTCTTTCTAAAAGAGCAGTGTTTACGAAGAAGATGAGTTTCGAGCATTCTTGGAACAATATTAAGAGTGCTAATTCAGAAGCGAATGGGTTCTCGCTTACAGTAAAGAAATTCTGCGTATTTTATGAAAAGTGAAGGTTCATTACCGCTTGTTCCTATCCTAAGCCAGATGAATCCAGTCCGCTGCCTTACATCCTATTTATTTACAATCCATTTCAGTATTATTCTCCCAACTACGTATAGCTTCTAAGTGATTTATTTCCTTGAGGTTTCCCATCAAAAATCATGTATAGGCTTCTCTTCCTTCCTACGTGATTGGGCCGCCTATTTAATACCCCAGCAGTACTTGGTGACAAATACAAATCATGAATCTCAGTACGCAGTTTCATCCAGCCTCAGACTACTTCATCACATTTAGCATAGACACTTATCACTATCGGCCACCTGTTCTACAGCACCCTCGGCCTCTGTTCTCGCAGTGTAACCGAACAGCCGGAGCTAAGGCACGTATGAGCAACCGTAAAATGTCCTAATATCATGGTTTATCTAAGTACTGGTACGAAAAGTCTGCTCAATAGAACTGCTTATCTACAGTACACTAATACACCTTAATTAAAGTATCTTAATGCCTAAAAATGTTTACTGAGAAGCTGACATTCAGCTGGACAATAACATTTTCCGCATTTTCTGGCAAAAAGTCCCCGTCCGTGTTCTTAAGGGCCCGAAGCTGACATATAGGCCCTACAGTCCACGAGTTCAGCGCCTACGGTGCTAAGGTCCGCTTTATTAGCAGACATGTTCGTATCTGTAACTGTGTGTCCTGCTTTCGGGTTTCAGACTAAAATTGCACACCTGTGCATTTATCACCCTCAAACGCGTACTACATATTACACCATCTTCAATTTAAAAGAAATGTTTAACACAAATTATTTGTAAATTTCTATTAAACGCCTGTTTTATAGCGTGAAATGCGCACACTTTACTAAAAATCAAAGGTATAACGTTATATTTACAATATAATGAAACAAGCCGCTTGTTTCGTAGTTGGCCTGAACTGTAGGTTAAAATTAGCACTTCGGAATAGCAGCTCCGCATAAAACTCATAAAACACATGCCCTTGTCACAAGTTGCTTCGTACAGTACTGGTCTACACGATATGCATGTGAAAGGCATCCGATTCAAATCCAGGCCTAAGACAATATTTCCTAACTGAAATTTTCGTCTCTTCTCCCTGTTATCGAGACTCTAATAATACATTCAAACAGTCCACACCAGCTTCCTTGAACTTCCCTACTGATTCACAGTCATCTTACCATATTTCACTCCACACGTCTCAGACCAAGTTCAGAAAATAAAGCAAGCGAATGAAGAGCATGCATCAATCACAGCACTTTTCGAAATGGCGGATACATTCATTGATCTATCATAAACCTGATTCTCCGGTTATTTTGGGGTAATTAAATTCACTAAACTTGCAGGATAATAACAGCTTCGTCATGAATAGTCTTCTCGTGCGAATCTCTTCTGGTAACGCTCTGTTCAGTAAAATTAAAGTTTATTAGAGTAAGCAAAATTCCTTATATGCAGTATCGTATTAATGACATAACGTCACAAATCACTAATAAGTAGGCTAAATTTTGCGAGAATTTTAGTGAGTTAAAGAAGGAAAAGACGGAAAACTACCAACATTTTAGTACAGTGTGGATGCTACAAGATATTTGTGAGATGGCTCTGAACTATTAAATTTATAATTTGATTTCACAACTAACGCAGGTTCAGTTACATCAACTAGCAAATATGATTAACTTATTGGCATTGATGTAATCGTACTGACAGGGGAAAACCAAAGTTCTGGAGAAAACCCTGCTCAGTACAATTTTCTCCACAACAAAACTTACATGGACTGGCGAATAAATGAATCCGGCCATCCGACCAGTGCATTTCCTAACCTGCTGAGCGGCCAACAGCTTCACTACAACACTGTAGAACAAATTTGTTCGTTAGCGAAAGGAATAGACGTCTTTCGGAGGAAGAGAAGAAATGACAATACTGATTATATTCATATTATCGGAATGAAAAACACAAACACACAACTACGGATACAATTACGACACAAAACAAGAACACATGGTTTGCTTGTAATGTTTGTACACAGAGCTAAGTCACAAAGTATGTTTACTACACTGCCAACTTAAATGCCCCAAAAAGAAATTTCCTCCACGAAGAAGTCGCTGAAGGGAATAAAGGAAAAGGGAGAAGGTAGTGTAATGATGTGGCTGGAATATTGTGTGGGAGTGGAGGCAAGAAAGATATGGAGCCTAGAATGATTTCAATTTGAACAAGTTGGCCTAACACAAATTCTATACTACATAAAGGAACGAATAAATCAGGGATCTAAGGCTTTCGTTTCGTTTACACTCTATAGCAGTTCAGAGCACACATACGAACAGTGACATAAATCAAGGCGACGCCATTCCAGTTCGTATTATATTACTCGAAGGCGTCCGCGTCCAGATGTTTCTCCGTTACTTTATGTAGTTAGAGACACAAATACAGACAAACGGATGCAGAATCTTAGCTCATAAATCCATAAAATCTTGAGTTTCCCTTGGTATTGCCTAGCTGAGATATATTCCAGAAATCAGTGCGAATTTATTTTCCTGCAACACATAAGGAAATGTAACTATGTCTTGTTTATGACGTATATTTCAAGATCATTTATAGATGTCACGTGCGTCATGGCCCTAATGGCAGTGCCTATTATAGTACTGCATATTTATACTGGAGGACTCCTCCCCCTCACTAGGTATGCTGTTCACGAGGTTTCGTGGAAATAATTCCTTCAACTTAAAAGTCTAGGGGTCCGACAAGAGCACGATGTGAGGATAATATTAAAACGGAATGACGTACATTGGATGTAACAAGCTCAAAGTAGGATCCACGGGCAGGATCTTGTTATTATTGCAACGGATGTACGGGTTAAACATAAAGCGGGAGATATGTAACGCGGTGAGAACTTGGGTTCTTAAGAAGATTCTGATCCACGGAGCTATTCCTTAACTAGAAGTGGAAAATACACTTTCACCATCAGAACACCCACCACGATACACTATCATCAAGTACAGAGTGTACAATCTAAACTAAGGGCAAAAGGGATGAGAGGTTTGGGAGTGAGGACATTTTGTTTCAGCCGGTCTGTGTATCGTCTACGGAAGGGATAAGATAGGAGTTAGCTCCCCGTCCCATTCCACCACCAGTTCACGTGACTAGAATCACTTTGCACATTGCAAAACTCCCCCACACTACTTAATGTTTAGAAGCAAGGCCAAGAATGGCTGGCTGGCAGGCTAGGGTGACTGCACTGCTTCTTCACGGTTCAAGCAAAACAACACTGCAACGTCGGAGGAAGATGGGAAGTCAGTACGATTTGTGTACTGCATTATTTGCATGTCTTTAAGTTATAAGACGAGACAAGAAGAATGAAGCTGCATTTACAGTGCGAAAGCCTTCGCTTCTTATTTACCAAATGTTATGATTTATATACGCTGCTAGGTATTACACATTTCCACTTTCAAGCAAACCTCCCCCCCCCCCCAAAAAAAAAACTTTGCCCTTGCGGTATAAAATGCTTTTTTTCCCCTTTCGACGGTTTTTATTGTGTCGGTTTGGGGCAAAATTAAAATCGTAAAAAAACGTTCAGTGTAGATATAAAAACCCCTACGG
>Ga0123354_10003126_pt1 | contig 22646 bp, 19 predicted proteins | sample TergutLab28metaG_2_FD_97872 | JGI IMG/M metagenome (GOLD analysis project Ga0123354, IMG submission 97872) | Labiotermes labralis P4 segment gut microbial communities from Petit-Saut dam, French Guiana - Lab288 P4 | ecosystem: Host-associated > Arthropoda: Insects > Digestive system > Gut ... | reverse complement strand
GTCGCCCACGCCGAGGCGCTGGGTACCGGAATCGCCCCGGCGACCATGGGGGCGGTGCTGACCCAGTACTCGGCCGCCGCCGACGCCGTGGACCAAGCGCTCAGCCAAACCGGCGCCGAGCTGTTCAACGGATTTTTCGAGACCGTCGCCATCGTCGCCGCCATCATCGCCGCCCTGGGCTTCCTCGGCGCCCTGATCCTGACGGCCCGGCGTACCCACCGCGTCATCAACGTCGGTGTGGCCATCGGCTTGCTCGCCGTCATCGGTATGACCAGCATCATCGGGGCGCACGCCGGGCAGTCGTCGCGGATCTCGGTCGTCGATTCCGAGATTTCCGACTTGTCGGTGGCGCTGACCGACACCTGGGAGGCCCGTTCGGCCAGCCTCGCCTCGGTCCTCCAACCCGACCAATGGCAAACCACGACGGCCCAGGCCCAGGCCAGCGCCGCCGACGCCCGGACCCGACTGGGGAGCTACGACGGCAACCTGCTCGCTTCGGCCAACGGTTTGGTTGATCGCCAGCAAACGATCGCCAGCGCCGCCGATCTCACGGCCCGTACCCAACTGGTCCTCGATGCCACCCCGTGGAACGATCTGGGTACCGCCATCGGTTCGGCCATCGACGACCGGCGTCCCGACGCGGACGCCCTGGTCGTGCCGGCGCTGTGGTACACCGTGGCCCTGGCCGCCTGCTGCCTCGTGGCGGTCATCGCGACGCTGGCCGGAGTCCACACCCGAGCCAAGGAGTTCTCATGAGCGTCCCCTGGCCCCAGGGCTCGGTACAAGTACCGCCGACCGCCCCCCAGATGCTGGCCTACCTCGACGAGCTCGGTACGTGGGTCGACGACCGCCGCCAAGAACTGGACCGGCTGGACCGGAAGGTCCAACAGGTCGAACCGGTCCAGGGTACCCAGGACATCGCCATGACCCTGGCGGTGTGGCAAGCCATTAAGAACCGGTACGGCGATCTCGTGCGGACCTGGGACTCCGGCCGGGTGACCGACCTCGACCTGAAGAAACTCGCCACCATGACCTGGGCGAACCTCAACGACATGCTGACGCCCGGGACCACCCTGTCGACCGGCGGCGGCCTGCCGATCAGCCTGCCCGAGGCGTGCCGCATGCTGGAAGCCCTCATCGCCCAACTCTCCACCCGCTATCAGCTCGCCCCGGTACCGACCGAGGCCTCGGCCCGGATCGCCGCGCTGCGGGCTCAGGTCGAAAGGATCCGGGATCAAGCCGAACTGGATTCGCCCGCCATCCAGCAGACCACCTCGGCCGCCGTGGCCGAGCTCAGCCAAGATGTCGCCAATCTGATCGACAAGGCCGACCGGGGCGGCGATGTCGGCGGGGTGCTGGGACCGCTCGAAGTACGCGCCGCCCAGATGGAACGCGACCTGATCGTCGGGCACGCCGAACGCGCGATGCTGGCCCAGAAGATCGACCAGGCTGGCGCCCGGCGAGCCGCGCTGGTGGCCCGCGAACAGGCGGTCGCCGATCTGGTGGCGCGGACCAGAGCCCGCGTGACGCCCGCGCCGAAGTACGCCGTGCCCCACATCGAGTCGCTCGGGGAGGTACCGGCGGCGGCAGCCGACCTCGACGCCTATCTCGGACGCCTCGACCAGGCCAGCGCGGCCCTGGATATCGTCCAGCAAGCCAACGAAAAGGCCTACGCCGCCACGGATGCGCTGACGGCCCGGCTGGAGAAGGTACTGGGCAAGACCGCTTCTCCCAACAGCCCGCTCATTCAGGATCTGTCGCAGCAGATCCGGACGCTGCTTCGCCAAACCCCGGCCCCCGTCCCGGTGATCGAACCGTTGATCGCAGCGCTGGAAGCCGCCGGGGGCCAGTCATGAGATGTACCCAGCCTGGCTGTACCGGGATCATCGAAGACGGTTACTGCAACGTCTGCGGCCTGCCCCAGAGCCTGGGCGCTCCGCCCGCACCCGTCCGTCCCACCGTCGCCCCGGTGGCAAGCGACGACGGTACGCCGGGTAGTGTGCCGACACTGCGGGCCACCGGGCCTTGCCAGATGCCGGGTTGCCCCGGCCACATCGTCGACGGCTACTGCGACACCTGCGGCGCCCCGGCCGGGTCCACGGGTCCGTCCCCGGACGCCCTGGCGGTCACCACCGGACGGATCGGTACCGTGAGCCTCGGCTCGGCCCGCGTCGGCACGGGTACGGCGCGGTCGCGCCCGGCCGGTTCCGGCCGTACCACCGGCCACCTTGGCGCCGGCTACACAACCATTCCGCCCGAACCGACGGTCGATCCCATATCGGCCATTCTGGCGAACCCGGAGGTACCGGAAGACCGCCGCTTCTGCCCCCACTGCGGCGCTGAAGTCGGCCGCTCGACCAAAGACGCCCCCGGGCGGGTCGAGGGGTACTGCCCGAAGTGCCGCCAGCCCTACTCGTTCACCCCCAAACTGACACCGGGCGATCTGGTCGCCGGCCAGTACGAAGTACGCGGGTGCCTCGCCCACGGCGGGATGGGCTGGATCTATCTGGCCCAGGACCACAACGTGTCCAACCGTTGGGTCGTGCTCAAGGGGCTGCTCAACGTCGGCGACGAGGCCTCGACGCAGGCCGCCATGGCCGAGCAGCGTTTCCTGGCGCAGATTCAGAACCCGCTCATCGTCGAGATCTACAACTTCGTGACCCACGAGGGCGGCGCCTACATCGTCATGGAATTCGTCGGCGGCCGCTCGCTCAAACAGATTCTGAAGGAGCGGGTGTCCGAGGTCGGTGGCGCGTACAACCCGCTGCCCGTCGACCAGGCGCTCGCGTACATCCTGGAAATCCTGCCCGCCTTCTCCTATCTGCACGCCCAGGGTCTGCTCTATTGCGATTTCAAACCTGACAACCTGATGCATGTCGAAGACTCGGTCAAACTCATTGACATGGGCGGGGTGAGGCGCATCGACGACGACGATTCGCCCATCTTCGGCACGGTTGGGTTCCAGGCCCCCGAAGTACCGACCCAGGGTTGCTCGATTGTCTCCGATATCTTCACCATCGGGCGTACCCTGCTGGTGTGCTGCGCCGAGGTGAAGGGGTACCAGACTACGTACGCGACCGCGTTGCCGCCGGTCGACGAGGTCCCGGTCTTCGCCCGCTACGATTCGGTCTACCGTCTGATCGCCAAGACCTGCGCACCGAATCCGTCCGACCGGTTCTCCTCCGCAGACGAACTGCGGCACCAGATGCTGGGCGTCCTGCGCGAAGTAGTCAACTCGGCCCACGCCACGGCGGCGACCTCGTCGGTGGCATCCGATCTGTTCGACCCGCCCACGGTCGTCGCGGACGTGTTCACCTGGAAACAGTTGCCCCGTCTCAAGCCCGACCTGACCGACCCCGGGCTGGCCATGCTGGCCTCCCTCGATCCGGGGCTGAACCCTCAGGAACGGTACCAGGCGCTGCTGAACTCGCCGGTGAAAACCCTGGAGGTCCAGATCGCGCTGAGCCTCGCCGCCATCGAGGTCGGGGCCACCGAGTCCTGGTCGCACACGGTCGACGAGATCCTCTCCCACGACCCCTGGGAATGGCGCGCGGCGTGGATCGAAGGGTTGGCCGCCCTCAACAGCGGCGACTGGTCCCAGGCCCAGTCCTGCTTCAACGCCGTGTACGGACAAGTGCCGGGTGAGCTGGCTCCCAAGTTCGCGCTCGCCGTCGCCTGCGAGATGGGCGGTGAGTTGGATCTCGCCGAGCATCTCTACCAGGTCTGCGCCACCACCGATGGGGCCTACGTACCGGGCGCGGCCTTCGGTCTGGCCCGGGTACGGGCGAAGCGGAAGGATGCCAAGGGCAACATCGTCGACATCGGTTCGGTGCTGGCCGCCCTCGATCTCATTCCCGCCACCTCGGGGGGCTGGCCACAATCCCGTCGGCTGGCCGCCTCGTACCTGACGTACTCAGGCAAGGGGGTCGCCGATCTGGCCAAAGCCGAAGACGCCATCCGGGCGTCGGGAGCGCCCGCCGAGGACCAGCTTCGCCTCGAACTGGAAATCTTCCGCCGGGCGCTGCCCCTCGCCACATACCCATCGGTGAAAGCGAGCCGCCGCCGGCCGGTCCCGGTCGTCGGCGACGTACCGGTGACCAAGGCCACCGTACGCGCCAAAATCGAATCGCTCTTGCGCCAACAGGCGGGCTTGGAACACGACACCGCCAAGCGCGTGGCGCTCATCGATGAGGCCAACTCTTTGAGAAAGTGGACAGTGATATGAAATTTCTGGATCGCAATGCCCCGGGAGTGGAGTGGAGCCAGGACTCGCCCGACACGGTGTCGATGGCACCGCCGGGCCAATCGACCGACGTCTATCCCACCGCCTGCCCGGCCTGTGGCGGCGAACTCGGCGTCGACGGCTACTGCCTGGTGTGCGGTCAGAAGGCGAAGAACCTGCGGGAGCATTACGAAACGGCGCCGCAGCCCTGGCTGGCCGGGGTGTGCGACATCGGCGCCCTCCATACCCGCAACGAGGACGCCATGGCCTGCCAAGCCGATCAGACCAGGGCCGTCATCGTCGTCTGCGACGGCGTCACCACCTCTGACGGCTCCGACGTGGCGTCATTGGCGGCGGCCCGGACCGCCTGCGACCTGTTGTGGGCCGACGATCCACAGGGGGTGGGAACCGCGTCCTCGCGTACCGCCGCGGTGAACGCCGTTCTGACCCAGGCGGTCACGACCGCCAACCAGGCGGTGATCGATGCCACCAGTGAGGACTCCCGCAACTCGGCCGCCACCACCATCGCCATCGCGGTCACCGATGACAAGGCCATCCACTGCGCCAACCTCGGCGACTCGCGCGTCTACTGGCTTCCCGACGCCGCCGCGCCGTGCCAGATCACCAAGGATCATTCCCTCGCCCAGGACGGCATCGATTCGGGTACCGGCCGCGCCGAGGCGGAGTCCTCGATTTTCGCCCACACGATCACGAAATGGCTGGGCCGCGATGCCACCGACGTGACACCCTACCTGGCCGTCGTCGAGCGCGACGGTCCCGGATGGCTCCTCGTCTGTTCCGACGGTCTGTGGAACTACGCCTCCGAAGCCGCCGCGGTCGCCGCCTTGGTCGGTCAGTTCACCGCTGCCGATCCCACGCCCAGCCATCTGGCATCGGCGCTCGTCGCGTGGGCCAACGACCAGGGCGGACACGACAACATCACCGTGGTCTGCGCCCGGCTGACGGCTCCAGGAGCCGCGGCCGCGGATACTGCCGCGGCTCAGGGAACCACCCCATTGTCCACTGATCCGGAAGCCGGCGAACGGCCCACCGTCCGACTTGGGTAACCCGATCATCTAGACTTGAGCCATGGCTGTTTTCACGTCGATGGTCTACCAGAACGAGTTTCTGGCCGATGGCAACACCGATGTCAATGCGATTGTCCGTATCGACTGTTCTGAGGCCGGCGCCGCTGGCCAGACCGGTGTCGGGGATGTCGGCGAGATCGTCATCGTGGACACCTCGGCGTCCATGGGGCTAGTCAACATGCAGGCAGCCAAAGACGCCGCCATGGTGGCGGTCGACACCATTCTCGACGGTACTTTTTTCGCCATCATCGCCGGCAACCACCGGGCGTACCTGGCCTTTCCCCGGGTGACCTCGGGCCCCGGCATGGTACGGATGGACGCGAACACCCGCCAAGCCGCCAAGAAAGCCATCGCGGCCTTCCGGGCTGACGGCGGTACGGCCATGGGTTCGTGGCTGCTGCTGGCGCGGGCGCTGTACCGGTCGATTCCCTCCCTGGCGGGCAAGCACGCCATCCTGCTGACCGATGGCGAGAACCACAACGAGTCGGTCACCCAACTCGAAGCGTCGATCCGGCAGTGCCTGGGTGAGTTCCAGGTCGATTGCCGCGGCATTGGCGTCGAGTGGCAAGTGTCCGAGATTCGCAAGATCGCCCAGGCCCTGCTCGGGACGGTCGATGTCATCCCCAGCGCCCAAGACCTGCCCCGCATCTTTCAGGAACTGATCGCCCGCTCGATGGCCCGGGGCGTCCCCGACGCCCAGTTGCGGGTCTGGGTTCCCCAGGGCGCCCAGGTGCTTTTCCTGAGGCAGGTCTCGCCCACGGTCGAAGATCTGACCCACCGCGGCAGCCCGGTCGATCCCCTGACCAGCACCTATCCGACCGGGGCGTGGGGCGACGAGTCGCGCGACTATCACCTGTGCGTACGCCTGGCGGCCAAGGCGGTCGGTACCGAGCAACTGGCGGCGCGCGTCCAGCTGGCGGCCGGAGCGGCGATTCTGACCCAGGGCCTGGTCAAGGCGAAATGGTCGGCCGATGCATCCCTGACGGCCCGGATCAGCCCGGAGGTCGCTCACTACACCGGGCAGACCGAGTTGGCCTCGGCCATTCAGGAAGGTCTGGCCGCCCATGCCCAGGGCGATGACCAGACTGCCACGCAAAAACTCGGGCGGGCCGTTCAGTTGGCCACCCAGACCGGCAACGCCGAAGCCGCCTCCCGGCTCAGCCGGGTCGTCGATGTCGCGGACGCCGCCACCGGTACGGTCCGGCTGAAGACGAACATCGACCGGGCCGACGAGATGGCGCTCGATACCGCCTCGACCAGGACCACCAGGATCAAAGGATAATTCATGGCAGTGTGTGTGGCGGGCCACCAGACTCAGGCCCAAGACTTTTGCGACCAATGCGGCCTGCCGGTCGTCGCCGAAACGGCGGCGGCAACGGGCCCAACTGCGGCCGTGTGCCCCAACTGCGGGGCGCCCAAACCGGCCAACGCGCTGTTTTGCGAGACGTGTGGCTACGACTACACCACCGGGGCGTTGCCGGAGCAGGATCTGCGCACCGAGCTGGGGTTGCCGCCGGCCAAGACCACGTCGGATGAGACCGCGCAATCCGACGAGCCTACGCCGGAGGACTCCGCCGCAGCCGGAAACACCCCGGCGGCAACGCCGGACGATGCGGCGGCGCAACCGGCCCAGCCCCGTCCCGCCGCCGACGCGGCACCCACCGGTTCGCTGACGAAAACTGTCCCCTGGGTCGCCGAGGTCTGGGTCGACCCGCAGTGGTACGCCGCCCAGGAATCGACCGATCCCCTGCCGCCCCAGGGACCGCCCCGGATCATCCTGCTGCGGGACTCAGCCCTGATCGGCCGCAAGTCGGTCAGCCGCAACATCTTGCCCGAGATCGACTGCGAGCCGGATGTCGGGTGCAGCCGCCGTCAGGCTTATTTGACCTCGGCCAACGGCTATTGGTACATCAACGACCTGGACTCCGCCAACGGTACCTTCGTCGCTCCCGCCACCGCCGCGCTGCCAGACAGTCCCATCACCGCACGTACCCCGGTCGGCCCCGACGTGCGCATCTACGTCGGCGCATGGACCCGCATCGTCGTCCGGCCGGCCATCGAGGCCGAGTTGCCCGTTGCGGCGAATTGAGAGGGAGCAGACAATGGAAATCAAGATCGGGATCCAGAACGTGACCCGCGAGATGACCCTGAACGTCGACCTGACCGTGGACGAGGTGATGACGTCCTTCGCGGAAGCGCGCCGGACCACCGAAGTCTGGGAGTTGACCGACGAGACCGGGCGCCGCATCGTCATTCCCGTCGGCGTCATCGGCTACATCGAGTTCGGACAGGAGCACGCCCGCCCTGTCGGTTTCGGCGCCTGAGTTTGCCGACCAGGTCCATGAAGATCGTCATCGCGGGCGGTACGGGGCTCATCGGCCAGAAGGTGCAGGCTCTGTTGGTGGGGGCCGGCCACGAGGTACGGCTGCTGGTGCGCACCCCCCGCGGTACCGGCGACATCCTCTGGCATCCCGAACGCGGCGACCTGTCCCCCGGCGCCATCGAATGGGCCGACGGCGTCATCAGCCTGAACGGGGCGCCGCTGACCAGGTTTCCCTGGACCCGGGCGTACCGCCGCGCGATCCTCCAATCGCGGACGGCCGCCACCGCCCTGATCGCCCGGACCATTGATTCGCTCGACCATCCGCCGCGGGTGTGGCTCAGCGCCTCGGCCGTGGGCCTGTACGGCGACCGGCCCGGGGAACTCCTGACCGAGGAGTCGTCCCGCGGTACCGGGTTCCTGGCCGACGTGGTCGCGGCCTGGGAAGCGGCCGCGGCACCCGCCGGCGGCAGCACCCGGCTGGTGCTGGCCCGTACGGGCGTGGTACTCGGCCCCGGCGCGATGGCACCCCTGGTCAAGCTGGCTCGCTGGGGTCTGGGAGGCCGCCTTGGAACCGGGCGGCAATACTGGCCCTGGATCGCCCTGGCCGACGAGGCCGCCGCGATCGTCCACCTGGTGACGGCGTCGGCTCTCACCGGTCCGGTGAACCTGGCCAGTCCGGTACCGGCGACCGCCAACGACATCACCCGTACGCTCGCCCGGACCCTGCACCGTCCGCACGTTGTACCCGTACCCGCCTGGGCCCTGCGCGCCCTGCTCGGCGACGCGGCCCGCGACTTGCTCTTGGCCGATCAGCACGTCCTACCCCAGCGCCTCACCACCGAAGGTACGTTCCAGTTCACCGGGATCGACCTGCCCCAGGTGATCCGGGACATGGTGAAAAGCTAGTAGATTGTTACTACCGAAGCGTTGGGGCGCCCGCTCCACCAATCCGGACGAGACTGCCGCCTGATCTGGGGGAAGGACCACGTACGTGCCTGGCGATCTGTACATGACGGATTTGGATGGCACGCTCCTCAACACCAACATGTCTGTGAGCCGCTTGACAGTTGAGACACTCAACTGGCTCATGGATCGGGGCATGAACATCTCATACGCCACGTCACGAAGCCACTACACCGCTTCAATGATATTATCTGAAATTCACTTTTCGCTGCCGTGTATTACGTATAACGGCGTGTTTGTGGTAATTCCCCGATCCGGCGACGTCATGAGGAGCAATCTGCTGGATCCCGTCATGTGCGACGACGTTGTCAAAATTGGCGACTCCATGGGCCTGACCCCGTACGTCTTTGGCCGGACATCGTGCGCGGAGGAGAAGCTACTGTACAGTCCGCCCCGCAACATAGCTCAATGCCGGTTCATCAAAGAGAGGGCAGCCAGGCAGGACAAGCGGCTTCAGCCGATGAGTACCTCGTGTCGTCTGGCGGACGTGATCAATATGAGTTACCTTTATCCTCTCGACGATATGCTGCGCTTACGGGCGGCTCTGGAGCGAGACTATGGGCCTGACATATCCATTAAACTGGTCAAAGACATCTACAGTAGTGGCTATTTCAGCCTTGAGATAGCTCATCCGCAAGCCAATAAGGGTGCCATGCTCGCGTTTGTCTGCGATGTGGTAGGCGTGCCACTAGAGCACGTGAGCGTATTTGGCGACCAAGCGAACGACCTGGCGATGTTTCGTCTGGCTGGAACGAGAATTGCGGTCGACAACGCGTGCCAAGAGGTCAAGGAAAGCGCGGATCTCATCATTGGCGGGAATGACGAGGACGGCGTTTCGCGATATCTGTCGACCGTGTGTGGCGTGTGAACCGTCGCGATAGCTCCCGGCCTCGGGTGCGAATGAGGACTTGTGCACGCCGACACGCCGGTCAACCCTGGTCCCAAGTGGGCACAACTCCACACTCGCGCACCAGATGACCGGCTAGACGGATCAGTCGGTGGATGGCGGGTGTATGGGCCAGGGGCCTCACATGCGCTTGTCGAGTACGCCCATACACACGAAGAGTGACACTATCTGGACGACGATGACGCCCAAAAGCGGACCGTACACCAACGGCATACCAAGGACCAGAAAGACCATCGCCAGAAGCGCCAGCGCCAGGAAGGTGACGAACCACGTGAGGTACGCGGCCCGGTTGACAATCTGAACGTTGCGTTCGTCGCGCTGCGCGATGTCGAGCTGCTTGACTTGCTTGGCGGACAGGAACGGGTTGCGCCGACCGCTCCACAGCACGGCAATCACGGCAGATCCCCCGCACCCGCTGATCATGAGGGCAAACCGGCTGGGCAGCGTGTCCTCACCGCCGGCCAACCCGCCCAGAATCAGTCCACTGACCAAGCCGACGCCCGCCAGAACGACACTAACGATGACGATGACCCGTCTGACACGGTCGCTCATTCTTCCTCCTCGTCGATGAAGATACCTTCAACCGTCGTGGAGAAGTACCGCGCGATCTTGAACGCAAGAGTGATTGACGGGTTGTAGCGCCCATTCTCCAGCGACCCGATGGTCTGGCGCGACACCTCGAGCGCCTCTGCCAACTCCTCTTGCGTCAGACCTGCCCGGATTCGGATCTCCGACAGCCGGTTCCGCATGTCTTCTCCTGATGGAAAGCGTACTTTCCATTATGCTAACGATAGGTCACCACGGTGTCAAGCACGCGAGTGAGGACTTTGGTACGCCGGCCGGCCAACCCCAGTGGGTCACAACAGCGCGGCGGAATCGCGATCCAGGAAGAGTGTCGCGTTGGGGGAACGGCGCAGGATCGAGGCGGGGCACAACGGGCTGACCGGCCCTTCGAGCGTCGCCTTGACCGCTACCGCCTTACGGCTCTCGGGGGTACCGACCAGGACCGTCCGCGGCCGCAGCAAAGCGGGGACCGTCAACGACACCGCCTGCGGCGGCACATCCGCCATCGTCGCGAAGTGCCCCTCGCCGACCTGCTGGCCGCGGCAGACCTCGTCGAGGTCCACGACGTGGATGAGTTCGGCCGTCTCCCAATCGGCCGGCGGATCGTTGAAGGCCAGGTGGCCGTTCTCACCGATGCCCATGACACAGATGGCCGGGTCCGCCGCTTCCAGCAACTGCGAGTACCGCGCGAGTTCCTCGCCGATCGGCTCGCAGTCCCCGCGGATGCCGAAGAACTGCTTCGGGTGGAAGGCGTCCACAATCTTCTGCTGCATCCACAGCCGGAAACTGGCGGGGTGCGTGTCGGGCATCCCGCAGTACTCGTCCATGTGGAAGACGTTGACGCGCGACCACTCGATGCCGGTTAGGCTGTGAAGCGCGGTGACGAACGGCAGTTGCGAGTTCCCAGTCGCCAGGATCACCGACACCTCGTCATGGTCGGCGAGGGCCTGGGACACGGCTTCGGCGAAACGCCGCGCGACCGCTTGGCCAAGCAGTTCTTTCGAGTCCGCAATCTCCACGAGCAGATCATCGTATTTGGGCATGGAATTCATCCTTCTTTCTTGTCGGAAGTCACTTTCGCTCCGGGTCCGGTACCTGCGCGACCATCTGGGTGGGGCTGACGAATCGCAAGGCGATGACCAAGAGGATCAGGGTGGTGAGCATGTACATGACCGCCATGGCGCTGATCGCCTGCGCGGGCCGGATACCAGACGCGAACACGGAGTAGTAGAGCGCGACGACGAGCGTCTGGCTGCCTGGCCCGGAGACGAGGTAGCTCATCTCGAAGAGGCCGACCGTCTGCACCAACACGAGCAACGCCGAGGCCAATAAGCCGGGGACGATCAGCGGCGCCAGAATCTGCAGGAGCACCTGATGGGTTTTCGCGCCACACGACCGGGCAGCGGTTTCGATGTTCGGGTCGATCTGCTCGATGAAGGGCGTCAGCACGAGGATGACGAACGGTACGGTCGGCACGAGGTTGGCGAGAATCACGCCGATCACGGTCCCGCCCAGGTGCACCTGGTAGAGCAGGGTGGCCAGTGGAATGCCGTACGTGATCGTCGGGACCATGATGGGCAGCAGGAAGCACAGCATGAGGATACGCTTGCCGGGGAAATTGCGGCGGGCCAGGACGTACGCGGCGGGCGCGCCGATGAGAAGGGCGACGACCGTGACGGTCAGCGCCACCTCAAGCGTGACCAGCATGACGTTGGGCAACTGGAAGTTGTTCCAGGCATAACCGTAGTATTTCGCAGTCCAGCCGGTGGGGAACCAGCTGTCGAACCAGGTGGAACCGAAGGACTGGACGAGGACTGCCGCAATGACAGCGAAGACGTTGATGAAGAAGAAGACGACGACCGCCCAAATCAGCCAGCCGCCGACCGACCGGACGTGGACTTTCCGCTGGCGCGGGGTCTTCGCGGATTGGGGAGTGTCAGTGAGTATGCCGGACATCGAACTCACGCCTTTCCCGCGCTAGAGGTGCTGCCGGCGTACAGGCGGGAACGCAGGCCGAGCACCAGGGCGACGACGATCAACTCGATGACCGCGGTGATGACGGAGATGGCCGACGCCATCGGATAGTTGTAGTCCTGGAAGGCCGCGTTGGCGGCGGCGATCGCCAGGACGTGGGCACCGCCGGAGGCATTGCCGAGCAACTGGGCCGACGGGAACACGGAGAACGCGAGGACGAACGTCAGGCAGAAGGTGATGGCCAGACCGGGTGCGAGAAGGGGGAAGGTGACGTTCGTGAACCGCCGCCAAGCGCTGGCGCCGAGAGTTCCGGCGGCGGCCTCAAGGTTGGGGTTGATCCCCGACAAGTAGGAGGCGGTGAGCATGAACGCGAACGGGAACCCGGTGATGATCAGCGCGATGATCACACCCCAGTTGGTGTAGATCAGTTGTACCGGATTGCTGAGAATGCCGAGAGCCATCAGCGTGCGGTTCAGCCACCCTTTGGGCCCCAGATAGATGAGCAGGCCCTGGGCGACCAGGACCGTGCCCAACGTGATGGGTACCACGAGGAGGGTGTTCAGCGTCTTCTGCCCGTGGATGCGCCCGCGCATCACCAGCGACACCGGTACGGCGATGATCACATTGATGAGCGCGGCCGGTAGAGCGATCCTGAAGGTGTTGAGGATCGAGTTGCGCATGTACGGCTGGGTGAAGAACGCCCGGTAGTTGCCGAAAAAGCCACCGCCGCCGGGCAGCGGATGGAACGACAGGTACACGCCGTAGGCAGCCGGGTAGAAGAACAGCACGACCATGAAGGCCGAGGCCGGCAGCGCGAGCAGGAGCAGGGTATCGACGCCGCGTTCCGACAGGCGGTGACGCAACGCGACCTTCGCGGGCGCGCCATCGGTGAGCGCCGGGCTCGTCATGACTGGCTCGCCGGTTCAGCCGCGGCCGGCGACTTGTCATCGTGGGCCGGCAAGGACTCCGCGTACACCATGACTCGCCGGGGGTCGACACCGAGGGCGACCCGCTGGCCCAGCTCCAAACGCTCCTCGGTCCGCAGGTACAACCGCACCCCGCCAGTGGCCTCGGCCTCGACCTCGAACTGTTTGCCCAAGTAGGCGACCGCCTGGATGACCACGTCGATCGAGGTGCCGCCGACAGCGCCGACGACGATATCGTCCGGCCTGACGGCGACGGTTGCCTCGGCACCCGGCGCGAACTCGGCCGAAGTCTGGCTGGACAGGGTGAAGCCTTGGCAATCGAGCCTGAGCAACCCGGCCTCGGTGCTGGCCACCGTGGCCCGCAAGAGGTTGCGGTACCCGAGGAAATCGGCCACGAAGCTGTTGGCCGGATGGTCGAACAACTCGTCCGGCGCTCCGACTTGCTGCATGTGGCCGTCTCGCAGCACGACCATGCGATCGGCCAAAGACAGGGCTTCCTCTTGGTCGTGCGTCACGTACAAAGTTGTCAGCCCAAGGCGGCGATGAAGCTCCTGGAGTTCACCGCGCATCTCGTGGCGCAGCTTGGAGTCGAGGTTGGACAAGGGTTCGTCCATGAGCACGATCGACGGTTCCATGGCCACGGCCCGGGCGATCGCGACGCGCTGTTGTTGGCCGCCGGACAGTTCCCGGGGGAACCGGTCGGCGTATTCGGTCAGCCGTACGAGCTTCAGCGCGTCCGTGACCTGGCGGTCGATCACATCTTTTGGCTCCTTGCGCATCTTCGGACCGAAACCGACGTTGCGCCGTACGGTCAGGTGTGGGAACAAGGCGTAGTTCTGGAACACCATCCCGAACCCGCGCTTCTCAGTCGGCAGGGTGTCGACCCGCTTATCGTCCATGTAGATCGCGCCGGATGTCAACGGCACCAGGCCGGCGACGCAGTTCAGCGCCGTCGTCTTGCCGCACCCCGACGGCCCCAGCAGCGCCACGAACTCGCCCTGGTCGATGGCCAACGTGAGTTCCGACAGGGCCGGTGACTCGCCGCTACCCGCGTAGCGGCGAGTCACCGCCTCAAGCCGGAGTTGGCTAAAGCTCTCGCTCACGAGACTTCGCTCTCAACTCTGTTTTCCAGCGCCGATTTTCTGATCCCACATGGAGAACATCGTCGCCAGATTGGTGGCCGACAGCGGTGTCACCGCCGGATACTGCGGCAGCAAGGTGTCGTACTCCGAGCGGCCGAACTCCTGAATGGTCTGCTGGCTGGCCGCCGGTGCCATGTCCAGGGTCACGCCCTCGACCGAGGGACCCGGATACATGTAGCCGTCGTCGTACGCCATCGCCTGCTGCGCCGGCTCCAACATGAACTTCAGAAGATCGAGGATGACCGCGAGATGGTCATTCGACACGCCCTTGGGGACGGCGACGAAGTTTGAGTCCATGATCCACGAGGTGTTGTCGAACGCGCTGATTTCCGCGTCTTTCGGCACGGTCCCGATCGCCCGCGCGTTGATGTCCCAGCCAGCCGTGGAAGCGACAACCTTCACCGAGCCGTTCGCCAGGTCTTTCATCGTCGCCGTCGTGCCCGACGGATAGGCCGTGACGTACTGGCCCAACTCGGCCAGGTACGCCCACGTCTTGGTCCAGCCATTCACAGGATCCGTGGGATCCGAGTCACCGAGCGCGTAGGGCAACCCCTGGACGAAGGCGCGGCCGGGGCCGGAGTTCGCCGGTTCGGCGTATTCGAACTTGCCGGGATTCGCCTTCGCCCAATCCAGCAGTGCTTGCGGAGTGGTCAAAGGCGCGGACAAGGACCCCGGCAGGTATTCCAGCAACGGCCCGTAGTCTCCGAAATCGTTCACGATCGCGTATCCCTGAGCCTGGTCGAGCAGTTTCTTCGCGTCAGGTTGATAGGTGGCCACACTCGCGCCGAGTTGATCGTTGTACGCGGGCAGAAGCTGCAGCCAGGTCCCCGCCTGAATGCCGGCGGCGAGCGCGTCGTTCCCGGTCAGGACGAGGTCGATCTGCGACGTTCCGGCGGCCTGCTGCGCCTGCAACTTGCTGGTGATCTGCGTGGCGTCACCGGTGGTGAAGTTGACGCTCTTCAGATACTGCGGGTACGCCTTGATGTACGCCTCGATCATCGGCTGCGCGATCGTGGTGTCGCCGGACACGTCCACGAGATTCAGCGTGACGGGCGAAGTCGGCATCGGCAGCGGCCCTCCCGTGCCTGTATCGGTACTGGTTGGGGTTGTGGTGGGTGACGAGCATCCAGCCAGGACGACGGCCGTGGCCACTGCCACCAGCCCGATCGCCACTTTAGGTACCATTCGAGGCATTGAATTCTCCTTTGAGCTCGATGGGACTAATCGACCATTTGCATGGTGGACCCCAGACTAGTCGTACCGACGCGCTTTGGCAACCGGTTGCATAAATAAACTAACCGGGCTTGCTCAATGCTTTCCGGCACGACAGCGTATCCTGTCCTAGTGGCCACGACGCCCGTGACCATCGAGATTGCTTCACGTTAAACCGATGAAAGCCAGGGACGAAGTGCCGAAGAAGATGAGAAGCGCGGCAACCATCACCGACGTCGCCCACGCTGCCAAGGTTGCGCGCTCCACGGTCTCACGGGTGTTCTCCCAACCGTCGCTGTTCCGGCCGGAAACAGTCACCCGGGTCCAGTTCGCGGCGGCCAGTCTTGGCTACGCGCCGAACCCGCTGGCCAAAGCCCTGTCGACAGGCACCACGGCGGCCATCGGCATCGTCGTCCCCGACATCGGCAACCCCTTCTTCCCACCCATCATCCGGACGGCGGGCTTGCGGGCGACGCAGTCCGAAGTCGCGGTCCTCATCGCCGACACCGAAGAGACGGCGAGCCGGGAGGCCTCGGCCCTGGAGAGGCTGGCGACCCGCACCGACGGCATCATCCTTGTGTCCTCACGGCAGTCGAACGCCGCGGTCCTCCAGTTCGCCAACCGCGTACCGCTGGTCCTCATCAACCGCGACATTCCCGGTATTCCCCGTATCCTGATTTCGACGAGCGTCGGTATGACGCAAGCCGTCGAACACCTCACCGGGCTGGGTCACACCCACATCGCCTATCTGGCGGGTCCCCGGCGGTCATGGAGCAACCAAGAACGGTCCGCCGCGGTATCGGCGGCGTGCGAACGGCTTCACCTCGAATTGACCACCCTGAAAGCCACCAACCCGACGTACGAAGACGGCATGCGCGCCGCCGGAACGCTCCTCGACTCCGGAGCGACCGCGCTGATCGCCTTCGACGATCTGATGGCCCAGGGCATCATGGCCGGATTGGCAGACATGGGAACCCAGGTGCCGCGGGACATGTCCGTGATCGGGTGCGACAACCTCATGGCATCTCGAACCTATCCCCCACTGACCTCGATCGACTCCTGCGCCTCCGCCGCCGGTACCTTGGCCGTCGACCTTCTGCTCCAGCAGGCTGACAAAAGTACCCGCATCGTCACCGATTCCGGCCTGGTCGTCCGGTCGACCACGGTCAAACCGCACCGGGCGAAAACCGCTCGGCCAGCCGTTTCGTAAAGCTCCCGGAAGCCGCCCGTCCGGCGGGCGTTACACCCCGTACTTCGCCCGCCGCAGCATCTCGGCTTCGGACTGATCCGTCGACGGCGTGTGGCCGCGCAGGGGCAGAATCCGGGCGTCGATGGCGTCGAGAATGGTCGCGGTCTGGGGGAAGAAGACCTGTTCCAACTCGGGAGCCGGGGTGATGTGATTGCGCGAACCGACCACCACGACCGGGGCATCCAAATCGTCGAATCCCGCCTGGGACACCGTGGCCGCCACCGTCTGCAGGAAACTCCCCCGCTCGACCGCGTCCGACACCAACAACAACCGCCCCGTCTTCTTCACCGAGGCCAGCAGGGTGCCGTAGTTCAGCGGCGCCACGAACCTCAGGTCGATCACCTCGGCACTGACACCGTACGTCTCCTGCAAGGTCTTGGCCACGTCCAGCGCGGTGTAGAGGGCCGGGCCCAGGGTCGCGATCGTCAGATCGGTTCCCTCGCGGCGTACGGCCGGTTCCCCTTCCGGCGTCTCGTAATAGCCCTCCGGCACCCCGCCGGGTTCGAACTGTTCGCCCTTGTCGTAGAGCTTCTGCGACTCCAGGAAGATCACCGGATCGGTCCCGGCCAGGGCGAGATTGAGCATGCCCTTGGCATCGGTCGGCGTCGCCGGATAGTAGACCTTGAGGCCCGGAATGTGGCTCACCAGCGCCGACCAGTCCTGCGAGTGCTGGGCGCCGTACTTGTTCCCGACCGAGATGCGCACGACCAACGGCATCGTGAGCAAACCCGCCGACATGGCCTGCCACTTCGAGACCTGGTTGAAGACCTCGTCACCGGCCCGGCCGAGGAAATCGCAGTACATCAACTCGACCACCGCCCGGCCACCGCTCAGAGCGTACCCCACGCCGGCTCCCACGATCGCCGCCTCGGAAATCGGCGAGTTGAACAGCCGGTTGTACGGCAGCAACTCAGTCAACCCCCGGTAGACGGCGAAGGCGCCGCCCCAGTCGCGGTTCTCTTCGCCCCAGGCCGCCATCGTCGGATCGATCGCGAACCGGTGGGCCATGGCCTCGAACAGACCGTCCCGGAACTGGTACATCTTCACCTTGGACACCGGCTTGCCCTCGGCGTCCAGGGCCGAACGGACCTTGCCCGCGATGGCCTTGACCCGGGGGTTCTCCTCCAGCGGCTGACTGAGTTCAGGGGTACCGTCGGCCATCGCCTCGACGTGCCGGTTGGACAGCATCACCGATTCGATGAACGCCGCGTCCACCCGCGGGCACTTCTGGTCGTCGGCGACCAGCGCGAGAACGTGGGCGAGCTTGTCCACCACCCGAGCGTGCATGTCCTCGATCTGGTTGGCCGCGATGATGCCGGCCCCGGTGAGGGTACGGGAGAAGTCGGCGATGGAGTCGGCCTGCGCCCACAACTCCACCTCCTCCTTGGTCCGGTAACTGGAGGCGTCTGACGGCGAATGGCCGGCGATCCGGTACGTGATGACGTCGAGCAACACCGGCCCCTCGCCGGCCAGGAGGATCTCCTTCTTCCGGCGTACCGCGTTGGCCACCGCCAGCGGATTGTAGCCGTCGACCCGCTCGGCGTGCATCGCGGCGGGGTTGACCCCGGCGCCGACGCGGGCCAGGACATCGTAACCCATGGTCTCGCCGTCGGTTTGACCGCCCATCCCGTAGAAATTGTTGAAGAAGTTGAACAGAATCGGCGGGTTCCCACCGGCCGACGCGGGCCACAGGTTCCGGAACTGATCCATGGCGGCGAACGTCATCGCCTCCCAGACCGGTCCGCAGCCCATCGAGGCGTCGCCGATGTTGGCGACCACGATGCCAGGCTTGGCATTGATCCGCTTGTACAGCGCCGCCCCCTGGGCGATCGTCGCCGAACCGCCCACGATGGCGTTGTTGGGCATGGACCCGAAGGGGGTGAAGAACGCGTGCATGGACCCGCCCATACCGCGGTTGAAACCGGCCTTGCGGGCGAAGATCTCAGCCAGGGTACCGAAAAGGATGAAGTTCGCCTGGAGATCGGATTCCGAGTCGTACGGCAGCGACGCGGCGTAGCGCAACGTCTCACCGTCGAGGAAACCTTCCATGATGGTCCGGACCTGGCCTGGGTCCATCTGGCGCGAAGCCGACAGGCATTTAGCCAGGATTTCGCCGTGCGAGCGGTGGGAGCCGAAGACGAAGTCCTGCGGGCCCAGTTCCAAGGCCTGCCCGACCGCGGACGCCTCCTGACCCATCGACAGGTGGGCCGGTCCGCCGTGGTTGTACGCGATCCCCTGCCACGACCCGGTCGTCTTGATCGAGTTCAGCATCGACTCGAACTCCCTGATCACCATCATGTCGTGCAGGACATGGATCAACCCGTCGTTGCCGTACCGGTCCACCTCGGCCGGCAGGTCGAGTTGATAGGCGTTGATCGGAATTTCTGGTGGGCGGATCGATCCCCGCGCCCGTACCTCGAACGGATCGACGACAAGTGACTTGGTCATTTTCTTCCATTTCTCTTCTGATCGGGGAAAGCCCAAACGGCTTCCCGGATACCTTCGCTCACGGTCGGATGCGGGAAAACCAACTGCCGGACGTCCTCGACGGTGAACTCCATCTCGACGATCCCAGCCGCGCCCCAGATCATTTCCGGCGCGTACGGTCCCAGCACCTGGACGCCGCGAATGACCCGCGAGTCCTCCTCGGCGACGACCGTCACCGCCGCTGTACGGTCGAGCCCGGCTTCGGCCACGAAACGCCCGGACAGGACCAACGGTACGGTGACGGACTCCACCGCGAGACCGCGCCGCGCGCATTCGGCTTTGGTCAGGCCAACCCCCGCCGCTTCCGGCGTGGAGTAGACGGCCCACGGGATGGCGTCCCACCGCATCACCTGGCCGTGACCGGCGGCCTGAGGGTCGGCAATGCCGGCGGCCGCGACTTCGCCCATCCGGTAGGCGGCGTGTGCCAGCAAGGACCGGCCGGTGACGTCGCCGACGGCCCAGACGTGCGGCACGTTGGTTCTCAGGGCGTCGTCGACCACGACGCCCTTGGGCCCGTACGCCAACCCGATCGCCTCGGCTCCCCAACCGTCGACCAGCGGGCGGCGCCCGACCGCCATCAGGATCACGTCGGCCTCGACCCGGTCCGCCGTACCGTCCTTGGCGTAGACCACGCTGCTGGAATCCACGCTCTCGACCTTGGCCCCCAGGCGGAAATCCACCTCGGGCATCGCCTGGCGCAGCCTGGCGGCCAGATCGTGATCCATGAACGGCAAGACCTCGTCCATCATCTCGATGACGGTCACCGTGGTCCCCAAACGGGCGAACACCGACGCGAACTCCACGCCGATCACCCCGCCGCCGATGACCGCGAGCTTCGACGGTACGTGATCGATCGCCAGTAATCCGGTGGAATCGACCACCGCGGGATTGTCCGCCGTACCCGGAATCGGCGGCAAGACCGGCACCGAACCGGTCGCGATGATGATATCCGTGGCCTGGAACTGCTCACCCTCAACGTCGACAGCAGTGGGTGCAACCAGGCAGCCGTGGCCCTTCACCACGGTCACCCCAAGTCGCTTGAGCATCGCCGACACGCCGCCGACCAAGGTGTCGACGGTTTGGGTTTTCCAGCCCTGCATGACCGTCCAGTCGTACGACACCGCTTCGGCGGTGACCCCGAACTTCGCCGAGTGCAGCGCGTGGTCGTACGACTTCACGGAATTCAGCAGGGCCTTGGTGGGAATGCAGCCGACGTTGAGGCAGGTACCGCCGACGGTGTCCTGCTCGACGACCAGGACGGAGCGCCCGGATTGGGCGAGCCGCTCCGCTGCGATGTACCCGCCTGGCCCGCCGCCCAGGATGATCGCATCGAACTCAGCCATGAAGACCTCCGCCAATCAACAGGACCAGGTCGATATCCGTGACGAACTTCACGAGCGCCTGGAGAAAACGCGCCGCGTCGGCGCCATCCACCACGGCGTGATCCACGGTCAGCGAGAAACCGATTCTCTGCTCCACCGATAATTCGCCACCCGGACCCACCGCCGGGCGCGGCCGGATGGCATCGACGCCGAGGATGGCCGTTTGCGGCGAGTTGAGAATCGGGGTGAAGGATTCGATCCCATAAGCGCCGAGATTGGTGACCGTGAACGTCGCACCGGTCATCAGGTCCGGGTTGATACTCCCGCTCCGTGCTTGGTCGGCCAGCACTTTCGTGTTCGCCGAGAACTCCGGCAGCCCCATCCTGGACGCGAAACGGATGGTTGGTACCAGCAAGCCCCGGGGCGTGTCGACGGCCAAGCCCAGATGCACGTCCGCGAAACTGCGCAGCACCTGGTTTTCCACCGTGGCGTTGACCGACGGGAACGTCAACGCCGTCCGGACGGCCGCGTAGGCCACCAGGTCGCCGATCGTGATCTGATTCAGCCCGAGCGCCGGATCGGCGGCCTTGAGCCGGGCTCGCAACGCCAGCAAAGCCGCGGCGGGCGCCGACGAGTCGAAGGTGAGTTGGGCGTGAGCGGCCATCGAGGCGAGCATGCGCTCGGCCACCAGCTTGCGGATGCCTTTCAGCGGGGTGTCGGTGTACGCACCGGGGAACTCCCCCGGCTGGGCAGTTGGCGGCACCACAGCAGGCACTGCCACAGCGGCCTCTTCGATATCGTGTCTGGTCACCCGGCCGCCGATGCCGGTCCCGGCCGTCATATCGCTCGCCGGTTCGGCAAGAGCGCCGCGGGTGTACCGGCCCGGCTCAACACTCGGCTCAGTGGCTGGCTCGGCGACCGGCGCGGCCGCCGCGCTCTGGGCAGCCGACGCCACGTCGGACGCCAGAACCCGTCCGTGCGGACCGGATCCAGCGATCTGGCTGACGTCCACGCCCGCCTCGGCGGCGGCCCGGCGCGCCCGCGGCGACGCCGCCGCCGATGCGGCGGCCGCCCCGGTCACGGTTTCCGCCACGTCATCCGGCTGGACGGCGTGCGTAGGTACCACCTCGTCGGCGGCCGCGGCGGGCTCGACCGGCGAGGCGGTCGGGGCCGGCACCAGTCCCTCGATCGATTCGCCCGGCTCGCCGACGATGAAGAAGGGCGCCTTGACCGGTACCTCGGCGCCGTCGCCCACCAGCAACGCCAGAATCGTCCCGGCCACCCCGGCCGGAACCTCCATGGCGGACTTGTCCGTTTCGATGTCGGCCACGACCGTACCGGGAGACACCTGGTCACCGACCCGGACCCGCCACGCGGTCACCAGACATGACTCCACCGTGTTGCCCAACTGTGGCATCACCACGACCTCGGCCATGGTTCCTCCTTACATCTTGTCGTCCCTTATGCGCTCTGCAGAAGAATCTGTTCGGCCCGCTTGGTCCACCGGCCGCCGTCCATCGCGGCGGCCACTTCCGGCAGGTGGCTGGGCAGATCGACCAGGCGGATCAGGCCGAGATCGTGCAACTGCGGGTAGACCATGATCTTGCCTTGCGAGGTCCGGTTGTTGACCGACTCGATGGCATCGGGTACCCCGGCGATGCCGGTGACCGCGTCCAGCGAAATATTGGTGTCCACCTTTCCGACCTGCAACCGGCCCAGGACGGTGATCATGTCCGAAATGCGCGACCCCGAGGTACCCACCAGGTACAGCCGCTGTCCGACGATGGCATTGGCATTGAGGCTGGCCATCGTACCGACGGCGAAACCGGCGAAGGCGTTGATGATGGCGCCTGGCGCCGCGAGGCCCACCGCTTGCGCCAGCAAGGCCGGTGACGGCACCATCAGCGCCAGATAGGTGTACGAACCGGGCGTCAGGGGTGTGGTCCGCGAATTGACCACCGACGTCGGTACCCCGCTCGCGGCAGCGATCGGGTCGAGCACCGCTTGCAGGTGAGCCAGACGGTCGTCATCCACGTCGACCGCCGCCATGGTGAGGCCAGGCACCCCGGCGGTGATGGCCCGGACGGTGTGCATCAGGCCCATGGGCCCGGCCGCCCCGATGATGGCGACCCGGTCCGAATCGCGCAGTTCGGCGCTGTCCGGTACCCAGGCGTACCCGTCGGCCGGCCGGCAACCGGTGGTCCCGACGTACCGGATGAGGTCGTAATGAATCCGGCCGACATCGATGCTGACATCGCGGTCGAACG
>Ga0123354_10003125_pt1 | contig 22647 bp, 12 predicted proteins | sample TergutLab28metaG_2_FD_97872 | JGI IMG/M metagenome (GOLD analysis project Ga0123354, IMG submission 97872) | Labiotermes labralis P4 segment gut microbial communities from Petit-Saut dam, French Guiana - Lab288 P4 | ecosystem: Host-associated > Arthropoda: Insects > Digestive system > Gut ... | reverse complement strand
TGTAAGCGCTACGCGCCTTTTCAAAAAAAATTCAACTGTACGCTAATTACATAAAATAATTTCATAGCACTAATAATTATTTAGATTCCTCACTCCACTTCGTTGCGTTCGGAATGACGCCTTGCCTCGTGGGGTAGTGAGGAATCTCCCGCATACCCAACAGCTCACCGGCGTGAACAATTACTAAAATATATGACGACAAGTAAAACCACTGCAAGCGCAATTCGCCCCCACCACACTTGAAAATTCTGTCAGCCGGACAGCGGCCTTTTTACTTCTTTAACCACTTCGACAGGATAAGGCACGCGGACCGTATAGAACTAAATTGCACCGGATACCTTTCACGCTTAATCTATATATTCCACACTGCTTTTAACAAATATTTAGATTCTAAATTCAGACCAAGACTATACCAAGGCTATACCAACCTTATACCATGTCCGTACCAAGTCCGCTCCCGCCACGGTTTAACATATTTTGAACCTTCTCTAAATCCGCTTTCAATCAGGTTTTCAGAAATTATTCCTCCATTAAGAGTGTATTTCCCTTCTTGTTTTCACTCTCCCGAAAAGTTAAAAAAATCAAATGAATTCTTCAGGAAACTGAGAATAGATAACCCTTTCCTAATTTTATGTTTTTAAACATATTTTATTTTTTGTTTTATTTGATACTTATTTACTAATTTTGCCATGTATTCAGCACAGTACAGTACAGCATAGCGAAACGATATAAATTATAAAATAAAATTCTTATTATTAACAAATTAAAAAGAACTTTTCATGAAAAGAATTACTTTATTATTAATGGTTATGGCGCTTGTATTTACCGTAAAAGCGCAGGATATGTATCTCGTTATGGATACTCTTTTGAAAGCTGATCCAAACAGCGGCTATGGATGGAAAGCTGAAACTGCAAATTCGTCAGATTTAGTTTTGATGATTAATGAGAATTTCCAAAATTGGCCACTTAATCACAGTAGCGCCAATACGGATAATTCTACTACGGCTCGTTGTGCTGCCGCCTCGTATTCCGACTGGGCGCAGGAAGTTACATTGGGCGATGGAACAAAAGCCAATATTACGATGGTCAAATGCGCTTCCGCTCCGGCAGGATTGAGTCAAAACAAATGTAATTATACGCTTGAGCTTGGAGGAGATCCTACTAAAATTAAATATTCAACCGGAGCCATTCCTGATCCTGAAGATGGCGGGGCGCTTTCTCCCGGTTTTCTTGAAGTAAGCAGAATAAGCAGCAACGGAACAGCAGCTGTTGACGGAGTCGGTTGGCATGGCAGTGTTACTCTTCCGGCTATACAAGGTGCAACGAGAGTTCAATATTCTTATTCAAGTATTGGCGGTAACAAGCGGGGAATAAAGTTGCAACGCTCAGTTGACGACGGAGAAACATGGACGGATGTCCGCAACCCGTCGCAGAGTGCATGTAACGACGGCTTAACTCAAAATGGCACCAATACTCCTGCCGATAGCAATTATGATATGGACGCTGACGGCAATCCGTTGCCGGATAATCGCTTTGCCAATGGATATTTTTGTTCCGGCGCAGGAGTTTATATTGAAGATGTTGTAGGAGACGGTACGGAATCGGTTATGCTGCGTTTTACTATCAATGACGGACCTGCCGGAACCAATTCTCCACAAGATTATCGTTTGCACGATTTGAAAGTGTATGCCTTAAATCGGGAAGCCTCCATTCCTAAGGTTAAAACTTCTTCTATCCAAGTAAACGGACTGAAGGGACAAATCGAAGTAACCGGCGCTCAAGCGTCTGTATCGGTGTATAATATTACCGGACAAAAAATAGCAACATTCGTTCCTAATTCAGGAAGCCAATTTGTTTCTGTTCCTGCAGGTATTTATTTAGTTGCAGAGCAAAATCAGCCAACGATAAAAACAGTTGTGAAATAAATAAAAAAATTATATTATAAATATTAAATAATATTCATGAAAATACTTCATTTATTTTCTAATACTAATATAGGAATCGGGGAGGGAACAAAATTTCTCGTACTATATCTTTTGGCGATTAGTATTGTTTCTTGTGTTGATGGATACAAGGGCAATGAAACCTGGTCGTCAAGCGTAAAAAACACCCAATTGGAATCGCCTGCGTCAGACGGGATAACGGTTATATTCAGTCCCGACGGTACAACCCAAACCATAAGTTGGCCCCTTGTACTTGGCGCCGGCGGCTATTCTGTTTCTCTCTATGATGTGGATGATCCCAACAATCCGGTTCTTATTGGCGATTCAGACCAATATGTTGACGGGGTAACAGTGACGTATCCGGCTGTGGAAGATACTCATTACGAAGTTCTGATTAGAACTTTAGGTAACCAACAAAATAACAACTTAGAAGCAGTAGCTGCCACACAATTGCTTTATGATAATCTATTACCCGTTACAGCAGTTATTCCGAATGGGTCGAATCTTTCGGATTATTTCACAAGCAACCCTATTCCTGCAAGTACAACGGAATTGTGTTATGAACTGGAAGCCGGCGGATCCTATACCATGTCCGGCAATGTTTTGCAAGGGATGACTTCCGTAACTATTCGAGGCGATAAAGTAGATCATGCTAAAATAACCGTGACCGATGGCTCTTTTGTAAACGATGGCGCCGGCTTTAAATTGAAATTTATCGACATGGACTATTCAAGTTTTGTAGGAACTTCGAGCAATGCGGTTCTCCTTATGAATTCAACTTTTAATGCAGCGGGAGTAGCTTTATCCGGTAATGGAAATCTTGTCATACCAACGACCGTTCCAATTGCTTTGCAATCTTGTAAAATTACAGGACTACCGTATTATCTGTTTTACGATAACGGCCAAAAATACGCCATAGGTACGCTTCTTATTAAAGATTGTATTATCGGCTCGAATACAGGGTCGTTCGGCAATGCCTTAATCCGTTTTGCCGCCGGGATTGTTAAGGATTTTACTATGGTCAGCAGTACCTTATACAACGAAGTAGCGCCAAGTAATTCAAATTTCCGTTTCATGCAGATTTCAACAAATGTCGGCGCTTCAAGTGTTAAACCGACAATGGAAACATGGACGGGTGGAAGTTTGTCAATTACTAATTGTACATTTTGGCAAGCAGGAAAATCTGCCCAGTCTTTTAACTCGAACAATGCAATGGGAAATGCGACCGATAAGGTAACCATTCAAAATGACGTTTTTGTTGACAGCTATGAAAACGGACGTATTATCAGCCGTTTCCGTAGAGGAAATACGACTGCTGTTTATACGGGAGGGCAAAATTCTCAATGGTATGATGGACAACTCTTTACCGGAAGTCAAGACGTTACGGCAGATGTCGCCTATTTTACTAATGATCCCATGTTGACCTATTTAGGCAATGGAGAATTTAAAATGTCAGGCTCTGTTCAGATAACTGCCAAGACGGGTGATCCGCGTTGGTTGCCTGCACAATAAGGAGAGATAACAACAACCTTGAAATATTTAAAAGTTATAATCATGAATAAACTCTATAAATTAATATGTTTGCTGTTATCTGCAACATTTTCGTTATCGTTGATGGCTCAAACTCATACAATAAAAGGTATCGTGTATGATGAAAATAAAGATCCTGTAATTGGCGCTAACATAAAAGTGGTTGGAGATGTAATAGGTACGGTTACCGATATGGATGGTAAATTTATCTTACCGGGTGTAAAAGCTGATGCGAAAACCATAGAAATTACCTACGTTGGTTACCAGACTCAAAATGTTGATATATCTTCACAAACAGATGTAACTGTAAATCTTGCCGTTTCCAACAATAACTTAAACGAAGTAGTGGTAGTAGGTTACGGTACTCAAAAAAGAGCGCATCTTACCGGAGCGGTAGCCACTTTGGATCCGAAGGATATCAGTGATCTCAACGCAACAAGTATGAGTGAAATGTTAGAAGGTATGATAACCGGCGTTAGTGTAAGTCAATCAACCAACCGTCCCGGCGATCCGGCGCACATCATTATCCGCAATAGCGACATATCGCCGGGAGCGCCCTCAACCAGTACAGGATTATTAATACCATTGTATGTAATTGATGACTACATCTCCGATGAAAATACATTTAACAATTTGGATCCGAATATGATTGAAAGTATTTCCGTTTTGAAGGACGCTGCCGCTGCCATCTATGGAGCGAGGGCTGCACAAGGAGTTATCTTAGTCAGGACCAAACGTGGATTTAATGGTAAGCCTAAAATTACTTATAACGGACAATATGGCTATACCGACGAATTTTATCGCTCCAAAATGATGGATGCCTACAACTATGGCGTGACTTGGAATTCAATACGCTTTGCAGATCCTACGCAAACAGGCTTCGACCCTCTGAAAAACTTGTATCAAGCAGATGAATTGGAAGCCATGAAGTCGTTGAACTATGATTTATTAAACCAGTATTGGAGTTCGGCTTTGACTCAAAAACACAGTATAACTCTGAGCGGTGGAAACGAAAGCGCTACTTACTTTGGCGGCGTATCTTATATTACGCAAGATGGGAACTTGGGTAATATCAACTATGATAGATGGAACTATCGGGCAGGTATGGATGTAAACATTAGTAAATGGGTAAAAGCGTCTATGCAAGTATCGGGTGATTATGGAAATACAAGAAAAGCGAATAATAAAGTCGGCGGAACGAATACTGAAAAGGATTACGTTGTATTGTTAACTCATCCGCGCGATATTCCGGAATACATTACCGATCCCTCAACAGGTAATATTTATCCGATTGCCGCCTATGGTATAACGAACGGACAAATAGAACAAACGCAAGCATACAACTACGGAGTAGTGCAGAGTCTGGATAATTTTGTGGAAAATATGCCTCAAGACATGACAATTAACACTGCATTGGAGTATGACTTCGGCTGGAGTAAAATTTTAAAAGGATTGAAATTCAAAGGAACTTATTCAAAAACTATCGGTACAACGAAAGACAATGAATATGGCTCTTCCTATATGCTTTACAGATTTCCTGACGGCACGGATGGTCGCGGCGGAAGCGGTAACCACTTGTATGTAGGGACTCCCGGGTATCCGCTGTACTTTGACAATATAACCACTGTGTCTGTTGATAATGGCAATTATCTCCGCCGGAATATGAGTAGAAGTGATAACTACCAGTTGAACTTTTATGCTACTTACGCGCGTAAATTCGGTTTGAATGATGTGAGCGCCCTATTCACCATTGAAAAATCAGAAAGTGAAAGTGAATATGTATGGGGTAATGTCACTTTACCTTATACATTTACCAATTTACAATCATCCGGCGCCGGTGGCGATCAGACGACGGCTTTTAGCCGGTCGGAATCCGGGACATTGTCCTACGTTGGTCGAGTGAATTATGCTTATGCAGATAAATATCTGGCAGAGTTTCAGATTCGCTCGGATGCCAGCACCAATTTTGCACCAATAAATTATTGGGGCGTATTTCCATCTTTATCATTAGGTTGGGTTATGTCGGAAGAAAACTGGTTCAAGAATAAGGTACATTTCATTGATTTTCTTAAAATTCGTGGTTCCTTTGGTCTGTTGGGTCGCGACAATGTTGCAGCTTGGGCATGGTTGCAAACCTATGGCACTGAATCAGTGAAAGGACCTATCTTTGGCAGTGACCCCACTTTGAATGCAGGTGCACACTTCCAATATCCTGCGGCAGTGCCTAATTACAATTCGCATTGGGACAAAGATTATAAGAGTAATCTCGGTATAGATGCGAACTTATTGAGAAACCGTTTGTCACTCACTTTGGATGGTTATTATGATTGCTACAGGGATGTTTTTATGGCAATTACCAATTCTCCCGATTATCCGGGTACGGTAGGAGCTCAAGCATCGGCATCCAATTACGGATCGATAGATAATTACGGCATTGAAGTGACTTTGGGCTGGAGTGATAAAATAGGCAAGGATTTCAAATATTTCGCAAAACTCAGTACAGGATTAACTGATAACAAAATTCTCAAATATCCGTGGACGCCGGTTGCAACCCGCGCATTGGATGATTATCAGCCTAATCAACGAGCCGACAGAGGTGTGTGGGGTTATGATTGTATTGGTATGTTTCGAAGCAATCAGGAAATCGCCGAATATTTTGCCGAAAATAATCTGACAACTTATATGGGATTGTCGCAGGCTGATGTTCATCCGGGTATGTTGATTTATAAAAATGTGCGCGGTTCGCAAAAATCGGATGGCAGCTATTATGCGCCGGGAGATCCGAATGATCCTGTCGGAAATGTGATAGATGCTAATGACCGGGTACAAATATCAAAGCGCAGCGGTAATCCCTACGGTTTTACGCTTAATTTCGGAGGTTCATACAAAGCGCTTACGTTAAGCGCTCAACTTGCTGCGAGCTGGGGCAGTTATACCTTATTGCCGACTTATGCCATTAATAACAAAAGCGTTGTTTCTACCGCTACCGGTTACGATGTCATGCAATATACCAATTTACCTTCTTTCTGGTCGGGCAATATGTTTAATTATTATAATGTTTTGGATGCGCAAGGCAACATAGTGGCGCCTCAAAATCTGGATGCAAAATATCCGAACTTGCGTTTTGCCGGCAGTGTCAATGGGGTTGCATCTACTTTTTGGATGGTGAATGCTGCCAACGTTTTCCTCCGTAATATTACATTAGCTTATTCCTTGCCAAAAATATGGATGACCAAAATCGGCGTCGAAAGTTGCCGGATTAATCTTACAGGTCAGAATATAATGGAATTTTATAATCCCTATCCTGATAAATTCATGAGTCCTAATTCGCCCTACAGTATATATCCTCTTCTGCGGAGAATCACATTGGGTTTAAATATTTCATTTTAAAAGTCATGATAATGAAAAGAATAAATAAAATAGTTTTCAGCGCCGTTCTGATGGCGATTACTTTTCTGTGGTCGGGGTGCAGTGATGAGTTTTTGAAAGAAAAGACCAATTACAGTAATCTTACCCCTGAAATCTACAACGATTATACCGGCGCCTTGAGGCGGATCGATGATATTTATTTGCGACAGTTGCCAAGCGCTAATGATGGTCTCACTTATGCGAGTCCAAGCGGCGGTAATGCTGATGCAGAGTCGCAATCGACCGAAGAATTTAGCGGTCTATCCAGTTTTGTAGATCCTACTGTGGTGATAACTACATCAAACAATTTGCCCGACTGGTTTTATGTAAGTAAAGCTTCAAATGCCGGACCTTGGGGAAACATACGTAACTGTAATGATGTAATAGCAGGTATATCCGGCGGTACATTGCAGGACGAGCAAAAAAATCAATTATTGGGACAAGCCTATTTTTTCAGGGCTTGGCAATATTATTTGTTTGTAAAGGTGTATGGCGGAGTACCCATTATTGATCATGTGCAAGCTGCAGACATAAGCGAAGCGGTTAATTTGGCAGTTCCCCGTTCAACCACCAAGGAATGTATTGATTTTATATGCAACGATATGCAAACGGCTGCCAACTTGTTGCCTGCTCAATGGGGCGCTACTGATTATGGACGTGTTACCAAAGGAACTGCTTTAGCCGTAATTGGACGTGCACGTTTGCTTTATGCCAGTCCGCTGTTTAACCGCGCCGACGATAAAGCCCGCTGGCAAGCAGCTTACGATGCCAATAAAGCAGCGCTTGATGCTTTGAATGAAGGAGGTTGCGGTCTGGCTTACGCCGGCGCTCCCGGTATTAATGGCGCCGGATGGGCGAAAATGTTTTCCGATTTCAACACGCCGGAAATAGTTTTCGCAACGCTCTACAATATGGTACATGACGATAATGCTGCAAACGAAATTTATCGGAATAATCACAGAGAACAAGGGTTGCGTCCTTCCAATGCTTCTGGAACTACAACCAGCACAGGAAAGACAGCAACAGCAATGATGGTGGATTTGTTCCCTATGGCTGACGGTAAAAAACCAACAGAAGCAGGCTTATACAATTATGATCCGTTAAAGTTTTACGAAAATCGCGATCCGCGTTTCTATCGTTCCTTTGCTTTCCCGGGTGAATACTGGCGATTTCAAGGTAATCCGCTGTTATGGCCGGATGTTTCCTCTGCTGCCGTTTATCCGGGACCTGATTATGTATTGTGGAATTATGCATGGTACAGTGATCCGGCCAAACAGACGGATCCGAGCTTTAGCGGTTTTGCCGGTGATATGTTGGGACAAAATTACAAGGGAGTTTATATTCGCAAACGTTGTGACGATTTTGATATGACAACGCCGATTCCTACCTGTTTATATCGCTGGCCTGCTACCTTTGCTGAAAACCGTCAAGGCGCTTTTGGCGAAGGCGCTATGCCTCACATAGAAATTCGCTATGCGGAAGTATTGCTCAACTTTGCCGAAGCTGCTTGCGGTATAGGAAACTATGCCGAAGCGATACAAGCGTTGAGAGATATTAGAGCTCGTGCAGGTTACGATGTTAACATCGCAGGTCCGGATTATGGGTTGGATGTTGCTACTTTGAGCGCTGATCGTGGTAAATTGTTTGGCGCTATATTGTATGAACGTCAAATCGAATTGGCTTACGAAGGTAAACGTTTCGACGATATGCGGCGCTGGCTGCTTTGGGATGGAGGCGCTAATTTCAGCCAAATTCAAGGCGCGCCAAGTTCTTGGAGTTTGAGCGGATATGGCGGTAATACCTGTACTTATTTGGGCGTACAACCTTTCAACGGTCAACGTCGCGACAATATTGAACTTTGCGTGAATACGCTTGCCACTCAATCGGACGATCAAGATCCGCTTAAGGCTTATCGTCCCGCGCCATTGGATTTGATGACCGATCTGACGCCTCAATACAGCGCTTTGGACAATTTTTATGGTACCTATTTGACGCGTAAAACACGCACAGGCGATCAAGCCGGTAAAGTGGTTACTTTCTTGCCGCAATATTATATCATTGGTCTTACAAGCGGAGCGCAAACCAATAACGTTACGCTAAAGCAGACCATTGGATGGGCGGATGTGATGAATGGCAACGTTAACGGAACATTCGATCCTTTGGCAGAATAAAAATGAATAATCATTTTAAAAAATGTGTTTTGTTTGTTTGCATATCCATACTTGGTATGGGTATGCAGGCACAAACGAAAGCCTTTCCGACAGCGGAAGGTTTTGGCTGCATGGCGTCGGGTGGCAGAGGCGGTAAAGTGGTAGAAGTAACTACGGTAGCCGATAATGCAACTACTCCGCCGGTCGGCAGTTTCCGCTGGGCTTTGCAGCAATATCCCGGCGAACCGATAACGGTTGTTTTTCGTGTATCGGGTCTTATTCACTTAGTTGGTGGGACTGCAGGTGAAGTACGCTGCAAACGGGATAATTTTACGCTTGCAGGACAAACAGCGCCCGGAGATGGTATCTGCATCATGGGCAACAAAGTAAACTTGGGAGGATCAAATAATGTGATTATCAGAGATTTACGTTTCCGTATCGGAACAATGATTGACCCTGTTACTGGTGAACCTGATCCGGATGGAAAAGGTTCAATTGATTTCGAAAACGCCAGCAATTGGATTATCGACCATTCAACGTTTGGCTGGAGCGGCGAGGAGAATATGACCATATACGATAATAAAAATACAACAATCCAATGGTGTATTATTCACGAAGGTCTTTACCGGTCGGGACATAATAAAGGCGATCGCGGTTATGGCAGTCAATGGGGTGGACAGAATGTTACTTTTCATCATAATCTTTTGGCGCATAATTACAGTCGCAGTCCACGATTCAACGGCGCCCGCAGCAACGATATTAATGTATTGATTGATTATGTAAACAACGTAAATTACAACTGGGGGAAAGCCAATTCTTGTTACGGTTCCGATATTGAAAATACAAGCAACAAGACCAATTTTGTAAATAATTATTACAAACCGGGTCCGGCGCGTCCGGGAACAAGTTCATCGTTTTTTACCCAAAGTTCCATTGTAACCGGACAACCTGCAACCAAAATAGCGCTTTGGTATATGAGCGGAAATTATATAGAAGGGTCAGCCAACGCGACTAAAAATACGGATAACTATTTGGGTCTGGATGCAAGCTATTATACCTCTATGGGTGTAAGCGCCTCTGCTTTACAATCACCAACGCCCTTTCCAATTGCCTATCCTGTAACGACCGAAACGGCGCAGGAAGCATATAATAGTGTATTAGCCGGCGCCGGCGCTTTTCCTCGCGACACTGTGGATCGCCGTATTGTAAATGAAGTGCGAACAGGCACTGCTACCGGCATAGGAGTGGAAGGGGAAGCTAAAGGAATTGTTGATGGAATTATAGACAGTCCCGATGGGGTAGGCGGTTATCCTACTTACGAAACCTACAACACCGTTATCGACTCTGACCACGATGGTATGCCGGATGATTGGGAAATTGCCCACGGATTGAATCCCAACAATCCGGATGATCGAAATCTCATGACAGAATCCGGATATACGGCGTTGGAAGTATATTTGAATGAATTGGCAGGTGACACCATCGAATTTAAGCTGGCTACATCTATTTCGAAGGTTCAAATTCCCGCTTGGTCGATTTTTCTAACTAATAACGAATTATGTGTTACACCGGAGATAAATATAAATGACATTCGCATATACAATTTATTGGGACAAACTTTGATGAACAAGAAAAATGTAAATTCTTCAAAAATAGACGTATCCAATCTTTCCAAAGGAATCTATGTAGCAGAAATAACCACCCAGAGTAAAGGTAACAAAACTTTGAAATTCAATAAATAATAGAACGTAAAAAAGATGAAAAAAATTTGTTTTTTAGTTATCAGCCTGTTTGTAATGGGGATGAGTGGTTTTGCACAATATCCTAAAATTACTCCGGAAGTAGCTGCTCAATCGGCAGAACTTCTCCGGAAAGCAGAAGCCGCATCGGATTCGGCATGGCAAATAGCCTTGCCAATTGTTGAAAAAGAGGCAAAAGAAGGAAAACCGTATATTCCGTGGGCTGCTCGTCCAACCGATTTGCCTCAAGCTAATATTCCCGCTTTTCCGGGCGCTGAGGGCGGAGGAAAATACAGTTTTGGCGGTCGCGGAGGCAGAGTAATTGTCGTTACTAATTTGAATGACAGTGGTCCAGGATCGTTTCGCTATGCCTGCGAACAGGGTGGGGCTCGAATTGTTGTATTTAATGTGGCCGGTATTATTCACTTAACAACTCCAGTCATCATTCGTGCGCCTTACATTACAATTGCCGGACAAACTGCTCCGGGAGACGGAGTTTGTATTGCCGGAGAAACTGTATGGTGCAATACGCACGATGTTGTCGTACGGTTTATGCGTTTCCGAAGAGGAGAAACTTGGGTAGGACGCCGTGATGATTCTTTTGGTGGTGATCCGGTTGGAAATATCATGATCGACCACGTTTCGGCAAGCTGGGGATTGGACGAAAATATATCGTTCTATCGCCACATGTACGACCCCGGCGATGGTACGAAAGAATTGAAATTGCCAACTGCCAATTTGACAATTCAAAATTCAATATCTTCACAGGCGCTGGATACTTATAATCATGCGTTCGGAAGTACGCTGGGCGGACAAAATTGTACTTTTATGCGTAACTTGTGGGCGGATAATGCCGGACGTAATCCTTCTATCGGAGAGAACGGCATATTTAATTTTATAAATAACGTAATATATAATTGGGTGCATCGCACAGTTGACGGAGGTGATTATACCGCTCTATTTAATATTATTAACAACTATTACAAACCAGGACCATTGACTCCCAGAAATACTCCTGTCGGACATCGGATTCTGAAACCGGAAGCCGGACGGGCTAAATTGAGTTATTTCGTCTATGGACGGGTATATGCGAATGGAAATTTTGTAGACGGTTATCCGGAAGTCAGCGCCGACAATTGGGCCGGAGGAATTCAAGTACAGGAACAGCCGGACACAAAAGGTTACACTGAAAATATGAAATGGAACCAACCATTTCCGATAGAAAATCCATTTCCGATAATGAGTGCGCAGGATGCGTATAATTTTGTATTGGACAATGCAGGCGCTATCCTCCCCAAAAGGGATATTGTGGATCAACGAGTGATAGAACAGGTTCGTACCGGTAAAGTATATTATAACGAAAATGTAAAACCCGAACAATTTTACCAGTTTGAACACCGCCGTTTAAAAGCGGACTCTTACAAAGAGGGTATTATTACCGATATCAGTCAAGTGGGTGGTTATCCCGAATATAAAGGAACGCCTTACAAAGACAGCGATGGCGACGGAATGCCCGATGCCTGGGAAATAAAATACGGATTGAATCCTAACGATCCGTCTGATGCTGTATTGGATATGAATGGCGACGGCTATACCAATATAGAAAAGTATATCAACGGCATTGACCCGACAAAAAAAGTGGATTGGACGAAACCGGAAAATAACATTGATCCATTACAGGGAAAGAAAAGCCTTTTTTAAGATGAAAATATATGTTTTTCTGTTTTTGTTCGGATGGTCAGCGCTCACTTCACTCTACGCTCAACAGACGGATGAAACAGCCTACACAAAAACGTTGACAGATCGTTCACAAAAGATTGTCAATTCGTTGAATATCAATGATACCGTCATTTACAAACGGGTGACAGACATCCTCGTCAATCAATACAAATCGTTGGGAGTAATTCACGACAGTTCGGATACCGAAGATGTAAAAAACCTGAAACTCTACAATCTGCATTGCGAATTTATTGGAAAATTAGCTTCCGAACTTACGCCGGAACAAATCGATCGAGTGAAAGACGGTATGACCTACGGCGTGGTGAAAGTAACTTACGATTCGTATTGCAACATGATTCCAACGCTGAAGCCCGAAGAAAAACGCCAGCTGATGGCTTGGTTGGTTGAAGCTCGCGAACATGCTATGGATGCGGCTTCATCCGAAAAAAAACATGAATGGTTTGGTAAGTACAAAGGTCGTTTTAACAATTACCTTTCTCAACGCGGATACGACATCGGAAAAGAAAGGAAAAATTGGGAAGAACAACTGAAATCGGGGAAAAAATGAAAGAGGAGTAAATTCACACTAAATTATTTATTATGAAGTCTATTTTAAATTTGGTATTTGTAGTATTCCTGTTGATTGCAACAATGGGAATGCCTGTTGATGTCTTTGCGCAGCAAACTCGCAGCATATCTGGAGTTGTGACGGATGCAATCGACAATGGGCCTATTATTGGGGCGAATGTAGTTGTTTCCGGCACCTCTGTCGGAACAATCACCGACACTGACGGAAGGTTTCAACTTTCAGTACCTGCCGGTAAATCAACTTTACAAGTTACTTATTTGGGATACCAGACACAAACGGTATCCATCGGTTCTCAGTCTTCTTTGTCTATTAAACTTGCAGTTGCAAATAAGAGTTTGGATGAAGTTGTTGTCGTTGGTTATGGTACTGTGAAAAAAAGAGATTTGACCGGAGCTGTATCTACCGTGAAAAGTGGAGATATAACAATGCGTCCCGGACCTAATCCGATGGAAGCGCTTCAAGGAAAAGTCGCGGGTTTGGATATAACGCGTACCTCCGGAGAACCGGGCGCCAGTATTAATATGCAGTTACGTGGCACACGATCTTTTACTGCAAGTGGGACTCCCTTAATTTTAATTGATGGGATGCCTGGTGATTACTCAACATTAAATGCGAATGATATTGAATCTATTGAAGTGTTAAAAGACGCTTCTTCAACAGCAGTATATGGTTCTGCCGGTTCCAATGGAGTGATCATTATTACAACAAAAAAAGGGCAAGCGGGAAAAATGAATATCGACCTCAATGCTTATGTTGGCTACAATGGCTGGTCAATAACTCCAACCATGCGCACCGGAAATGATTATCTGCAAACCAAAAGAGACGCTTACAGTTATGTATGGGATCCGACAACAAGCCAATGGACTACAACCGGCGCATTATGGCAATCGCCGGCTGACGACGCTACTATTTTCGGAGCTGACAGATATGCTATTTTTCAGCAAGGACAATTTGTGGATTGGGCAAAAACATTTTTACAATCGAATGCTGCAACGCAAAATTACAGTCTAAGCGTTTCAGGCGGAAATGACAAAACAAAAGGATATCTTTCTTTTAATTACACTGATGAACTTGGGCAATATAAGGGCGATGGCTATAAGCTGTATTCAACAAATATGCGTATAGAACACAGTCCTTATAAATGGCTGACTGTTGGAAGTAGTTTGCAGGGTTCTTATGTGATTCGAGATAAAGCGCAGAGTAAATTAGAGAGCGCTTTGGTCACAGACCCGCTTGTAAAGCCCTACAATGATGATGGTACGCTAAATACAAATCTTGGTAATAACGTATATAACCTTCTTCTCAATTATCAGCCTGGCGTTTATGAAAATCAGGATAATAATCTGACGGATTATATAACTCCTTATATAGAAATCAAACCGATAAAAGGACTAAGTCTGTTATCCCGTTTTGGCGCATGGCTTAATTATTCAGACAATTATCTATTTAATGGTATCGGATCGGTTGCCTACACCTATTCAAATGCAGGTATTGCTCAGGCTCAGATTACTCAAAATCGCAAGTGGGGATATCAGTGGGATAATATATTAACTTACAATTTTAAGTTACACAAGGATCATGAGTTAACACTCACCGGAGTATCTACTTATTATTATAACCAAAATTTATCTACTACCATGAGTCAGAGCAATATTACATCGAATAACTTCAAATGGTATAATATGCAAGGAGATGTAAATACGACGGCGTCAACAATAGTTACTCCCTATAATATGACAAAAACGATGGGATTTGTCGGCCGCGTCAACTATTCCTATTTGGGAAGATATCTTTTTGAAGCTTCGATGCGCCGTGACGGTTCGTCCGTTTTGTATAAGACCAATCGTTGGGATAATTTCCCCGCAGCATCGGCAGCATGGAGAATTTCTGATGAGAAGTTTATGGAAGCTACTAAAGATTGGTTAAATAATCTCAAACTTCGCGTAGGGTGGGGCGTTACAGGATCAGCTAAAATTGATCCGTACAGCTCTGTCAATACTTTGGAGAGCCTTAACATGTCATTAGGGGGAATAGCTCAGCCTATTTTTCGTAATTCACAATACATTACCAATACTGCTTTAAGTTGGGAGAAATCATATAACACAAACATAGGATTGGATGCCTCGTTAATTAAAAATCGCATCGACTTGTCGATGGATTATTATATAACAAAAACAGACGGTGTTATATGGTCTGTTCCTCTACCGGCTATATATGGTACTTATTCGGCTGCAACTAGTTCTTTGTACCAAACGTATATGAATCTTTGTCAAACAAAAAACAATGGTTATGAATTGACATTGAATACGCATAATATTGTTACCAAAAATTTTGAATGGACTTCTAATCTCACTTTTTTCACCAATAAGGAGAGAATTTTGAAACTGATGGATGGAATATCAAACAACGTTACCAATGGAACTTCCGGATATACGCTTACAGTCGGACAACCAATCAATTCGTTTTATAACTATAAAATAGATGGGATTTGGCAAATTGGACAGGAACAAGATGCAGCGGTATTCGGCGTGCGACCGGGCGACTTGAAAGTAGATGTTCCCGGAATGAAACGGCTTGGTGATGGGGTTTTTGTAAAAACAGCCGCTGATGGCACACAGACCTATTACTATACGAATCTGGCTGCTGCACAACAATATAATCCAAATCTGACTGCTGCAACTTCAACCTATACGTATAGTGCGAATGATTATGAAGTTTTAGGACACAATAATCCGAATTGGACGCTGGGATTTCAAAATGGATTTAGGTTTATGAATGTAGATTTGAATGTATATTTTTATATGAGATGGGGTCAAATGATAAACTATGATATGCTTGGATGGTATCAACCGAGCGGATTTGCAACCAATGCAAGCCCCTCAAGAACCATTCCAACCTATTTTAATTATTGGACGCCTACTAATCCATCGAACGATTTTCCGGTAATGAATTATCTTGCTTCGAGTTCTACAATGCTGGGATTTAACGGGTTAAATTATGTGGACGGTTCTTTCTTAAAATTGAAGAATATTACTTTGGGTTATACTTTGCCCAAGCGTTTGCTTTCAAAATGTTTTATTCAGAAGTTCCGTTTATATGGAACCGTAACTAATCTCTTAGTCATTGCAAAAAATCCTTTGTTGAAGCAATATGATCCGGAAATGAATGGCTCGCTTGAATATCCTCTTACAAAACAAGTTGTTGTAGGCTTAAATATTACATTCTAATCGTTAAATCATTAAAAAAACAACAATATGAAAATTGATAATAAAATAGTATATAAAGGTATAGTGGGTTTATTCTTGACGTTATTCATAACTTCATGTAGTTTAAATGAATATAACCCAAACGCAGTCTCTGAAGATACTGAACTTAATACTTTTGCCGGATGGAAAGCATTTCAGTCAAACTGTTATTCAAGCCTTTGGAGCGCGTTGATTGGAAATCAGTACGAATTTGCATCGGAACTTGGAACCGATTTATGGACATTCCCTTATGGCAATCATAATTCAGCCAAAGATTTAATGGCTTATGAACAGCTTACAACCAGTGATGGTAATGTAACTTCTGTTTGGAATTATGCCTGGGGATCGATATATGATTGTAATAAAACCATTCAGCTTGCTTCTTCATTGACAGATGGAAATGCCGATGATATTAAAATTCTGACCGCGGAAGCAAAATTTCTGAGAGCCTATTACTATTCAGTTTTGGTGACTCAATTTGGCGAAGTACCATTGCTTTTGTCGGGTGATCCGGCAAAAAACTTGACGCCTACTCGTAGTACGATTCCTGATATCTATACGGCAATTGTATCAGACCTTAGGGATGCTTTTAACGACCTTCCGGTACAGCCTTATGACAATAATCCGGCCAGGGTTACAAAAAAAGCGGCGTTTGGAATGCTCGCTCGCGTATATGCCCAGGGCGGTGGTGAAGGATTAAGCGAAGGCAGTAAATCGTATTGGGTTAGAGCAAAAGAAGTTGCTGACTCCCTGATAAACAATCAAACTGCTTATGGTGCGGCTATGTACGATGATTTCGCCCATGTGTTTGCTTATGCAAATAATAGAAACAACACAGAAGTTTTGTTCACGGCTTATGGACTTAATCCTTATGATCCGTCATTCGATTACAATACAGGCAATAAGACTCCAACTTTATATTGTTATTTTTATCCGAAGTTTGATGATGCTTTCGGAACGTCGGATCTGTTTAAGCGAAGTGTAAATTCGAATACGTCAAATGCATACTATGGACGTTGTAATCAACAATTCGTTGCGCCGACAAAATATTTGATTGATTGTTTCAATGCAAATTATGACAAGCGATGGGAAAATACTTTCGCTACGGCGATTTGCAACTATTCCGGAGTGCAAGCGATGGCCAGTCTCGGATCAGGTGTCCCCTCGCCGGCAAGCGTAACTTACAGCGCTGCTACAGTTACGCTTACCGCAGCAATGTGTACAAAATACGGGATAGATGCCTCTCATGTAGGAGAAATTATTTATCCTTATATAGACGTAAATGCAGTTAATGCATCTAAGGATGCCACTTGGCAGTACATTCCAAAGGTTTGGAATGCAGGAGCCCATTCCGGTGATGTGACCGATTTGTCGGATGTGCCCAATGCCAATGTAACGCCTTATCCATTAGCTCCTGATGAAGACAGGTTTTTTGCCTATTTGAGCAAAGATGAGCTATCAGATGCTGATAAAGCTACGCGCAGATATGTTACGGTTAATATCAATGATTTGTTTGATTTGGCGGCAGATCCAACCGGGAGTACCTACAAAAGCGTTGTTACTACCAATGGATTAGTTCCTAATGCGCTGGCAAATCTGTTTCCTGTCATGATAAAATTCAATGATAACTTTGACGGAGGATGGTTGGGTAGCGACTTTCAGCGAAGGTTAGGTAATATTTTTATAATGCGTATGGCAGAAGTTTATTTAATTGCAGCGGAAGCTACCCTGAACACCGGCGGCGATGGCGCTACTGCCGCTAATTATCTGAATGTACTTCGTAAACGCGCTTGTAGAAATGCTTCCGATTTCAACACTGCAACAGGAATGCAGCTTACTACAGCTACTATGAACGACGTATTTGATGAGTATGCGCGGGAACTCTGCGGAGAATTTAATCGATGGGCTCTGTTAAAACGGGAAAAAGCGTTCGAAACTCGTTTGTCAGAATATAATCATACTGCTTTTGTAAACTTTGATCCAAGTAAGCATTATAATCGTCCTATCCCGTACACTTTCCTGAATCAAATCAATAATGCCAGTGAATTTGGTACAAATGGGTATTAAATTCTTATTACTATTATTTCTCTCCGGCTTGTTGTGCATACAAAATATGTATGCACAACTTGCACCGGATAGTTTGGGTAACCGTGTTCCTGATTTTTCCTATTGCGGATATAAAGCAAGCGACGTTCCGATTCCCGATGTAAGGATAAAAATCGTTGTTCCACAACAGGAAGGAGATGCTACCAACCTGATACAGCAAGCTATTGATAAACTTGCCCAGTTGCCGATCGACAGCATCGGTTTCCGCGGAACAGTATTACTACAAGCCGGCGATTACAAGGTTTCCGGTAGTCTAAAAATAAATGCTTCAGGAATTGTCCTGCGCGGGAGCGGTTGTGGAGAAAATGGTACGCGGCTTATAGCAATAGGAAAAGATCGCAGGACTTTGATTCGTATAGCCGGTATTGATGACCGGCGATCGAACGATACATTGCGTGTTGCTGATAATTATGTTCCGGTAGGAGCTATGGAATTGACAATTGCAGGCAATCAACATCTGAAAGCCGGCGATAAAGTGATGATTATGCGCCCTTCCACAATAGAATGGATCAAACTGTTGGGTACCGATCATTTCGGCGGAGGAATAACTGCTTTGGGCTGGAAACCCGGCGAACAGAATATTTATTGGGACAGGACGATCGTTTCAGTCAATGGCAACCGCATCACTTTTGATGCTCCCATCACTACCGCTTTGGATAAACAATTCGGCGGAGGCTTTGTGATTCCGTATTTGTGGAAAAGCCGAATTGCCAACGTAGGTGTCGAAAATATGCAATGTATTTCAGAATACGACGTCCGGAATCCGAAAGATGAAGCCCATACGTGGATGGCTATTACGATGGAAAACGTTTCGGATGCGTGGGTGAGAGATATGAATTTTAAACACTTTGCCGGATCTGCAGTTTACGTGCTTGAAACAGCTAATCGCATTACCGTAGAAAATTGCAAATCACAGGAACCTGTTTCTGAAATCGGAGGACAGCGGCGTTATACATTTTTTACAATGGGACAACAATGTCTTTTCCAGCGTTTGTATGCCGAATATGGCTATCATGACTTTTCCGTCGGATTTTGCGCTCCGGGTCCGAATGCTTTTGTGCAATGTTATGCCTACCTGCCATATAGTTTTAGCGGTCCAGTCGATAGTTGGGCTTCCGGCGTTTTATACGATAACGTAAATATAGACGGCAATGCCTTGAGTTATAAAAATCTCATGCAGAATGCGCAAGGCGCCGGATGGAATGCTGCCAACAGTGTTTTCTGGCAATGCTCTGCTTCCCGGATAGATTGTTTTGCGCCGCCTTCGGCACAAAATTGGGCTTTTGGTTCATGGTCGGAATTTTCCGGCAATGGTTATTGGAAAGATAGCAACAATCATATCCAACCTCAGAGTTTGTTTTATAGTCAATTGAAAGAAAGATTAGGCGGAAAATATGTTGACAGAGCGTATTTACTTACTGTTAAGACCAATGAAACAAGTTCTCCGACTATTAAACAGGCGGAAGAATTGGTAAAAGCTTCCATAGAACCTGCAACAACATTGTCGGAATGGATTGATCTTTTGATTGCCGAATATCCGGTTCCGACGGATACGACAGGATTGAAAATTCCAGACGCTTGGCGTAGCGTCCACGCTATGTCGAAGTTAAAAGCCGGCGTCCACGCCGGCATGCAAGACAAGAGCCATGCTGATAATACGACGAAGGCAGGAGCCCTCGCCGAGCCAACAGCAGCTCCGCTGTCCATCAAAAACGGATGGTTAGTTCGCGGCGATGTTGTTCAAACCGGCAAGAAACATGACGTTCCATGGTGGAATGGAACTGTACGGCCGACTTATTTGAAAACCTTGGCTAAACCTGATGTAACTCGGTTTGTTCCCGGTCGGACAGGAACAGGGTTAACAGATGATTTGGAAGAAGTTACCGATTGGATGAAAAATAATCATATAGTGGCTTTGGATCATAATTATGGATTGTGGTATGACCGCCGTCGCGATGATCATGAACGTATTCGTCGCATCAGCGGAGATGTGTGGCCTCCGTTTTATGAACAGCCTTTTGCCCGCAGCGGTGAAGGAACTGCATACGATGGTTTAAGTAAATATGATTTAACCAAGTATAATGATTGGTATTGGATGCGTTTGAAACAGTTTGCCGATTTGGCTGATCAAAAAGGTTTGATATTGTTGCATCAAAATTTTTTCCAGCACAATATTCTCGAAGCCGGCGCTCATTGGGTCGATTGCCCGTGGCGATCTGCCAACAACATCAACAATACTGAATTTCCGGAGCCTGTTCCTTTTGCTGGAGACAAACGGCAATTCATGGCGGAACAATTTTATGATGTTTCTAATCCAATTCGCCGTAAATTGTATGAAGCGTATATCCGTCAATGCTTGAATAATTTTAGAGGGAATAATTCTGTTGTTCAGTTGATTAGTGCAGAATATACAGGTCCATTGCACTTTGTTCAATTTTGGTTGGATGTAATTGCTCAATGGGAAAAGGAAACCGGTGAAAAACAATTGATCGCTTTAAGTACTACGAAAGATGTACAGGACGCCATCCTTGCCGATTCAGTTCGGGCTCCGATAGTTGATATCATTGATATTCGTTATTGGTTCAAAAGAGATAATGGAACTTATTATGACCCGCCGGGTGGGAAAAATCTTGCTCCGCGCCAGTTTGAACGACAGATAAAACCGGGTAATACTTCTTTTGATGCTGTATATCAAGCTGTTTTGGAATATAAAGCGAAATTCCCGGAGAAAGCGGTTACTTATTATTCGGATGCCTATCCTCAGTATGCCTGAGCATCATTTATGGCGGGAGGTTCTTTAGCCGGCTTGCCGGAAATTAAAGATAAAGAATTTTTGAAAGCCGCTTCGAACATGAAGCCTGTACCTGAATTAAATACAAAAAATATTTATGTGTTAGGGAATCCTTCGTTGGGATATATTATATATCAAAAAGACAGCAGTGTAAATTTTGATTTAAATTCAATTGCAAAAGGTAAAAAAAATATTTTATACTTAAATCCCGAAACGGGAATTTTTGTAAAAGATAAATCTCAAATAAAAATTACAAAAAAGGATAATCTTTTAATTTGGATAAAAAAATGAGAAAAATTATATTTTTACTATTTGTGATAATTACTTCCTTTTCCTGTCAAGCAAAAGAAAAGGAAGTATATCTCTTTACTTCTTTTCATGAGCCGGCAACGCAAGGGCTCCGTTTCCTTTACAGTTACGACGGTTATCATTGGGACAGTATTCCCGGATTCTTTTTGAAGCCGGAAGTAGGCGTACAAAAGGTAATGCGTGATCCAAGCATGGTACAGGGGCCGGATGGTACATTTCATTTAGTTTGGACATGTAGTTGGAAAGGGGATCCGGGTTTTGGCTACGCATCTTCCAAAGACTTGATTCATTGGTCGGAACAAAAAAATATTCCCGTCATGGCTTATGATACATCAACCGTTAATGTTTGGGCGCCGGAAATCTATTATGAAAAAGAAACAAGAGAATTTTATATTGTTTGGGCTTCCACCGTACCATTTAAATTTGAAAAAGGAGATGAAGACGAATACAATAATCATCGTTTATATTATACGAAAACGAAAGATTTTGTGAATTTTACACAGGCTAAACTTTTGTATGATCCGGGGTTCAGTTCCATTGATGCTCAAATCGTCAAAAGAGGACATAAAGATTATGTATTGGTTTTTAAGGACAACACACGAGGGGAGAGAGACATAAAAGTAGCTTTTTCCAAAAATCTCGCAGGTCCGTATTCCAAAGCATCTGCATCTTTTACGCCTAAATATACGGAAGGGCCCTCGGCCATTAAAGTTGGAGATGAATGGCTGATTTATTTTGATGCTTACAGAGATAAATATTACGGTACAGTAGCGACTAAAGATTTCAAAACATTTACGGATATACGGGATAAAGTAACTATCCCGCATGGTCCGCAGGGACATAAACATGGAACTATATTGAAAGTTTCCGAAAGCATATTGAAAGGATTACTCAATCGGTATTAGTGTTTTACAGGTGAGCCGCGGTTTTCGAAATACCACAAAAGAAAAAGGGAATTCTCACGAATTCCCTAATCCAATCTTTGTTAACCTTAAATCTAATACTATTATGAAAAAACCACAATGCAAAGATAGACTTGTAATTCTTTCCCTGCAAATTTTTTTATGTAATTATTGTTAATCATCATAATTTGTAAACTAATTATCGTTAAAAACAGA
>Ga0123354_10003124_pt1 | contig 22649 bp, 13 predicted proteins | sample TergutLab28metaG_2_FD_97872 | JGI IMG/M metagenome (GOLD analysis project Ga0123354, IMG submission 97872) | Labiotermes labralis P4 segment gut microbial communities from Petit-Saut dam, French Guiana - Lab288 P4 | ecosystem: Host-associated > Arthropoda: Insects > Digestive system > Gut ... | reverse complement strand
TTCTTTCCAAATTTTAATGGAATTTTAATTTTTTTGAAATTTTTTTTAAAAAACATAAAATTTCACGGTTGGCCACCCCCCGGGGGGGGGGGGGGTCAAGCTGTTCGATGCAAATGGCCAGATGGCCTGACACACATGACAAAGTTAAGAGTCGCTTTTCACAATTTTGCAAATGTGCCAAAAAGCAGAACAGTACTGGGAATGCCAGGCATTATGGCACAATGGAGAAAGAAAAACAATAAAAAGAAGACAAACAGGAAGGAGAAAGAGATTAAGAAAGTAATGTTAGAAGGTACCAAAACTATAAAAATTGAAAGAGGACAAGATACTATCTAATGTGAGGACAACATGAGAGACTTGCTAGATTCAGGACAGAATGTGTCATGTGGGCAATGAAGACAAAAAACCAGTGACACTAAAAACACAACAAATGCTTCATAAGAATTACAGTAAATCCAGTCAAACACAACAATTGTTTATTCCAGCATTCATTCAACAACATTTTTCAGTATGATAGGCTATCATCTAATTGCCCAAGAAGTATGTACATACTCCTATATTCTTGGTCAACGTGGTGATCACCTAGCACACTGAACCATGGTGCTGAATTAATACTGGAATAAATAATTGTTGTGCTTGGATTTACTATGATTCTTATTATCCATAACACAACAGGGATGAATCAACACACGGAACAAACGCTTGCTTACTGTGCTCACAGCATGCTGTATTCAATTTGTCTCTGAATACAGCTTGGTTTACGCTACTGAAAACTTCATTAGGACACAGGTCATCTGGGATTTCATGCTGTCATTGGGTCTGTCGCTCCCAACATTTTGAAGGACTGTAGTACCTCCACCTTCCCTTGCAATGGAAGGTCATCCACTCCACAGAAACATTATGATCACCAAACCAGCAACATGGCATGTTATCCCAGAGGACTTGCATCTTCAGCAGCACTGCTGTAAGAACCTCAAATTTCTCATGTTATTTAGAGTGGCAGGATATGGCACATACCTTGTCACACTTCTCTAAACTGGTGCTTGTAATTGGTTATGCATGACTACATGTACTTTCATATGGGCTGCCCTATAAAATAGTACATGATTAGCTGCTATGAGAAGTGTTACGATTTAACCTACCAAGAATGAAAGACAGCTAACTGTATATTTGTTTCCTGCAGTTGTGGTCACTGCTACCATGTGTTTTCCAACAATCTTGCACACAAAAATCTCATTGGGTTTACGTGGGCAGGGGACAAAACTGTATGACCAAAACCACTCCAGATATGGTGACTGGAAGTTACCTAATCATGACATAAACCCTGGCTTCCTACACCATGTGTAACATTGTTACCAATATCATGAACTGAACACTGCAAACCTTGGATCAAAATGGACGGCTACTGGGTGCCCACACAATGCCCATGAGACAATGATATAGTGTTTTATTCTTCAGACAACTGGCAGATATGCCAGCAACAGCACAGAGGAGCTCATTTCAGACAGGCTACTTTGAATTCAATTCTGGTTTTAAGATGAACAATTAGTTGAGCGGTCAGCTTCAAGCTCTAGGTGGGCTACAATGCCTCTCCAGACAGTAGAAAGAGAAAAGAAAATATTTTGGCCTGGCCATCTACCTGGCAACTAGCCACAATGCTTGATAAACTATTCTCTAAATAGTTGGCAAGCACAAAAATTAAACTGACCCTACAACTATTAGTGAGAACCCCCCACCATCAAATTTGAACATGTGTCGAAGGGCAGAAGGATACAGAGCTACATATCAACTTCTCCACTTTTTTCAGTTTAAACAGTGTGGGAAAACAATACATGAACATTATAATGTGGTAACAGGAAGGTTGTGTCTGACATTGCTGTCTCACTACAACTCTACCCCACTGTCAAACTAGTATGGGTACAGTTTCCACTTTCAGATCCACAGCTTATCATACCAAACAGAACAGCCCAGTGGTGTAAACAATCCAATGTGTTACGTACCTTTAGTAGAGGCTTCTCAGAGCAGTGTACAAGTTGACATGCGTGCAATAAACTCTCACATAAAAAAAGTTACTAATAAGATACAAATTTCTTGATTTAAAAAGGAATCCTTGGCAAGGAGCAGTCAGAAATGTTGTGGCTTTCAGGTATGTACTTTTTTCAGGTATGTCATGTATGAAGTATGAAACAGGTGCTCGGAGATAGCTGGTATGTTAGTAGTAGTAGTAGACACCAATCTCATAACAATTCTATGTTTGTATATTTTCCCATATAAAAGACAAAAAAAGGGGTTGGGGTGGGGGGGACAAAATAAAATAAGCATACTTGTTATTTTTAATTCAATAATTTCATTCCTGAAGGAGGAGGCTGCATGTCCTCCCAAGTGTAAATTACTTCACCATTCTGACACAATGCCACAGTCAAAAGGCTCTACATTGAAGAGGCTTACAAAAACAATCCACATATTCTTGTATCACATTTAAATCTACTGTGTACAAGCAATAATTTCATGCTGTTCAACATCTGGTAAAACTGCCTTATCTAATGTCAGGCCATGGACCCTTTTATCTCTTATCTGTGCTGTACCAGGCAGCACTTCTGACACATCTGACAGTAGCTAAGCCTTACCACAGTTGGCACCCCCTCCCACCCCACTTGTCTACCCCCACCTACCAGGCCCTGACACAATGGCCATAATAATTCTGTTATTTATATATTTTCCAAATTAAAGAAAAACAAGATGTTACATTGAGTTTTGGTTCATTGGCAACACAATGTACCTTAAAATGACACATACCTTGACTGAGTCCTTTGGATAATGTCCATCATGGAGGGAACTTCTTGCATCTTGACATTTTGCAGTCTTGTAGAACAGTACCAGTGTTTCAGAGCAATCACTGGCCTCCATAATGACAGAAGATGAAGGCAGCAGGCTCCTCTGTCAGGGTCTGTCTCTACCCAACTACACTGTGGTAGAGTCCAGTTGAAATGTGATGGCACATGGTGATGCACAGGAGGGGAAGTGAAGGGGAAACTGGTGAATGGAGTGGGTAGCCAGTACCCTTCACGCTGCCTCAGAACATGGTGTATCCAGCATTACTACTGCTGATGCACACACCTTGGCTGCCAGTAGTCGACTGAACTGACGCCCCCCCCCACCCTTCCCGATTTAAATGGACTCATCCGTTACGCCAAAAGACGAAATCTGGTTTCTGCGTGTGTGTCATCACATTTCAAACGCAGTCTACAGCCCAAAGACAGTCATCTTCCCTCTTCTTCTTCTTTCTCAGTCAGAAGTCACTGAGATGGCATGCACAGCAATGACAACATTCTCATACACCATCACCTGGAATGACATTTTGTCATTTCTGCCAGTAAAAAGTACATTAGTTTAAATTATAATCCACTTCTTAGATTAAACAACAGTTTCTGCTGAGAGCCACACAACTCGATACCATGTAACCAAGTCATGTTAGGTACAGCTGTATGTACACTTAGTTAAGAACTACATGATGATGGTACAGGGGGAATGGAGGTATAGCTCCAAACATTCTTAACTCACATTCTTAAATTAATACACTTCACAGGCGTGCTGTTCTGATACATACGAAAATTTAAGAGCCCTACTGATTCTGAATTTCTAAATGTACCCCACAATGGTGTTCAGGCATGACACACACCTGTATTGCCCGCATGGATGCCTTGCATTTGGTGTGCAGTGATGGCAGGAACTCCTACGAATTCCACCTCAGATTCAGGTTTGTGACCTTCTTGTGGGTGGTACAAAGAGGACAGGAGTGACTTCCTGGAACCCTCTTGTTCAGCCAAGAATCAATGACGTTGTCTGGCACTTGGAACAGCAATTTGTTCAATGATGCATCTCCAGGGCTGTCAGTGAATGAAATTATCACGTAAACAATTGTAAATTACAATTCACTCATCAATGCATAAAGCAACTCACAATAAGCAATATGAAATGAAAGCTTTCACAGGAGTGTCACTATTATAAATTCAAACTGAAGATCCTACTCTCCCTTTTCAATTCAAAACATCACCATAATTGTGTTTCACATGATGCTCACCTTAATTACAGGGGCATTTTACAGTTCATGTCCACAATGAATATGTGTGTGTGTGTGGGGGGGGGGGGGGGGGAAGATCTGGGGGTACTTTGATTCACTTTCAAATAACGTTTAGACAGCAGTTGAGGAATGCTTCACCACTCACAATGAATTTTTCACACAAGGACAGTCGCAGTGTCCAAGGGTTGCCCACAGGAAGGCGTGTTGTCACTGCTCCTATGGTGTCTCATTGTTGATGACTTGATAGCAAGGCTCAACGGGAGCGATCCCTAACTCAGAACTACACTGATGACATTTGTCTTCCAATGGTAAGAAAATTTCCAAACACAGTGTCTGGGCTCAAGCAGTGCCCCCCCCCCCAATAAAGTACAGATATGGTGCAATGAAGTCGGCTTGTCGGTTAATCCTGACAAGAACTTTGAGCTCCAAAAGGTTAGTAGGTGGACTACTGCATGTTTTTATGCAGGAGTAAGAAAATACCTTTTTGAAAAAATGAAATATTTGCGACAGGCTTATGTAAAGCAGTTTTGTTCTTTGTATTCATTCCATGTAGTCTGAAAACTCTCAAGATTTATTAACAACCAAAATCATCAGTTATATAAGCATGGAACGGGTAAAATCTCAAGTTTCCCAAATAAGCCACTACACAAACATTGAGATACCATTCCCACTATAGTTTTAATTATCTTCTTTTGGAACAGGAATACCCAACCTATGTTAGTAGAGTTTCCACAAAAAATTATACCACATTTAATCATTGAATGAAAATATGCAAAATATACAATCCGAAGAGCATCAGCATTTAAAACACAAAAATAGCCTGCTAAATGTAAAACAAGCAGCACACAATTTACAAAGTATCAGCTCTATATGACTCTTGCAGTTAAGATAATCACACCATTTAGATGTTTCAGAAAAATATCCTGATATATTCAACAGCCACACATGTATGTAGCAAATTTAAAATTTACATAAAAATACCCTGTTTTGTTAGAAAACACTGTATTTATTTGGGTAATTTTTTCCACAAGATTTACAGGGTAAAAAAAAAAAGTTCCTGTCTGCACCAACTGCATCCTGTTTACTCTAGATATAATAGTGAACTCTCTTTACTCTGTGGTTTCCCTTTCTTCCATACACCTTACCAGTGGACTGACGGATCTTACTGTCCCTGAATTTGAAGCAACAATATTATGGCTGTGAAAGATCTAAAGTGCTAACAACAGTGCTGCTGAAAATTGAAGTCTTCTGGGATGTTACCCCATGTCAGTTGGTAACTAGTTAAGAATGTTTCAGAGGATCATTGGGCCTACATCTTCAGGGTCAAGCAGTCAAAGAAGAGCACCCTTCTTCAACTGGTTGATCAGGAAGATCGCATGCCACACCATCCCAAAAGGCCCAAATCTCCAGTCTTATGGCTGCTTGAATCATCAACACAATTTGTTTATCTGACTTCAAACAGCACTTATAATTGCTCCAAGAACTATCCCTATTCTTACATTTAACCCTTTGGGCCCAGAGTTAAAGGCAGGGTCTACTCTGCAAAAGCTGGGAATTTAAATGGCTGCAAACATTTTGCATGTTCTTGGCATCATCTTTATATGACTCAGTGCATTTCAGCTGCACAATGCAAGTCAATTGTAAATAGCTTTCAGCCCCAAAGGTTCCATACTGCTTGCAGCCCTACATGTTCTCATTAAGTGATGTTGCAACCTTCAAGACACACTGTTTTGGATCTAATGCACAACAATGTACTCAAGGGCAAGTGTGCACAATTCCTTGGCCCCAAGTTGCCCAGATGATAGAACTTTGTGTCATGGCACCTAATGTCTCCAAGACTTCAGCAAGGACCTTAGTTTATGTCACCCTTCTGCTGCCTAGAATATTGAGATGGCTTCTATATTTTTGGAAAGTTTGTGCACTCCTGCTCAAGAGAACAGATGTAGAGCAGAAGAGATGCTGGAACCAACCCAAGTATCACCAGGTCTCTGAGTAACTTGCAGCACATGTAATTAGCAATGCTAAAAGCATGTAAATTCATACCATTTCCTCCTAAATTGACCCCTTTAACTGTTGCTCTGCTGTATGACTGTACACATGCCTCTATATTTATATCCTAGTCCTGGCCTATGTTCTGTACACATTGCTGACAATGCCAGAAGGGGATCAAGATTAAAACCACCACCACTCAATTCCCTGGCTTCAACAGCTATAACCATAGCCACTAAAAGATACAAAGGTTGAAATCAAATGTTTTGTAGATCCCTCATACTGCAGTTCTGCAGTGCTACATGTACAGGAATTGTCGGAAAAGAATAAAATACAAGATGATTGGGCACTGCAGTGACCTTTGCACTTCAACCATAACTGATGGTTTATGCAGCCCTTATGTTAATGCATTTAGCAGCCCCATACTTTTAATAAAGTGAAGCATGCTGCTCAAAATGGTTAACATCATGGCAACTGCAGTACACATGCACCATCTTGGCAGGTTTTTGTTTCTGCCCTCAGTTACCCTGAATTCAGTAACACTGGTCAGACTGTGCTATGGTACTTCTCATACACCCAACCCCTATCAAAGCCCTTAGCATACACTATGACTGCATTTTATTACTTATAGTAAATGATTAATATAGTTGTATCCAACCTGTACACCTAGAGAGGTATGTAATCCACCACATCTTAAGTGATAAAGTGTCAAACTAAATCCCTAACCTAGTACTGGAACACAACAACCTAACATGGTATATGGAATTACAAATGTTTCTGAGCAGTTTTAAGCATTTGTATTGTAGTCTGCATGCGGTGACTTCGCGAAATTTAAAACCTTTCACTGACTTATGTCCCCAGTGCACATGCAAATTTAAACGGACTGCCTGAATGTGATTTCAAAACACAATGTCCCGTAGTCAACGAAATCTAACATTGTACATACGTTTTCTGTATCACCTCCTCATAGTTCGGAAGCAGTGACATTTCGGGACAGGGACTTCTTAAGTTCTCAATCTGTCTGTAAATGACGCCTCTTTGGCAGTGCTAACAATGAGTTGCGATTACATAATACTCTAACAAAGTTCAAAGGGGTCTACTAGAGAATATTGCCGTCACCGATCTTTCAACAAGGCGGCCGGCGAGTAAGGTCTAGCCTTGTAATATGGACATGATGAGTGATGTCAGGCTATTTAAAAAAAATAGCTCAAAACTCTAGCCTAAAGATGATCAGTATTGAACAGGGCCGTACCTGGTACCGGACTCAACTCCACCATTCCCGTGACGGCACTATTCTCCAGTAGTGCCGTTCAAAGCATAATCCAATTTTCAATCCAACCAACTAAACACTTTGATGACGGTTATAATACGCACGCTGGCACGTCACTTGAGTCTTACCTCCAAAATTTAACGTTGGGGCTCTTTCGGCACTCACCGCTGATGACTTTAAAACAACACACCCATTCCACGTTTTTATTTCTTCAGTTACAACAAGCATAAAACTACTTACACGACCTTCGAAACCACAAATCAAACGATGCTCCCTCGCTCCGTGCGCAACTTCGGCACGCACATACACTTGCCAAAGCCAAAGATTTATACCTTACCTACCACGGGTGAGATAGAACCCCATCTCTTTGACGTACTTATATAATTTATATATTATTAAAACTAAGAATACTTGCCGTTTCGTATCAGTAAAATTGTATTACTTGGGTGTAACCAAAAGTATAACTTTGGATCATGGACTGCCTTGAACATTCTTCCATTAGCTTCAAATACACCTGATCCCTTACGCATGCCAGGTTCGTTGACTTCAGTAATGACAACCTAAGTAAAAAATAATATTCACTGGCATAACCCGAAATGCCCAGGAACGGATTTAAAATTATCTCTAAGTACCTAAGCTAATGCCAATTAGCAATTAACAACACGCTAGCATATTTTTTTAATACCTCATTACCTTATGAAATAATACTACAAAGTCTGCAAGGACACCTTTCGTTGCTGTTTTCTGCGACAGTCCGTGAACTATGCAGGTTGAAGGGAAAACCGAGACCATTAAAGACTTCGCCATTTCGCAGTTCGTGGCACCAACAGGTTAATACATTTTGGGCACCGTTGCTTATTCGCAGCAGATGGGGGGACTCCGTAGGTGCCGTATTCATGCCTGTATTAGCTGCTCCCGTTGATTTCATGTTTGTTGCGTGTAAGGCCTCACATGCAAATTCCTGTCATTTGTACTTGTACACTACAAATCTGTTCAAATTGCTAGAATGTGGGTGTTAAGATTTCCTTAAGCTACAATATACTGATTAATAAATAGAAGATTCACAGGAAGAGGTTTCCAATTTTTGTAATATATGACTTTTTTACACATATAACTCTCCTAATACTGATTCGAAAAGTGTCTCATCGTTTTAACTCCTTAGGCGCAATTCGCAATCACAATTGATGATAGAATGTTTATAGACAGCAAATATACATACCATAAAAAACCCGTATGTAAAATTTATTACAAAAGCTTTAATTTGCCTAGCAGTAAGGAGAAACCTACAACAAAATGACTTGATGTTGTACATAGTATAAACCACTTCACCTGTAGGCAATGAGATTTTTGTACACTGTCTTGCACTGTAAAAGATACAAAGAAACTAAATAAAAACCTCAATATTTGTTACAAGTGATAATGACACATTTTTTATTATACATCTACTTTGGATTGTATTCTAACTAAACCTCATTACCTTTGTGATTTCATTTTGTAGTTGTGACTTGATGTTGTTAGCCAGTATTTTGGAGAAATTAGAAGTACAGGGAATTTGTATGTGAAAGCCTTGTCAATGGGTTCTGGAAAATTTGTATGTTCTGTTCCACATGTTGCTTCTGAGTGATGTGTGTGAGATCACCATTAACTTTCTTTGAAGATAGAGATTACCATTTTTTTTAAGTCAGCAAACCGAACATGGTAATATAATCAAAAATTGTAACTAGCAGTGTTAACATGCCACTGTAAATTTTTGATGAAATGGGTTAGGTTGGGCAACTACAAAAGTCTGATGGACCTGTGGATCACATTATTGGTTGCTTTATGTAAATAATCTCTTCTCACACATCATTTTCAATAATTTATTTGTACTCCATCTATTTTTAATGGTAAGACAAAGAAAGTGATTTTAAATTGCAGCACTGTAAGTCTGTAACTTTAATTAAAACTAAATTACAAAACATAAAATTTCTCAGGCTCTTTTTGATGACAAATTAGGTGATTCCATTTTCCTACAAGGAAGTCATTGTTAGATTCCATTATATGTCACTCTCACAACAAAATCTCTACCACATGCGTAACAAATGCACTTAAAAAAATGATACATGGCCTTACATAATGATGATTATGATTTTGGACATTGTCTATCACATCAGGCTTTACATAGTTTCCACATGTAGGCCTAATATAGACTGATGCAAAAGGAACATGCACTGATGTAATTTACGTGGAACTCAGAAAACTTATGTGATATAATAAGGAAAAACCTGTGCTGGATAATCAAATAAAATATTATCTGTTAATATTTGTTCGATTTTATTCCTGTACTTTCATAATTTCTTTTCAATTAAAAACACAAGTATTCAGTAGCAGTATTGTTACACATTCGACAGTTTAAATCTAATGATACTTTCTGCCTTCTTGTACATACATTTTCATTTAATTATCCAGTATTTATTGGAATGAACTTGTAGAATCACTCACAAACGTTACAGTATTAATGGTAGCTAAACCACTGTATTGTTATCTCTATATTTGGACCTTCTGGTACTTAAACAAATCCTCTAATTAAAATATGATATGTAATGCAGTATATTTCACATCTAAAATACACAAAATAATTAAAAGCTGTAAGAGGTACTTCTTGATTAAATTAATAAGACCCATGTCTTGCAAGTTATAGAATAACATGTTATTAGTTTTAATAAAACCCAAAATTTCTTTTCATCCATCACCTCCAAATAATAGGAGATTGAATTTTCAGTTGACTAAATGCATTATTTATTCCCCATTTGCCAGCATGCCTAAGAACAATTAATGCTGCATATGGAAGAACTCTTTTGTCTTTCCAGAGTAATGAAAAATTTATACACAAGTTCTTGCATGAATTGCTTTTTCAAAGCATTGTTCATGAAGATTATAGTCTGCCAAGATATGATGCCATGTTCATTTATGATTAGTCACCCACATTTTAGAGGAGCTTCCTACCATCCATTACCTTCAATATGGTGATAGCAGGATTCTCCTCTGAAACAACAGTAATAGTTGCCACTCAAGACGGCGCCATATTCCCGAAGATTTTAAATTTCAACTATGTGCAGTTATGATTTTATGAAAAAAAAATGCTATTCTGGAAGAAATTCTATTTGAGTTAGTGGACAGTGTGTTAATAGTCTGATAATAAACTTTGAGAGAAAATGTGGGTTAACAAATTCATAAATCTATATAAGAAGAGCATTGTGAAGAAGTGAGAATGCTCGTAAAAGAAACTTAAAATAAAATGAATCTGTATTTTAACTCTGGTTAATAATAGTATAATTTAATAATCAATGTTTACTTTATGAAATATGACTTGGTTATATGCATCAGAGTTTTTTTCTAAGAAAATATATTTTTTGTGTACACGTATTTGTGTATTTGTTGCCACATTGATGTAAAATTGCATAAACTCTTTTGCAGAGTACATGTGCAAATATTTAAATGTACATATATGTAACAAAAATATTATAACATTTGGTTCAGACATAACACTTTATTTTTCTAAGTACTCCTTGTAAGAAAATTTGTCTTTTGAAAAAATAAAATGACTTCAAGCAATAAACTTCTGAATTTGGAGCTCTTAAACACCAGTTACCCCTGAGTATTTTCAATATATATAAATCTAATAATTATCAGGGCTATATTTATTTTCAGTCATAAAACATATTTTTGAAGTTCAAAATAAATTAGGTTGTTTCCTTTCTTGTATGAGTAATAGTTCCCAGCATCCGGCTGTCACATGCACTTGCAGTCTTTGATGGAGATGAGTTCCTTAATCTGGCGATCCTTGGTAGTGTACCGGTATACTTCAAAACGCGCTGGGGTGCAAGACGACTGCTTGTAATAAAGACTGGCCAGGCACTTACTGGAATCTGTCTGATCCCTATAGAGACATTTCTGTGTCTTTCCACCAAAACATAGTCCCGTACATTGACCAACATCAATTTCCTGTTAACAGGAGATACCAATCAAATGATATACATAAGCCTTTATATACACATATATAAAAAAATACCATAAGAAAAGTGACTAGAAGTGTTTGTGACACACTTAAATGGCCGGCTATTATGGTGGTGAGTATAAATCTTTAAGAACCTACCAACTGAGTGTCAATAAAATGCATCAGAAAAATGTTACACACAAGGCTTTGTTATTTGTTGCTTCAGTCTTTCATTTGGTTGGTCAAGCCACTTTGTTTGTTGGTTGATAAGTGATGATTAGTTTGTTTTTAGTTAGCTTTTTATTTGTATGGGTTATTAACTGACTCTTTAGTTTGTTAACCAGTAAAACAGGCCAGTATTCAACAATAGAAAAGCCACGTTTTTCATAACAACATTGGCATTGAAGGATATTCTTTGTGTGCATCTGTTGTTTGGTAACGATACTAATCTTGATTCTTCACGCATGGAAAGTGAATACAGACTGACGGCGTGAGAGAATATTTGGATCTAAATTGGAGGCAGTAACAGAAGGTAAATAAAACTACCTAAGGAGCAGTACTTTATAATACTGAGGTGGGGACCGCGGTGGCAGAGTGGTTAAGGTGCTGTGCTACAAATCGGAAGGTCGCTGGTTCGATCCCAGCTGGTGCCATTGGATTTTTCATTGACATAAAATGCTTTCGATCGCACTATGGCCATGGGATCGACTCAGCCTCTAACAGAAATGAGTAAGCAAGGTAAAGCAGTCCCGTTACAGGCCTGGAGTGGCCCATTCCAGGAAGTTAACGTTCCCAGATTTCATGATAACGGCACAGGATGGTGGTAAGGTTGTCAGCCTTACGCACCTGCAGCCTTTACCCCCCGGAAATGCTGTTAGAGGCTGAATCTACCCCAGGGCCATAGTGCGATCGGAAGGATTTTATGTCAATGAAAAATTCCTATGACACCAGGTGGGATCGAACCAGCGACATTCCGATTTGTAGCACAGCACATTAATCACTGTGTCACCGTGGTACCCAACAGAAATGAGTACCAGGAGTATAATGTGGGAACCTTAACTTCCTAGAAGCCTCTGGGCCTGTCCAGGCCTGTAATGGACCTGCTTTATCTTTACCTTTAACATTGAGGTAAAAAATCTATTGAATACTGAGTAGGCTGGATCAGGCAGCAAGCATGGGGGAGTTGATAAGTACATTCAAATTTTAGTCGGAAAACAGGAAGAGTAGAGACAGCTTGGAAGATCTGATCATAGATGGAATGACCACATTAAAATGGTTGTTAAAGAAATACACTTAAGAGTATACGGGTGTGGACTGGATTAACCTGGCTTAGGATAGGGCTCCAGTGGCTAACAGTTGCGAACTGCCAGGTTCATAAAAGAGTAGGAATTCCTTGACTAGCTAAATGACTATCAGTTTTTCTTTGCCGATTTCCTTTCCATGGACAGTGTAAATAGGGTTGGTTCACATGGCCGTGCCTGCCAGGCAACTTCTCCGTCACATTCGTTAAGCGGGTTAGCGTACACGAAGGTACCTTCTCAGCTAGGATTTCAGCCCGATGTTAAGGCCGTCTGAAGTAGTGCGAGTTTTTATCACATAGAAGACCAAGCCATGAAAATCTTTCAGCACGACTGCAAATGAAGTTTACAAATAATCTGCCTCTAACTTTGGCCATGTCTGTCTCTAGGGCTGTAAACAATTCGAAAACTGCTGAAACAAAATTGTATTAAAACCGTTATTGGAAGGCTTTAATAAAAAAAAAAGTGTCGTTTAATATTTTATTAAAATATGAAACAAATATTCGATATTTATCACGAAGAACTACTTGGATACCTCGAACTTAGCTCGCTCAATATTTGTCGAAAGAAAAAAAATTGCGACCAACAGTTGTAGAAACGAAGGCAACGCAGAATTTATTACGAATTTACATTCGCGTTACGGCTTTCGAGATAATTAAAGGGAGACAATTAGGCTAATTGTCACGTTAATCCTTTAATGGGTAATAATAATAATAAAAATAATAATAACAGTACAGGACCAAGTCATACCAGCAAGAAACTACAAGAAATGTATTTTGAAGCAGCCATACCCCGATGAGCTGTGCAGAAGATGTGGAGAAGAATCGGCGACAATCCAACACATTACTGCAGCATGTAAGCAGCTAACACCTACCGAGTATGTAAAGAGACATGATGGACTAGCCAAAGCTATCTACCAGAAACTGGCAGAAGCAGCTGAATTGATTGACGACAAAAGTCCATATTATAAGTACACACCAGCTACTCTACTGGAGAATGAAAATTTCAAGCTGTGCCGGAATCTAAATACAAAGTCTAACAAGACTTGCATCCCAATACATATATACAAATGCAAAAAATCTGTAATACTTGGCACATGTTCGATTGTAGGAAACTTTTTAAACTACAAATAAGACCACCGAACCTAATCCTGTTGATTACTACGTCTCCAGGATCGGCGAATATTTCCCAACCAAAGCTGAGTGAGAAATTAGGATGACGATGATGATGATGATTATGATAATAATAATAATAATAACAAATGTATCCTTCCAGGTTTAACAATAAATAAGTTAAAATTTTATTCAGACAGGCAGTATTTGTTAGCTTCAACTGATTAATCAGAATTAAGTTTCCCTCTGAATTAACGTCATGACATACATGGTGTGCATTCTCTGCGAGGTAGGATACAAAGTTCTATACAGCCCAACTACTCAGGCCATCTACTTCAGTTAACGGGTTACTAAATGTTTTTGAGATAATCTCGAAATTACAGTCAAAATATTTTCTCCATGTCACGAAATTTGTCTCTTCGGGGTACGAAGGACGAATGCTCAGACCGGCGCAGTGGCGTTTAATGTTTAATGGCACATTGATCACTATAAGCAATAATTATTTAAAGCGGAAGGGCCTTGCGTTTTGATCATATACTATATTTATTGTGTTTTAGCTGACTCTCAAAATACACAGGTTAAACGTCGTTGCACAGAACTGCCTAAGAGACAGTATGGCATGTACACCGTTAATCCCAAAGGTTTTTCGCGTCTTCGCAAAGTACTCGTAAAAATAAAGCAGTAACCATGAACACTGCGATTAAATCAGAAAGAACGAGAAGTGAAATCTTATTTATACGACAAATTTCGCGTGACATTATTTTCACTTTTATTTGAAAATGATTTATCCAAATTTTCTTAGCTGTAGGAATGCTAGAATATATACATGTAAAATAACCCTATTCTGAATACGAGTATTTTGGTATGTAAATTCGCATTAATTTGTGATGTTTACTTTCCGTGAACATTAAATCTGACTTCATCTACAAGTATGTGCAATTAAATTTTATGTTGATCCCATATCCCTATTTGATCTTTAATTACTACTACTACTACTACTACTACTACTACTTATTTCTGGTGTAAGAATTTTATTAGGGACCCCGCAAAAATTTTTTCGTGTGAAATATTCCGTGATAAAATTAAACTGGGAAAAAACACTGACCATGAAGTTGATGAGAAGAAGAATAAGAAGAATAAACTGATAGGTATTTGTAATGGAGTTACCATGATTTTCTGTGATGAACGAAAGGGAGTTTATGATAATGTTTAGAGTAACTTCGGTGCTGAGGAAGTAAGAAGCAAGATTTACCGGGATTCGAACCCACTCACTCTCATAGGAACATAACAGAAACTTACCATAACGTCAGGTGAAGAGCCCGTGTCATTATCCGAAACGTCCGTGTAGTCGTAAACTGTTTCCAGGTAACTCATACGATAGCATCCCCCAGTGCACGAACACTCTTCAATTACAGAGTGACAGTGCACACCGTTGGGCCCCTGCACACTGACAGTTTTGTTCTTGACAGGTCTGCAGCCGGACTCTGCACAACACACAGCATACACTTAATTTCCTAATGGCTTGTTCTACAGGGTCTTTATTTTATCTGACAACTATAATTTGTCACTTCCCGCCGTTATCCTCCGCGCTTATTGGCCGTCGAAGAGTGGACTACGTCAATACAATAAACGAGGCAACAGAAAGTGGCAACCGAAGTGCGTCATATATAATGACCACAGTATCTTATAAATGAAATTATAAACCGTAGCATTTCGTCCGTAATTTACATAACTTACCGTTACAGATAAAATGACTTAATTCGAGCAGCTTAAATTTGCCAAGAAATTAGAGAAGATTAAAAGTATATATATTATTATTATTATTCCATTGGCACTACAGCCCACTGTGGGCTTTGGCCTGTCCAACAATGTCCTTCCATTTTTTCCTATCTGCCACCAACTCTCTCCATCTTCTCACTCCCAGCACTGAAGATTTCTTTCTACTTCCTCTTTCCATCTTTTCCTGGGTCTTCCCCTTCTTCTCGTCCCTTCCAGTTCTTGAGTGAAGATCTTTTTAGGCATCATATCTTCCTCCATTCTCTCTAGGTGACCTAACCAGCTTATCCTTTGCCTTTTAAAGTGTATATATACTTATATAAACTATATATATTATATATAGTGTATAAATAGTGTATATATATATACAAACATTTTACACCAAAAAGCGTTTTTGTCTTAGAGGTAAAATATACGAAAATCCGTCAGAAAATGAGTTCATGTGGCCTACAGTTTTGACTTACAACAACCTTCACTGACTCTCGTCATGCCTGGGGAATTTCGTCGCCAAAAGATTATCATCCGTTTCCAGGGCTGAAACAAAATCTTGGCGGCTACAGGTTTAAAGACAGTCGCGAGCTGGAAACAGCTGTGACACGATGGCTGATACGAGAGGAGAGGGACTGATATCAACAGGGAACAGAAAGGTTCGTCCCACGATAAGAGAAACGGCAGAACTGCTGCTGCAACTGTGCCAAAGAGCAGTGGGACAGCAGGACAACTACGTGTGAACTATTTTGACATATTCTACCCCGTGCAACATATCACATTTCTTGTTATTAAAAAACCAATTAATTTCGCATAAATGGCATTTGAGATATGTACGTAGGGTTTTTCCTCCTACATGCTTCAGCGGTCAACCGTCATCATGACGGAGTAACATTTAAAACTTGTGTAGCTTAATATCTAATAAATCTATTATTTATGTAAGTATATAAGTTAAAGTAGCATACATACTTAACTAAGTAATTATAAGTTTAGCTTAAAATTTGTTGCAAGATTTTTGGAACCCCTATATATATATATATATATATATATATATATATATATATATACACACACACACACTTACTTTATGGAGCAGAGTCCTTCTTGATAAGCTAACCGGTTCTCAGCTAGTCAAGAAATTCCTCGCATTTTATGGAACCCGAAAGTACAGTACGGTATTCACAAGTGCCCGTTACCTGTCCCTATCCTGAACCAGCTCGATCCAGTCCACACTCCCACATCCCACTTCCTGAAGATCCATCTTAATGTTATCCTCCCATCTAATTCTGGGTCTCTCAAGTGGTCTCTTACCTTCAGGTTTCCCCACCAAAACCCTGTGTACGCCTCTCCTTTCCCCCCATTCGCGCTACATGCCCTGCCCATCTCATTCTTCTCGATTTTATCACCCGAACAACACACACACACACACACATATATATATATACATATATATAGTTCGTAGACTTATTATAGTCTTGATGTAAAATGCCCTAGATCCTGTATATGAGGATAAGCACTTTATGACCTGGTAGGTATTGCACTCTTCCTGCAAATGGCACAGCCACGTGTCTATGTGTGGCCATCTACCTGTCGGTTACGCCGCCATATTCACACTGCTAACATACCAGCATCTATGTTTGTTTCGATCCGTAATGGATCATGTTTGTGTATTTTGTACCATGTGGGGCTTACTTTGCAAATCAGTAGCGCAATCCAACAGGTTAATGTCACATGTGTATATATATACGTCGTTGTGGCAAGTTCTCTAATTTCAAGGACACTAGAATGCCCACCAGGACGTCAAGTGCTGATTCTCATATCTGTACATTTTCAAACAAGACTATAATAAATCTAGGAAATAAATATTTAGGGAGTCCGAAAAACGTTTAACAAATATTAAGCTAAACATATAATTACTTTTAACTATGTGTATTATTTTAATTTATACACTTACACAAACAACAGTTTCATTAGGTTTTTTAAACTACATGAGTTTCATTTTTTTGAGAGAGAGAGAGAGAGACCATCCTGTTGTGTATTATCAAATTTGTATAATATAATATAATATATTTTGTACCGTCAATACACAACATACATTAAGACAAGATGCAATAATTAAAATTCGGTTATATTTGGCTACATGTTTCGGCCGTAAACGGTCATCTTCAGGCCAATTAAGAACAATATTGAGGTACAGTAAAAATAGTATTCAATGGGATCCCATTTCGTTAAGAAAATATCAGCACAACATTTTAGTACCTTAGTCTTGAAGTTCTTATATTGATGGATGGAACGTGCTTGACTGGTTATAAATGGGATCCCATTGAGTACTGTTTTTACTGTACCTTAATGTTGTTCTTAGTTGGCCTGAAGATGGCCGTTTACGGCCGAAACATGTAGCCAAATATAACCTAATTGTAATTATTGCATCTTGTTTTAATGTATGTTGTGTATTGACGGTACAAAATATATTACACATATATAAATCTTATTGTTGCACCGTGCATTTTTGTAGGATCACTTCTATTATCAACCAGCAACTGCACTTACATAACTTTCACATAAAACACTTTAAAAACACTTAAAATCACTCCGACATGTTTCGATCTCGTCAGATCATCATCAGGGAGCTATGTTTCTCCTTGCTGAAGTTATATTACAATATTCCCAATTTAATTTGTTTTTGCAAATAAGGTGTTGTGGCAGCATGTCATGTTGTGTAGGAATGTGTTGTAGAGAGAGCAGTTGGCTGGGTGTGGGTCTTATGCTACATAATGAGTCCCTCATAACGTAACACACGACGCACACCCAGCCAACTGCTCTCTCTACAACACATTCCCACACAACAAGACATGCTGCCACAACACCTTGTTTGCAAAAACGAATTAAATTGTGAATATTGTAATATAACTTTAGCAAGGAGAAACATAGCTCCCTGATGATGATCTGACAAGATCGAAACATGTCGGAGTGATTTTAAGTGTTTTTAAAGTGTTTTATGTGAAAGTTATGTAACTGCAGTTGTTGGTTGATAATAGAAGTGATTATACATATGTAAGTTTCAGGTGTTGCTCCCTGAAGATATGGCGGTCGAACATCGAAACATGAACGAAAATCCTATTTACCTATCTTATATGTTTTGTATGTGCAAGTAGTGGCTTTTTAATGAAGAGTAATAAATGTGAATTGTTCGTAAGAGAGCTGGAAATAAAGAACCCGAAACATACGTTCATCGTAAACTTATTTTCTGACCGGTACTCGTGCCCACGTCATACAACCAGACTTACAGCTTTACACCGCGCCTTGACATTTATCATATATGTTGACAAGGCAGGTAAAAGGAATGCGCCGAAGAAAGGAAAGAATGTATAGATTCGCTCGGACATGTGATCCGGACGTTTTATTACGCGTTCACAAAAGCCGTCCTCTCCCCAAGTCAGTAGAACTCTTTAACATGTTGTCCAGTCTAACATGCGAGTCATATTCAAGGATGATGAACTGAATCTGGTGGACGGTTTGTGTGTTCACCTGCATCACAAGGCCCGGAACAGACGCCGACGTCGAGGTGCGTTTCGTATGGAGTACCAGGATGCAGCTGCAGGGTGTGCGATTGTCGGTAGCAGCGCTCCTGCTTCTGGCTACAGCCGCATTCCTCTACCACGGATACCTCTTTTATTCCCTGCAGCGTGCTTACCCTCTGCACGCGCGACCTGGAGGGCAGGCAGGCCGATTCCTCTGCACAGAGCTGCAAAAATGAACAAACACTCGTTGTTTCTTTCATGTCACGATCAAACTACCATCTCCTGACATCTCTTTGAACTTAAAAAAGTTATTCGGGGCTTTAACGAGTAAAAGGTAAAGTTTTCCCGTTACAGGCCCGGTGTGGCCCAGAGGGTGGGTAGAGGTATAGCTCTACTCTTCCATGACCGCGGCTCTAGAAGTGGGTGTGTGGTCAGCAGCACGCGCCCGGCTGCACTTCACCCCCGGGAAAGACCCGGTACCCATTTTACAGGAGGCTGGGTGGACCCCAGGGCCGGTCTGGACGGGCAGAAAATCTCGTTTCCACAGGAATTCGATCCCGGATCGTCCAGCCCGTAATCAGTCGCTATACCGACTGAGCTACCGGGCCCACACTTTAACGAGTAGGCCTACTTATTCTAGACAGTTTTTATCTTATCGTGTCTCTGAGCACGGATACTATACAGCATAGAAAGCCTGCACCCACCGGGACATATCATGATAGCTACCGGGATCAGGAACACGATAAAGTGGACATCATATTTGTTACAGTTTTCCGAAATATGACGCCATGGAGTTTGGTGGGTATGTATCAAACTTTCGGAAGAACAGGATGCTTCCCCCTTTAGGTTAGATGATGGAGACAGCAAGTTCCTTTGTGATGTTTGTACCCTTCTACCAAACTGCATGGCATCATATCATAGACCACACCCGTCTTCATAACGCTACGACAAGCTCAAATGTCATAATGGAATGTGTATTGCCAAAGTAATATTGGTTATATAATCACATGATTTTATTCTACCACCCAATAATTCTTACACTGTTTAGCGACGTTATTCAAAAGAAGACGTTACGTGGCAACGAAAAAATTGGAGATAATGATAAGAGGCGTGCAGAGATGGGTGTGCACTAGGCAAGTTACTGTCCATGAATTCAACAAGGGAGTCTGTAGACATGCAAGAAAAATCTCTCGGGATAACCGGGAAACAACCCAAGGCATCTTGTGTGTATTGGACCGTGCATCATTGTGATAGTTGAAGAATAAGAGACCAACTTGATGTCACTAGTTATTAAGTTTTATTTCACTTCTTCTATGCTCAACATGTTGCGGACATTAATACATCCATCATCAGGAGCCTGCGGCTTTTCTTTTGTATCACCACAATGGTCGTGTGTTCTGTAAAGATGGAGGTTTTAGCATTAGTGTAAATTATAGCATATAGAGGTGAGTGCTTGGTGTGTTGTGTTTAGTCGCTTTGTTGCAGTTGGTACGCTTGTTTCTGATGGTGTTGTCTGTTCTGGTATTTTCTGCTTATAGATCATGTATTCTCATGTGTGCAGTGTGTTTTATTGGTTGATTGGCGATGCTTTGCTAATGTACTCTGGTGTTGTGAGTTTGAGATTGCACCTCCCTTGTTTCGATATGTGTTGGACTTAATAACTAGTGACATCAAGTTGGTCTCTTATTCTTCAACTAACCTAAGGTATGTCTAGAATTTTCGTTACACCTAACCTGCCAGGTACTGTCGAATATTACCTAAAACTGAGGCCTGCTACGCTATGACAGGCTGATAGTTACTAGTGTTTCGGAAGATAAAACAGTGTCTTCATCTTCAATCTACAACTCGGTGTGAGAGTACTTCAGAATATAAGTTTGTGTGACTCAAAAGAAACACCCTGCACAAACCCCTGATCTGGGGCCTAGATATTTTCATCTCATTCAAGCGATGAAGCAAAATCTTGGCGACCACACACAAAGACAAACGCGGGGTGGAAAAATGTGTAACACGATGGCTGATAAAACACAACCAGACTGATGTTTATCTGATGTTTATTGCACCGTGCATCATTGTGATAACTGAAGAATAAAAAACCAACTAGATGCCACTTATTATTTTATTGTACTTCTTATAGGCTCCACATGTTTCGGGCATTACTATACCCATCATCAGGAGCTCGCGACTATGATGTTGATTACCACACTGGTCGTTTCGTTCTTGGTTTGCTATATGTTGGAAGTTAGAAGTACAATCAAATAATAAGTGGCGTCTAGTTGGTTTTTAATTCTTCAGTTACAACCAGACTGATATAAATAGGGAAGAGACAAACTTGTCCCACGGTATGACAGTGTGATAAATACCTCAGTTTTGGCAAGAACTACTTGTGTAATAATGTGGCACTTCGAAAAGTTTCACAAGTGAAGATTCTAGATTGGACTGACTGTGTAGTAGGAATGGATGGTACTCGTCAAATAATGGGGGATGTTTCGGAGAAAGAGGTCTCATGGTAAAGTCTAGATCTAGATGAAAGATGTTGCTTCATGGGATGCCACAGATTTGCTTCAAGTACGGAACTGGAAGAAACCAGCAAGGAATTGAGCAGTGTAGAGGAAGGAGATCGGATAGGCTATACACCATGGTAGAAGAAGAAGCGGTGATGGGGGCTAAGTTGAAAAGTGGGGGATAAAACAGCAATCAAATTTGAGCTGTTCTTATTGGATCTGATAATCAAAAACCCAAAGTAAAAGCTTAATAAACATATTTTCTGACCGTTGTTTGTAGGGCAGAGTACAAGTGTCGCAACCTAGGAGATCATACACGTACAACATAAACCCTCATCACCAACCTCAAATATAGAGAAGTCCAGACCAATAACTTGAAGAGGATTTGAAGGAACTGAGTATGGCTTACTTTAAGAACAAGTAGCACAATGTACCTGATCCAAGTGAGGTTATGAGCGAAATCTTGTAGTCCGGATAGCCTAGCAGAGAATGAGTCATGAAACATATACACTGAGGACATAAAGCTGAGGCACCAACAACTAGAATGAAAAATTAATGTCGTACGGGATGTGACGCCGTGTACTGTCGTAGAAAATTATACTTCGGAGGAACCTGCTGCCTCCAGCATTAGCACACACCATCTAATGTGTCACGGAGACCTTTACTCTGCAATTACAGTAAAATTATGCCAGACTACACGGCGACAAGTTTCAGAAGACAGTAATCTTCATGGTCACCATGTAGAAACCTGAAATCTCACATACTGATACTTTGTTAAGAAAGATGGAAAATAAAACAAAATATGTAGGGGACGAGAAACTATTGAAGGAAGAAGAGGCGGTAAGAATATGACAAAAACAAAGCAGAGAAGGATGAACTTATAATAGAGAAATACAGGGACATAAGGAGATAAAAGATACAATATTTACACTCCTATTTGTGTTTTTCTTTTTCATTCCTTTTGGCAACTGATGACAAAAACAAACGGAGAAAGGAACGTTTACGTTACCTGGCGTGGGCATCGAACGAAAATGAAAACAGTTTCTTAGATTTACGTAACAATCAAGTGGTGCGTTAGTACGCAAAATAAAATGCACAAAATATGAAAATTTGCCAAGAAACTGGGGGGGGGGGGGG
>Ga0123354_10003119_pt1 | contig 22656 bp, 10 predicted proteins | sample TergutLab28metaG_2_FD_97872 | JGI IMG/M metagenome (GOLD analysis project Ga0123354, IMG submission 97872) | Labiotermes labralis P4 segment gut microbial communities from Petit-Saut dam, French Guiana - Lab288 P4 | ecosystem: Host-associated > Arthropoda: Insects > Digestive system > Gut ... | reverse complement strand
TAGAGTTTGTGTATGGGGGCAGATACATTGGAAACGGTTTCAAGGCTAACACAACAGTGTGCTCAATACTGAATATACCTGATCTGCCAGATAAATTGCACAGTATAAATACAGACGCAGACCACGAGATGAAACCTGCAAGGATGAATGTGTCCGGTGCAGTGTGGGGCTGAGGTTGGGGGGGTGATCCTTCCTATATGTGGGACTGCTGGACTGCTGTTGGTAGAAGCGACAAGCTACTGCACGCAAACAGAAAACATCAAGCATCTCTAGTAGTGTGTAGGTAGCAAATGCACTGTGTGAATGCTTTCAGGATGGGAAGTAGCAACTTGTCATGTCCACCATGAAAACTTGCACATGTGCACCTGCCATATTTTGGGCAGATGACATTTCCTGGTCTGTGAACAGTAAAACATATCCCTCAAGGCAGCTGCTAAGTAGTGTTTGAAAGCAGCTGGTGAAAAGCAATGGAAGAAAATTATTTTTTGGAGAGAATTGATGGTCACTTGAGAACATCCACAGTTCTATGGTAAACTATGTAAGTGGGTGCTGGATCTCATATAATGCACAAATACTAAGCCTTGGCTTGAAAAATGCATACTTAAATGCAACATTGTATGTCCATTTGTTCCAAAAATTGTGACAGCAAACTGGTTGGAATATGCATTACAGATGAACACTTTTCTCTGTTCCTACTTCAGAAGCCATCTCTATTTGCGTGTTTTTACATTTTCAGTAAAACATATTTTCTATTTTTGATGTGTTTAACTTTGTAACTGATTTTTGTGTTTTGTATTCCATTTTTCTCCATATTAAAACTTTAACATTTTTCAGCCCACTTACCAGGACAGGATGCCAGAAAATAATTTTGTAACAGAGAACAATATGAAAAATATTATTACGACCCTTCCCGCATTAGACATTGCTGATCCTGATTCAGGAAACAGTGTTCCTGAGTCTATAGAAACTACACCAAGCGAGGTATTGACGCCACATGCAATCTGATAGTATGTTTTGGTGATGGGATTCTGTTTCTTTAAAACACACTTTAGGAAGGGCTTCCACAAGGTCTGACATTTGCTATGTCAATTATTTAAGTCTTATGATATAATGAAATTAACTGTCTCTTTTGGTTATGTTTATAGAAATAAATATGGTACATTTATTTGCTTTGTTGATATAGAATAATCGTATTTACTACTGTACAGTGGTGGTCTTTTTTGCTTTCTGTGTATTGGTTCTGGGGTTCTACCTTGCTTCTGGATGCAATGATCTTCATTATATTATTTCTAAATATGTTCCAACATAAGTGAATATTTTCTAAAATTGATTTTTATTGGATAAATAGAACTGTACTTAGAAATAGAACCCAACAGGTAGGCTAGTTCTGTTATTTTCCTAAGCTTGCATAATCCTGTAAAAAAATATAAACTTTATTTTTACCTCCCACATCATACATATGTACTGTTTTTCAAAGCAGGTACACTCTGCAGTCCAAATTCCTACATGATGAGGTTTCTTGTCATGCAGTACTTTCTTTGCCTTGGTACTCTCACTTATTGTTGTGTAATATTTGTTACTTGCTTTCATTTGGAAAGTAAGATGTCTTATACCTGACAGTGAGTATTTTGACTGGATTTTGTGGTTCTCATCAGTTCTTTATGGCAGATATTGTACAGATTTCAAAGGAAATAAAATCTACTTCATTCATTCTCATCCTAGTTATGAAGTTGTCAGATATGATCAGTAATATATTTGAATTAAAATCCTCCATTTTGTCTGTGATCATTTAGGAATAGTATCAATCATACTCAACTGAAATGAGAATCAGTATGAATATTGTCTGTGGTTGCACATTTTTCTTTCATGTAAATAGTATTCATTACTGCAATATTTTGCTGCAGAAGACCTGGGAAGAAATTTATGCTAGATTGCTTTCAGTGCAATATAAAAATGACACAGACACAAAAGTCCTAATCAAAATATCTGGCAGGACACTTGACATTCCAGTACTAATTGGAGGCATCACCACCAAACGTTGTAAAATTGTGTTGGAAAACATACACCGATATTAATGTGCATCCTGTTTAGGGTGATGATATATAGTAGCATGAAGGGTGCTCACATTTTGGAGACCATATTGATTCCATCATCAAAGCAAAGGACTGCCCATTAGTCTTCCAAAGTATCAGTTGGCATACCAAACAGAGCACTTATGCTGCGAAGACTGGCATCTGCTGCTGGGTACTGACACTTTGCCTTGAAGATGGGGAAAGTAAAAATTCTAAAATGTTGATCATGAAACCTACATGCAGTTTGTTCCATCACCCATGACAAGATTTGCGTAACGTTGAACTACCATGAAAGCCTGAAACATTGTCCACACTGAAACATATATACAGATCATCCTGAATTCTGTAATGCTAGAGCAGTGAACAACATGCCAAGATCTGTATATTTGCAGGCTCCAAGGGGTGGCACGACACACGTCAGTGCTCCTCGCCCAGTTCAGGTAGAGGAGATGGAGAATGAAAATTTGCTATGTGTATCTGACTTATGCTTTCACTAACTTGGACTTATTTATTAAATGTATAATAGTATGGAAGCTAATATGAGAATCTTTATTGGTTGTGCATGTTACTGTTGTAAAGCTGCATGGACTGGCACAATGGGTTTCATATTTTTCTGTAATAATACCATAAAATTTGACTGTAAGCCACTTAGTACAGGTTCCATAATTTCAGAAGATTGATAATGGCATTTATGTTGGGTAACACAGTCCACTGCTTTGTAGTCCTTTTTGTAAGTTGAGCAAGCTTTCTTTTAAATGCTTTTTGTTTATTTTGTTTCTAGTCCAGGAGTTACACCTGACCTGTTTTTTCTTGTCTCTGTGAATATATTTTGACACATTAAAATTAAAGTCAATTTTAATTGGGGCTGCCTGTAGAGCACTACAGTTGGAATGATGGGAATTTGCAGCATCCTGGCAAACCAGTGCTGTATTGTGTATGATCTAATGGGGAGTCAAAAACCTTGTATGTTGAAGGCATTTCTTGTACAGTCCTGTAGTAGCAGTGACTAGGTCAGTCATTGAATTCTAAGTACAAAAGTTACAAGAACATTGGATTAGTGGTGAATGTACAATGCATAGTTATGTAGCAGACCGTTTTGTGTCTGTAATGTGGGTGAGATATAAGGTAACCGGTTTCCTAGCACTGACACTGGGACTTTTCCTTTCATTTTTATGTACAGGTTAGTACAATGGCTCTCTGTCTGCTTAGGGGAGGGGTCATTATAGCATTAAATTGATGACTTATGTCCCAGAAGTGAGGCTTAAAACACTTACCTTAAAAATCTTCCTAGCATGGTATATATTTGCAGACACTTTCAAGTGAGAGATCACACAATTGTTATTGAGGGCATCATATTTTCTTCACCATTTTGCATAAGTCTAAGCTGAGGTTTTGTAGGATAGTAAATCTTTGTCACTCTGTCAATATTGAGGTCTCCTTTCATCAACACAGCACCAACAGAATTTGTGTGTAGGAAGGTTCTGGTTTGTTTTCTTCTTGGGCAGTCATTGTAGGTCAGATCAGGCACTTGTAAATTTATATAATTATTAGATAGTTTGTGACAGGAATTGTGTGTCATAAAAGAGACTAAAGAAATGGTAACACATTACAGCATAGGAGCTCTTTATTTGTCAAGTGTGATGTGTAATAATTATGCCAAATTTTTTTTATCAACATTGTTCAATTTTTTAGACTTTTTGCAATTATTAAACTGGTTGTTTGTGTTTCATGCTCGAAATGTTATGCATTCTTCTGCATGCAGATTGAAATGTTACTGCATTGGGATTTACTGTAAATATCAATCTGAGTTCACAGTTATCTAAGTTATACCATATTGTGTATATTCCTTGGGCTAAACTTTATTATTTTGTCTTTATTGTCATTTGGATATGAAGTCCATTGTGATGGATTAAAAAATAGAAAATTAATTTTCGTAACCCATGCTTTAATTTAAATACAGGAACAAGAACTGAGGTTAATCATTGACTAAATCATGTTTGAAGCTTTAAATACAAAAACCCTTTCTTGCATGTTACTGGTTGTTAATATCAGAGAACAGTTATCAAATCTAGTTATTTATGACAATTTTTTAATCTTAGTGAATAAAATTTGTGTGTCTGGATGTAGGTTTTCATGTAATTAGAAAATTATTGCCTTTGTATACTCCAGGTTTATAGATATCGGTGAATGCTATCTATTGGCTATGCATTGGAATTTCTCTAAATGGTTGATGCTAAGTCCATAGAAAAAATTAAAAGACATAGTTTTCGTTCTGTATTCCATGTAACTTGATTGTACATGGCTCTTGACACAATCCAGAAGTAAATTTCAGGCATTTATGAATGCTCACTTTTTACTTTGGCTTATGCAAATGATTTTAGAAATAGACATGGATGACAGATTCCAATGGATTGGTAAGTGATGATAATCATTGTAAATAAATGTTTTGATTTAAAAAATAAGAAACCTGGGTAAGGAGCAAGTACTGCTACCATTGTTTCTGGATATTTTGTGTGCACTGGGGTTGAAGTAAGCATTGTGTGTTCTCAGTGGTGTAGAGACTCTATTCCATAACAACTTCATGACCAATTTGTTAGAGTCTACCCATGTCAAGTACTTCCTCCTTATTATAAGACATATGTGCTGTCTGTAAGCACACAGTTGTAAAAACACACGGTAAGTTCTACACATTAATTAAAGAACTGAAGATTTGCTTCCCTCCTGCAAGGGTAAAAGGATCTCCTGTACAACATTAACACTAAGTTTTGAACATCAGTTTTTGTATGTATGTTATGGAGATGCATGGATTTGCATTGTTAAGATTATGGATATGGTGGGTAAAGCTTATTTAATCTGTACTGTTGTAAATAGTTACAGTCATATTAGAGTTGAAGCTTTTACAATGACAGAATGCAGTGCAGTCTTCAAAGACATTCAGCTTCGTGAGTGTGAAGTGTATATCCAATTTTGAAGACTATTTCTGCATCTATTACTGGGAAGTGATGAATTGGATGTCGGTCACACAACTGTTCATTGTCTGTATCAATACACTGTTAGTTACTACAGTAGGAGAATAGCAGACAGACTCCTGTAATTAGCCATCACATTTGGGTAGGACTCAAAATGCTCACTGTTGTTGTAGCCTGCTTGCAGATTGAGGAGCATGCTTTGGGTGACAACAGTATGTGTACACACAACAAACAGTTGTGTCACCGTGACATGAGTTCCTAATGATCGAGCAGAGATAGTCTGCCGAGTGTTTTAAATTCACTACATAATGGCTCAGATTATCATCTGAGAAGACATAGTTTAGTTCTTATCTTCTGTGATATATCCTTGTAGCACTTTCAGAGCAGTGGGTTAGTGTAAGTACATTCTAAAAGTAGCAGTTTATTAACTGTTCATTTAAGATTTTCATGTAATTGAAAATTCTCAGGAAATTTTATATTTTGAATATTGCGGTAGATAGTAAGACAAATATTTTGCTTGTTACTATTTATTTTATTTATTTATTTATTTTATAACAGGCTCCATCAAGTTTGGCTGGACCAAAACCATTCAGTACACCATCTGCCCCATTAACTAACCCAGCACGTCCCACTCCCGGTAAGTCATTGTTAAATTTTATATTGGTTAACAGAACATGGTGTTTGTGTTAGCATTCCCAAATGATTAATGAATACTGAATTCACAGGTATAAAGGTAAAGTAAAAAGTAAAGTTCACCTAGAACAGGTGACAGAGGCACAGAAGGGGTAGATGTATAGCTCTACTCTTTCCTGAACCTCGGCACTGGGGAGGGGGGGGCGGTGGCTGGTCAACACCATGCCCCTGCCGCTTTTACCCCTGGGAAAGACCCAGTACCCATTGTATAGGAGGCTGGATGGCCCCCAGGGCCAGTCTGGACAGGTGTGGAAAATTTTGCCTCTAACGGGATTTGATACCCAGACTGTCCAGCCCGTAGCGAATTGCTATCCAACTGTGCTATAATGGCCCACTTGTTCACAGGTATATATATCATTATCTTACATGTGTTTAATCTTCTTTTCATACTTCTAAGTAAAATATTAAATTAAAAAGTTAAATATTACTTAATGTCTAAATTAATAATGAATAATTATGAGAGCAGATAGATGATTGTATGTACTATGAAACTGGTTTTCTTAGCATTATTTATTTTATTTGGTAATGTGTCTTACTTTGTGCATTATGGAGAAGTAGGACACAAGTGCTAGTTTGTTTGTATATGCAGTGAAAAAAATTTGTTTTAAGTCCTGCAATGAATGCACTTTATATATAAATTTGTAAATATTTACAGTTGGAGTTATAAAGAATCTAAGGCACACACCACGCTTGATAAGTGTAGGAACAGTTTTAAATACAATAAATATCTTATGAAGACGGAATAACTTATTTCTGGTCAAGTGTGTGTATTATATCGGTAATGTAGTCAGAAATGTATTGAAAAAAGTGGAAGAAAAAGTATAAAGTAGGGCAATTGACAGAATAAGAATAAAGTTGTTGTGTTGACAGATGAACAACAGGTATTTTTTTCGTACGCAAACATATTTAGTTGGAGACAGAAATATGAAATTTCCTTATTCACATCTGCAGTATCACACTAAACATTTATATCATTTGTCTGTGTGCCTGTGGATTTATTCACAGGCAGCAGATTACCCATCTCCCTTGTTTCCACTATGTTAAATTAATTTAGTCTCTAGAGAGAGTAGTCAAAATAAAAATAAATATATGGTGCAGCTGTAACTGGTGTAAATTTTGAATTCAAGTGCAGGTTTTCACATTCATGAACAACTAGAATTTTGTGTGTAGGGAATTTCAGCAGTATGGAACTTGCTTTCCCTATGATTTGTCAGAATTCTGCATTTTCATACTGTTACCTTCATCAGGCCTTTGGGTCTTGGTAGAAATGAAGACTTGGGTCCTGCGCAAATAAAACGAGTTTGAAACTCATAACGCATTTTACCACTTCGGTTATCATTTGTACAAAATCTTTTTTTATTGCTGCACCAAGCACAGCAGCTTTATTGCATGGGAAACCTATTTCCATTAGGACATCCCATGACTGCTGCATTGCTTAGGACAGCAGTAAAAAAAACACCCTTATGTGGATGCATGCGATGCCTTACAAATATACAGAATTCTTGCTTCATGTTGATAGAGGATTATATAATTGCTTAGGGCTGGAAGTTGTAAAAATATAGCCCATTTATGAGTATATGTTACATTATTAACTACAGTTCAACAGTGTTCACTGATGTATGAATAGATGGGTGACATTTGTGGTATATTTACCTTAAGTTTTCCATCCAGGTGATATTCCACGAGGGTCTGTAGATAGTGTGTGAGTTCAGAGAATCATTTGTTAAACAGTGTGGATTGAATTATATCTCTGTGTGCAGTCAGTCATGTCAGTATGGAAAACATTGTTTTAATTTGTCAGTTTCTGATTGGATGAATGATGCACCTGTTGCTTGATTAACAAATTATGACTGTGGCCTAGATAGAACAGGTAAAATACCTGACTGCACTTGCTGGTCTCCTATCATCCCAGTCCCCAGAAAATAAGATAGTCACTGAGTGTTTAGTGAAGTATGAATTCCTTCGCTCAGAGTTGCCCCTTGTTTATAATGCTGAGCAGAACAAATCATGAAGGAATGCTTTGATATCTTCTACTTTATGTTCTGAAGTACTAATTACCAGTTGCCTGAAGGCAGAGGCTGTGTCTTATCTTGGTAAATTAAACAGTAGCTATGTAAAGGACAAAGTGTAATATTAAGCTGGTCTATGTGGAACATAGTGTGGACAGAGTGGCAGAAGGATGGATTTACTCAAAGCACTCCAGTTTTCCTCTGCAAGTCATTATTCCACCAGTGTTTCATACTCACAGTTACCATTAGCCACCTGTGAAGCGTGTGGTAGGCCTGAGCAACCGCCACATTATTGCAGCCTCAGTCCTCACTGTGGGACTTCACTTCTGACTGTGTGCTTGGCTGGACCCAAAATATGGATGACAGCATAAGAATGATATTGATAACAGTAGTTACGACAATGACAACACTGATAATGACCATAATAGTGATGGTAATGATCAAAATTACAGGAAATTAATTGCTGTATGAAATAGAAATGGTTCCTCCCTATTAGCTGTCATAATACTCTCTCACTGTGACATAGTGATTTCATTATGGTGTTACGAGTTCTTGGGCTGTGTGATGTTGCACAGTCTTCTATCAATCCTTGCTGGAACCACCTGTCTCTTCTGCGTCTTGGAGGTGATTTATGTTTCCCTTAGTTACATAAATTGGAAATTTATGTCTACTGAGATGTAGTTTACAAAGATTTAGTTATAATTTTGGGAATACCATTTTTAATCCTACCCAGAAAAGCAAAGTGAATTGTGTAGTCTTACCTTGTAGACTTAAAACAAAGGTACTAAATAAATAAAATTATATGGAAAAAGAATTCTGTAAAATCTCTGAAGGCATTAAATTAATACACAAATATAATTTCAAAACGGTATTACTGACCTAACACTATAAGGTACATAAAGAAATACATGGTATGTGCAGTGAATAATGGAACAAGTTCTCTTAGTTACAATGTTTTGGATGTCAGGCTTAAAGTACAAATATACTTTAAAATCAGTTGGTATGTGACATTACTGTCACACCTATCAGTGCTGTAGCTTAGATGGAATTTGTATGGTGTTTTGATTCTGTCTTGTGGGAAATCATAACTGTTCCTTCATTCAGTGTTCATGCGCTTGCAGTTAAACTAAGGAAAAATGTTGCAGGAAATTGTAAGGTATTTATATTCAGTTGTCCTTACACTAGAATCAGATATATTGACTTGTTAGTGGCAGTGTAAGCTGATGCCTAAGTTATATCATACTAAAATGGAGGTTTTCTGTTAACAGCATGGGTTTATTTGCATTTGTGTTTCAACATCATTTCCCAATTCTAGTATTAGACCATGGTCAAATGTGAAATCATATGACATCACTTTTTTCGTGCAGTAAACTTAACTGCTACTTCTCTTTATCAGACAGGTCTTGTTCTGTTATTAGTACTAGTTTGTATGGAAAAGTCACTGAACTGTAGTATGTTCATGTTTTTTTTCAGGCCTGCGTTTTTCTTAGTCAGGGTGGATTGTAACATGCAGAGAATATAAATGCCATATAATATAATTTTATGGACAGTTAAACAGTAGCATTTAATGTGTCGCTAAAGAAATTCAAGGTATGTGAGTTGCAATGTAGCTGAGGGATCCATTCTCCAAGGATATGACACCATCTCAGTGGGGCAGTTGGAACCAAACATTTGGAGGCAACATAGTATCCTCATCTTCAAGGATCGGTAGGTCCATGAATCATGGCATCTTACATTCTTCATAGGCATATGAACTCTTGACAAGGATGACACTATGTTCCCTTGAAATGTTGGTTGCCAAATTACCCATTGTTGTTGCATCATAACCCACAGAAATGGAATCTTTAAATATGTGATATCTGGTAAAAATCTTGCTTATGGATCTGATGACAAATGCATTTAGTTTGCTAGAAGGTACAGACATGTAGCCACATTATGTGTTGTGGGTCTTCCCAATTTGATGGGGGAGTGTCTGACTCCCTCTCAAACAGAACATGGAGTGAATGGTTAGTGCAGAATGGAGTAGCATGTACCAGACACCATTAATACTGTCTTTGCCCATACTTTCATAAGTGCCCTCTTCCTTGTCCTGTATTATTCTGAAGCTCTCTCTGCTGTTTCATTTTTAATTGTTTTGAATTAGTCATGTTTTTAAAATACTGTTTTTTTGTATTCCTATGACTGCAGTAAAATTTTTTTTTTTGGGGGGAGTTCGACTATAAAAAGTGTCCTGTGAGTCTCAAACATAGATACTGCATAGCAGGAAAAACTTAAAATTAACCCTGTTTGATTTCACATTTGTGTAGTTGTTCTTCCACCCTCCCATTTTTTTACCCTAACAGTCAATTGTTCCTTACATTGCCATTGACAGCAACATACATTGTATGTAGAGGTACTCAGTGAATCACATTTCAGTACAAAGTGTTTTCAGAGATTGTTTTTGAAACAGTGGTAGCTTTAGTTTTTGAAACAATGGTAGCTTTTCAGGTTATTGTTCAATGCTGAGACCAATAACCAACATCAAAGGTAAAAACAACAATAATAATATAACTTTTTGGTATGTTGCACCAGAACTCACTTTCAGTGATTGGTGTATCACGTTGGTTTGTGTTGTGTTGCTTCACACCTTGGTAGCTCACAAATTGCACAGCCAGTGCCACTGTGATATAGCCTTCTTGAGCATGACTGTCTGTCAAATAATATTGGATTGTACAACTTCTGAGAGCTGATTTTGGATTCCTTGTAAACCTTACTGCACAGAAAAACATTGACTTTACACATCTTAACATTACTCTTGTTTGTGCTGATTTTGAAATTAAGTAATACATAATTTTGCTATATAGATATATATGGTTGTTGGAGATAGTTTTTTTTTTTTAAATTTAATTTTATTTTTATTTTTCAAGAATGTTAACCTGACCATAGAATTTTGCTTCTGTAAATTAACACAGAACATGCCTATGGACATAATGTAATTTCAAGCACTTTGGCAATCCTATTGTTTAGATGTCATCCAATGATCATTATTTGAGTGTGACAGTATCTGTTGTGCTCCCAGTCATGCTAAAATAAAGTTCAGTATTGCAGATTGCAAAGGCAGGTAGCAAGAATGCCACCAGTGACATTCAAGCTGTATTGTCAGTAATTATCAGATAAGCTTGTTAAGTTTATGTTCCTTTGAAGGATTTATATATGACAGCATTATGACTGGCATCATATGCGTGAATTCAGGCTTCCGCTGCAAAGCAGATGAGAACTGCGCTCTTTTGGGCTGTTACACAGTGATTAGTGGTAATTTCTTACTGATGTATCGGTACAACCTATCGGTCCCATCTTCAAGGAATTACAGATTCAAGAATTAAAGATTCTTGACCCTTGAAGATGGGACTGATAGGTTGTCCCAAAATGTTGGTAAGAATTACCACTCCTTGCTGCATAATAATCGTGAAGAGCACAGTTCTTGTCTGACTTACAAAGTAGTGCAGTAATTTTATTTTGTCATAACCTCAGTCACACAGACCACACTGTGGATGGTTACAAGTCAATTAACATTTCAAGGTGTGTAGTAAGTAAGCTGTAGTTATCAAGCCAGACATTATCTGCAGGTTCTTGTGCTGTGACAGGTGTCCTAATCTACTTTTCCATATGCAGATTCTTATCAAAAACACTTCTACTTTTAATATTGGTGTTAGTGGTAAAAACAAGAGAGATGGTGTTAATACAGGCAAGGGATTCAGTATAATAGAGACTTATGGGAAGATACTTGCAGTATTATTACAGCAAAGTATGTGAAGAAGGAAGGTTGTTTATTCATTTGTGATCTTAGTCTTCTATGAAAACACCCATTCAGTCACACCATCCTGTCCAAAAAGGTACAAAATGGAACAACACTTTCAGTTGTCCTTTTTTCATTCGTGTGTTTGGACCATTTGTTACAGTATTTCACATTTTAAACTTCCGTTTCATCACATTTGCTTTCAAATTGTGAATAAATTAATTCATAAGGACAAAAATTATGTGGGTTCAATGTTCTTAATTTCTGTTTATGTATTTTGTGTTGCTGAATGCTGGAAATAACTCTTGTTATATAGTCTAATATTAAACATTGAAGGTTACGTGATGTGATTTACTGTATCTTTACTTCCTGCATATGGCCATTCTCTGCCTTTTAGCTGCCCATCTATCAAAGTTGTCATTAGCCTGCCGGCAGAGTCATCTTTTCAAATTCGAAGAAATAAACAACCAAATAATCAGGTGTTAATCAAAGTAAACCGTCACTGCATGCCCATGCACGAATATAGGAGTAACATACATGTGAAAAAGTTTTCCATTCTGTTACAACATGAAAATACATAAACAGATTTGTTGAAAGAAACAAAATTATAAAAATGTACTGTGAATGCTGTATAAATAGGTATTGTGGGAGGCAGTAAACATATTTTCTTATTTTATAAAACTTCTTAAATGGCAAATTACCAGAAAAACAGCTGTGTGAATTTTGGACTTGTTTTTCTGAGCAAATACTTATGAGCTTGGATTCCACCTGATATCCTTACTTTTGTGAAGTTTTGTATTTAACTTAATGATTAAATCGTTTTTATGTTGAATAAGGAAAATTCTTTAAACCATTGTTACCTACAGGCCATTTACATGGAACAAATAATGAGTTTGTGGATAAATAATGTTGCACATACTGATATTTGCATGAGAAACTTTGTCACCTTGTAAAATTTGACATTAAATATATGTAGAAAATATAATCTTGAACGCTTCAAAATGGATTATTGTATAGCTGGTATAAAACATCAAACAGTTGTAGTGAAGGGATGTTTTTAACTTTAAAGTTTAGAAATGAAAACCAGATATTACAGCCCTGTATTTCTGTATCCTATTACAGTTTTTCTTTCTTTTCAGCCTATAAATCTTTCAATCCAAAACCAAAACCCTTTTCCATTTCTCATTAATTAGGAGGCAGAAAACAAAAGCAGCTCTCAAAAGTTAATAGCTTAATTACTTTCTAATCGCTTCATTAATTGGGCTAATCACTGTAGTCTGCCGTCATCCATCTTGCACTGTATTTCAGAGAAAACGCATGGATGCAAAAATATGTGACCAGGTAGTGAGACATATAACTGACAAACACACAAGAATCTCTGCTTTTGGTGTTGGGCAGGTTGGAATATACATTCATTATGTAGGTCAGCAACCATTGATAATCATCAATGGTTGAATGATCTATATTTATTTGTATTCTATAAAACACTTGTGTTTATGTTGTTTTTAATTGCAGGGTAAGGTATAAAACACATTGTCCCATTAACAGACACTTTGTGCATTAATATAGTACATGACACAGAAATGCTGCATTGTTTTTCATCATAATAATTAGTGCATTTTAAATTATGACACTGTAGTCTATTGTAGAAACTTTAGTCTTTTTATGTAGGATCTAATTCTTTATTTTTTTATTTTTGGCTTATACTAATTATGCTATGCTTATCTGCAAAATGTAACGTCCTTTTTTCTTTCTCTTTCTTATTTTTCTTCCTTAACTTTCCAAAATTTCTTAACCAACATATCCATACCAATATTTCAATACTGTACCCCATTAATGTTCAATAAAATGTCTGGTTCTTGTTAACATTCACCTTTTTATCCCAATATGTTTATTTTTCTAACTGTGTCAATTAACTACCCTTACTTAAATTGTGCTATAATAATTGAAAAACTGTGTCTTCAACACCCTGGGGGCTTGTTCCATATTGTGTGGCTGATTCATTGCATATTTATGTGATTGGAATGCTTTGTTTTTCTTCTTTTTTGTTATTATGCTGGTAACATGAACTGCAACATTTGTGCTTATATGTAGCTGGTAGTATATTTGTGTGGCCCCCCTCAACATCAGAAGAAGCAACCTGTCCCACTGCAACCCCTCTGTATGTCCCACCATATTCCTGTCAACAAGCTGGTATTTCAGTAGTGCCAACTGGCAAGGCAGTTCCCAGGATATCTCTGGCTTCTGTAAAATCTGCTCCTGCAACTGAATCTGTGTCAGCTCCAATCCTCACTCCTTCAGCCCAAGGCCTTGCGGCCACATGTCCATCACCCCTTACATCAGCGCTTACAATTGCTCCAGAATGTCCCTTCCCTTCATTTTCTGATTCTGCTGTAGCACCCGACATAATATCTGTGCCTTTCCAGGTAACTCAGACTGCTTCTACCCAACAAACTGCTCCTTTTCCACAGCCCTTCTCAGTCTATTTGGCAAAACATCGTACACCATTGGGAGGAGTTCCAAACCCAACACTCATACAAGAAGGACATTCACAACCTATAGATGAACTACCCCTTGTACAGACTGTGTCACAAAGTCTCAGTCATGAAACAAATGCCATGTCGGTTGAAGACTCTCAGGCTGAGGATTTGCAAGCTCTGAAAGATGCAGGACTTCAGAAGAAATTCTCCTTGTCTTCTCAGGAAGTGTTTGCAATTAATGTAGATAAACCTGCACCAAAGTTTGAAGCACTGTCAGAAACTCTTGAAACCCAATTGCTGGAGTCATCCTTCACTCCCGGCTCAGTGAAGCGTCCCGGATCACCAGTGCCAATGCAAGATAGTAAAATTAGTTCTCTTCAAGAGCTGGATTTTACCACAGTACAAGAAACCTCAAGACAGACTGTTTCTGAGCAAGATTCCCATGTTAAAACTTTAGTTACTGAAATTTCGACCCCCAAGGCATCCATTCCTGTCACCGAATCAGTGCCTTCTCCTGTTGACAGAAAACTCTCTGTACCTCTAGAAATTCAATCCATTTCTCATGCTGAAAGCACTCAGCCAACTGGAAATACAGACATTGAAACGAGGCAGGTTTCAAGTGCATCTGAGTCACAGGATGTTACTGTTGCTGTGCAGTCAGTATTATCTGAGCAGAGTTCTGCTCAGTTTTCTGAAGTTAAGTCTTGCGATCAGATTACTGTAGAAACACAGATGGTACAGTCGCAATATGTGTCAGAATTCGTAGCTTCAGATGGGCCAAATGTACCTTCCCCTGTTTTAGCTGTGTGTTCACAGTCAGAAGGAATTTTAAAATCAGGAGAAAATATGTTAAGTCAATCACAGACTATTTCTTCTGAATCAGTTAGTGGGTTTGTACCTGTGTCAAGGGAGCAGGAGTATTCTGCATCACAATTCCAACAGCAGACACGTCATCTTTCAACTCAGCGGTCATCTTCCCTCATCTCTGAACATGCTCAGTCACTTAAAATCTTTGAAAATGCTCAACCAATCAGTCAGCTGTTTCCTTCCCAAGCACAAGATCCTACAATTGCCAATTCATCACCTTTGCTGTCAGCACTTACAAATGCTCCTGATTGCACCTCCTCATCCTTACCCCCTGTTGCTGAACCTGTGGCACCTGTTCTAACACGGCCTGCACCTACCAGTAATCAAGCTGCTCATTCAGGTGCTGCAAAACCCATGGCTTCAGCACCACTGCCAATCAGTGTTAACACTCCACGCAGTCAAGAAGCTGCATGTCCTTCGCCTCTTTTATCAGCACTTACAGTAGCTTCAGACCGCTCCTATTCTCCCTTACCATCTGCTACCAAACCCATGGCACATTTTCCAGTACAATCATCACCAGTCAGTACGCAGGCTATAAAACCTGTGGTCCGTGCTTCATTGCCAGCTGGCATCCAAGCTCCACTGGCTCGAGGTGCTGCTTACCCATCTGTTATAAAACCAGCTCCATTGCCAGCCAGCAGTAAGGTCCCACAACTGTCTTCATCAGCTCCAGTTCTAGTGCCAGCTAACACAGAGGCTCTACTGAATCCTGAAGATGCTTGCCCTTCACCTTTGACCTTAGCACTTACTATTGCTTCAGACCGGCCATATTCTCCCTTGTCCAGTTCCGCGAGATCTCCAGGTTTCATGCCAGTGCAGACAACAGCAACACCTATTACTGATACAGCCCCTGCTGCAATAAACTTCATACAAAGTGGGGTTAAAGCACCTTTTACAGAACTACCATTGAGAGATGAAACACAACTGCCCCTTATTTCAGCGCCTTCCCAGAAAATTAGTGTAGTCTCTAAACCGCAACATGTATCTACAAGAAATGTTCCAATACAACGACCTGTTTCAACTGGACCATTGCCCGTGATAGGGGCCTTTAGGCCAATTATACCACAAACCGAGTTTAAACCAGTTTCATGTAGTTCAGTATCAGATAAGGAACCACATTTATCTTTCCCCCCAGTTTCTGAAGAATTTAAGACTGAATCTTTGGTATCTGCTCCTGCCAGACCTAAGACACCAGTACAGAGAGTAGCAACACCTACCTCACGTAGCCGCAGTGGAACCCCATTTCAGCAACGAAAGTGTACAACAACAGGTTTACAAAAACCAGCCATAATTCCACTTTATCAGCAACAGATGGGGGACTTTCCAGGACAGAGACCCCGCTCTGCTACCCCAACATGTCCCATGACTGTGCCCCACACTCAGACTCCTCAGCCTCAGAGTACCAAAACTGAACTACCACATGCTCCACAAAAACCATCTGCGTTCTTTCAGCGCCAGCCTCCTCCACAGAAACCTTATGAATCCTACCAGCCAGTTGACCGTTATGCCCCACCTGCAGTTGTTCAGTGCCAGCCATCAGCTCAGCAGCAACCTCTCATACCTTTCCCTAATATCCCTGTTCCAGAAGACTTTAAAGCAGAACCCCAGGCACTACCTTTCAGACCTTGTGCATTTTCTTCAGCTCAACCATGCTTCACTCCACAGCAAGAAGCACTGGGCCTTTCTCCTCTGTCAGCTCCACAACCTGCACCATTGAACCCCATCTGTCAATTTCCTCCTTTTGCAGCACCTCAACCAACAACACCAGCGCTTGTTGCTAACCCTTCCCTTCTGGCAGGATCACAGTCTGTACCTGTTGCCCCAGAACCTTCCATCAGTACCACAATGCCTGTAATCCCTGTTTCGGCCACTCAGCCAATATCTGTAGCTAAAACCCCTTCAGCTCCAAGTTCTTCATCAGTCCCAAATGCAGGTGGTAGCGGTGTTGGTGTACCTGGTGGGTCCCAGAAGGGTGCAATCTTTGCTGGTTCAACAGCCCCTCGTAGGGGAAGGGGAGTGCTGACCCAGCAGACATCAATTGTGGGGGGCAGGATCGCCTTATGTGCTCACTGCAAGTCACAGATCAGGTATTCAGTTGGAAACTGCACCTTGCTTGTCAGTGTTGTGACCAAGTCTGCTGCACTGCATGCTGGATTTATGCATTGGACAGTTGTAAACAGAAGTATTGCGTTTACAGATGTGACAGTATGATTAGATTTAAATATAGCAATTGTAGATAAAAGATGAACTTATTGTAGCAATATTCTTTGTATGTGTCTACATGGTTTGCTTGTTTCCTGGCTATTGAAACTTGATGTAGTCATTTTATGTTTTGCTGACTGTGCATCCCTGGTTTAACTCTGGGTAAATGACCAACTTGATGCACAATTACATTGTATAAAACTTTTATTATTGTAATCGTCTACATGTTTCGAGCAACACTGTGCTCATTGTAATCCTTTACATGTTTCGAGCAACACTGTGCCCATCATCAGGAGGTCGAATTGTATTAATACAGCATCTGGTATAGTACTCTCAGTAAGTGACCATCCGGTGTGCAGGTTGAGATGTTCCTTCTCAACCTGCACTCAATTTGACCTCCTGATGATGACCACAGTGTTGCTCAAAATATGTAGAAGATTACAATAATAAACGTTTTATACAGCGTAATTGTGCATCAAGTTGGTCATTTACCCAGACTTGATGTAGTAATTTTAAATATAACATCGTGTTTTGTTATAATAAGGAAGTGTGATGACAGTTATGTGACAAGGACTTGTGTCACCGTGAGCTTATGTGTGAGGCTACTGCTGTGAAAATACAGAGGGTGCCAAAAAAAGCATATACACTTTTAAGAAAGGAAAAAACTGTATTAAAATTGTAATACTCAATTTATACCGATAACAAAAGATGAATGCAAGTCACATTTGACTTATGCAATTACAAGAGGTGCTCAAAGTGGTTACCATCAGCATCTAAGCACTTCTGATTACGGCGAACTACTGCTTGAGCAACGTTGACCAAAGTGTCCACATGTATCCCTGCGTGTGCCGTTTCAATTTCCTGCCTGTCGCATGGTGATGCTAGCATTCATTTGATTAATGCCATCTTTTGAGCGAACGTCCTACTATACACATTGCTACAGTAATTCAGTTCAACTTCGAAAAGTAATACATAACATCTCTTAAAATGTGTATACATATTTTTGGCACCTCCTGTATATTACTAGGAAAAAAAATATTTGTGTGTTATTTTATAGATCAGGAACGGTGAACCTGTTTAAGCTGAATGTGAAAATGTAAGAGGTTTTTGTTGCGTTTTGCATGCCCACAACTTCTAGCAAGCTTTGAAACTTTTAATTTCTCTGACATAGATGCGCTTAAAATGCATATGATCAGAAACGTACTGGGAGGTAGAATCACTGCTTGCGTTCAGTTTCTGTTGCAGCTGTTTGATTGTTGCCAAGCAAGTGGTGTGTTTTTGCAGTTCTGCCTACACAAACAATTAATATATTATTAATAATTTAATTTTTTTGGACAAAATATGTCTTTTAAATGAAATTTTTTGTCTAACAATTTCTTGTATCATGTTTGCCACTTATTCCATTAGTTTGCCATTACTGATGTATCTGTGAGGACTTTGACAGCAGTAGTGGCTTGTCTGTTTGTTTCAAGTCTTCATAAAATTGACTTCTGTACAGTAGCGTATGAGAACAAGAATAAATGGCAAATGAACATGTGACACTTGCAATAGTGACATTGAAAGAAGAATGACATTGTGGATGTGTACTTCAACAAATGTAGCATGTTGAAGTTTAACAACAATGCCAGCTTGCTACACAAGCACACATCTCTATTCACTATACTATCACAGAGCATAGTAAAGGTTAGGGCCTGCCTAACTCAATAATGAAGTCATATTGACCTATGAGTTGTAAGACATTTTTTGCTTCATATAGCCTCTAGGACATGCTCCTGGAATCTGGCCAGCTTGTTACAGAACACTGTATATTATGGTTTATAACTTTTCAGGTGTGAGAGATGATCAGAATTTTGTTTATTCAGCATTCTTATCTGTACATAATTAGTCAATGAATATCACAGAGGCCTGGAATTGACCAAGACAATGTACTAGCCAATAATGGCTAGTTGGATGCTTCTTTGTTTGACTATTGCCCAGTGACATTTCTCTGCAGGTTTCAAATGTGACACACATAACAAATAACATGGGAGTGCTTTAACATATTTATGATGTCTTAATTCAGATGCATGCTGGAATGTGACCTGAATTTGAATATGAGTTAGGAGAGGTCAGAGTAACAATTGTGGCTTATATTTTGCAATTTTAGTGATAAATTCTATGTTTATGAATCTTTATGGTTTTCAGTACATTGTTACAGTTTCACTTACACATGTACCAGTGTCTTATGCCCTATACTGGAATGTTATGTGTGTTGGAAGTGTGTAGAGCAGTAGTATGTAGACACCCCATAACATGATCTGTCTTTTGTGTGTATTTTTTGTAATTTATGTAGTGACCCAGTACCTCAGAATATGTAGCATCAAATGGTAGTATGGTTACTGAGTAGTGAGGTAGGAGGGCTGGGGAAGGTCATGATGGGCCTCATTCTGGAGAGTCAGTTTCTGGAAGAGATTCGAACCTTGAACTTCTGAGTACAAGTCTGAAGTATTACCACTAGGACTTTCTTTTGGTAATCTTGCATAAATGGTGGTTTTGATGAACTGTACAATATTCTGTAGTTATTGATTATTTTGCTTCTTATAACCAAATTATATTATGATTTAAAGGTCCATTCTGTATTATAATCACCGAGTTTCTGTTTAATATTTGCTATCAGCATGTGAGTTCAAAATATTACACAAGGTGTATTACTTGTAGTGAAGTGTATCAGTTCATTTTCCATACGTGTTTGGAAGTAGAAAGGTACTGGAATAATAACGTAAGGTACTTGCCCAAGCCCTGGCATTTAATCATGCAGGTGCAGAATTAATCTTAAGTGATTTTTAAAGTAGGCCACTTAATTAGAGTTTTTAAACTGATTAATTATGATGGTAATATAATGTACTGACATACCCAAACACAGTGAACTACAGGACTGGTAGTCCATTTACTTCCACACCCCAAGACAATGTAACGAAGTGCCCTGAGACACTTGACTCAATATATATAACATGCATTGTTTGTAATCTGTGTGTTATTAATCAACAGGGACATGATAATGTTGCTTCCAGTTGATTAATGTTTGTTGTCAGTAATATAATACTGAAATTTGTTGCCAGCAATCTGTTGCTTTGGTGTCTCCCTTTAGACACTCATGCTCTCATGGTAGGTATTTTGATCAGGTTATTTTGTTTCAAATATTTGTAGTGTAAGTGGTTACTAATCCTGTAATGAAGTGGCATGGTGTGTGAGTTGTGTGTTCTAACTTGGTCTTGTATGTTGAATGTTAACAGAAGCTTTAGTGCAGACAATCAGAGAATCAATGGAGAATGATGTTTATCCCACGTGTGTCACGTGTGACACAATTATAAGAAGGTAAAGTGGTTTATCATATGGAATCTAGGAAGTGTGTCACCCCCGTTGTGTGTGTGAAACTTGGAAATTGTATATAGTCAAACACAACTGTGTCACATAGGTGTATTTAATGGTTAAATGAACAACTACATGTTTCAGCCCATACAGGCCATCTTCAGGTTCTCTTAAGACAATCTGAAGATGGCCTGTATGGGCCAAAACATGTATTTGTTCATTTAGCCATTAAATACACCTATGTGACACAGTTGTGTTTGACTATATATAATTTCCAATAATATGAAACTTAATGTTATGATGTGTGATGACTTCCATTATGTCACAGCAGCAACTGGAATTTGGATATGTTATGGTGGTTACATGAAGGAGGATGAGATGAGCAGGGCAGTTGGCACATACAGGGAAAAAGGAAATGCGTACATGGTTTTGGTTGGCAGATCTGAAGACAAGAAATTGCTTGGAGGACCTAGGTGTGGATGGGAGGGTAATATTACAATGTATCTTAAAGAACTGAGGTGGGAAGGCATGGACTGGATTTATCTGGCTTAGGGTAGGTACATGTGGAAGGTTTTTGCAGACATGGCAATGAAACTTTGGGTTCCATAAAATGCAGGGAATTTCTTGGCTATCTCAGAAAATGTTGGCTTTTCAGTAAGGCCTCTGTGGAGTTTTCAGTCCATCAGTTGTTTAAAGAATAAGAAGTATTTCAGTCTACTGGTGGGCCTGAATCTAAACACGTTTCCATTGTTGTCATTTAGTTAAGAGAGCAGAGAGATAACTGTTACGAAAGAAGAAGATGCAGGCAGAATTTTAGATTAGAAACCTGGAGGGAAGATACTGCTTGGGACATTCGTTCATAGCCAGAAGGACATAAAGTGGTTATTAAAGAAATAGGACATGGAGGTGTGGGTCTGCAGTTTCTAACACATTGCGGTCTACAAATATGGCATGTCGCTGATATAGTGTGTGAAACTATTTAGCAGTGATTGGTGACCAGATGGGCTAAATTAATCCACCAAAATATAAGAAGAATCTTTTAACTGGTCATGTAGGTTGTAAACAGAACTGACTTAGTATCTGCTGAAAAATTTTGCATTTAATGATACCACAACTTTTTGTAGATCCATCTAATCTTCAAGCTGATTGGGTAAAAGGGAAACATATTGTTCTTTCAGTGATCGATGGAGCTGTTTCAACATGTTTTTACCCCACAACACTTCCAAAGGACTTTAAAATGCTGGGAGAAATGATGGAAGTGATGAGTCAGTGTATTGCATTGTATCAGAGCTGTTAAAATTGCTTGTGCTTTGTTTTTCAATATGTTGTGAGTCTGAGAGTGCACTGTTTTTAGTTTTGTACTTAACGCTGATTTATGCTGTTATTAAGAGAGTTTGAAACGGTTTTGTTTCTGGCACAGTAGTTACGGTTTAAATTATGATGTATTAATTAAATCACTTTGTAAGAGTAAATAATAAAAATGAAATTGTGAGTCATTCAGCTTTATTTTAGAATGCATTTCTGTGCTACAGAAGATCAGAAATACCAAGAATTTGAGATTAAATCTCAGACATTAAAGAGTGTTGCTAATGTAATTCAGTTCTTATGACTGCCTAGACACTACAGTACTGGGGATTATCAGTTGTTAACTTGCGAATAAAATTATATAGTAGCATAAACTAATTAAAATAAAAGGGAGGCTGTGTTGTGCACATTATTGTAATGCACGTCCTTATAGACAAGTAAAAATCCCTTGTTTTTAAATTGAACAAGTCTTCTATCTTCTTGTCTGATATAGTGACAGCAATTATGTAGCCTTACAACTGTGGTTTTTAAAGCAATTTCATCCAAAATAATTGAAATAATGTCTTCCAGAGGCCCATTCATCACTGCACTGGGCAAGAACTGGTGTCCAGACCATTTTAAATGTGTCAATGCCCAGTGTCGTCGCCCACTGGCAGACATTGGTTTTGTAGAGGAGAAGGGAGAACTGTATTGTGAATATTGCTTTGAGAAGTACTTGGCTCCCACTTGTGATAAATGCAGCACCAAGGTCAAAGGAGTAAGTTAATATTGAGTCTGTTTCATGCATGTGAGTTTTTCCTTATCTTAAGTCACAGGCCGACATGGTATCAGGGGTTATACAGATGCTGATATGTAAAACCCATAAATCCTGAGAAAACCAACCGCAACAACAACGGCGGCTCTGTCGGCAAATCCTACTCCCACGTCCACGAAGGC
>Ga0123354_10003118_pt1 | contig 22665 bp, 13 predicted proteins | sample TergutLab28metaG_2_FD_97872 | JGI IMG/M metagenome (GOLD analysis project Ga0123354, IMG submission 97872) | Labiotermes labralis P4 segment gut microbial communities from Petit-Saut dam, French Guiana - Lab288 P4 | ecosystem: Host-associated > Arthropoda: Insects > Digestive system > Gut ... | reverse complement strand
TCACCAGCACCCCCCCCCCCCCCCCCCTTACTGCCAAAAGCGGAAAAATTAGTCGCTTTCGTCCTGCATATCGAATTGAATGTAATCAATCATAAAATTCTGATCAGGCATAGCCGACATACCTCACTTCGCCCGAACAGGGACATGCACATTATGTCCGAACAGTTCCTATTCGAGTACCTCTCCCACTAATTTGTGCTGAACACAACTCGCGACGCGTCACAGACTGGCTACAATTCCTGTGCCACTAAGGGCATTCAGACTGAAAAATTTAATTCATTGTCACCGAAATAAAATTTATAAAACAGGCTGTACAACCGCTAGTAATTACGATAAAAAAGAGCAACATTTTTACAAGAACTACGGTCAACCACCCTTAACGACGCGTACAACCTTCTGGTTTGTAGTCAATATGTACGGGGCGATTTCGACGTTTGCATCGTTCGTGTGCAATGATTTATATTCGTAAATTAACCGAATGGTTGCCAACAAGCAAAATTAAGCATAAAGCAATACAAGCTGTACGACATTTCAGTACGATATCATGCAGACGGCAACTGCAACTTAACCAGTATAACTGTAGTGTCTCTGTTCACTGACAGAAATATTTTATCAGCATTCGTGGCTAATGAAAACCACATAAATAAGCTCTACACGTACCAAAATATACACATCTAACGTTAGTAAGTCCTCTACGTTTTTCGGCACGTCACACTCGCCATCATCAGGAAGTCTTCTCAGTAGCTAACGTAGCGCCCTCAAAACAGTCCATTGCACAACAAGTGGGTAAAAACAGCCATGCACCAACACACGCATTAAAATCCCAGTTAAAACACAAGAATGTCCACAACACAGATATTAACACACTAAAAGAGATGTTCGTTCGAGCAACGGACCATTCTGAGAGCGTTACGTTAACTACCGAGAACATTCAAATTTGATGTGTATTGGACCGTGCATCATCTTGATAAATGAAGAATAAAATCCAACTAGATGCCACTTATTACTTTATTATGCTTATGTTAGGCTCAACATGTTTCGGGCACTATTATGCCCATCATCAGGAGGTCGTGTTACAGTCTTCGTCCGCACACTCCTCCATCCTGCCTGCACTTAACCCCCAACCAGCAGCAACTCGAGAACCAGACGGCCTGTGTGGTAACCAACGCTTTCGTCGTGAGCTTCTGATGATGGGCATAATGGTGCCTGAAACATGTTGAGCCTAACATAAGCATAATAAATTAATAAGTGGCATCTAGTTGGATTTTATTTTCCATTTACCGAGAACATTCCCCGATGATGGAACCTATGACGTGCCGAAACACGCTGCAGACTTACTAACGCTTGATATGTATATTTTCGTGCATGTAATTTTGGCTATATAAATTAATTTCTATACAATGCACGGTACATACATTATTGGAACACAAAAACCATCCTCAGTCATGTTTATGTAGAGGACAATAAACGAACTTTTTTGTCGTTCATTGTTCACTAATAGCTAAATTCAATAAAAAATTACTATCAAAAATATACTTCGATGCGCAGTAATTATAAAGTAATTAGCAGATTAACTGTAGCTGACGAAGTTTAATTTCAGAACACAACACAACACAATCATCTGTACACCACAGATGTTGCCACATTAATGATTAGGAATGTCACAGGCTGCGTGCTGAAACAGTGACAGGATACGCTGATAGAGTGACCGACTGGCCGAATAACAGTCGGACCGAATGTACTCGTTACACACAAATACCCGTAAAACGACGACGAAACTAAACCGACGTTAACAACATGCACTGGTAGTAAGACGAACCGGCCGGGTACTTAACTTGTAGACATTCTAAGTTATTAGTTACATAATGGACACAAAACACGAATGTTTATGCAATCAGTACTGAAAGGAAAGATTGTATAATATTACAACATTTGAGACAAGCCCAACTTCAAGTTACCCTGCAACTGACAGTATGTCCCCATTGGCTCTTTCTCCGAGGGGCTTATGAAATTATCTTATTCGTTTCTAAACACTGAAGCTGTTGAAGTCATGGTCGCCTTTGGGCGGTGTCTTGGCTTTTCTTGTGCATACAGACTTAAATATGTACATTTTGCAAGGACTATGAGGGTAGAATGCCGTTTACAAAGGTAGATATGCAGAATACGTAGGCTACAGTACCTCTGTCAGCAAAGGCTCTGTTCAACATACAAGCCGAGCTTTATTTGTCCCATGCTACGTGTAACGGCACCACCACTGACAACCTCTTACACATCCTGCGCTAGAATTCGCCTTGTCCAACGTCGCGATAATTTTCAACCTCATGATTCAGCACGATTTACGCTTGCTGCGTACATAATTTGTGATGAAATCATAAGGGTGCGGAATTCTGAAAACGAAATGCAAGTCGCGGGTCTGTAAAAGCCTTCGTTAAGTTGCAAATCGTGCGGAGAACCTTATTTTGCAGGCGCTGTCATTTCAAATTTGGGTGCGTGTCGCAAATTTCCAGGCAGGGCTGACAGAAGTCACTACACACCTAATGAGTGCTATTTAGATCAGTGTTTCTTACATTTTCTTTGGCTCGCGAACACCCTTTGGCTTTGAAAATAACCACGGATCCTCACGTCTTTGCTTATGCAAATACAGAGTGTCCGGATGATAGGTATCCAAAATTATATATTTATATCTCAGAACTGATTTAGGTAGATACGAATACATACCAGTAGCATATGTAACAATGCACTGCATGATCTGACATTAATTAAACTGCTTGTCGCTCGCTTCAGGGTTACGGGAGGGGGTTAATAAGGTATTCTAACGACCATATGGAAGTGGCCATTACAGAAATGTATCCACGGATCAGTTGGGAACTGGTCGCGGATCACTTGCATGTGTATAAATTTCTTAATCCACATGAGTAAAACACGTCTCGTCCATCTTTACCACTTTATTATGATATTAAGACAAAAGCATAAGTTATGAACTCCGCATTATGCAGCTTCCTCCATGCTTTTGTTCTGTTCCACAGGTGCAGATGTTCTCAGCATAGTCTAAGTCAGTCCTCAGATTTACTAATCATATTGCACACAGAAATTTGGTGAATATCTAGAGTTAAATTAACACACCGTGGTGGATCAGTGGTTCCAAAATTGTGGTTCATAACACATTGCTGTTGTCCAATATAGTCAGTGTGGTGGCAGGAATATAAAGTTTTGTGACATACTGTCCAACGTCCGCCTACCGTAATATCTTGACGTATGGGTGCCACATGTAGAAGGAATTTCGTCACCAGATGGAAACTACGGGTTACAGCAGTAACACGCTCTAGCGGAATATATTCCAGTCAAAATGTATGGAATGTATAGACGAAGTATTTAAGAAGTTCTATGGATCTAGTTTTAAAGTAAGAGAAAACGCACGTCCTGTTATCACCCTTTCCCTTATTGGATGCTTAAAGGACCGTCGCGGCAAAAGTTCAGTACCCGGAACACGAAGACTGAATTAAATGTCCGTAGGTAAAGGTTAAATATCTAAGCCTTGATACGCTCTTGCACACACTCATAAAAAGCTCGTACCTTTAAAGAAGCCCTGCACATAAAAAGCAGACAGCGTTTACATACATACATACATACATACACACATTTTGTGTACGCTGACTCAGAAGACGACAAGCTCGAAAACATACAATCGTACTCAACAAACATCCCACGTAACGTCGTTTACTATTACATACAGCACCTCGACCCTGGTAATGACTAAAATCTCAATATCTGAACACTGCAACAATTCAAAGGAACGAGAAATGAAATCGTACTGTATCTCGCAACACGCTATCTCAAGCCCAACGGCGAAGGAGAAAACGCAGAAAACACATCAGACGCGGCGCTTCAGTTCAGTAAACAACGAAACTACTTCTCGTCGACGCGGACGTCGAGATCTTAGTGTATGGAAATGTGTACTCTTTACAGGTAACACAGACGAAAGGTAGGCATGTTGTGTTGTTTGGTTTTGTCTGGGCAGTTGTTCAGCCTTCTTAAGTCAGGGTGTGAAGATGTGTGCGTGCGTGTCTGTGTGTGTGTGTGTTCTCTAAAGATATCAGTTTTCAGTGAGAGAGGCGTATGTTGGAACGTATTTGGAGAATTTCAGTTTCGTCCGTATTTACCAGATACAATATTATATTACAGGAAAGAGTAGCTTAATTTGACTTGTTTGGACGTGCAACTTGGTCTCTCAAGATCATATTTTGGGTCTGAGGTCCGGGGAAAATATTTGAATATACGAGGAAGGATATAAAAGAATGCACATAAAGCTGTATAATGAGGAGTTTCATAATTTGTAAGACGTACAGAACATTACTGAGAGAACTGAGTCAAGGGGGATCAGATGGGTACGATATGTACCATATAAAGAACAGACGAGTAATGCATACAAGGTGCTATTCGAACAGTCTGAAGTGAACAGACCAGTTAGAAGACTGGGCGTAGATAGAAGATATTGGAATATGTCTTCAACGGACGCATGTGAGGTGGTGGACTGGCAGGGTGTTGGGACCAGTGGCAGAGACCTTGCGAGCACAGGGGCCAGTAGCAGGACCTTGTGAACAAAGGGACCACTGGAAGGACCTAGCGAATACAGGGACCAGTGGAAGGTCCTTGTGAGCAAAGGGACCAGTGGCAGGACCTTGTGAACAGAGGGACCAGTGGCAGGACCTTGAAGGGCTAAACGTGTAACTCAAATCTACAATAATCTGTATCACACTGGAGATTTAAGTTCGGTGGAACGCATCACATACTTGTATTCAAGTTCCTTGATTAGAATTCGATAAGACTGATTACTTGAAAGCACTTATGTGAATGGGAATGTTATATGATGCTGTACGGTCAGTAGGTTAGGATTTGTAAGGGGGTGGGTGTAGCCTATCTGAAGGTATTATCCGACAAAGAAACCGATGACAACGACGAAGAAACCTGTCATAGGTAGCAGCCCGACAAATATTCGAAGTGAGTTCCGTCTGACAAGTGTACGGTGTCACAGCTTCACGTGACTGCTGGATCCAAAGTATTACGCTGAAGGTAAGGTAAAGGTACACCAAGCCCAACTGCTCTGACACTGAACGTACGGCTAGTCAACAGGAAAAGGAAAGGGCACCAACATTTCGGAAGCAAGACCACAACTTTAAGACCCTCCTGTACAAAACAGGAAATTTCTAAATTGCTATAATTAGTTTTACAAAAAACTGAAATTATTCTATCCTTTGATATGGACTTGTTTACGGCCCGAAAGCACTTATTAACGAGAATAGAGACCTTTTAAACGAATTTTGCGCTCTTAAGGGCAAAGTGGTTGGAGAGAAACAAAAGTAAATCCTACCAACCTGTTTATAAAGGAAAAATATCTTTAATATTTCATTACCGCAAACTGCTCTCAAGTTACTTTATGCTTCAGAGTAAAAGTGCGTGCGAGAACTGAACATAAAGTCCTCAAACTGATCACGCAGCATATCTGCAAATTATTACCATCAATAAACGATACGTATGACAACACACACAGTGTGTCGGGATGGCTCATTGACCTAGCACACACTTCTGTGACACGAAACGGCAGGAGTTTTTCTGTTTGTACCACACCCGTTGGAACCCAAGTTCTTATCCAATCGCTTTCGTGGACTCTCCCTGGAGTAAAGCGACCACAGCGTGAAGCTGACCACACCTCTCATACCGACCACATTGACCCGTTGCGCTTTACCTCCACGCCACCATGCCTTCTTGCCAAGGTGTTCAGGTAGAACGAAAATTTTACCTCGCCTTATCCAGTGACATCCTAAGACGCGAAACGTGGCAGTTCATTCAGTTCCAGCTCAGCTCTCTGACATGCGTTGTTTTTGCATGGAAGCGCGATGAGGAACCTGGGCATGCGGCAACACACATAATTACCTTGTGCATCTATCAGACCATCCGCCAGTCAATCATCATTAATCTTCCCTCATTAAGGTAGTTGGCTTGTTTCATATTTCTCCATGCCCGTAATTTGTAACGTATTTCGGAAGCGAATACATTTTCTCGGCGAAATTATTTCAAAACAGTTTTGTGATGTTCTAACACAAGTCAAGTTAAGAGTAAAGTTCATCCTAGAACTGGTGATGAAGGCCCAGAGGGGGAGTGAATGTATAGCTCTACTCTTTCCTTAACCTCGGCGCTAGATGGGGATAAGTGGTCAAGACCACACCCTGGCCGCTTTACCCTCGGGTAAAGAGACCCGATACCAGTTGTACAGGAGGCTGGGTGAGCCCCAGGGCTGGTCTCAACGGGTGCAAAAATCCGGAATTCTATACCGGGAACGTCCAGCCCGCAGCGCGTCGTTTTATAAACAAGTAGACCCTCCAACAAACGTCAAGGACCATACTTCTTCTTGAGAAGCTAACAGTCGCTCAGCTGGTCAAGAAAACCCTCACCTTTCAAGTAACCAAAACATTCATTGTCATGTTCATAACGGACTGCCATTTTTTTCCATCCAGAACCTCTTATACCCAGTGCGCACCTTCCCTTCCTATTTCTTTATGATACATTTTAATATTATTTTCTTATCTAGATTCAGATCTTCCAAGCGGTCTCTTTCATATTTTCAGATTACACTTCTTAAGGATTTCCGGTCTATCTCATATGCGTTATATGACCTGCCAACACAAATATTTGGTAAACAGTATAAATTTCTAAGCCCTTAATTACGCAGTGTTCCCCAGATCCTTATCATTTCCTTAGCACACTACGCCCAAACACATAACATCAAAGTTGACCCTTAATGTTCCACACAGTTCCACACGTGTACAAAACAACAGCTAACATTACCGGTTCATGAACACATACACACGTAACACAAAACCCACGTAGGCTACGGCCGATGTTCAACGATGGAAACATTTCAAACTCCACTGCCCCAAACTAAAGCAATTACTTTGTGTTCGTTAGCTACAAGATCTCCTCGCTGCAGACCACTGCTACATCCTGAATAATGGACTGCGGGAGTTTTTATGGTTTTCAGTAAAATCGTAAACGAATCTGATGTTTCTACGGCTTCGAGCTACAACAGGATGAAATGCGATATTGTAATTCTTTTAGATTAACTTGGATACTTAGCCAGCAAAACATACTAAAGTGGGGCGGAGGGGGGTGGGGTTGGTTTTCGAGTCTGTACAGCACAAACTGCTCATAACGATATGACAAGGGACCTGATCATTTTCTCGTTGATGACAGGCTTACGTTTGACAGAGGTTCCCACTAAACGGGCACTGTTCCTGACGTCTTTATGATCTGTGTGTGTCAGCAGGTTGTACAGTACCACACAGCTATAGGGCGGCAGGCCAAACGTGTTGTCAGTGAAATGATAGTCTTGTGGCTCTTGACAGCACGTACGATTGTAGGAAACACCGGGGCTCTGGAGGAAAGTCGGTGTCTGCCTGCAAATGTAGACGGTGTCAAAACCCAGATTATGTTTTGATCAACAGTCGCCTTAATCATCGCGAAGTCGCGAAAAGAGATTATTAGCTTCGTCATGTCTTTCCTTCCGTCAGTGTGGAACAATTCGGCTCCCACTGGACGCATTTCGCGAAATTTTATATAGTAGGAAGGGGGGAAGGGGAAGGGGGGAGGAGCTGTTACTACAATCTACAGAGAAAATTCACGGTTGCGTATGTTGCAAATATTTCTAAATTTATGCCGTAGCTACGGTAACTTTGGTGCCATGGTTACCACGGCCACTAACGTCGTCACTACCACGTTCACCTTGCTTACCGATATTACGCAAACGCTCCTACGGTCACCGTTACTACAACTTTTACCGACGTATAGGAAAGTTCATCGGTTGCTATGGCTACACGAAAGCGCCAGAAGTGTTTCGCTCTGTGGACATTTCGTGTCTTCTGGTTTCTTTTGTCTTTTATACCTTCCTGTCTTTCTGTCTCAAACGAAAACTCAGTGAACCACTCGACTGCTGCAGTTCACGAAGCACTTTAAGCAATTGGAAGTAAATAACTTCAACTTATTCTCGACTTCAAACTTTCGCCATGTTCTGAATGTTGTATTATTTATTTTGGGTGATTCTGCGGCTTCTGAATTTTATATGCCGACGTTTCGGAACACTCTGTCTGTTCCATCTTCATAGGCGCCCATAAAGATGGAACAGTGTGTTCCGAAAAGTCAGCATATACAATTCAGATGCCGGAGAATCGCCCAAAAGAAAGAATACAACTTTATCTCAATCTTCGCCATTCTCAACGAATACTTTCAGTGGCAGAACTCGACCCGCGGACCACTAATTGCGCAGAGGCGTTTAGAGTGGCATCATATCCATAAATCTGCAAAAAAATGATAAATGCTTTAGTAACATGAAACGCTGGTCGTAACGAAACAGAGAGGGGAACAACATTACAACATTAACTGCCCTCACGTCTGCCTGTCATTGTATGCTTATTGCACAAGTTGCGTTTTGCAGTTTCACACTAAATGTCATGCCAGATTAATAAATCATGGAACAAACTGAATGCACCAACATACTAATATACTATTTCAGTGTAACGTGGAAAATTGTGGATATCGATTCTACATAAATTTCAGATGCTAATTAAATACTTAAAAAGTACAACACTCGCCAAATAGGACAACAAGAAACCAAACCAGTTTATATCAAACCGCTTCTAGGCATGTTCAAGCATAATCCAATCAAAACGTGTTTCGTGAACAAACAACATTATCAATTAGGTATTACCGCAGAAGCAAAAATGAGATAACGTGATCTAATGTTACAATTACTGTTGTGGTGTCATTTATAGGCCGCGCAATATGAAATACTTTTATCACAATGCGAAACGTAGTTGCAGGTACACGTCCATTTTGCACAAGCGAGACCGCAAACCGAGTCATGGCGATGCAAGTGTTAAATAAGGCGTGCAGGAGCAGCCTGTACTATCGGTACAGAGCCGGGGTATCGAACCAGCGGCTCGTCTGAGATTCTTTTAGCACAGAAATGCAATTTGGCCTGCTGCTGCATTACTGCTATACAGTTCACACTTCTGCATGGCTAACATCCCATAAGATTCCGGTGGCCACGCGGTTGAAGGCGTGGGTCTGCGGCCGCTAGCTTGTTGGGATTGCGGGTTCGAATCCCGGCGGAGGCATGGATATCTTGTCTTTTGTGTTATGTGTTGTTTCTGCGACAGGCCGATCAATAGTAAAGAGGAGTCATACTTAGTGTGGTGTGTCTGAGTGTGATCTCGAAACCTCAACAATCAAAAGGGCTGCCGAGTCATTAAAAAGCAGGCTATAAACAAAAATGTACGTGGTACGCACACTCTATCGATTTATGATATTGTGAACGCCCCTGGTATAATCATTCAATCACTGTCACATTATCACCAAACCAAATCTGAAGCCTGTATTTTAATGTTATTTCACCTACGAACCTGCAATGTCCATGCATTAGAGGTTTCAGTGTAAAGGTAAAGGTAAAGTGCACCTTTGTACAGGCACTGAGGCTCTGTACAGGCCGTACGGCCCATACGGGGAGTAGAGGTATAGCTCTACTCTTTCTTGACCACGGCACTAGAAGGGGGTGAGGGGTCACCGTCACGCTCCGGCCGCTCTCTATCCCCGGGAAAGACCCCCTACCCATTGTACAGGAGGTTGGGCGGGCCCCAGAGCCGGTCTGGACAGGTGCGGAAAATCTCGCCCCCACCGGGATTCGATCCCCGGACAGTTCAGCCCATAGCCAGTCGCTATACCGACTACGCTACCCGGCCCACTATCAGTGCAAGCATTAAGTCATTTAAGCCTCTACGTGGCTAAATAGACTGGCCTCACGGTACGGGGAAGACCCCCCCCCCTACCACCACCACTGTACGTCACTGTCTTTAGGAAAACCGCGAATGGATCCAATCCTAAGTCATCTCTATCCAGTTCACCTGAGCAACCCATTTATTTAAGATCGTAATATCGCCTTTTTCGGACTCCTTATCACGATGTCGACTTTAAGCACTGTTTGCAGAACATTAATAAAAACAATGCCGTAGTCATTCTGTCTGTCCGAATGCCTCATCTCATAACTCACTTTGTGGACCCAGACAAAAATTTGGAACCGATGGCCAACACGAACAATTATGGAGCAAATGTAATTTTTGTGCCTACCCAAGCAATTATGTCCTTTAACACGAATCCCAGCCTGAAAGCCGCAAAATTTCGCGAAAACTTTTCATCAAACAAACAAACAATTAATTAGCACGTGCTCTCAAACATAAATACCACTGAGATCTGCATATTTTATTGGGAACATCTTTCGAATTAGGGAATTTTTAATGAAACACGGGGATAAATAATTTATGATCGCGCAATTCGATTAGCTCTTTGGCAACACACTTGTATCCGCTGTGCCGAAAAGATTGGAGAAAGAAATAAAGAACGTAATCGGATATGCACTCCACTGGAGTGTTCACACTTTGGCTCAATTCCTCAAGATTTACATCCTGTTCCGAGCTTCAAATATTCCTGACTTAATTAGTCTATTACTAAACGAGCAGACATATTCCAGTTCTTCGCATTCTTTATACTGGAACACCCTCCGTCCTTACACTTCATGTTCCCCGTCTGTGTTTACAGCATTAGCACAGGACCGTCAACCGCCACGTCCCTGCGGAGTGGAGTGTCGTGGCTTGTCAAGTTGCTAGCACCTACATTCCACGCTGTGTCCGTGACACTTTTATTCCTCGGGACACACAACTCCTCTTTTGAGTGATTACCACGCCCACACACACGCGCGCGCGCGCGCATACTAACAAATATCCAGCCAGTTCTGACACTCAGAGACAGCTACATAAATCCACCCATCTTCTCCTAGGAGACGAGTAAATCATTAATACTCTCGAAGCTAGATAAAAGAGATCTATCGTCTTCATCACTGTTCTTCCTCCCTACATCTCTTTGTACGCGACATTTTTGGTGAAAAGTGACCTATCCTGCCATCTCTTGACATTTCAAGAAAACCGTCTGCAGTATCCCGAAAGTCTGTAGAATAGATTATCAAACACACATGAAAGGCAGCAAGTAATCCATACTTGCCAGCATACTGTACACATTTAACAGGCATGCCTTAGCACAGAATTGCTGTACCGTTATTTGTGTGCTGTGCATCCCGTAGCCTATCCTACGTACAGTTTCAAACAACTGATCTACTGATAAGAAAATTGGTTTAAACGTCGTGCTAACACTGAAACATTTTTAGCAGAAAGGCGGTACGGTCCGTCAGACACAGTAACATTGATATGAATTTTCATGCTTGCCATGTTGTTTCGACTTTTGTGAAAAGCCAACAGCAGGCAATTAAAAATAAATATAGTTAATTAAGTATAGCCCGCTATAACGATACTTTTGGATAGCTGAGATGTCAGTTTCACAAAAAATTGAGTCGCATAAGCCCTAACTAGATACTGCCTATCTGCTGGTCGTGTAGCACAGCAGGATGTCAGTAACAGACAAAATACTTGTATTTGCCTACCAACAGTACTACCATAACGATGTCAGTGACATCTTCTCAAGAGGCAGTGACAGTACTGTTACATACACGTAAAGCACAGTAATTAAACGTTACACTGTGAAAGATATTACAGACACTCCAATAAGTTAACAGCCATTCCAGTACACACCGGTCATAAATAACACCTGCTTCGCTACAGCCCAAACACGTTTCGGCCAACTGTCGACCATCAGGGCGTTATTAATCCGCTAACTAGGGAATTAGAAAGTTTAAACGAACACCATATTTTAAAGCCGTATTTTGAATTGCGCGAAATCTGTCTTCAGATTTAATTACAATTGTAACGAATAATTAACCACACAGACAAAAATATGAAACATATTGGAAACATGTCATATATAAGCAACTGGTGACGGGATCAGAAATTACGATTGCTAGACAGAAGAACTAAGAAGTTATGTCTGCAGACTGTTACGTTATCTGCAGCAGTTTACACTAAGCACGGTAGGTTGCATAACTACTAGTTTACAAATTGCGCCAGCCATCGCACTCCTGCAACTGCACGAAGGTTCTTACAGAAAAGTAAGTCCGACTCGTTCTTGTTTCTATATTCAAAGACGCCTAACGACATGTAACGCCGTAATTTTAAAGCCGCATTCATGTGACGTACATGAAACAGCCCGGCGTTTGTCACGGCCATGAACCACTAAATACCGCGGCAGTTCCCGGCATATGACACGGAACCATGCAGGTCACGGCGGACAATAACAGTAGCATTCCCTCCCTCCCGCAGCCACAGACAAAAAAAAAGATAGATCCTACTCATTTATTCTTACTTTAAGGACATTACATAGCGTCAAAAGGTCAGATGATTAGTGACCATGAACCTGAAATGATATGTAAAGACGCGATAGTGACTTAATTTAGGGTAACAGAAGCACCAGGAAAACCACAAAATGCCCGCCGGTATAGATGGCTCTGGGCTAACAATGGAACATGGGACCTCCCAAATAGGAAGAAGCGGTGATATTCACTTGGCCACAACATTCGATAGGAACAAGACAGGAGATGTAAGGAGGATACAACGTAACCTTATGCCGCGTTCGCGTAACCACTGTTCACATGGAAACGTAAGAGTAAGTTCCCTTGGTATTGTTGTCGAAATATATTTAGCTGTCAATAAGACGTGTTCATTGTTAGCAAGCAACTGCAACAATAGGTTCCATTTGCACTACCGTCGAGCTATAAAATATTTCGTAATGCTGTCAAAAACACAAAAGTTTTCTTTTTTTTTCTAACATTCATAGGTCTGTGCATCGCTAATATATTCGCAGAGTATAACCAACAAGACGCAATGTCTCTCAATTTATTTATTTCTGTAAGATGCTTTACATGTTTCAGACGGGAAAACCGTCTGAAACATATAGAGCATCTCACAGAAATAAATAAATTGAGAAATGTTGTATCTTGTTGGTTATAGTCTGCGAAATGTTTTCATGTAAAGTGCCCCACATTTTTTTTTTATTTTAACCAAACTTCGAACTTCTCCTCAGATTTCGTAGAAGTCTCCAATACCAAGTTCCAAAAGAACTATCCATTTGGAGACGCGCCGATATACGCCAACAGACAGACGGATGGACAGACATGACAGAGCTCATCAGCGCTTTTCGTGATCGCGCTTTGAAAAAAAAAATATGACATGACTTTTAACGCCAAGGCACTTATCTGCATTTAATGAAAGTTTTGTGTGATACTGAATACGGCAGCGTTATTTCACTATTCTGATTTACATAGTACTCCGTCAGCCCGGCGACAGCATGGAAACTAAGTTCGCTGCAGGTTCAGCTAGGGACGCCATTTTATAAAAACATGGATCTGGGGTCGGCTCTCCACCGTCCATTCGCCTTACAGACCTTTCCTAAGATAACGATGTTTATGGCGACTTTTTTTGGCTACCCCGTTCACCCGATCTGTCGGCTTGTGATTTCTGTTTTCGTGCGGCTATTTGGCAAGCACAGTGTTTTAGATGTTCGGCAGACTTACGCAGTCTCAAACTGAGAACTCCTAGAGAAAGAAATGCCATATCAGCTGTCATGTCCGTGAAATGGAAAGCGTCATGAACCGAGTTCATCAGTGCACAAATCTTGATGGACGATATCTGACGGGCGTCGTTATAAAGAGTAACACTGTTGTAACGTTCCTCAATATGGGCAAACATCTGTCTTTCAGTTCACATTACTTTTAATACATTTGAATAAACTGTGTATCGTTAACAATGCTGAAAGAACGCTGCCCCACCCTGCATAGTCATGACAATACATTTAGAACGGACACTCCGGCAGCATACTTCGGGGTTTCTTTCAAGAACTAAAGGACTGTGTTATCACTTCGAATGCAAGAAACAAATTAAACAACAATTTGAAAGACAATTTCACAAGCATAAACTGACGCATAATTATTAACTGGAAATATTCATAACAATGTAAAGGATATGAAATTTTGGTCCTCTGTATTATAAGCGATCTTTATCTTAACATCGAGCGATGAGGCGAAGAATGCGTGGAGCGTTATTAAATGTCTCGTATTACTTCTCACTGCGTGATACTGAGGCACTGAGGCAAATTTACTAATTCTAAGTGACAGTGGTGGGGAAAGATATCTTGAGCATGCTCCTGGTAATTTAGACGCATCTTTTTTTATCTCAGTATTTAACCAACTTGATGAACAAAATTTGTTTCACAATAAGTTTTATTTCATGCCTCTACATGTTTCGAGCACATGTCTCATCATCAGGAGGTCAAAATTGCATTACACAGCCCCTGGTATCATCACACCTATAGGTGTGATCAAAACATGTACAGGCATGAAATAAAACTTATTGTGAAACAAATGTTGTGCATCAAGTTGGTTAAATACTGAGATAAATATACTGAGATGCACAGTCAGCAAAACGTCAAAATTAGTCGCACCTGTTAACATAGAAAAGGAATTAGATGAACGCGTTGTGTTGGTCAAGCAGAAGCTGTATGTCAAGTTATTCAGTTCCAATGCGCCACTCTTCCCCTCATCGGTGTTTTGTAAGACAGACACAAGTCCCACAATCCCTACAATACCAGCTATCCACAGGCCTCACAGTATTTTACTACGTTGAAAACAACCACACAGATCGGAATCAGCGATGCAAATAACGGGGTTTCAATACCACTAAACAAAATGATACGAAATGGCTAGGTTTGTAGAGGCTACCATATGACACTGGGAATTACAGTTCAATTTTTCATGGAACGGATATAGTGCATTATTAACGCCAAGATTAAAATGGAGGGATATTATGGCGCAATTGCTAATTCGTGTACAATTACATTGATGACAAATCCTACGGCAGTACTAAATACATAATGCACCGCCGCCAGTACACGTGTTACGGATAGGCCCTGACAGTCTAAACCTGAAAATGCCCGTAAATTAGGTAACTATCCATAAAATTGGTATTATTCCATTCTCAAATCATTATTACCCCGTCATTTAGGCCGCCGGAGCGAAGAAGATTCGATATGGAGCAAAGGATTTATTTTGTTTTCAGACACACTTTCGTGTTGCCCAAGTATATGAAAGTTAAGGTACAGGTAAAGTTGTACCGGTGCAATCGGTGAAGGACTCATAGCTCCACTCATTCTCAACCTCGGCACATGGTGGGGAGTGAGTCGTCAGCTGCACGCCTCGACCGCCTTACATACGACACGCTTTGAACAGTAGGCTGGGTATGCCTTACGTGTAAATCCAGCCTGGGCACTCTCTTACCCTTGCCGGGAATCGAACTACACTCCTTCTGAGCTGGCCAATAGTCTAGTCACTATCCCAATTCCTTTTCGCAAGTACTTCTGGATAGCAGATTATTCACAGCACAGAATTCATACAATATGTACTTATGATTCAAAACAGCACGTCTTATATTCTTGCTGTATGTTCATACCATGTAGCTAAACAATACAACGATACTTTCTTTCTCTCTTTCTTTCTTTCTCTCTTCTTCCTCTCTTTCTCTCTCTTTAAGCTTTCCAGAGAACCATTAAAGTACTCTACCTATATCCTGTCAAAGGTCGAGTTTTTTATTTGTAAAAGGATCGTCCATTCTCAAACAATTTCACGCATCACAGCACCGAAGAATACTGAGTAAACATAAACAAGAGACAGACTATTCTAGAGGCTCTACTCCGCTGTGTACTAGTTTCCTGTCAGACACCGTCTTAAAAGTAATGTGTATATTCTGTTGATTTTCTTGGTATATCCTACAGATCGGAGAATGTGTTCGAGTTTCGTCTTTGATAAGGGCACGCGATGGCGCAGTTGGTTGAGGCACTGCGCTACAAGCCGGAAAGAATTTTTCATTGACATCATCTTTCCGGCCGCACTATGGACCTGAGGTCGAATCAGCCTCTTACAGAAATCAGTACCAGGAATATTTCCTGGGCGGTAAAGGAAACCGGTGCGTAGAGCTGACCTTACCTCCTTCATGTGTCAATTGTCTTGAAATAAGGGAGCCTCAAACTCCCGGGAACCTCAGGGCCTGTCCAAGCCTGTACAGGAATTGCTTTACCTTCGTGTTTGATAGGTATTAATCATCGTTCGCATGCATGCACTGTATGTTTCCATCGTAAGAACTAGGAAACATCATACAAAGACGCAAGATGAAACGCTCCTGGAAAGTTATGCAGAGAGATGACCCACATCCTTTAACAGATTCAAACCAAAGTCCACAAACGAACTGACGTAGGCGAAAAAAAAAATGGTTGATTTTACGTTTATTTTATGATTTCTCAAAGAAGACGAAGCAAGTCCATAAATTTGTTCTACCATGGCATAAAACCGAAGGAAATCAGAGTAGCTACAAAAATGAAGCGAAGAAGCAAAGATGGAAAACAAAATTTTTAAACATTACACTTAGAACCGAATAAACTTACGAGCAATTTGTTCATAAATTTGTTCACAAAATTCTGTCAGTGTATCCTATTCTGTGCCTCTTCAGTACAGTCAATATATCCACACCGTATTCTCTGACGTTAGCGTTTATTTGGAAGAACATACTGCCTACATTTTAAGACCCTTCTAGCCTGAAGATGAACGCAATGTGTTCGTCCGAAACACAGATTTGCCAACTGTTCTGCAGCAAGACTCTTCTTAGGCGGTTCTAACGAGGGGGGGGGGGGAATACATATATGCGGAGAAGACCGCTTCTCTGTCTGTCTGTGACCTAGAATCAGCGCCTAAACCGGCTGTCGGATTTTATGACATTCAGCACAGGAGATCTTTAGAAAAAGCTGTCCAGCAAATGTTGATTCCGTGAAAATCGGCTCGGCGACAGTCATACCCTATTCAACGGCGTAAATGAATTTCTGTCTTTGCATTGCTCATGTATTGTCCGATTTGTGAACATTTCGGGACAAGAGATCCCCATGGAACGCCTGTGAGCAGTTGTTGCTTTCATGTAGGTTGAAGCTTTGAAACCCAAAATTTATTTAACTAAAAGGTAAAGTAAATATTGTGGTTCACTGCTCCAACCTACATGAAAGCGCAGACTGCTTAATTTAAAGACCCAGTTCGTACCGCGCAGTAAACACTTTTCAACTTGGTTATAAAAACTGATTAGTTTATGGTGTAAGTGGTACAAGTCGTTATTAGATCTCAGATAAATACAAAACACCTATTCGTAATTAGAGTGCAGGCAGAGCGTACGATTGTTGAATGTTAAACTTGTTGGTGCATCACGTGACCAGTAGGCTTTAAAAGGTTGGCAGTAAATGAAATTTTGCCCGCACTTTGTCCAATTCGGATAAAATTCAGTATAAGATATCTGATCATAACGTCGCTTCGTCAAATTCGGCACAGGGCAGACCGTATATGTAAATTAGACTGGACTTACTTAACCCTTACTCTTGGCGGAAGCCTCCAGTTCGAATTGGTCAGGGAGCCGGAAAGGCCTCAGGAAATGGACTGGATGAACTGTTCTGCCTCGCTTGGGAAAAGAACTCCGATTCACAGCTCAGAAACCCGGCCTGCCTCACGCCAGTGTTTCAACACAGACAGCAGCAAATCCACGACACGGAAGTTACAAACAGAACCAGTTACTATTCAGTGACTTCTTGGAAGGGAAAGGGCAAAGAGATCAGTTCCATTAGCCATATGGTGAGACAGTCTATAAATATACATTTCTAAATCCGACGGGTGTCAGCAGCCTATGTAAGTAGTGGTAACATAACTTTGTCTTTCTGGAACAAGTTCTGGGATTGCGGACATATGTACAGGCTGGCAACATTCCATTCCGATCTCCTATGAATACAGACGTTTCGGAAAGGACTGAGGATACATAGCAAACTAGTTATGTGGAGCAAAGTCCTTGGAAAGATAAGAGTTCTTCAGTAAGCCAAGAAAATCCCAGAATTAGATTCATTACCATATTTACAAAAGCCTGCCACTCGCCCCTCTCATGAGTCCCGCGAATCCAGTTGTATTCCTTTACAATCCCTTGTAACAGTACCCTCATATCTATGCCTAGGCCTTCCAGGTAATATTTGTTTTCCGTTTTCCCCCATGTCACACGCCCCGCCCTTTGATTCCCTAACAATATTCGGTAAGGAGCAGGATACAGATTATGAAGCTCCTCGCTGTGCAACTCTCCCTAGGCTTCTCTTCTTCCTCCTTCCTAGGACCAAACATACACCTCGGCACAGCGTTCCCGAACACCCTCAGCCCGTGTTCTTCCCCTAACGTGTGACATCAAGTTTTCACATCCATACAGACAGACAAGATTAGATACAGTTCTATCTCAATCTCTATGTATTTATATAGCAGATGGGATGCCTCTGTCTTGTTTCAGTTTCTTTAGTCTGTACGTCAAGCTAGCAAATACTTACGAGGCGCTGAAAAAGCATTTCAAACAAATGCACAACGCACATAAACAAAAGCAGAGGGACCAAAAATGTAATAATGCTCCTGTCTTAGCGGTCGGACATTCTTAACGTCGGCACCAGAGCGAGATGAGTTACGATACGGCTACTTTAATCCTCGCCAAAGGGCTGCAGTGTAACTAGGTTGAACATGGAACGGTGGAACAAAAAACCCAAAACCCATTGTTCAGCTCAAATCATGGTAGTTTAATGATGGAGCAGGCAAGACTCCTGACTGCTGGGTGAGGGAAGTGTAGTCTTATTGCAAAATGACGGTCGGTCACGCTGCACGTCCACACCTGCTCCGGCCGTAACCGTATCATCCCTTTGATGTGACAGCGCACCGAACAAGCCCGTAACGTGACCGCGTAACCAACTTTTGATACGTTACGCGGTCACGAGCCCCATTCACACTGTCACGATACGGTGTTACGTTACGCGGTAACGTTACGAGTGTGGACCCACCTTAATGAGTACTGCACAACAACATGTTTATGTTACTCGTACCGCGCACTGTGATGTAATCATATGATGTGGACCAACCAAATGCACCTCTGATAAATCTAATTTAAATTTTCACGTTATCTTTTACAGGCACGTTTCTAACCGGACGGCTTATCTTCAGGAAGACAGTTGTAACACATACAGGTACGGTATAATAAGTGTACACATGTTCGGTACAACCTGGTTCATCAAAGTACGGTTTTGCAACGGAAGAAGCAGTCCTTGATGAACCAGGGTGTACCATACATGTAGAAATGTTAATACTAATAAAAAACCAACTAGATGCAACAGTATGCATGTATTTATTTACTGCAAAATCACTCTACATGTTTCGGGTGTCACAGCACCCATCACGAGTACTAAAAACTGTAACCGCAGCCTCCGGTACAGGTCATAATATCGGTACAGCTACTTCCTTCCAACGTGGCCAGATCGGGACTGCAGTCCCGATCTGGCAGTAAATAAATATCTGCATACTGTTGCATCTAGTTGGATATTTAATAATAATGAATTATGATGCACGCAATCATGACTTTAAAATGTCGAAATATATTATACCGTACCTGTACTTGTTACATCTGTGTTCCTGAAGATAAGCCCTCGCGTTCGAAACATGTGCCTGTAGAAGATACTGTGAAAAATAAGATTTAATTTAATTGAGGTGCGTTTTATTATCTGTATTATATGACTGCATAACAAAGCTTTTATGGATGGTCATCAGCAACAGTAAGACGTACGCAGGTAAAGTGCCCAATGCAGCATTGCCACAGAAGAACGTTAGTTTGCTCGTCTGCCCTCTTTAGACGTATAATTTGGCTAAACGGATCGTAATAACAGATAAGTCGCTGTGCAGTTTCTCTGTTTTTGTCAGCGTTGCTGTAAAACATTCTACGAGATCAGACATTATTAATCAATTACGAAGCAATAAGTATTAAATATTATGAGTGTGTGTCTGTATTCTTGCTTTAGTTACCCGGCGTGCACATAGAATTTTCTCTGCACCGTGTTATATTGTCATCTGTGGCCTGCATGGCTCTACCATATTTTTCTACATTACTTCATAAACGGCTCGATTTTCGCAAACAAAGTTATTTGAACATGAAATGTGTGTTTTAACTTTCTCCACAGCTTTTGTCTGAAACACTTCTCATTCGCAGCAGAAGTGAGCGAGATTTCAAAAATCTTCGTGTAAAGTAGCCATTAATATTGTCAGGTTTCAATAGAACTTAAATTTTCTAGACATATTTTCGCAAAATACTCAAATATCAAATTTAACGAAAAATCGATCACTTGGAGCCGAGGTCTTCCATGCGGATGGACAGACAGACAAAACGAAGATAAAAGCCGCTTTTCGAAATTCTGCGAAAGCACCTAACAACCAGTCAGGTAATTCAGAATATGTAAAAGACTAATGCTTGTTCTAAGGCCCATACGAAACACACCAATTCAATCTGAGGGCAGGGCGTACAATTTTTTTGAAGTTAAACTGGTGACAATGGGATGTGAGGGCTTTAACTCTTATCCTGCTAACGTGGAGAATATAGTGAGCTCCTAATAATGCCAGCGAATGGCGGAAGGGATTTAACTCGGCGCGTAAAGGGTTAATACCTGCTGTGGTTCGCCAAGCATATTCCACAATGCAATCTTTACCATGTAAATTGTACACACTGATTAACAAGAATTTGGAAAATGATGCTCATGGCTTATTTGAAAGTGTCTTTTAAGCTGAAGAATAAGAGACCAACTTGATGTCACAAGTTATTAAGTTTTATTTAATTTCTTCTATGGTCACAATGTTTCGGATATTAATACATCCATCATCAGGAGCCTGCGACTTTTCTATTGTATCACCACATTGGTCGTGTGTTCTGTAAAGATGGAGGTTTTTAGCATTAGTGTAAATGATGCACGGTCCAATATACATAAGGTTGTCTTTTCGGTATTTACTAGGTGAAAGTAGGGAAACACACAAAAGGTTCAGTAATGATATTCGATGGAGAGCACCGAACTTTATTCATCTCAAATACAAGTGTACGAAATTGAATGAAGAGTTTGCGTGTTCATCTGTGTAATAACTTCTTTGTTAACTTCAGCATCGCCAGATGCTACAAGAGTTACAGGAAGAAATTATGTTTCTATTCGAATCGGCTCAACGTAACCCACATTTTAAACCTTATATAACCGTACTGAGTTTAAAAAAAGGCAACTGTACAATAACTTGACATTCAGAGGACCGTGCATCGTGATATAGTGTTATAATTAAACCAACGACATGCACTAATTTCTCAAATTTATTTTAGGAATAGAACTCTACGTGTTTCGAACAGTTTCTCTGTCCATCATCAGGAGTCTAGCACTGTACACACAGCAATGGTATATGCTAGCAAGCAGTCAGCATAACCTCTATGACATATACCATTGCTGTGTGTACAGTGCTAGACTCCTGATGATGGACAGAGAAACTGTTCGAAACACGTAGAGTTCTATTCCTAAAATAAATTTGAGAAATTAGTGCATGTCGCTGGTTTTATTACAAGAATGTACAATAACTGTTGCACATCACCATGTACATCATTCAACTCCACACATTTGCCTCGAAACATTCTTCAATGTGGCTAAAACTCCAGGAATACAAGAAGAAAGAACGTATGTGATTTCCGCGACACGCACGATCAACGTCAATGAGGCAAGAAACGCAGCACAACTGGATTGTACAACCACGTGTTACTCCACCCCAAGTATATCGATACCCTTGCTTTACAGAAACGAAAATCCGTATAATATTTTCGATTGCGGGGAAATGATTCAGGATCCCTCAGTGACGTGAAAGAAACATATCAAAGTACAACAGTTATACTGAGCTATATTACTCACTGAGTTCCGGCAGATTTGCACATTGGACCACTCACACAGCAATATTTGGCGATACTCACCTGCAACAAAAATAACTCTTGTAAGACCATACATTAAGAGGAATTCGAATACATGAAATTCAGGACAATTTATATCAGAGGAACAGTATTACGCAGTCTACATTTTGGTTCCAGGTGGTCGCTTTACCCTTGGGGGAAGAACCTCCGACATCTGTTGCACAGGAAGCCCAGTTGGCCCCACATACCTTCTGGGGATGACGAAAACAAACTCACAGGGGCAGACTGAAAATAAGTTTTCAATACACAGTCTAAAATTTTAGATCCAAACGGTCATCGCCACAACTGGATCACTTTATCGTGTTGTGGGAACAACTTTTACACTACCTGTCGAAAGAAGTCCGTCTTCTGTGCTATCGGCCACTATGTCACGGTTAAGATTTTGCTCCGGCGCTGGAAACGGATGATATGAGTATGCTGGCAACATCATCGCGATGTGCTGCTTAATAATTAGCAACCTAAACCATACAAACACAACACCCGAACAATATAGATCGCTTATTATTATTATTATTATTATTATTATCATCATCACCATCATCATCTCCTTATGCTGGGTATTTATACTTACATTCCTGAGACAAACTATATCCCTAGGGAGTAGAGTGTTGCAGCTATTCCGTTGTTACTATTCATGGTGCTTATATCATTAGTTTCAGTGTTGAATCTATTGTACTTTTACATTAGTACTTTCCGAAGTATGTGTGCAATGCCCAATATGGCTGTTTTCTGGAGTTCCTTGACTTCATGTTTTCCTGGTATGTTGCTCACG
>Ga0123354_10003117_pt1 | contig 22665 bp, 11 predicted proteins | sample TergutLab28metaG_2_FD_97872 | JGI IMG/M metagenome (GOLD analysis project Ga0123354, IMG submission 97872) | Labiotermes labralis P4 segment gut microbial communities from Petit-Saut dam, French Guiana - Lab288 P4 | ecosystem: Host-associated > Arthropoda: Insects > Digestive system > Gut ... | reverse complement strand
GTTTCCTTCAGTTCCTGACAGATCGCTACTCGACTGTCTTTCTGATCCTGGGTCAACACTCTCGGCACAAACTTCGCTGCAATCCGATGCATGTTCAGCTGTTCTGTGAGAATTCGCTGACAATATCCATAACCAATTCCAACCTCTGCACAGAGATCATGTATGGTACGACGACGATCCTGGTTGATAGCCGCCCGTACCTGTTCCACTTTTGAGGCGGTTGTTGCCGTGCTTGGCCCATCATTAGCAGTCGAAGTTCTTCCATTCTTGAAACGTCCAAACCACTCAAACGTTCGGCTACGGCTCATGCACGAATCACCAAAAGTCTGTTTCAACATTTCAAAAGTTTCACTTCCAATTTTACCCAATCTCACACACAACTTGATGCACACCCTTTGTTCGTCAACTTCCGCCGTACCGCCGATATCAGAAAATCGCAGACGGCTGATGCAACACACACTTAAAGACACGTGCAACAATCAAATGCTTCCACATCCAACCACACCACTCGGCACACTCACAAGACACCATCGCAAAACACCCTAGCGGGAAACTCGTGAACTACAAGCGACTTGCGTGTTATGAGCATTGTCCTGGGACTTTTGGATACACCTTCGTATGCATACACAAATACATGCATGCATACATACGTACATACACATATATGTGCATATATACATACATTTCATGGATCCGCAAATGTGTCACAAAGACAGTAGGATGTGGAACAAGTCTTAAATCACAAATATACATGTTCACACTCTTTACGGTGTAAAGTACTATAGACATTTTAAAAACAGTATTACAGATCATCTTTACGCATAAAAAAATTCATCTACAGAGTAAAAGGAGTGTGTATTTTTAAATACAGAATAATGAAGAAGAGAATAGAAAATGAGGAGGAAGAGGAGAGAAGGAAACCAGTAGATATGGAAGAAAAGTAAGATGAAAATGGAAAAGTAGATGGAAGAGATGCAACAGTTAATGGAGACGAACTTGGAAATGGAGGACATGAACTATGTATGTACTTATTAATGTAACAGCTGTGAAGACCATATTTTAGATTTATTCATTTGTATCAAATATACACAGCAGTATGAACCAAGAAAATACATTATGGTCTCGTTTTACGACAAGGTTACATTCTCGAACATTTGGTGGTAAATCGAATCATTGTAAAATGAGTACTATTTAAATGGTTTAAATTGAGGTAGGTTCATGGGCCAAACAAGTTATTTGAATAATTGTATAATTTACAATATTTCTTTACATTGTGACATACAATTTTAATTTAACCCTTTAAACACCAAGTTAAATCCCATCTGCCATCTGCTGGCATTTTTAGGAGCTCACCATATACTTCACGTTAGCAGGATAAACGTTAATGAATTAGGAACATAGAAAATAACACAGATAATTGAAAAAAATATCAATTAAATCACTTTTTATTTTGTTGAAGAAGGCCCAGGCCGTGGTTTAGAAGACATCAAGAAAGAATATAACGTCAACTGTTCTTACTTTTTCTTTTTTTCTGTCTCTTTGATGGACGTCATGGGTGGAAAAATCACAATCAACTTAAAAAAAACTGCATTAAAATAGAAAAGAAAACACACACGCACATCGAAAAAGAGCTAGAAGCGCACTAAATACAGAAAGGACGCTTGAGTTGCGACAGTGATGCACCACAAGTCGGGAGTGTTCGGTCCGACTCGACAAGGGTCGTAAAACTGAACTGTCGTAAAACGAACCCTCGCAAAACGAGACACTCCTGTATAAAGATAACGTGTGGGAAGGATCCAAGGTTCTCATGGACGGATCAGTATTACGGTCTTACGGGATATCAGATCGTATTGTTTCGTAGATAGGTACCAATGTTTCGGAGGTAACCTGAGGACGGGGGCAACAGATTCCCCTCAAACGGCGGTACCTCTCTACGAAGTTACATGGTGTTACATCTCAGACTTCCGTCATCAAGAACAAGAGGAGGGGGGGAGGGGAGGAGGAGAATGAGCAGCAGGAGGATGAGGAATAGGAAGAAGAAGAGATGGAGAAGGATGGTGGCAGGTAAGAGGCGAAAGAAATAAAATGACGAAAATTTGTAAGTCCTCTCCTTGCGTGCATTGTTCTTACAACCATCACTCCTTAAAACTGACTACTTCCTAATACATTGGGAATGCAAGCATTAAAGGTAGTCTACTGAAATGTCACACGTCTGTTCTGCATAAAATTATTTCACACATAGATCTACTATGGTGAGCGATTTTTTGTGTGTTGTGTGAAGAGGATATGACTTTTGCGTCTTTGGGCCAACGTATTAAACATTATGGGGATCCTAGCCTCCTTTGACGTGGTCTATATGTGGGACATTCACGACTGTGCAGTTCTTTGTTCTTTCTCGCGGTCACACTTGAATAAACAATGAACATTCGGCACGTTCAGGTCGTATAAATGCCACAGCAAATATCGTCTTACTTAGTTTGTGTGTGGAGGAGTGACTGAGCTGTCCAACCATGGAGGGCACCATTTCAGCTTTCCGGCTCGCTGTAGGATTTCTCGTGTTTCTGGTCTGTGGCGGGTATGTAGGAATACTGGCTATGGATATGCCTTCACGAGAGAGGAACATTGTCTCTCTCTGTACCTTCAGGAGAACATTTGGAACTAACAAGGTATAATTAAAGGGTAGTGAAAATTGCATAATGAGGAGCTTCAAAATTCGTACTTTTCACCAAACGTTACGTGTGTGACCAAACAGAGGAACACGATATGGACAGGGCAGGCAGCAGGGCCATGTTAGAACGATAAGAAATACGTAGCAATTTTCAGTCCGCAAATGCGAAGAAAACAGACCATTTGAGAAATACAGTTGTAGATGCAAGGCAAATATTACAAGACAGGCAGTGTACGTGTAACGTAACCCTGAGGCGCGTGCGCATAACCATTGTTGCTGCGGAAAAGCGGTATGTATTACACATTCTGAGTGTGTGTCTGTAGCCTTAGGTATTCAGAATGCAAAGCGGATTCGCCGTATATTGTCATCTGTGGCCTCTCTGGTAGTGCCATATTTTTTCACATTGTCTCAGAAATGGCACAATTTTTTTTTGGAAAAAAGTCATTGAACACAAAATAAGTTTTGATATCCTCTACAACTATTCTCTGACATATTTCACTTTCTAAAAATATTCAGTAAGATATCGTAAACGTACTTACATATTCATGTAGAGTACTCGTTAGTCTACCAGATTTCAATTAAACTGGAATTTTCTCGACAAACGTTCGAAAGGTACTCAAACATGAAATTTCATGAAAATCCTTCGAGTGGGAGAAGGGTTATTTACGCTAACGGACGGAGAGACAGACAGACAGACATGATGAAGCTAATAGTCACTTTTCGTAATTTTCTAAACGCGCATAATACGAATCTTAAAGAAATAGTTTGCGGACTGAATTCAAGTGGAACGGGATAGAGTTTAGTGGCCGGTTGATATGAATACGAGAGTGAAACATCTACTTCCACAACCGTGTGAACTTTTCTGAGCCTCTGACTCAAGTATAAGTTCATCAACAAAGATTCCAATAAATTCTGTATAAATTGACGGCTTTAAGAAATTCGGAACCGACGGTTCTTTCTAATTTTTTGGAACAAGTACGATATCCGTGAAATTTATATTCAGCGATTTTACGCAGTTTTGAAAATATAGGTCTATTTTTTTTTTATGTTTCTGCACCGTGCATTGTGGTATAATTACACAACACAAACCTACGAAATGCTCAAATTTCTAAAATAATATTTAATTTTTTAATTTCTGTTGTCTCGTACATGTTTCGAACCTCTTTAGTTCAGCCTCAGGGAGACAGTTGCAAATGCAGTATGTTATGTTTGACATGTATCCGTGTGAGCAGTCTGGTGGATAGGAGTGTGTGCTCGAGCCTCGAACACACACTCCTACATATCAGTCCGAGGCATTACATCAATTATTTACAAACTACCCTCCATTTTTGTATCAAAGGTTAATAAAACATCGATACCAGTTCAAATATTTCCTTAAGAACTCATCATTTATATTTTTATGTTTTAATTTAGTGTTGATAATGCCTTATATTCTGTAAATAATTCACTCTCCTAGTAAGTAGAAAGTAGAATTTGCAACTGGGATGACGTATTATCATTTCGTTCCTATCTGTGGTATTATTACGTTTTCCTAATACCACTGCGTCACTCTAAGTCGGTCAACTTTGAACTCAAGGTTGACAACTTGTTTTTTCCTGTTCTATATTAATTCATTTTAAATTATATTTTTTTGTTCTGCTGCTTAAAAAGCAACGACTTTTTATGTAATTAAAAATTGTCTTCCTCAGCGTAATTTTAAAGTTTAAGAGCTTGAAAATAACCCAATTTAAGGTCATAACATGCTGCTTTATTAAACAGATTCTTTGTCTGATGAAGATAGCTGTGTTGAAGCTGATATGATTGTACTCACTCGAATTTACATTTCGTAACTGATAAATGTAAAATGACGTAAATGCAAATGAAGAAAATTGAAATGAATCCGCTTATTTTTGTTTCTGTATATATAATCGCACGGCAATGTAGCTGTATTTATTTCATACAACGCAAAACCTTCGTTCTCTTGGTAATATTATTATTTCAAGAAATGGAATATGAAGGCAGTAGGTTCGTCACAACCAGACTACCTGTGATACAAAAGCATTCAGCACACACAAACAAAAACACAGACACTAACACACACACACACACACGCCCACGCAACAACATAGAATAAAAGTTACAAAAATTAAAAGGACACAAAAGAACGCACCAACAAACTACTGCTCACGTTGGCAACGAATGGTTTACCATAACTAACAATAAGGGATGAACAGCTGTGTAACAAGTGGCACACAAAGTAAAATTTTCTGCATGAATGAAAGAAGGTCGAGTCCTGAAAGTGTACATATGTACAGACATTAGACAAGTAGTATCAGCATTACCATAACGATTAATCTGTTGCCGCACAATAACTTCTGGGGGGTAACGAATAATCTGTCGCTGCACAGTAAGTTCTGGGGAGTATTGAATAATCTGTCGCTGCACAGCAAGTTCTGGGGAGTAACGAATAATCTGCTGCTGCACAGCAACTTCTGGGGGTAACGAATAATCTGTCGCTGCACAGCAAGTTCTGGGGAGTAAGGAATAATCTGCTGCTGCACAGCAACTTCTGGGGGGTAACGAATAATCTTCTGCTGCACAGTAAATTCTGGGGTGTTATTAGAGTTACTATAAGACACTAAAGTCCAATAATTCTTATGCAAGCAAATTGTATTTATTTTGGATAAGCTCCATTTTATGGTTCAGATTATGGGATTGATCGCATACCCAATATATTTTTCACACGCCTGTATCAAAACACGCAGAATGTACATGATGTCACTCTTGCGCGCACAACAACGCTGCAATTTTAAAAAAATGAAACATAGTGTTGACTGACAGTGCGTGACGTAGAAATATCTAAACCTTTCTTGCATGCTCCACTATCTTGGAATTTAAATGTTAGTTTTGCAAGGTCATCATGCAACATACAAAAAGAGGTGATACACGCATGGCGTCAACTGCGTAACTTCGTTCGATTGTTTCTCAAATTATTTATGTGTAGATTTAATTTTAAATTTAATTTAATGTTTTCAATGGCAATGACTACGAAACGTCGCTCAATCGGTTAATGATACATTACAGAGGTTTTCATAAGAAATTTTGTGCATTCCTGTAAAGCAACATCACGTGTCGGGACTGTACAAAAGAGCAAAAAACACAATCATGATCGTTTTATGTTACCCATGCCGTGCATTTTTTATAGTCAATATAGTAATCAACAAATGCACTCAATAAACTACAAACCATTAAACTGCGTATCAATTGTGTTTATTTTTTAGTGCATGAGAAGTTGTTAGATAGGTTGAACATAAAGTAAAATTCACGGTAAGTATCGACTCCTACGTGTTTCGTCTTCGGAATGCTATCTTCAGGGAGAAGTCGCACACGCCAAGCCAGGTACCGATCGCCCAAAATGTCATTTTAAAAAATTTTGATGATGACTGTGAGAGGGCGATCGGTACTTGCTTTGGTGTGTGCGACTTGTGTCCCATGTTTTAATAGACTCCCTAAAATATGTAGGAGTTGACTCTTACCATGGATTATATTTGATGACTTGTACTTTATTGTATTTTATTGAATGCATTTTTTGGTTGGTATATTGAACAGTCATGGTAACTGGTTTCTGGGTAGAGATGAGAAGAATATGGGACCTCTTGAAAAATAATGGACAATGTTAAGATCCTGGCAACAACAAAGTCTTTCGTCTGTTCTGTTTGGTTTTATCCATCCATTTAAAAAGCAGGGTATGATTTGGACAAGTGATATGTGAAATAAAATCATAAAAACTGAATAATATGTTTTGTAAAATTTGAGGTTCTCACAGCAACGACTGCTAAAAGTGCAGCTTTCTTGATGTTCCATTATGTAATTTGGTATCCATCTATGAAACTACAAGGCGTAAAGCCGTAACCTGCAAACAAAAAAATGTATTTAGTTTATCAAGAATGACTCAGAAGTTTATCATCTGAACAAGCTTAGTGTGCGATGTGTATGTGGTTCGTAGCAGCTCAAAGTATGTGTCTTAAAGGAGGTAGCAAGTGTTAATTTGGCGACACACGATGCCATTGTAATCAAATTATTTTTACTGTTTAACATTCTTTAACTTCCACGTGCAACTGTTTTAAGATTATAAAAGTGTGCTTTCTGCTAGCAAAATACAGCTAAATGTTTGGTAAGGTACAACGAAAAAACAAGGGTTGTTTCCATATGCAGCATTAATAGACTGGTCTTTTCTAGTGTGAGTCAGTCATATGAAACTGGGGCTTGAAAATGTTAAACTTTTTTACACCAGTACCTTGTTTAGAAATCGTGACTGACCCTCACACTTCCCATGGCATGCGGAATCAACCTTCACATAGCTGTGAACTTTATACATGCATTCTACGTGCAACTATTTCTGAAGCATAGATGAATGGCAATCGTGGAAAAACGACTTGCCTATTATGAAGCCAAATATTACTTTATGTTCTGTGCATCTATTCGAATTCTGCCGTAAGAAACGTAATTTATGACACCAAAGAGATGATCAATGTACGGAATTCTGTAGGACAGAGCAATCTAAATTACACAATATACACTATAGACAGTACTGTGACAGAAACGTTAATAATTACTGAAGATGCTGGAAATAAAGTTGCATAAAAACAAAATTCGCATCAACGGTTAATGAAGTGGCAATAGTAAGTAATACAATAACAATAACTACAACGTTAAAAAAAAAGAAAAAGAAAACAGATCAGTACTCATTTTGAATAAGACACTGAGGTAATGCTTAATTACCTGCCATTGCAAATCAGATGCAAAAAGCGATATTAAACTCGTTATGCCTGTCCTTTCGGCTGTTCGCAACGAACGGTACGCCTTCTATCGGAAGAAGTTTTGTGGAATTTCATACTTGTGGTTTTTACCCCAATTTGTCGACGTATTCAAATTTTCGTTAAAATCCGGCAAAAAAAAAAAGAGACACTTTACACAAAAACTTGCGTCCTATGAAGATGCCTCACCGTGATTGGTCTTCATAATTGAAACAGACCACTTTGGTCTGTGAGGTAAGCGATGAGGCCGTATAAAAATTTGACAATCTAAACCTATCAATCGAGCGTAACTGTTATATCGCCTCTTGCCAGATATCGATTATAATCGATTTGGTATCTGTTACTTAGATACGTAAATAGTCTGTGTAGTGTAAAACGGTACATTTCATTTAATCGCATGGGCAGTGCTTTCTCAAGATTAATCACGAATTTAAAAGCCAGTCACAATAAATGAGCGAACGCGCCAGAAATATTGAAGTTATTTCGTGATGAGCCTGAGGGACAATGTTTGACCCTGTAATGTGGTCTGATATATAATGATGAAGATACTACTAATAATATTCTTTATTAGTGTTATTATTATTATTACTTTCGTTGTACTTATCTTAAGCTGCTTATGAGTTTTATAATATGCTAAAAACATTTTGTAGCTCTTCGTAAGTATTTCTGTTGATATTGTTATTGCTACTGCTGCCGTAAATAAAAATGGAACACCTTTTCCAGCAAAACCCAAGTTAAATATTACGTAAAATGTGTTAAGGAAATAAAGTTATTCGTTGTGTGCTTCCTAACTGTCTGTAAGATTAGCCTGAAAGCTTTGCAGTTCGGTCTCTTGAGGCTTCCCATTACAATTAAAAATATTTAATGAAATTCGAGGATGCTTCGGGTTCTAACATATAAACTACTTTACTTTGCCTTAAACATTTATAAAAAAAAATAGTAGTCTCAGATTTTATGAGTAACTTGATCTAAGCAAAAGCAGACACTTGAGGTTTCTGCAGAAGTAAAAATTGAGACTGCGGTCCTTCGGTTTTTGACGCCGCGTTGTTTAGTAGGTTATCAACGCACTTTCGGATGAAGGTGGTGCCTCGATATCCATGGTATAAATCTGCCGTAAATGTGACTTATACTCTGGACAGGAAGGGAGAAAATTTCGCCGAAACGCTGGTGATCACATAGGAAACTACACAGACCTCACTCAAAGGACAACCTTATTTCCTTTCACTAATATTCTGCAAACGTAATCCAAAATATCCCCTAAGTCACCAAGTTAGTAATTTTCTTCACACGATCCTAGACAGAAACCACACAGACTTTTATATGACACTTACTACTGCCAATACAACAATTGTGTGATATTAGTGTTTAGTCACCATGGTCTGAATAAAGGAGGCGCTTTATCGCCATTGCTTTTCAACCTCACTTTAGAGTAGGCCATTAAGAATATCCATAAATCGGGATGGATTCTGATTGGAACACACCAGCTGCTGGCAACGCTGGTATTCTTTATTTAGTAGGTGATGACAGAAATAGAATAAATGAAGACACCTCTGTTAGGTTCCAGAAAGAAGACTAGTCTAAAAAATAAAGATTGGCCATACTGTATGGAGAAATAATTACAAGGACAGCTAATACAAATAAAATTGCTGTGCACCTCGTGAAGTTGTACATGGGAAGTAGAGGTACAGTTCCATTTAATTCTTAACCTGAACACTAGATGGAGATGAGTTACCAGCTTCACACACCGGCCGCTCTATCTTGAGAGAAAACCGATACTAACCCTTGAAATAGGAAGTTTGGCGGGACTCACAGCCGGTTTGGACGTTTTGGAGAAGAGAAAGTTCTTTCTAACCTGCCGGGAGACGAGTTTTGCTGCATTTCGTAGGATTTGTTTAAAGATGTCTAATAAATCCTTCGAAATGTGGCAAAGCCTAAACACTTTGGAAGGACAGCGACAAGTGAAGATGGAATTCATGGAGAAACTGAGAACGATCAAATTTGGTGAAGGACTGGTACATTTCGGTTCAGAATCTTGTCTTCCAGTCACTATGTAAGAATGTAAAGACTAGAGATCCATTTAAAAAAATTGTTGCTTTGTATGGATATTAAACTTGGTATCTAACCTGAGTGAATAACCTATATAGACGATGTTTGGAGAGGATATGAGAATATTTTGACAAAAATGAAAATTAGGCCTACATAATTAAGAATTTGACCAATTAGGTAATATCATTCTCCAAATATTGTTAGGATAATAAGGAGGAGCGGGATACGGAGGCATATGGCACGCATGGGAGGCACAAGAAATATGTACACAATTTTGTTCGGAGAACTTGAAGGGAATGTGCCACACGGTGGAAGGAGTGTGTTATTGAAACGTGTCATAAAGTTATAGAGTGTGAGGGTGCAGACTGAATTCTTCTGGCCTCAGGATGGAGTCCATTGGCAACGTATTGTGGACGCAGTCATATGTATCTAATGAAGCAGACACTAGACTGACCAGCTACGTTACTGGTAGCTTTTCAAGACGGACTTTGCTCCATGCTTACTTATTCGATTCAAGTAATTGTCTAATCCGTCTATTTAGTTTCTATTTTAAAATGTAATGTGAACCTTCTAACTTCTCCGATCTTTGTTCCCTGTATTGTTTTGCAGTTTCTATGCAAGTGCTAATGCCATCGTGACGCCAGTAACTGGGCCCGTAGAGCATGGTGAAGGCCCGCACTGGGACCCAGAGACTGGTGTTCTGTTCTTTGTGGACACCACTCAGGAACTCGTCAATAAGTATGATCCAGCCACCAAAAAAGTAACACATGCACAGCTCGGTGAGTCTGCACACAAACACAAGCTAAATTCCAGTAAGTTTATTGTAAATAATATGAGAATGGTTTTCACTGCAATTATAGTAATACGTACAGTGATGTGCTGCATTCCAATACAATCACTTTAAAAGTAAACGTCTAAATAATCTTACATGTAACATAACTCAATATCATTCTATAGTATTACTTTTAATTTGAATGTTTAACTCTTAGGCACATTTGTATAAATACACATATTTCTAGATGTAGTGACAGATTCCACTACCAGTTGGTCTTTAAATTTTGTATTGTTATTTATTATATTGGGTGGATTTCCATATATTATAAGTTGTGTTGTAATGCGTGTATATAAATTGTAATCTGTAACTGAAGTGTCCAATGTTACATGTGTGACTGAATGGATGAACAAATAAACCAAACCAAACCCAGATGGACTGTAGGTTACTTTATCATATTTTACCAAATGCGATGGCTATTGAATGTCACATTATGTGACTGGTTGGCACGTTCAGTGAAATGGAAAGGTGCTGAGGAATACCATGAAAGAACTGGGTCAGGATAGTCGGTTTTCCAAAAAATAAATCCAAATCAAGCTATCCCCCTCACCCCAAAAAATTACAGCTTGTTGTCTGCCTCTTTTATAACGTCATGAAAAGTGACTGATTTGCGAGATATTCCCACAGGCCCATAAATTTTTGTGGCCTCCCACTTGCAACAAAAAACGTAGCAGCATTTCAAACTTTTGACAGTAGCTGAGTTCTCCGTTTAGAAAATTATGATTAAATCATACACTGGAGATAAAGCAATTACATCTTATTGTGCTGAAGAACAAAACGATACAAATGGATACGACCTACTAATTTGTGGCGACATCCTATTTATGTCCGGGGTTCAGTGTATACCTGTTCGTTGTACATAACGACTTCGAATACTCATTAGTTCTATGCAGGCTTATGTTTCGATTTATTTCAGTGGCGAAATGTGCACACTCCGCAAAACGTAAGAGGTACTTAGGATTACAATTATCACGTAAGGGACCTCTGTTTCAGTTGTTAACCAAAATGTTCGGAATAAGGGACAGGAATATGAAAACCGAATTCTCTTGAGATTTCGGAATTTCACGGTGGTGTACATTAAGCGTACGGTCTTCTGGTGACGTGGCGTCGTGAAGTTTCGTGGATACGTGTCAGAAGTTCGGAGGGAGATGATGTCTTCGCACCCTGAATATGGAGGTAGCGCGATCTTCCGAACTAGCTAGACAGCGCCACATATCAGACGATAATCGTGGACTTGCCTAGTCAAAATTATTTTAGCCCCTCATGGTTGCCTCTACTTCATCTATCTAACTATATAAATTTTTCTTCATGTTTTGGAAATCCTGAGGCTATTATTCAACTGAAATTCTACTCTTTGTTAAGGGCACAGTTCTTTTCAATCCCGAAATTGCAGGGTCATTTCATCTTTTAAATTTATCACAGTGCCATCTGTCAGAATATTGATATATAGGCATTTTATTCTCCCCCCTTAGTAAGACACCTTACATTTACGGTAATGTATTTGTCACAGTAACTATGAAACTCAGTAGATATCTGGAAGCTTTCTGAAAGAATGTGACAAGACTGTGCAACTAGAGCAAGAGGCCGGGTCGAGGCGTGCAATGCGGAACTCTCCCGACATTTATTTGAAGGCGCTGAATAGAACTGGGAAAAGCCTCATTCAGGATAGGCTGTTTGGAGACTGTGATTTGAACTTGTACCTCCGGAATAGGATGCAGGAATACAAACAGCTCAACTTTGATGTTGAGTCCTCTGCTGTCTGTTCATAGTTAAATAACCGGAAACGTTACGTCTGCTTTGATTGAGCTGATGAATTCCGTACCGTGCGCAAATGGCGTCACATAGGAGAATGAGTGTATTCGTTCTAAGGGACAACGACAAAAATATAAATAAGTATTTAGACATCAATGACTTCAAATAAAGCAATGTCAGTATCTGAGGAAATTTAGGTATGAAGAGTGAAAATAAGAGACTATTCATTGTACTGCTTGACTGCAAAGTATTTAGTGAAGATCTTTTTTTTCCCCCTTTTCCAAGGATAATGTATAACAACAATATCTATTGAAATATAATATTGTACTTTAGTAGTTATGCCCCTTTCTATAACTTTCCCACACTGCACCGAGCAGTTGCAAGTGGTAGGACTATACTCAAGTTACATGTGCAGATGGGGCCATTCTATTTTTTAATATCTTCTTGTTTTAGCTGGAGGTGGAGTAAGTCTTGTAATACCAGTTAAAGGAACAAAAACTCAGCAGTTACTGACAACTCGTGGTCACGACGTAATACTGCTCAACTGGAACCAAGAAAACGCAACGTTTGACTGTTCACGGAACAGTAACAATTTTACAGTGACTGCTACAGTGGAGTCTAATCAAGACAAAGCCGGAAACCGATGGAACGATGGGAAAGCTGATGCTAAGGGACGTCTGTGGGCAGGTAGGGTGAGCTGTTGCAGAAAAACGGTCACTTCAAACCGAAGAAAAACTTTCAAATGCTACGAAGACTATTGGGACCTAAATAAGAGGAATTAGGCTGGACAATATTACACAATGTAAAACTCCATAACTTGTACATTTCACTAAATGTTTCAGGGAGACTAACTCACAGTTCAAATAGGATGAGGGTGGGGAAAGATGGGCAAAATTTTAGTCAATTTTAGTTGGTGGGGGGGGGGGGGCGATCGGGGAAGGAAGACGCTACTTGAGAAACAGAAGCATAGATTAGAGGATGATAGTAAAATTGATCTAGAGAAACAAATTGACAGGGTAGGAAGTGAACTGGATCAGCAAGGGATTCAATGGCGGGTTTTGTGAACAGTTTCTTGAACATAGCGGAGTGCTTATGAGCAATGGAAGACAATCCTCGTACTTGGCGTTAAATAGGTCTATATGGTAAAAGAACACGAATGGTAGAGCGGAAACGGTTCCTTTTAACTGCATTTTAAACACATATGTGTTGATTATTTTTGCGCGTGAACGTCTACCAATGCTGAAAGGAACAGACAAACTATAGATCATAATGGTTTCGTGGGTCTATTGCTTGGAGTCAGAAGTTTCACCACAGAAAAAAGTGAACCGCCAATGCAACCTCAGAAACTGTTTTCCATTATTGTTCCTACTCGTACCTAGTAGTGCATGTTGTAGTTTAAGTGGGAGATAACCGAGATATTTCTAGCAGTAACAAAAAAATCACGACTCACTTTTACAAACCGCTGAATGTTAAAGTGAAAGTAAGATTAATCTGAGGACTATTCTGGACAAGGTCCAGTGCTTGAGAGTTGCTACGCCAAGTGACACTGTGGAGTAGAATTCCTTTCTTCGTCCTTTGACATGAAGAAAGAAACAGAACTAACATTAAGAACGTTGATGTTCGGCAAAATTTGTACTATGAACAAAAATGTCTAGTATAAACGTCAGAAGAGATGATGAAACAATGTCCTCAGAAACCTCCACATCTGGTCACATTTTGGGACACAATAATCCCAAAGAATAAAAGGCACGCCGTAAGTTTCGGGAAGTCGGCCCTTCTAGCTACCCCTCAGCGCTGCGCTGAGTGAATTTCAATCAGATCTAAAGAGCAGCAATTTCTTGTTTGCACTTCCAATTCACACCCGCAGTTCTCATCTCTACTTCACAGACCATATTCCCATCTGCACAGTGAAATCACGAGAGTATTGCCGTAGGTCTCAAAGTTCGTTCCTTCATAAGAAACCCAGCACACCGTCCAAAACAAGGTCTCGATCATCTCTGTCTGTCACCTTTCACGATCATACAATCGACAACTAAGATCAATAACCATTTTCTTCGAAAACTGTACGAGGGGTGCTGATAAGTCCTTAGCCCGAACTACTTCCCCATGTTGTAGACGGAATCGATAGTGTCGTTGGCAAGAGGGGTCTGTTCATGTGCCGAATTGCAAGTCTTTTCTTGTTACAGAGGCCGAAAGGAAGCACGTCAGGCGATGCGCGCGATTTCAACATGGAGACGCGAGCTGTCAACAAGTTTTTTTTTTCTTCCTGCAAGGGAAGGAGCTGAAGGGAATTCACGCTATTCTGATAGAAACGTTAGGGGAACATGCACCATCGTATGCCACCGTCAAAAACTGGGTGGTCCAGTTTAAACGTGGCGATTTTTCCAACTGTGATGCGCCTCGTCCTGAACGACCCAAAACAGCGACCACCCCGGAAATTATTGATCAAATTCACGAGATAATCTTGGAAGACCGCAGGATTTCGGCTAAATCAATAGCTGAGCAACTGGGCATCTCACGTGAGGGGGTTGGGTCCATCATTCATGAAGATTCAGACACGCGGAAGCTCTCCGCGAAGTGGGCCCAGAAATGCCTGAACGCGGATCAAAAACGTTAACGGTGCCAGTCGTCTGAGCAAATTTGATTTTTTTTTCGGCGCGATCCAAATTATTTCCTGTCGCGATTGGTTACCATGGACGAAACCTGGTTATAGCACTATGATCTGGAGACAAAGCAACAATCATTGGAGTGGTGGCATAGCGGCTCACCCCGCCCCAAAAAATCCCGAGTGCAAAAATCCGCTGGAAAATTTCTCGCGTCGATTTTTTGGGATCAAGACGGCATACTCCTCATTGATTATCTTCCAAAGGGCCAAACTATAAAAGCGGAGTATTACTCATCTCTGCTGGTGCAATTGAAGGACATTTTGAAGGAAAAACGCCACTGGAAGTTCACCAAGAGGGTCTTGTTCTTGCACGACAATGCCCCGGCTCACCTGGCACTTGCAACCCAGAAGAAACTGGCCTACCTGGGCTTCCGATGTCTTTATCACCCACCCTATTATCCGGATCTGGCCTCGTCGGACTACCACCTGTTCCCTGGACTGAAAAAACGATTGAAATGTCGCCATTTTGCTTCCGACGTTGAGGTCATTACTGCCGCGGAGACCTGGTTGGACGGACAACTGTCTGAATTTTTTTTTTGAGTGGCTTGCAAAAGTTAGAGCAACGGGCTAAGAAGTGTATTGAGCTTCGTGGGGATTACGTTGAATAAATCCCGAGTTTGGTCGCTGTAGCTTTTTCCTTCCTGGTCGGGCAAATGACTTATCAGCACCCCCTCGTAGCTATGTAGGTCTTTACTTAGAAGACTTGATGATTTGTCTTCAGGCACAATGGGACCCGAACCCATAGTTGGCTTCGTCACTCCAGATCAAGGTTCCTTATACCTTCTGCAAGCAGGATATAATCCCGTGGTTGAAGTCTCTCCGGTCAGCATTTCTAATGGTTTGGCATGGAACAAAGACAACACTCTTATGTACTACATCGATACAGCTACGGACCAAGTGGATGTTTTCGACTATAATCTAGAGAACGCTACTATTGGTGAGTAATATAGAGTACATTGCTTAATGCATAAGGCAAAGGTAGAATACCAGGCCGTGAGGAAGAGTGGGCGTAGGCATGCAGTTTGACGCATTTTTGAAACTTCCAAGTAGATGGAGGTGAGTTGTCACCTTCATACGTCGATTGTTTCATCTCCAGGGAAACAGCCCTCAGTACCGACTGGTTATGACGGTGGGTGTGGCTCGAAGTCGGTCTGGATGTAGCGGAGAAGAGAAAAATAAGTGCATCTACCGGTAGTCAAACACCGAATCTCCGGTCGTGCAGACAATACTCTAGCCCCTTCCTTAAGTTCGAAAACATAGCAGACAAGTAGGATAACACTTGGAGATTCTTTATTGAGGTTTCTCATGAACATAAAACACTGCATTGCCTACTTACCAGTAGCTAAGTGACCTTGCAAGATATCGATAGAAATACACAAAAGTAAATTTCCTTCTTTTTCTAATCGGTGTTTTTATATGTTGGTAGTACCTGTCCACACTTACATAATGATAATTAACGTAACTTCAATGGAGTACCACTTAATTTTGTACAAGTCCGAACGTGCCAGTAATCGCGGTTAAATTTAAAGTAAAAATATTCACAATTACAATTTTTCCATGCGCGATTGTTTGCAAGAAGCAAAATATGTGTAATAAGGAAATTTAGCAATGTGTAAGGACTATTATCTAAGCGTTATTTACTTATAAGTTTGGTAGTCCAGAAGACCTAAGTCAATACACAACTTCTTCTTCTTCTTTTCTCCTTCTCCTCCTCCTCCTCCTCCTTTTCCTTCGTCTTCTCTGGCGCTACAGCCCCTTGTGGGCCTTGTCCTCGTTGATGATTTCGCTCCACATATTTCTATCCTGTGCTTTTCTCCTACAAGTTGTCACATTTAGAGTCTTTTAACCCTTCAAGGCATACTGGTTGTGTGATTCACCAACAAGTTTAACATTCAACAACTGTACGCTCTGCCCACACTGTATTTATGTGTTTTGTATTTTTCTGAGAACAAACAGCGACTTGTGCCACTTACATAATAAACTGTTTCGTTTTTATAACCGAGTTGAAAAGTGTTTACTGCGCGGTATGAACTGGGTCTTTAATTTAAGCAGTCTGCCCTTCGTCTTTAAAAGGGTTAATACAGAATCTAGTCATCGTCGTTTGGGCCTTCATTTCTTTATCCTGCCTTCTGTCTAGGAGTGGATTATTTTCTTGAAAGTTGAAGTATCCTCCATCCTCGCTACACGCCCTAGCCACTTCAGTCCAGCTTTGTACAAATTACACATTTCATCATCGCATTTCTATTCTCCATACCCCAATAATACAAAATGGGCCATACGTTTTACTTAAAATCCAAGTCGATATTCACACTAAGGAAACACAAACTATAGAAATTATGCTACATTCATGAAAGCATTGATCCGATACAAAAATGTCCAGCTGAACGCTGTATCCACTGACAGAACCTACACACCCACTCATGGCTGCATGGCTCTATAGCGACAGATTAATGCCGCCCGCTTTCCAATACCCAGTTCCGCGAGTGCCGTCGTTAACGCGAAACTGCACGCTTCGAGCAGACAGCATCAAATGTTGCTGATCCTGTCACGACCAGATTAAAAACATGTGGCTGTGAAACGACGGCGCTCCATCTTATTTTGGTCAAGTTACAGAGCATTTGAGTCAGTGGTGGGGAAATCGCCCGGTCATTGCCGTTGACAACCTGTTGTTCTACGTGTGGGGATTCGCGAAAAATTGGTCTGTTAGAAGAAACAGCAGACACGAAACGAAATCCGGCGGCGCTTTGTGGAAGGTGCAGATATTAAAGGGAATAATCACGAGAGCTTTTGTTTTATAATGAGCTTGTTTATGCACTGAAAATATTTGGAACAGGAGGCTGCTAAAGTAGGTACAATGTGCCGCAACTTGCATTCGTATTTTCAAGTGGTTTATTTAGCGATAAAGTCAGTACCTAGACTACATGGCGTCTATGGTAAAAGAATAAGTGCGAACAGGGAGATTTGAGGTAATGGTAACTGACTGGGGAAACCGAAGCTGACAGAGTACAATGAGTTCCGGTACCACTTTCTCTACTACAAATACCGCGTAAACTGCCCGGGGATCGAAATCGGGCCTCCCACGTTAAACATAATCACGCAAGAATTGAGCTTTCGATCCACGTTGATATACCAATCTCCACTCCAAATAAGCAAACAATTAACCGTCTGAACTTTATCAGACTTCTCCCTGCACACTCTGTACACAATATTTGGAAGTTCGTTTACTGACTGGTAATCCAACTGGGCACATATCTAGGATCCGAAAGCTGTGCCTGAACAAACCATAACGATAAGCAACGTAAGAAGGATTGTCACGTTTACTGCAACAACAAAGAAAAATTACACGTGGAAGTGGGTAGGTGTGTGTCACTGTATGCGAAATTACGTCAGCTGCACGGACTATGTTCCTGCAGATCTGAAACTGATTAGACACGTCAAAAGGCAGGTTTTTGCCATGGCAAGGCCTAGTAGGGCCCAAGAACATGAAAACAATTTTATCTGTGCAGATGTATCCCCAAGGAACCAGGCGGTTATCAAATTAAGGCATTTCAATGTGTATGAGTTAAAGATTGAGTCACTCAGATATTTATAACAATATCAACATCGAATATTAAATTTTATCATCAGGAATGTTGTTGTAGTGAACAACAAATCTATATGAGTTGGCTTGGAAATTCATTTGTTAGAAATAATAACTTAAATATGTAATGATCACTTTAAATTTATATATCTATAGCTAACCGGCGGAAGGTTTTCAATTTTATGGAAAACGGAGTCGCAGGGCACCCAGATGGAATGACAATTGATTCAAACGGAAACTTATGGATTGCTTGCTTCGATGGCAGTCAGGTTTGTACATTTCTGGAAATTAATGTATTTGTGGGCATAAACAATAGAACTGAGACATGTTATTGAATTCCACTGCATTGTATCCATAATTACTCGTACATACACTTCTAAAAATGTTAATGTGTTTGAACTATGAGCCTAAAATGTAAAGCTACAATTCCTAACTCTATACTGAGAGGTCTCCAATCAATTCTTATCACGATTTAACTCTATACAGCAACAGGCTTCTGATAAAATAATGTTCGTGATTGTAAATAAAAGAGGCTTCTCAATGGGGATTCGACTCGCATCCAAAAACTCAACTGTACGACTAAAATATCGATATATTGCAGAATAAAGCAAGAAAATATAAACTTCCTTACTGCAGTCAATTTTACTTGTATATTTGTGCACGTGCGTGTAATGCATGAATACAAAAATAAGAAAAGACATATACATCTCTCACTTAGAGGCCCTTATACTACAACACCCATAAGAAATGAACATAGAATTAGAAGCACAATTAAATATTGTAATTCATAACGAATATTACAACTTCATACACAGTCACAAAAACTTCTTACTACATATACTACAGGCTTCGGATGTCATATACAGTATAGAGCAAGGAAAAACTTTGTGAATATACACACTGATAAAACTTTTATAGGATCTGTTACGTTGGAATGTGGAATACAACATACAGATTTCGCTAGTAACTACTGACTGAATTTTTAAAAACCAAAGTTGCAAGGATAGTAATTTTGATAACACTTGAATCTCCAAAATTAATTAAAAATAAGTAGAGATAAATCAAATACGGAATTCACAATAAGTATAATTTCTATATTTCGTTCGAATTGTAAAATACGTATGTACACATTTTATCCTATTAGGATGTGTTATTTAAGGTATTGTACCATTTGTTGATCTGCAAAAATCTCTCCGACGATCTGTATTGATCGGTATATGTGGTGTTTGGAACTAGCATGTGCAGTGTGATAGAATTTTTGTATATGTGATAAGATTAAAAGTAATTAACGTATTGGGACAGTCCTGACCTCAACTAGTGAAAAGAATACAGATTCGGCTCGCACAGGAAAACGGTCTGAAATCCTTGCAACAAGGAATTTTTATGAACTTATACAGATGTTGTGTGATATATTTCTGTTGAATAACAGATCAGAATAAATAAGACTAGAAATGGCTATTGTAAATGTAAAACTATAGACCTATGTGTTTAAGACTGAGGAAACAGACCACGTGAGTGAGTTGCAATACAATTATCATTTTGTAGGTAATCAACGTGGATCCTGACTCTGGTTACCTGATTGAAGTTGTGCGTATACCAGCCAGCCGAGTTACATCTGTTATGTTCGGAGGCCCCAATTTGGGTATTCTGTATGTAACTACATCTCGATTTGGACTTTCCGACAAACAGAAGACGCAAGAACCGTTAGCAGGTTCAGTGTTTGCTGTCACTGGTCTAGAAGTGTCAGCCCTTGCACCTGCCAACAACGTCATTCCTCCCATACGTAGAAATAATTGAAATAATTTGAGGAAGGTTTGTTAAACATTGTAAGAAAATTCTTTAATCTTACCATAAAGCCTCAGTTGCAACAGTAAAGTCAAATATTAATTTTGAGAAATTAATTCCATGCACATTGAAATAAATTATTTCAACAAGACCTTCGAAGGGAGGGCTACAGTTTCCTGAAACAAATCCTTTAACTCCAACCAACTTCGTGGTAGAATTCACACAGCAGGTGATTAAATAAAGAACTGATCAGATGGCGAAATTTCCTTCATAAATCTCCACCAGAACAGTTCCTTCAACATATTTTATTTATTTGGTTCCACCAAATTCTTATGAGCTTCTTAAGTAATTATGCTTAAACTGTATATTTTATGTCAGCTGAATCTGAGCAATTGCTAAATAATAGCACCATCCTCAGAAAACACTTGGACTTTGTAACTGAAGCTTACTTTCCCCCCTCATCTCCCTCTCTCGAAAGTGCGTTTCAAGGGTAGAACAACGAAACAAACTACAAAATGAGCACTTAATTCTTAGCATTAAAGTATCTGCCATTGAACTTGAATATAATATTTTTTATGTGTAATACTTACTGATTAATGCTGTGACAGTGTCTAGCCTATAACTGCGATAGGAAAAATATTTAAATTAAGCTGAGTGTGTTATTGCAGATGCTATTTTCTTTTCCGTGCGATAAATTTAGGTACTGGAAAGATGAACAAGTCTTGTGTTCCGACACCTTTACAATTTACGTCAGTTTCCTAACATCCAGTATCAATTAAATATAATAAGAATACCTTCAAAAACTTGTATAAAAATAACAGAAAATGAAAAAATAATCCTATATGAGAAGTTTGCAAAAAACTAGTGTACAAATTATTACGAAGAGTTTGCAATAAACAAGAAACTACAGTAAAAAGATGAGTGAAAAAATGGGGTAGAAATTTCTTCAGTTACATACAAATACCTGAATATATGTTCATTTTTTCTCACCTTACCTATGAGATATCTATAGCAAGACAATGGCCTTTCAGGCCAGCACCTACTTTTACTTTATGGAGCAAAGTGGTAGAAATGTGTGCCCTCTAAAAAAACTGAAGAAACAAACAGCAATAATTCTGGGTTAAGGTAAAGCGCAGTTATGTACATGGATACAAACATTTTGAAGGAAAAGGGAGATTCTGTCTTTAAGACTGAAAGTGACATTAGAATCCAGAAGAATAAAATTTAAATATGCAGGGCCAAAGAAACCCAAAATTTTATAAAGGAAACAGTTACCACAGAGTTATACCAATTGAAACAGTTTATGAAATACAAATACCCACGTGGAAAAGAGTCTAACAGATTTACAAGTATATCTGCAAGAATCACAGGTATAAAACAATAACTGCATTTAATGTGACTGTACTTAATTGTTCTATACAGATAAAGATTATAAAATACATGTGTTATGTTATACTTAGACTTAAAAAAACAAACAATCTGTTATTCTCAAAATGATTTCTGACATAAATAACTGAATAAACAGTGCAAGATGCTTGTGCATTATTTATTGGCATATTTGAATGTTGAAGTCAGGTGTGAACATGAATTGCACATACTGCCTGCAGAGAAATTTATCACAGTTATGTAAAGTGAAGTGCACACACTAGCTGTGTAGTGCCTACATTCACAGACAGAAATAGTTGCAGAAGTAATAAGCAGTGCACATACTAGCTGTGTACAACTTCATTCATAAACATTAACAGTTAGGCAACACAAACAAGAAGTATACAATCTAACTGCACAGAACTCCATTCAATGGCATGAACAGCTCAGTGAGTATGTGGGTATTAGTTATGTAGAACTCTATGCAAAGACAATAACTGCTTGGCAAGGTGAAGAGAAGTTCACGTACTAGTTAGGTTGAACTTTGTCCGTTTGGAGATGTCAGAGTTAATGGTCACACTGCACTACAGCTACAGTAACAAGTCGCATAGGTTTTCAGGACGTAGAAAGCTAGAAGCTTACTCCTTTCCAAGAAAACAGACATAATCAAATCCAGAGAGAAATACATAGGTACTTCAAAAGGTTTCTGCACTTTTTTGTCTGTAGGGTATTGGTGTTAGACTGCTGAGAGTTGGCAGCATTGTACATCATATCCTGATTGTCTGACCTTGACTATGGCTCGTCTCCATCCTCAGTGTGTGAGTAGCTATTGAGCGGTAAGCATATCAGCGCATCTTTCAGTTTGCACCAAAGAAGAGCAGAGAAGTGTCATAAGATTTCTGTGGGCAGAAGGCGTTAAAGGTGCTGAAATTCACACACGTTTATGCACTCAGTATGGGGACAACGCATTGCCATGACGAAGCGTATACAAGTGGATAGAAATGTTTAAAAATGGTCGGACAAGTGTAATGGATGCCGAATGCTCGGGACGGCCATCAACATCAACAACTGATGAGAAGCTGGAAGAAGCCAGAGCCATTATTCTCACTGACAGAAGAGTGACAATAGAAGAAATCGCGTTACAACTGGGCATCAGTCAAGGTACGGCCTATTCTT